>Ga0307379_10009798_pt1 | contig 12764 bp, 12 predicted proteins | sample UN2MG_FD_202237 | JGI IMG/M metagenome (GOLD analysis project Ga0307379, IMG submission 202237) | Soil microbial communities from Risofladan, Vaasa, Finland - UN-2 | ecosystem: Environmental > Terrestrial > Soil > Coastal area > Acid sulfate soil | place: Finland: Risofladan, Vaasa | collected... | reverse complement strand
GGATCCGCGATGTCGTCCAACGCTTCCCGCCCCTGCCCGTCCGCCCGCGCGAATCCTTGCGATTATGCCGCACGTCCCCCCGGTTTCACCCGCCTTCACTGCCGCTTTCCACGTCCCTTCACCCCCCCGACACAAACCGCGTATAACGTTTATTACACGCGGTTCTGCGCTCTGCATTCACGATGGAATCACACTTTTCCGTAACATTCCCTCACGTTATCCCCCGGAAGAACCGCGTATAAGTAGCATGCCCGATGCCGATGAAGTTCTGCGGGTTCGGTGCGCACCCCTTGGAGCCGATGCCGCCCCGGTCATGTCCACCTGCTGCCAACTTCCCGGTGCCTTCCGCCAGCACTATACAATACCATGCCCTGCCGATCCAGGCCTACGAATCTCATAGTCCTGCCCCGCATGCGGAAATCGGCCGCGTCCCCCTCCCGAAGACGATGTTCCCTGCTCTTTGTCCGCACCATCGGTGCTTCCCCCTGCGTCGGCACTCCCGCTCGCGTCCACCTGGGAGCCGGTGCCGATTCTGCCCGGAAGCGCCCCGTCTATCCCATCGTCGCCCCTCTCCCTTGACGTTTCAGCCGACGAAGCAGAGCCGGGGAGCGCAAGGGCCGCTCCCCGAGTGTTCACCGCCGGTGGGTCATCCCGGCTATACTGTCGGTCGCTGTCGGCGCCTGTTCCGCTGCCCGCAAGCGCATCATCCGCCGCCCACCGGATACCCCTGAGTGCCGCCCCTGTCCCCGGTGGTGCAAGGCCACACAGCCGGGTTGGGAAGCCCACAGCGCCGAAATCACTGGCAGTGTTCTACCGCCCCTTCACCGTGCCCTTGACCATCCCCACGATAGCAGCCCGCACCACGTCGGGCAGCCGCTCCCATGCCCCCACGACAAGTTGCAGGTCAACCGGCAAGCTCCCCGAAATTGTGCTCTGGTTGTGCTCTGAGAGTTCTTGTTGTGCTCTGGTTGTGCTCTGCGGCTTGCCGGAAGACAGCGGAGAATCGGCAGCGCATGACGTAGGTTCAGCATGCTCTTTTTCGACATTCCCTTGTTGCTGGCTCGACTCCGGCGTCCAGTGGCAGGAATTCGGCTCGCTCTGTCTTATGTCCGACTTTGCCGAACTGGCAGAGGATTTAGGTTCGAATCCCCTATCCTCCACCACGTAACTCCTTGCAGGATCATAACTTTCGGCGCCGACTGCAACCTTTTGTGCTGTGGCTGTGCTCTCGGCGTCCGGTTCAGCCGTCAAGACGGCATTCCCAACGGCCTCAGCAAGCTCGGCAAGACGCGACTCGCGGGCGCGTCCGTAGGTGTTGAGCGTCAACGTAGGGGTGCCGTGCCTGGCAAGGCTTTGGGCTTCCTTCACTCCCGCTCCGCTTTCCAACACGATCGATACGTAGGCGACCCGGCAACTGTGGAAGTCCACCTTACCGCCCGGCGCGTTCTTCTTGATCTTGGCCGCCTTGCAGTCCTCGTCAAAGTCCCTGGCCGCATGGCTTGGCACGTAGAGCATCGGGCTTACTGGCACTTCGAGCGTCGCATCGCGTCGCTTGAGAAATGTGCTGTAGAGCTTTGCCGCGGTGCCCGTTGCCGCGAACGCCTGCAGCCGTTGGATCAGTGCCACGGGCAACGGCTGGAAACCCGTCTTGCGGTTCTTGGTCCATTCGGCGTGAAGGCGAAGGCCTCCGCCATCGACGTCCAGATCGTCCACCGACAGCGACCGCAGTTCATTCTTCCGCAAGCCGCTGCAGAATGCGACCTCGTAGACAAGCCGACGATGCTCCGGTGCCGCTTCAAGCAATGCCCTGATCTCGGTCAGCGTCAGCGCTCGGCGGATCGTCTTCGGTTCAGTGCTGAATGGTGCAAGCCCTTTGAGCGGATCGACTGCCAGAAAGCCACGTGCCACACACCATCGACAGAAGCTCTTGAGCGCTTCGGCGGTGTTCTGCAGCGTCTTGCCGGCGTGGTTTGACGCCTGCAGCTCGCGCAGTGCTTCCTCAGCCCGTGGGAGAATGCCCTCAAGGTCAATCAGCACGTCCAGCCCGAGCCGCTGTTTCCACCATTTCAGCGAACGCTCGCGCTTGTCGGCGTGCTGAGCGCTCCACGTCCTCCCGCCCCGGCCGCCCTGGGCCTTGCCCCACGCAAGGTATTCATCCTTCACTTCATCGAACGGCCGGTGCCGGTGTCTGTTGGCAGATGTGGGCGGCGCCTCAAGCCCGGCATGGATCCTGGCAACGCGGGCTTCGGCCTGCAGCGCCATTTTTCGCGTCTCCGGTTCCGACGTGCTGCCGGTTGCGGTTTTCCGCCTGCCGTTCCAATCGACAATGCGGTACTTCCACTTCTCGTGAGCCTTGCCATTCCGATCGTGTGTCTGAAAGATGAACGCCATTGTTACCGTCCTTTCCGGCCCTCGCGCCACGGCCGCATCAGCAAGTCGCTGATGGTGCAGCCCTGTTTCTTCGCTTCGGCCTCGAGCATTTTGCGTTCGGCCTTCGTTGCCCGCACGCCCAGCCTGATAGCCTTCTGTGTGCCCGGCGGCAACGGAGGCCGCCCCATCTTCGCTTTCGGTTTTCGTTTCGTGCTCATCATCACCTCACGGGGAATTATACATCATGCTCGACACAAAGTCAAGTGAAATTTTCCCGGAATCTTCGCGCGTCGCGTTCGGCTCCCTTTGCCGCACGTTCGGCCGCCGCCTCGATGTGTGCCAACACGCGCCCGGCGAACCACACGCTGCGGCCGCCCAGCGTCACCGCCGGGGGAATCTGCCAGCGTGCAACCATCCGCCGCAACGTACGTGGCGCCACGTGCAGCGCCTTGGCGAGTGCCGCTTCATTGACAATCGCCTTGTCGGGCAACCCGGCAAGGGTGTCGAGCACAAGTCCGCCCCGGCCGTCCGCCTCGCCCTTCTCCGCTTCGGGATCGGCGGGAAGTGATTCACTGCCGCCCACGTCCGCCTGGTCCACGCGGTCAACTGCTCGCTCAATGTCCTGTTCAACCTGTTCATTCATCATCTTGCTCCTGTAACGAAATCATCGGGTTATGGCATAGTCTTTGCCTTCATTCGTGTGTGCCGCTGCTTGACCGTTATCTTTGTGTGCTTCCTGTTCGACCGCGCTCCGCGCCGCATGCCGCAGGATGAAGTAGCACAGCCGCTCGCCCTGTCGCCGGGTGCCCGCGAAGAACACCGCCACCTGATTTCCTCAAGTTGGCCCATGGCACCAGCGGATGAAGTGCTACTCACGATCCGCCTCCTCGGCCAGAATCTCCCCGACGGCCTGATCCCAAGACGTCTGCGGGTTCCGCTTCAGGGCGCGTTTGATCTTCTTCCGCAGCGAGGCGGCGTTGACCTCCAGACACTGCGCCGTCCTCCGAGCCTCCGCCAAGCCTTCCTCCGCCTTCTTGTTGAGGACCTCGATCATCGCCGCCCGGCGATACGCCGTTTCAATGGTCTGATCGTCCGGCACCAGCTTGGCCACGCCGTGCGCGCGGAGCTTTTTCTCAAGCCATTCGATCAGGGCGCCGGAGGAAAAGGCGTTCAACTCGACACGTTGCCCCTTGTAGCCGTGCCACCTAGCGCCGCTGTCGACCAGGAACGCAATCTCCGCTTCCGTGGCCCCGTTCTCCTTGAGGTTCCATTTCGGGTCTGTCTTCCCGTAGAAGCAAGGTTCGGATTGCATCTGATACTCCTCGACATCCTCAAGACGCAGGCCGAGGTCGATCACGTTGACCGCGCCGGTGAAGGTGAAGCGCCGAGTATCGCGGCTCAGCGTCCCCAGGATCGAGAACCCCGACTTATCGAAGTCGTGAAGCACCAACAGCGGCACGTCGCGGCCGCAGAGCGTATCCGCCAATTCGCGGCAGGCAGTGCTGGACATTCCCTTCGACGACATGATCGCGATGTCGAATCGCTCGGCCAAGGCAACGCTTTCAAACAGCGGCATGAACCCCTCTTTCTCGATGAACAGGATGGCGCTGTAGCGGTTCGTTGGCCCCATCGTGGGGAAGGCCGCGCCTACAATCGTTGGAATGACCTCGCCCACGGCATGCTCCTTGATGGCCCGCAGGTAACGCCGCACGCCCAGGCTTCCCAACGGCACTTGCTCTTGGGTATGCGGCTCCGACAGGCTGCCCCTGGCATCCCACACCACGTCCCAATCGGCGGTCTCGTCGGGATGCGCGGCCATGTAGTCCGGCAGCAGTGTTTGAGTGAAATACGCCGAATCGAGGCTTTCGCAACCGTCGGCGCGCTCCAGAATAGCCGGTCGGCAAGCATACATAACTTGTCTCGCGTGCGCCGGGTATCGCCCATTGTTGCTTGCCTTCTGGTAGGCGGCGCTCATCTCCGCCCACGCCGCGTCCTTGATGGTGGTTCTAAACGACCACGACCGCCATGCCTGAGCGCGTCGAGGAGCCCGGGTGCGGCTCCGCTCCTCGGCTTTTCGCTGCTTGGTCCACTTAGCCGTCACACTGTTGACCGCCGATAGAATGTCTGAGCTATCCATTGACTCAATCCTTCACCACAATGGCCGACTTCCCCCGATCCGTATACTCCACGCGCGGGCACGCCACGTGCAACAGGAAAGCGATCGGCTCGTTAGGGCCGGCGCGACGATCAGTCAAGATGCTGCTCAAGCCCTCGCCGGTTGCACCCAATACCCGGAATGGGTCTCCGATGCCTGCGGACCAGTTCACGCCCGTAATCAATCGCCGCTTTCCATCGCCGTCCAGCCACGCGAAGGCCGTCTCTATGACGACCGGCAAGCCGTCCGTGCCGATCTTCGCCACCTTCCGATAGTTGAACGACTCCATCTTGCCGCCCAGCCCCGCGAAGCGTTGCTTCAGATGCTCCTCCCCGATGACGCCGAGCAGCGGCGCGGCCACCGGCTTGCTGTGCAACCGCATCGCACCCAGCAATGCCGATACCGCTTCCCGATCCACCGCACCGTCGCCGTTCAGCCACTCCGACAGTTTTGCCCGGGCAAAGCCCGTCGCGTCGAGCACCTTCTTCTGCTTCGCCGTGGAACTCAGCCCCCGGAACTCCGACACGAATTCCCGGACCGTCCGATCCCGCCCCTGATCCTGATCGTGGACGATGTACCCCGCGGCCAAACGGGCTAGGTGATCAACCTCGTACCAGTGCGCGGACGTCGGGTCGCTTGGCCGCCACTTCGCCCAATCGGATGACGTGGCGGCGATACGGCGGCGAGCGCCGAACCAATCCATATCCAGCGTCAAATGCGGGTTCAGGAAGGTGTAGTCCTCCGCCATTTGTAAAAAACGAGCCTTAGCGTCCTGCAAGAATGAGCTTGCTGAATCGGGCCACGCGAAGTGGAAAAGGGTGCCGTTTCTTACAATTTCAGAACACTCATGCCTCGCCACCGGCTTCTGGCGAAGTTGGTCCACAGTCACCGTGATCGAGTGCCGTACGCCCTGCGCGGTGATCGTAACCCCGCCGGCAAGACCGCTATCCTCGGACAGGACAAACGGCATCGCCACCAGCGTCTTCAAGGCGTTGCCCTGCGCCCCGCGGTCCGGCGCCATGTACGCCTCGCGGTTCGATACGCGAACGCTGAAGTCGAGCACGCCCTCAACCGTACGCGCCGGAATGCCCGGCCCGTTATCCGAGATGCTGATCCCATCCTTCCCCACAATCACCTCGATCTCGGGATTCACACGCGCCTCGTCGCAGGCGTCCAGAGCGTTGTCGAGCAGCTCCTTCAGAGCCACCAGCGGCCAGTCTTCCACCGGATGGCCGGTTTGCGCCACCAGTTCCCGCTCGGAGCAAAAGTCGAGAAGCCGCGAAGTCGTCAGCGTCGCACGTTCCAGGCGTGTGCCCGTTGCAATCATTGTTTCTCCCATCGTTATTGCGTTTCCTTTCTACTTAGGATCAGCCATCGCTATGTTCCTTCGTCCGCTGGATTGGCACGCATGGCACGCATGGCACGCGTGCCACCCCACTACATGTGTGTTTTCATGGTTCTCTTTCTCATGTGTACTCTTCTCTTTTCCCCTCACGCGCGTAAAAGTCTGTAGTCATGCGTGCCATGCGTGCCAGAGCTCCAAACCCCCCCTGCGAGGCCTTCTATGAGTACTTTTGGCGCAAAAGATTTTGTGCCGGCACGCGTGCCACCTGCGTTCAGACGGCCAGATCGATGCCCATGTAGCACCGAACACGCCCATCGTCCTGCCTCGGCATGCTCGTGCTGAGTCCGGGAAGCACCGTCCGGAGGTCGCGCCCGAAGGCTTGTCGCGTGCCAGTATGTTCTCGCCCCGTTTCCCCACAGTAGGCTTTCCAACCACCGTACAGCCTGTTCGCCTCGATGAAGTTGCCGGGGCCGACGTTGCAGCGGTCGCGGATGAAGGCTGAGATTGGGGAAGCGAGATCCTCAAGTTCACGCATTGCATCTGCGGATGCGTTCGCAGCCGTAAATCGGCCTTGGCTCGCCAACGCGCGATACCCGACAATCGCCCAGTTCAGAATACCGGGCAACTCAGCCAGCAGTTTCTCTGTCAGCCGCGTGTCCTCTTCGCCGTACCACGATCGGGTGAGGCACAGCAGCACGAACCGCCCCGCCATAGCGCCGCTCATGTCCGTCAGACGCGGCAGTTCACTGGTCAGAATCAGGAACCGCGTCGGCAGTCGCCCCGTCCACGATGAAAGATGCTTCCGGTCGACCGTCAGAGCATCTTCACCGCTGATGGACAGCAGCCGCTCGGTGATGACTGCCTGATCGCTGCGCCCGCTGAGTCGAGCATCCGAGACGACCGCGAGCCGTTTGTGCAGCATGGGCTGCAGCCCGAAGTTCATCCCAAGGCTCGCCAAGGTCGGCGCACAAACATTCTCCTGCCCAAGCATGGCCGTCAGAACGCGCCCGATGGTCCCCTTGCCACCCCGTTTCGGCCCCACGATCATCCCGATTTTCTGTTGGCTGCTGTCAGATGACAGATAGTAGCCGAACAGCTCTTGCAAGGCTTCCTTGCTCTGCTCGTCATTGCCGAACAGTTCGTCGAGAAATTGGAGCCATCGGCTAGGTTGTGGGGCTTGTGCGTCAAAGGAGTAGGGAAGTCCGTTAACCGTGAAGAACCCCGGATCGTGCGGAAGGAGTCTTTCGGTGGCAAGGTCGAGCAGCCCGTTCTGGCATGCGATGAGGTCGCGCGGCTTGGGTTCAACGCGGCCATTTAGCCATGCCGGTGCGTCCGTTGCATCACTCAGGTAGACGCCAACCCTGCTGGGCAGAGCAAGGCGAACCTCCCGTACCAGCGACGATCGGGGAGTCAGCTTCACTGGCTCGGCTTCGCGGCCATCCTTCTTCGTCGGTTTCAGTCGAAGGTTGTCCAGATAGCGGTACAGCTCACACTCAAGCGCCTCGTCGGAAAGCTCTGCGAAGTGCGTACCCGTGTAGGTGTAGAACTGCCCGCGCCACCGCACAAGCCGGGTCTTCCTCACCGATTTCAGATACAGATCGGCAAGCGGGATCGGGCTGATGTCTTCGACGATCAAGCTATCGGCCGCCCCCGCTGTTGGCTTGTACGCTTCAGCAGCGTCCGCCATGTCGAGAAGAGCACGCTTGAGCACCTCTCCGTCCTGGGCGTCAAGGCTGTCTGCCCAATCCGTCGCGTCCTTGACGCCATCGCCGGGAAGCTCGATCACCTTCACGAGCGCCGCCTTGCCCGCGAGCCGCTGTGCTACATCCTGAGCATGCCGCCGTCCCTTGTCGTCCCTGTCCGCGATGATGCACGCCCGCCGCCCATGCAGGGCCGAATCATCCGATAGCACATTCCAGTGCATGGCCCCCGTGGGATTGCAGGTGGAGCAAAGGTTCAACCCCGCTACAGTCTCAACGTCTTTCTCGCCCTCACACACGAAACACCATTCGCCCACGTCCGCAGCAAGAAGCTCCGGCAGCCGATACAACACGCGGGGAACGCCTTTCACATTATTGATCCAGCGGCCGGGAGCTTCCGGGTCTGGCCTGCGTTGGGGGAAGTCCTTGTCGAGCCGTTCACCTGTTTCAGCGTCCACAATGTGAACTCGCTGCACCTGATACACCAGATCGCCGTTCGCATTGCGATAGTCATATCCGCAGACGTATTCCCGGCGAGTCTTACGGGTAGGCTTCGGTTGTTCTGCACTGATGTCTTTCAACTCAAGGTCAAGACGCGCGAGCACGTCCTCGATCTTGCAGTTCTGATGCTGGCAGGCGACAATCACGGGTTGTTTGTCGCCCACCTTCACGTACAAGTGCCGCTTCCCCGGATCATCACAGTTCGGGCAACGCGCCAGCCAGCCGCCGTTGTTCTGAACAGGATCCATGCCACGGCTGCGGAGCCGCCCGACAACAAGTTCAATCTGTCTGTTCACTGTTCACCATCCTTCCGCACCCGGCAATCGGGCAACAGGTCGAGCAGTTCGTCGCGCTGATCCGCCGGCGGAAGGTCACCAACCGCGTCAATCTGCCATCCAGTGGGAATGCTCCCGTGGAACTGAACTTCGCCGCACAACACAATTGCCGCGGGAGCGCCGAAGTTCAGGACCTCGACGAAGCCTCTTGTTGTGAATCCGGGACAGTTCATGCTAATATCTCCGTCGCCCGTTCGTCTGCCGAAAGTCGCCTCACGGAGTCCGGGATATTCGGCACCGGCGCCGCGTCCCCCGGCCTCGGATAGCGCCCGTGCCGGAATTCACTCAGGGTGCAGTTCGGGCTACAGCACGTTCCGGCTACGTCACGGGTGCCACAGCAATGAATGCAGATCCTCCGGATTGCCTGCACCGCCCGTTCCCCCACTTTGTAGCCCGGCCAGAAGTCCGGCCCCCACACCTCAACGCCGCTCACGTGCGGTGTGCCGTCCGTCTTCGCCTGTGCTTCAGCCATGAGTAGGTTTGCCCGTGCTTCCGCAACGGCGGGCCTTCTATGGGCTTGACTTGCACGTGGGCTTGCCTGAACAGCCTTGCGCAGAGCCGCCCCCCTGTATTGTGCGGGGTTGCCGAACAAGCGCGGGTTGCCAACACGGAATCGCCAGGCCGGACATTCGATGGTCGGACAGCGCAAGTAAGCGCCTTTCGGCTCGGGGATGCATTCACGGCAGTGCAAGCGAATCGCGCGGATAACGGAAGGCTTCCCGGTCATGGTGCCACCTCCGTTTCGCCGGTGCGGTAGGCGTCAACACAGCGCAGTTTGCGGGCAGCCTGTTCGCTTATCAGCCAACAGTGTCCGAGCCGATAGGCTCCCGGCAGTTTCCCGGTGCGCGCGAGACGGCGCAGTGTTTCCGGGTGCCTGCCTACAACTTTGGCGAGGTCGTGAATCGTGAGGTCTTTGGACATGTGCTATACTCCTGTGCAGCCGTTCGATTCTACTGCACAGTATAGCACAAGAAGTCGGTCTTGTCTTTACGGCGAGCTTACGGAGTCTTTACGGAAGGGAGTCTGGAATGATGTTACATCGCCTCCAAGTCGGGCGGCGCATCCGTTCGGTAGTAGTTCACCCCACGTTTGTTGTCAACGTACCCCGAAGTGCGTAAGCGCCCGGTCGTTTTGAGGGCATCCCGCACTGTAGGATATGGCTTGTTGATGGCTTTGGCTAGTCCCTCTCCTGTGAATGAGGCGTAGTGCAGCGCCTCAAGAATCCTGAGTTGGAGCCACGTCCATTCGCCGGACGGCGTCACGGGCGAACGCAGCTTCGTTCTCGCTTCCAACTCCAGCAGCCGGGCATAGTGCCACTCCTCCAAGTCCCTGTCCACCTCAGCCTGAACCCAGCTCCCATCGTGTTCCTGTCGATGGTTCAACACGAAGCTCGCCACGTCCTCAGGCTCGATGATGTCGGCAAAGAACTTGTCGATGTCCCATCCGCATGCCTGCTGCAAGGCCTCCGCGTAGAGCGTCACCCGGTCAATCATGTGCTTCCTGAACACAATGCGCGAGACGGTGAAGTCTTCGGGGAGAGGCGGCACGGCGGGTCGCGGCACGGCAAGCACGTCCGGCGCGGTCAGGGTCACCTGCGTTTCGTTCCCCTCACGATCAAGGGCTTGGCCGATGAACTCCTCGATGTGGAAGGTGAACCAGCATTCCGGGGGAAGGTCGCGCCGATGACCTGTATTCTCCAGCCATAGCCATTGGGCCAAGTTTTCGGGCGTGTGTCCGTCGCAGAGCAGCATCACTTCCGCCGGTGACATGGTTACGGGTTGCCGTACACGCCGGTGGGCTATGTAGGCGTCGATCTCCTGCCTGACGGATTTCTCGTATCCATCGATAAGCTGCTTGCACCTGGCAATGGTACTGGAAACAACGACGCTTGATTCGGACGTGGTGTTCGAGCGGGTCGTGGCCATGTGTCGGCTCCCTGTTTGCCGTCCCTGAAAATGAAGGGCGGGGCAACGGCCTCAGGGTTGCCGGGTTCGGCGCGGCTTGCAAGTCCGCACCTATCCCCGCCATTCACGCCGCCGAGTGCTACTGCCGCCGCAAGGGGCGGTCGGGGCGTCGCCGTATCCCGGCACTCCGCGACGAAAACAAAACACGCCCGGCCGCAAGGTCGAGCGTGCTGAATCAAGTCTTACGAGGTGTTCGGCGCCCTTGCGTTCCAGTGAACACCATCATAGCACGTCGGCGCCGGGAAATCAAGGGCTTTCTTGCCCCAATGCATCAGTATGGGGTGCGAAGCTACCAATTCAGATAATGAAGCTCGCGAGCTATCCGGTCCAAACTGCCCGCCGTTCTCCCCGCCGCTCTCCGAATGCCCTTGAGTTGCTCCACGATTTCCTCGCTTACATCGACACGTGCCTCAAGCACTGTGATTTGCCCGAGCAGGTTATTTATCACCACGCCTCGCTCCTTCGCGATGTCCCACGCCCCGTACGCACGCTGTTTCCACACGTCCGCAGTCGCATCTGCCTTGGCAACCGCATCCGCTGCATGTATTGCGGTCCCGATCGCTTTGTTCTCATACTTCGTCACCTTCTCCGCCATGAGCGCCGCAGCGCGCCGTGCCTGCTTTTCCTTCTCGGTGGCACCCGTGGCGTCCTTCACGTCTTTCAGTTCCGCGCGTAGCCGGTCGACCGTGGTCTTGAGAAGATCGCGCTCCGCCCGGAGAAGAACGGCCTCCTGCTCAAGTTCCTCTGCGGTCTTGGGCGCCTCTTCGGTGTCGCCTTGCACCGGTGCCTGGCCTTGGTCAGCGCTATCCACTGAGGATGCATTCAACGACAGTACGACAACCAACCCAACGAGCAACAGCTTGTTCATGGCGGTTCTCCTTTCGCCCGTGTGAAGCCCGCGCCCGTGAAGCTCCATCGCCCATGAGCGCCCGAGCTTGTGGTGAAGTGAATGCGCGGCGGGTTTGGCAGGGGTGGTGCGATGGTGAAGATTCCCGCCTGCGCATGATCATGATCATATCGGGCGGGAGTGGGAATGTCAAGCGGAAACTGCTGCCAGTGTTTCAGTCGCCGGACGTGCCGCGGCCGGTGCCGGTATCGGATGGTAGACGTGCCGTCCGTCCTGCTGAACGGCGAGTCGCCGAAGCCTGTCGAGCGCTGCCGCCGCTATCAGCCTCACCGCTTCGCGCGACAAGTGCAACCGCCGGCCGATGGCCGCGTACGACAGTCCGCCCTCGTCGCTGTCGATACCGAACATCAAGATGACGATGGTCTGCTCATCGTCGTCGAGCTGAGCAAGTAGCACGTCGACAAGGTCACGGTCGGCGTACGCTTTACCCGGCCTGGGTTCTGAATCGTTGAACGCCTCGTCGGCGTCGGGGGAATCAAGGCTGATCGCGGGAAGCATCCGCCGGTGCATTTCCCGCTGAATAGCGGGTTCAACCCATTTGCTCGCGTAGGTGGTGAACCGGCAGCCCTTTCGAACATCGAACCGCCCGGCGGCGCCGATCAGGGCGACGCTGCCCGCTCCGACGGCACCGTCGAGGTCGAACCCGGGCCAGCCCCGGAGCAATCGAAGCGCGATTTGCGCCGCAAGCCGCAAGCCCCCTTCGGCCAACCGGTTCCGGGCGGCGGTGTCCTCGCCGGCGGCAAGTCGGTCGCTGAGTTCGCGTTCCTCGTCGACCGTCAGCGGTGCGATGCTGCGGATATCTTGGAGATAGGCTTCGTCGAGTCGCTGCATTCGGGGTGACCTCCTGCTGCCTTCTCAGAACGTACGCGAGAGGCGCCGCCGTGTGCTTGGCGAGGCGCTCTGCTCCTGGACCATAATCGGGGGGTGCGCGGGGGGTATCTCATAAGTCCGGGGTTTCATACCCACGGCTGCGGCAACCTTGTCGCGGGTTTTGGCCTTTTCTAAAGGTGGCAACTTGCCACCTTCTGAAGCCTGTGGTTGATTTCGTCGCGCTTGTTCAGCTTGCCGCTCCTTTGCCGCCTCCTTTTCCATCGGCTCCAGCTTCAACGCAAGTCCTTCTCGGAACGCTGTAGGAAGGCCGTGGTGACGCGACAAGCGCCGCCATCCTAGCACACATGCGTACGGCAGTCAAGTAAATTCCCACTTATTCACCGAATCCCCCACTTTGGCCCACTTTCTACACCCTTTTCCCCCTCTTTTGACCACAAATACCCTCTAAAATGACCTTTTTTACTCCCCAGACGCTAATTTTGTAATATTTTCCACAGGGGTCGAGCTAGAGAAGGGAAAGGCCGAACAGGGATCCGCGATGTCGTCCAACGCTTCCCGCCCCTGCCCGTCCGCCCGCGCGAATCCTTGCGATTATGCCGCACGTCCCCCCGGTTTCACCCGCCTTCACTGCCGCTTTCCACGTCCCTTCACCCCCC
>Ga0307379_10009796_pt1 | contig 12765 bp, 7 predicted proteins | sample UN2MG_FD_202237 | JGI IMG/M metagenome (GOLD analysis project Ga0307379, IMG submission 202237) | Soil microbial communities from Risofladan, Vaasa, Finland - UN-2 | ecosystem: Environmental > Terrestrial > Soil > Coastal area > Acid sulfate soil | place: Finland: Risofladan, Vaasa | collected... | reverse complement strand
GCACTGTGCATCGCTGGTGCACCAGCCGGGCTGCGTCGGCGTGGGGGTGGGTGTTGTGCAATTCTCACATATTCCATTGAGCGATGGGCACAAAAGTGGGCAACCTCCGGCTGTGTCGCTGATGTGATGACATTCATTGATTTGGCAGATGTAGAGAGTTGGGCAATCTGAAGTCGACACGCAGGTCACCCCTGTCACGATACATAGTCTTGGTGTGCCACATGTAACTTCCAGATCACAAGCGCTGTTATTGGCACAGGGTCGTGCGGGAAAGTTGGAACAAGGTCCCGAGCATGTACCGAGCTGCGCACGGGCCACGCCGAACAACGCGGTACCGAGCACCAGCAGTCTGCGCATCTACGGCTTTGTCTGTCAGTACCTATCGTCGGGTTTAAGTGTATAGCAGGACCTGGTATCTTTATTTTGGTTTCGGTCCGCTGGGCCAGCTTTGCTGCCATGCTTCGAGGTTGTCCTCGACTGCCCACGCTTGCAACTCGATGTATTCGTTCAGACCGCGTCGCCAAAAGCACGCTTCCATTCGGACCCATGCTCGATTGGAAGCTGGCGTGCCATGCTTTTGCAAGTGAATCACTGCCTGCTTTGCAATGTCCACATTGCTGAACACTCCGCGGACCATGTTGCCCTCGCCCCAGCCGTAGATCAGCAAAGTTAGTGACGAACTGCCAGTGGGGGTCTCTTTCTTGCGCGCCGGCGAAGCATCACGACTCATTTCTGTATTCTTTACTGGTACTTGCGTTCGTAGCCGTAGCTCAGCACTGAGCGCTTCGTAAAGATTGCCACCGATAGTGCACTGGCGAACAGCACCCACGCCAAGTACACCGACCAGAACACGTAAGTCAGCACGGGCGCGCCGTAGGTCGCGTACAGCACCAACTGTGCAATCGCCAGCGCTGCTGTGATGACAATATCGACTAGGCCCAGCGTCACACCGAGACGAGAACGCAGGCCAAAAAACAGGAAACTCCAGATCTTGTTGAAAAACAAGTGCACAAAGTACACTATCCAGACAGCGTTGTAGTGCGCAGTGCTTGACACTGGCTCCGCATTCACAACCCACAACGTGTGTGCAATGGCCATCAGCACGTACAACACGAACCAAATGCTGTACACAGCTGGCGGTGGTGCCCACGAGATGTTGGCGCGAATGCTCTCATAGAAGCCCAGTTGGCGCGTTTGACCACTCAACGTTTGCTGTGTTTCGCCACGACTGCGATAGCGTGCTGGGAACGGCTCTAGCAGCGTGATCGCCGCCAACGCTGTGCCCGTTACCCAGGGCAACGACGCCATTCTGCACTCTTTCAAATATCAACTGTTTATTCGCCACTCAATACGCAACGCAGCGGTGTTGGTCCGCAGTCGTGCGTCGTAGAGCGTGTCCTTGACTAAAAACTTGCGCCCATCTTTCAACTCGACCCATTCGTCAGGCTGGGGAACTTCCAAGCGCGGCTCACCGACCAGTTCGTGGTCGCGATGCCGCGGCACACGCACATGCACGAGTTCTGGCTCAAAGCGCGGAAAGTTGTAGCCGCGGCCCTGCACATCCTCGACGAGCACTGGAAAGCGCGAATACGGTGGTGGCAGATCAGGGTAATTCAAGAACCAAGGCTCTCGGCCATATCTCTTAATCAACGCAGCCTCACTGAGCTCGCCTGAAAACAGCTCTTCATTATATTGTTCGAGCAACTCGCGTCCAGTCAAGTAGGGAACCTTGGCAGGCATGCGTTCGATTTTGCTATTTCGCTTCGGCATCGCAGCGGTGTTGTTGTTTTTGGGATTTGGCGTTCAGCGCAGCTCTGCTGAAGTTACTCATGACACAATTATCGAGTTCATACATGACATGTCGATTGAATGCGCTTTGGATGAAATTGCATGTCATGTTTGTCAACAAGTGCTGTATGCAACTTATAGAGAATTACAATGGGGAGTAAGAGCTGATGGTGTCGATCGACTTTTTGATCGCCTATTCGTACCCATGTGTGACGCCTTGGTTAGTTCTCTCTCTCCGGCAGAAATCCAGGACCTGTTGAAACAACGCGAAGCCGAGCTGGCCGGTACTGCAGCAGAATAGTGTAAACCATGCAGTAAAATTTGCAGATTTGCCAACACCCCGCTGTAAATATTGCAAATTCCCTTAGCACCCATTTGGTAAACTTTGCAAAGCACCACAGGCATGGCTGCACTGACGGCGACGCATGTTATCCTTGGTCGCAGCATTGATTGGAATCAATCGGCAGCATTGAAACGTCCGGATATCAACGAAAAGCTCCAACTTCTGCATGGGGAAAAAGAGATCGTGAAGCGTCTGATTGGCAGTTCAGATCCATCAGCGGGCGAGCGAGAGCTCGATGAAACACGCGCCAAAATGCGTTGGGTCGAAGACGGCCTATTGCTTGTTGACATGCAGAACGACCCATTGCGAACACACATTGCACAGCTTGGGAAACCCGTCAATGCTGTGCTCGACAAAACCGACCCAGCTCTCAAATACAACCTAACACAGAGACGCGTTGTTGATGTTCCACCCTTGCCACCAGCACCGCTGCCACGACACGTTGTCAGCGTTGGCATCCCGACGAAAGAAGAGATCGAACAAACCAAAGACAAGAGTCGTCCAACAGCAGAACTGGCAGCTGCCGAGCCGCCCGCAAAACGCCAAAAACAACGTGTCGATCCTCTGGATGACATGTCCAGCTCAGCCGAAGAGAAAGATCAATCGGCAAGGCCAAGTGATTTCAACTACAACACGGTGCTGAAAGCATTTGGGTGGGCCAATGAAGACTTTACCGACGACACCCCTCCGATTCCCTCTGAGTATCAGGGCAGGGTAGAAGAAGAACTTGGCGACATAACGAATACCATCGCCGCAAGTCGCCCTCGTCGCGAAACAAAGCAAGTGCAACGTTTTCTGGACGAACAAGAATCAGCTGAGGATTCTGAACAGGAAAGCGAAACCGAAGCCGAAGGCAAGTCACGCAAAGCCAAGCAAAAGGCCCTGTCCAAGCGCAGGGGCAAAAATGGGATTGCCTTTCTGCCCGATTGCTCAGCCGAAACTGTGAAAAAGTACACCAGTAGTCCGCTGCCAGACGAGAGACTCGACATGATGCGCTGCCGCATGGCACAAGACATTATCCGAAGTCCGAAATTTCCACACCCTGTGCCGAAGGCGTTGTCGATTCTGAGGCCAGAGACATGCGAATTCTGGAAGGGTGCAGATTTTGAGTGCTGGGTCGAGATATTTCTCGATGCCTGCTATGCAGCAACCTCGGTGCTGTTCAACACTCGTCAAGTGCCTCGTGAGAGTAAGCGCAGCGACATTTTAGCATTGCGAGCTCGGTTTAGTGGCTGGCGTGATGACGCGCTTCGCCAGTGTCGCTCCAGCATTCGCAAGTTGAAATTCTGCCCAAACACTCTCCTGCCAGAGGATGAAAATGGCGACATGCAACTTGACGAGCCAGAAGAGACGCGCTCGCTGATGGAACTCGTCCTCGACTATCACGAGATGACTTGGCGCCCGTTGGACAGTGGTCGTTTCTTTGTGCAGTTCAGCATTCCGCGCATTGAATGCTCGCGCACACGACCCTTTAGCCGCGCATTCATCGTGCAGTTTGCAACATTCTTCCAGGCCAAAGCACTGCTTTGCACTGTTGATCCCTATATGCTGCTCTTCGAAATGGCAATCGCCTACATTTCTGAAAAGAAAGATCCAGAGGTCAAGTCTGGCAGTGCAAAGGGCACGCAGTATCTGCAACTGCTGAAGTACATTGAAGCGGGCAGCCAAGAGCTGAATCGCGTTGCGGCGAATGCCTTTCGTGTTTGGTGGTTCTATCAAGAAACCTTCGACTGCAAGGTGGCTGACAAGCTGTTGTCCGACAAAGAAAGCAGCAGTCTACTGCCAAAGAGCAACCTGCCGACACTGTCCTCGTCAAGGCGAGTTGGAATCAAATAAAACTGGCTGCCTATTACCCGGTGTTGAACTGCTCAGAAAGACAACAGAAGGTCGAGTATCTAGTGATGGCCAGTCCCGGTGCCAGCGGGTTCTGGGCTGTGCGAGAGGACGAGCCAGTGCCTTCACGCAAGAGCTTTCTTTCGATCGCAGAATCATGGTTCTTGTTAATCTTTACCGGCACAGCGGCTGCGGTTAACACCATCTGGAATACTACCTCCACTTTCACACAAAAACTCACAGAAATCCTGTTCGGTTGGGTTGGCAAGGCGTTGATAACTAGTTTCCTGCTTGCCATTACCAGCGCTGTCATCTACGATGTCCAGCACACCGCCTTCGAGACGGTAAACGACGCCTGGTGTGTATCCGCACCACCGCGGCACACTGCTGTCGATGCCATCGGGCTGTTTGCTCCAAACATTGCGCCGTTTATTTGCCTCAGCAACTTCTGGGGCACACTGGGTTCCATGGCGACGCAGTCAGTGATCACAATTGCATTCGAGTGTGCTGATTGGGACAAGATTCTCGACGACATCAGACTCACCATCGGCGGATTATTAGAATCCATAGTACTGTTCTTTTTCACCGATCAATCGTTTCTTGGCAATCGATTTGATTTGAAATCGCCAGCACTTGCCCTTCAAGAACTGATAACCAATCTTGTCGCGCCATTTGATTGCCTGTGTTTCGACTTAGGCGATGTATTCTTTTTCATAGTGCAAGTCGTCACCAACCCAAACATCCCCTGTGTACTGGACTTTGCGCTGAACGCCGTCATCGGCTTTGCACAAGGCATCTACTGGACCATTATCAATTTGCTGAGTGATAATGAAGTAGTGCCGAGCCTGCTTTGGATTGATGACGTGTGCAGTGGCGTCCAATGTCTCGGTGCGTTTCTTGACGATTTCTTGCGCCTGTTTTTGGCGATCTTCCTCGACGACCCACCTGAGCTTTTCCTTGGCTGCCTTCTCTCTCGCATCATCTGCTTGCTGTTGGATGCAATTACCATGATCCTGACGAACATTGTGCAAGTCATTTGGACCGTGCTGCTGTTTGGTGGCTCGTGGAATCCGTTCCTCGACACCGATGTGCGGCCACTTATCGCCCGCATTGATGATGTTGGCAAATGCCTGCAGCAGCTGCTTGAGCTTCTTGATGTCTGCCTTGGCCAGGCAGCTGGCAATTTTGTGCGGTTGATCGGAAATTTTGTTGAGTACGCAACGAAAATCATTCAGGACGGAGAGCAAGATTTCAAACTGATCAAAGATGGGCTTGATGCATTTGTTGGACAGGCTACCTATGGCGGCGGTTCCCACACTGCAAACGAGCACGGGCACGACCGAGTTTACAACCAAACTTCCCTGACCTGCTTGATCCGTCAAGGACTCTCGTTTATTCCTCTGCCAGCGTGCACTCTGGCGATGGGTGATCTCGTCAACGCTATTGTCAACCTAGTATTGGTGCCGGTTGTTATACTCGACGTCGTTCTGGAAAATTACGAAATACTTGGAGACATTGACGGCAATCCACTGGCAACCGATGCCGGTAAACAAGCGTTCGAAGACTTCATCAACGATTTGCTGACTGGAATTGTCGATCGACTTTTTGGGGTGTTGGATTACGTTGGACACTTGGTTGGTTGCATCGATCTTCTGCAGGGCCTTGGCAATGCTATCTTGGTGACAGTGACTAATCTGCGCACTATCTGGACCGAAGTTCAAGAGTTGCTTGTACTGATCGTTGAACTCCTCTTCCAAGCGGTTGTGGCAATTCTCACGATATTCCTTGGCGAGTTGTTTCCGGGGCGTGCGTTCGAAGATGAAATCCTGGTTTTCTTTGAGATCATTGTTGATTTGATTATTCAATTGGTCAAACTCATCACAACTTTCCTGGAGATTGTTATCGACTACACAATTGGCTTCTTCTTCCCTTCTCTATTTGGCCAGTCAACACTCTATGCCAACCAAGATGCACTAGCGACAATGACACGGTGCCTGCAGAAGGATGAGATCGAGGATTGTATTTGCGGCCTGTTTTTGTCGTTGGCCAACGCTTTGTGTGTGCCAGATCTCTTTTGCATCGGAGATACAATGCCCGGCTGCGGCGTTTTCCAGTCAGTCCCAACCTCAGATGGAGTTACGTTGCGGAAACGTTTCATCGCTGGTCAAGACCAGAACATCACTTGGGCGCACGAAGTATACGATAATCCATTTGACTACTTTGCTGGCGAGTTTCCTCATGGGCGTTGCGGTGTAGTGTTCAGCGAAACGCAGGAGTATGCTGAGGAGTGGCGAAATCGAAAAGGTCAATCGAAAGCCGGCATAATGCCAGATGCGCAGCTCATGAATTTCCTCAGCTGCGGCCAAAGCGTGATACGCAGCATGCAGTACAACGAGGAGCAGAACTTAACAGTTGGGCCGCACTATCTTCTGCATGAGGATCGCGCCGCGAACTCCTCCCGCGAGTTCTTCCGCAGTGTCGGCGCAATCTTTGCGGTTGGTGCAGAAAACACGCTACACTACCTCAATTCGCCTGAGTACATGCTGGGTAAACCAATGGCCAACGCACCACCCTTCAAGTCATTCAAACAACAGCTGGAGATCTACAACATCACCGACAATATGGCTGTGCAGTACGGCTCGGCTGTTTTGGATCTCCTGACCGAAGGCTGGCAACGTGCCAGCGACCGTTTCGAGCAAACGAAAAACAACACTCAAACTGGCCGGTTTGCAGCGGTCGGCAAATCATTCTGGAAAGTGGCTAGCGCCAGCTGGGCTACCAGCAAGATGCTTGCCAACGAGTTCTATGGCACTGGCATCAGTGACGATCTGCTCGATACGGCTGGAAAGCTTACAGATCTAGCGGTGACGGGCGAATGGCGAGAGTACATTCCCCAGGAGAAGCGAAAGCGCCACCACGACGAAGGCGGAAATCCTCGCTGGTTCCCGGCGGGCTCGCGTACTACTGAGGCCAACAAGAACGCCACTGAGGATCTGGAGATCACCAAGGCGAACTTTGTGTTCTACAAGGGTCGCAAGTTTATGTCCGCAATGAAGGCGTGGGGCGGTATGATCTTTGGGCCGTACATAGAGATGATTGCCCGACGCAATCAGGCAGCCATTCAATTCGAGAACGCGACTTGGCTCATGCACGGGAATCCTGATCTCGAGCTGCACGCAACCTACGACGACATTGAGCCCTATCGCCTGTTCAGCGAGAAGGGCTACTACAGCCTTGGTCGATCAAATGTCAAGCGCGGCATCTGGGCGAACTTGCCAGACATCAAAAACCCGGCCAAGGACTATCCCTATTTGGGAATTGATGAACAAGATACTCACCCCGGCCTCAGCTATCTCTACGGCATGGAGGGGCGCGTTGATTTCAAGTACCATGTACCAAACAGCTGTGGAACAATCAAAATCGCCTGCGACGATATCGAGGCGAACGGCTGTCTATTCTCAGATTACTTTCAAACACTTGGCCTTTGTCAGAACTTCCTCGACAAGTTTGGTCTTGTGATGTTCTGCAACGAGACTGTCCAGGCCATGGCGGTCTTCGCGGATGCGGAGCGTTGCACTGGTGATCCAATTCGCATTGCCATCGCCACTGAGCAGGACCCAATCGATTGTGTCAGATTCCGTGTTATGCCGCCGGGTCTCGAAAACGATTTTATGTGCATTAAGTGGGACGAGTGCAGATCGTGCCCTGTCCGACGCGTAATCCCTGGACTGGAGTGTGCCATCGTTGATGAGATCTTCCACCGCCTTGAAGACGCTGGCAAGCGCTGTCTGGTGCTGTTCATCGGCCGAATCTACCCACCGTTCAACTTCAGTGTCATTGTACCTGACGTGTTCAATCCCAGCCTCACTGAGCCCAGTTCCACAGTGTCACTGCCAATACCAGAGCCGCCAACTGACATTATCAGTTGCCGCAGTGTATGTGGTGACGGTATATTGAGTGATGAACTCGACTTAATTAGTGGCAAGCGGTGTGAAGAATGCGACGATCGAAATCGGCACAACAACGATGGCTGTAACTCGCGCTGCAAGAAAGAGCAGTGCTGGGGACCACCTCTTTTCTCTGACATTCCAACCGGCAGTCTTTCTACGCTCTTCAGCTATCCTTGTCCATCGGTGGGCATCGGAGGATATCCAAACTTCTGTTACACTCGCCTCACAGTCAAGATACCATGGAATCCTTTGACATCTGGCTTTTTACGAATCTCAGAGGATGGCAAACCCGCGGTTACATCGTGGAAATTGAATACGATTGCAAGCACTCCTGTTGTCTACGACTATGAGGAGAATGCTCTTTGTACTGGTGAACCTACTCAAGTGCGCAAAGTCGACCAATCCAATTGCGCCAATGCAACTAGTATCTGCGTCCTCGATGGAATTTATCCAACAGTTGGTCGGCAATGTGCTGTTGAGGTGCCAATAAGGCGCCAGGACCGCTCGCGATGCTCCGTATGTGGCGATGGAGTCAAAGGACAGGGGGAAGATTGCGATCCAATTAATTCGTGGGTTAATCCGCAGTGTGCGTATTGCTGGCGCGTTCTGCAGTGTCCCAGTGACCCAACACTTGGTGCATCTTGTATAGGATTCTGTAGGCCAAAACGCGGATTTATTTATGCGACCGAGAGGGGAATGGTGCCATCAAGGCTGTGCCTAAAGGGTGCAACGTACGATGTCAAGTGTCCATTCAACTCGGATTGCCTTTGGACAACAGAAATCCCTATTTTGACCAACCCATCAAACCCAAATGCACGCAAACGCGATGCAACGGGCCAAATCAAGATGGACCGAATTGTGCGTGCATTGGCAGACTACAACGGCAACACGACCGACAATCACGCGGTGTACAGACCGGACCCCGAGTTCGATGCCGACATGGAGCGCGTGTTTGGCGTGCCAAGTTGGACAACACTGGACGAAGAAGCCAACTACGAAACGCAAGTCTATTTCAACAACCCAGAAGAACAGGAACTGGCACACGCATCGCGTCAGCAACGCGACCGTCGCTCTATTGTGCATTTGGCCAACACGATCACACCGAAGGACCCATGGATGGTCGAACTGCTCTACGAATGGGCCTCAAGCATCTGGGAGTTCTTCACCAATTCTAGCGACGTGGCTGGAGACTCGTTCGATTGGGTTGTGAAGTTCTTCTCGAGCACGACCATCAGCAAATTTGCTCCCGCCGAAGAGCGTGGGTTCCTTTGGTACCTGATTTTCCCATTCTGGTGCGAACTGCCGATCAGCCTCGACTGCACACTCGGCCTCGGCCTTACCGACGGCATTGTGCTGATCATCTACGTATTCTTCGGCACGCTGATCATTACATCCATTGTCTACTCTGGGTTGAGCTCGCTGTGGATTTCGATATTTTCCATGGCAGGGCTAAGTATCTTTCTCGGGGTTGCGTTTGGCTACCCGTTCCCCGGTTGTACATTCTTGGCGAACTGGATTCGATTGCCCGAGTGTATTGGTGACGAGGTGTTTGAGTTGGCCAAGGTGTTCAACGGCACTTGCATCGGCGTCTTCGATCCCGACTTTGCTCTTTCGCCGTGCAACAGCAGCTGCAATCAACAGCTGATCGACTGTCGTGATATCGGCTTTATTGATGGATTCGACACATTCATTGCCGGCATTGAGGTCTTCTTACCCGCAGACTTTGCTGTGTGGATTCGCACCTCCAGCACCGCTGGCTACTACAAATCCGCGCTGTCATGGATCAGCACGTTCAGTGGCCACGATTTGATCGGCTCGTTTAACATCGCACTCGAAAACTTCGATCTGCAAGGCGCTGAAGGCACCTACGCACAGAAAGTCTGCATTGTCACGACAAGTCTCAGTATCTTCCAGCCGTTGGTCATCATTTTGGCCTTCTACGCTCTTTCTCAGCCAGTTTACTCAGTTATCGTGCCGCTGGTCAGCTGGATTGGCGCGGTGCTGTGGGCACTGTCGAACTGGATTGACCAGAACTTTATTGGCGATCCGGACCCCAACGAAGACCGCGTCATTGCCATGGAGACGTATGCGCTGAATCACGCAAAGAATGCTTAATTTCGCTGCAGCGGACTTAAAGAAGTGCATAGAGGAGCAGGGCCAAACACGCACCGAACACGGTTAACGCAACCAACGCAATAAAGAAGATGCGATAGCGTCTTGGCAACCCGCGTATTTGCATTTTGTTCCGGTATGCGCCGTTGTTGGCAACCGCGCCGTTCTTTGCAAGGCTGCTGACTTTGGTGCCGCGATTCGTCAGCGACGTTGCGTAGTTGCGAATGAGCGATGCCGAGTGACTGTTCACTGGCAAGGTGTGTTCGTCGGGAAACATCTGATATATCTCTCTTTCAAGGTAGTCCAGTGTCATGGTTGTTTGCACATGCAACTCACTGCCAATGTTGGTCTGCACCTGGCTGTTGAGTCGCTTCAATCGGCTGATTTCATCGCGCATGGCATTGCGCACCCCAACTCGATGTGCTAACATCGCCTTCTTCTGGAAGTCAACAAAATCAGCTGGATTTCGCTGGATAGTAAACGGACACGAAACCGACACCGTCTTGTCGTCGTCGCTATGCTGCATTTTACTTTCTTTTCACTTTTCTTTCAACATCCGCAGACGGCTCATAGTTGCCCGCAAGGTCGGCTCTGCTGTGTGGGGCGCCGCAAGGCACTGGCGTTCGCGTTGATGCAGCGAAAGCGACTTGATCAATTGCTGAGGGTTCTGCGTCATATCAATGGTGAACGCAATGCGGTAGCCGCCGAGACCCTGGTGAATGGCCTCCTCTGTGATCTTCACGTCGACAATCTGCGACTTCTGCTCAATCAGGCGACAAATGCCATCGATGCGCTCTTTCTCTAGCTGGTAGTAGGTTGGGTAGAAATCCGCGACCAGTGTGCGCTTGCCCTGTGCACTGCGCTCTTGCCGCTTCATCACGTCGAGAATGCGCTGCATCCGCTTTTCGAACTTGGAGCGAATTGGACAAGCCTCAGCTGGCCCGGGTGTTACGTAGCCTTCGATGGGTGGATAGAAGCTGGCAACTCGCTTCACGGTGCGTGCCTGCGTCTCGCTCATCGCAGGATCGACTCGCAGGGCAATGTTGGTGTGTGGCCGCATCAAGTCGTTGTACGAGAAACCCCGCTCCCACTGGTTCGTGCGTGGATTCAACGTCATCGCGGTGAACGATGCGTTGCCGTAGCCGAGATCATAGAGCTCTGGCACAACAAAGCTGAGAAAGCAGCGGTAGAAATCGTTGATTTTCGTTGGGTCTTGCCACTGCACCATCTTCCAGTGGTCGAAAAGAGTCGTGTTCTCATTGCCGACAATCAAGTAGCGATAGGCATCGAGCAGGCTGCTGCGATAGCCCCCGCCAACCGGATCCACATCACCCGTGCCCTCGCCAATCAGCGGCTGATCCTCTGGGAATGTGAATGGCGCGTCTGGATCGTAGTCTCCAGCCCAGTCCTTGAACAGCGGGCGATTCTTGTTCAATCGGCCGAGCAGCTTGACAAATGTGCTTTTGCGCATCGTTACCGACACTTCATGCCCACCAAGGCTGGCATACGGATCTTTGGACACCCCACGGCCATCGCTGAGCTGCTGGCCATTGACGCCACAAAGCGCCTGTAGTACAACGTAGTGCTGTGAGAAATCCTGCAGCTTGCGCAGAAGCGGTGTTTTGAATTGCTGGATGCGCCGGTTCGAGAACTCGACACTCAACTTCTGAATGTCCTCTTCGTCGTCTTCGCAATCCTGCAGCGGACTGTACATGTGGTTGTTGACAATGCCGCACTTCGCTCGACTCGTGATGCCGAAGCACTCCATCTGCACGTACTTGCCCCGGCTAGTCTGCGTCTGGTCCGGATAGTAGCGCCAGTAGTTGCACGGTGTGCAGAAAGCGTTCACCAGCACTGCCATGTGATCACGTTCTGAATCAAGGTCCTCGAGAAAGATCTTCGCTGTGTCGACGGACATCTGCGGATAGGCCCGCTGGATGCCCATGTCAATTAGCCGCTGCCACCACTCCTCGGTCATTGGTTTGTAGCTGCGCTTGGCTGCGAGCATTTGACCAGGAATAAAGTACTGGTGAAACTGATAGGGCGGTAGGCCGGGAAGCTCAGCGATCGCTGGGAAGCGGCAAGTCGTGGTTTTGCCAAAGTGCATCGAGGCTTGAATAACTGTTTGAATCAGCGAATTCTGGAATTCAGCGTTGTGATCAACAGTGTACTCGTCTTCGGGCAGCCATGGCTCAATGCCGTGGGGAAACTTGGGTTGATCAAAAGTCAGTGTAAGTTCGCCCTTGTCCTCGTTGTAAGAACGATCAGCAACCATTGCATTGTAGACGCGCAGTTTTTGCATGGCGCGAGCACTACCTTGGTTGCTCTTGAGCACTTCGCGCAGTGGGAAACATGCTGTACCACCGAGATTGACGCCGAGTTTGTGCTTGTGTGCATCGTCGTCGCTTTTCGCTGCCACCATTGCAATCACCATCAGTGCAGTGTCAGCTGGCAGAAACGGCTTGCCCGCAGCAACCTGTGCTGGCCGGGGAATTTCGAACTGCAGTAGTGGCTTTTCAGCAGCGCCCGGCACCACAATTAATCGCTTAGAAACGACAGTGTGACTGAGTCCGCCCACATATACCAACAGTGAATAGGGTTCTTCGTCGGGACCGAGACGCGGCTTGTAGTTGACTGAGACCCCGAATGACACGCTCATTGAATCTAGGAAAATTTCTATGATTTTCTTTCACGGCAAGACAACATATAAGCAAGACGTCGCCAAACAAAAAGGTTAAG
>Ga0307379_10009792_pt1 | contig 12767 bp, 21 predicted proteins | sample UN2MG_FD_202237 | JGI IMG/M metagenome (GOLD analysis project Ga0307379, IMG submission 202237) | Soil microbial communities from Risofladan, Vaasa, Finland - UN-2 | ecosystem: Environmental > Terrestrial > Soil > Coastal area > Acid sulfate soil | place: Finland: Risofladan, Vaasa | collected... | reverse complement strand
ATTATTCAGTTTGGTTTCGATCATTGTGTTGTCTCCTTCCAAGAGATCTAAATGAGAAGGGTAATTCCTCCTCTACAATCCTTATCCCAGGAACCGACACTATTTTGCAGGGCTAAAGAAAAGCACGAATGCTCTTCCCGGAGCCGAAGCCCTGGACCTAGTTCAAATCAGGCACCTGTACGCCTGTTGTCTTGTCGTGGATGGTGACCAGGATGAGGTGCTCATCTGGATCTTCCATCTTGTTCGACACGACCTTGGCAACGCGTTCCTTGGCCTGGTCCGCACTCTTGGCCTTGATGTGACACCGCCAGACGGTTCCCTCATTCTCCACGTCCAGGTCGATGATGAAGATGTTTCCTGCTTCACCACACTCTATCCAGCGGACCTGTGCTTCTCTCGTTTCCTTGAGATTGCAGACCATGTTGATCAATAGTTTGCGTGTGTTTCTCTGGGACATAGTAACCGTTCCTCCTTCATAATCCTTATCCCAGGAATCAACACTGTTTTGCGGGGGCTAAAGAAAAGGCCAGGGAGTGTGAGTCCCCTGGCCTTTCAATGGAAGATTCAAGGCTCTCCCAGACCTACCGTCCCTCAACGGAAATCAATAGCCGGCCCAGTGCCCGACCTTCTTGTCGTTGACGTACAACGCAGAGTAGTCCTCTCCTGGGTCGCCAACCTCAGACTCTTCGATCTCAATACGGTCTTGGGCGTTTATGGACTTGAGGGGAACGCGGAGCTTCTTGAATTGCTTGAACTGCTTCACGTCGTCCATCGTCGCCGGATGTCTCTTCGCCATCGTGTATCTCCAACTGTGTTATTTCAACTACTTCGATCCGAAGATATTGACCATCACCGATCGAAACGTCAACCACGAATCGCACCCTCTTCCTTTTTCCCCTGCATACCTTCCAGCTCCTTCTTTTTCTTGATGTAGTGCCTTGGGTTCCAGATTGAATCACAACCAAGACACACGATCATATCCTTCTCCTTGTTCTCAGCCACTGACCCAGAGAGCTTTCCAATGATTGCCTGCCCACTGTTCGTAACACTGTCTACTCGGTAGTATTCAGTGATCCGAGTACGGTATCTGATCTCTTCGATGCTCCCACAATTCAAACAGTAAACTCCATCTGCCATGTTCTACTTATGCCTGTAAAGTCGATCGTTTTCGCGGCATAAGTAGAGTGTCTACCCTGACGTTAACTGGGATTCTGAAATGCGCGAATGCGGGAACTAGAGTGGGAACTAGGGTGGGTCTTCGATAGGGCGATAGCGAGCGGGGGATCGAGGAAACGGAAGATGGAATGTACGTTGGGCAGGGCGAGGGATGGCGAGAATGGTGGTTTGCCGGGCCAGTTCTATAGGCAGGCTGTTCGAGGGGTGGTTCTGTCGTAGGTGAGAATGCCGATGGTTGAGTATGTCGGCGAGGGGTAGAGTAGAGGGCTTCGGCCCGGGGAGATGAAGCCTGTGCCTCATCTCTTTTGCCCTGAAACTGTTCGATCTCACTGGTATAAGGTCTACAACTACCCACCATTTAACTTGGAGGAGACAATGGTAGACCCGAAATTCACGAGAGAAGATCTAATAAAGATCATGGACGGTCGTGAGGTGGCTAGAGCACTCGTTAACATGGCCAATAGACAACCGTCACTGTATGACCGCGCACGTTGGCAGAAGATGCGAACAGAGGCTTGGAGGTACATAGGTACTGTAAACCGTTTGGTGGAAGGGAAGCTGGAACAAGATGGCGATTGATTTCGAAACCAAATACGCGATACTGCTTATGATCGTCATTATCGTACAGACTGCGTACGTATTAGGTGTTCGTAGGACATACAAACAGCTCAAAGCGTACTACGACAACACAGATGCTCGATTTGGACGATACCAAGACCAGCTGGTCATCGAGGCATTAAAGATCGTATATACAGACGTAGAATCAACACCACACCGCCCAGACACTGAAGCCGGTCTACAGAACTTACTTAAGCTCGCAAAGATCAGGTTTGAAGCCTGGAGGGTGGAATTTGAGAAGAAAAACCCCTCACGTGTTAATGACTTATTCGAGAACAGATGATGCACGTCGATTGGATGGCGGCGAACAAAGGGAAGCTGTCTTGGGATCCAGACGATCCAACACCTTACGAAGACTTCCGCACCGGATTGACCTTTGCGGACGTAAAACAATCATTGTGGAACTGGTCCACCAACCCTAAAGACTGGGTTTATCGCCGAAGACACACAGTCTTGGGCTTTTGGCACATGCTCAAATTACGGGCATACGTAGAGTACGAGAACTATTTGGATGAAATACAAGAAAGAATGGAAGAGGTAGGACAATGAGCACAGAAATACCACCAGAGTTGCAAGAGTTCGTAGATGTCGGAAAACAGATCGTTGCGCGTGTTGCAGAGATCTTGCCAAACATCAGCAAAACCACGAAATCAACCGAATCAAACACAAAGATCGATGCGTTCAGCGCAAAGTACGCTGAGGACCTGGGGCAGGCAGCTGTTTCACCACTTATTCAAACAGCCGTCTCACTCCCAATGTTGGAGATTCTCGTCAAGAAAGGCATCGTCGACCCAGATGAGTACTACGATAAGGTCGACGCCCTTTTGGACGCCTTCGATGAGGTGTTCGGCACTATGTTGACCGCTTTGAAGGCCAGGTTTGATAGGGAAGTCCGTTTCCGTATCGATACGAAGAGCGGTGATACATGGGAAGAAGTCGCCAAAGTCCCACTCAACGATCCTGAACTTAGGAAATTCGTCAGTATGGGCTCTGTACTCGGAAATATGCGTGTTTGGGACTTGAAGAACGACTGCCAGGTGAACACGCTTGAGGAGTACGCTGCACTCGTCAAGAAAGAGGCAATGGAATAGGCTGCGTTTCCAGGTTTATATGGTCAGAACGGCCTCGGACAAGCTTTACACCGGAATTGCGGTCCAAGTCATAGAGCGTGTGAAGAAGCACAACACTGGAAAGGGTGCAAAATGCCTACTTGGACAGCTTCCAGTCGTTTTGGTCTATTTGGGAGGAAGTCTGTTGGAACTATTGATGGATAGTTGGGCGTTACGGTTGAAGGAACGAAAACAGGGATGGTTGTAAGCACGTAGATCGTTAGAAAAGAGCTTCGGTTCGGGGAAAGGGCGGCCGATGGTGGTCCCCCTTTTCTTAGGGCTAAAACAAAAGGGAACGAGTCCCTTTTGTAGATCTAGCAGCCTTGTCCTTACTTCTTTCAATCGTCCAAGCTACTTCTAATTCGAACTAGCGATCTAACTAGTACGATTTCATGGCTCCTCTATATCGAGGTAGTACTGGTACAATTCCGCCATCGCGATGGCGGCTTGTGGTGCTTTGTCTCTCACACTCTCTAAGATCATGTTGTTATGTTCCTCATCGAACAACAGCATATCCATGATGTCACCGTAGATGATGTCGATCGGTATTGCCGGCAACCCCAGTGCGATTGCTGCAGATAGCGGTCCAGGATCTATCTGCTGACCGTACGTGGGTCTAAACGACCCATAGAATGGTGGGTTTCTATTCAAACAGACTGCGCCTACCGCGCACACACAGTGGCTACGTTCCCAGACGCCTTCTTCTGAATTGTATGCGGGTCCTTCTCTCAAATCGATCTCTACACCTCCTTCAACCAGAGCCTTCATATCCTTCTTCACTTCGTTGACGAATCTGATCCGTTGTTCTTCAGTGAAGTCGGGCGTTTTCACGTCGACACCTATTTTCTCAAGATCTTCAAATGTGACACCCCAAGCAGTGGTCATTTCATACCTCCTCTTTTAGTATTCCGTTTTTTTCGACATGACTCATGGGTGCGATCCTTTCTGCGTGCGTTTGAGTACGCTGTCGTTGAGAAACTCACCATAGGCACACAGTATTTCAACAGCTCGAGCTGCGTTTACGCGGCCACGCTCCCGCAACTTTTGGAGCACACCATCAGGGTTGTCCCCCATATCCACGGCGGCTAGGTACACATCATCCATTGGTGCAAGCGGCATATCTAGTGCTACCGCAGCGCTTATGACGGACGCGCTGTAGTTCTGCTCGTCCTCCGATTCCAGCACCTCCTTTGGATACTTAGGTTGTCTAGAGAGACACACCGCCCCGATAATACAAACACCACACTGTCCATTAAAACTTCGGTGCTCTTCCCAAGCACCCCTGTTTTGGTTGTAGTCAGCATCCATGACCATCCTGATACGTCCACCCGCTTGCACTACTCTCAACATGTCCTGTTTGACTTCTTTGATAAGTCGATCTGTTTCTTCGTTTGTAAAGTCGCGATCTTGTATATCCATGGTCAATCCTTCCTAAAACAAAGGGGGGGCTTTCGGCCCCCCTTTCAACAATCTATCAACTAAGCTTTTACGAGCAATTGCTCGTAAAAGGCTCGCGCCTCTTCCGGAATCAAATCCATCACGGAATCGATAACCGCTCTGTCATCCTCTGTCTTACCCAGCTCCTCAAACTTAATCAGAGCAACCTTTCCGTTCTTAGCCCCACGTGAAGGGGACAGCCCTCGAGTTGGGTTAGGACCGTATCCGGCAAGGAATAGCTTGAACTTTTCTGCCGTGAACAGACCTTTAGTGGGGATCGTAAAAGTCAACTCGATGTGCTCGCCGGCGGGGATGAGTTCGTAGGTTGGGCATCCAGCACCTCGTCCCGTTTGGGCATCAATGACTGGGTACTTGACCTGCTCCACCTTCTGCTTCGGTACGATCCTAACATCATTCACCCCGATGTACTGAGCAGCTGCCTCACCGAGGCGTTTGGTCCGGAGACCATTCCGTAACCAACCGCGGATAACGTCTGAACCGATTTTGATGTCTCCATTGGCGTGACGATCAAACCGAAGCTCAGCCTCTTTGGGACACGGGAATGATGACATCTTCACCAACCGGTCCAGATATGGGGAACTGGGTTGAGAACCTGTGATGTCGTTGATTGTGACAAATGTGGCCTTCACAACCACATAGTCAGTGTATCCAAGGCGGGTTTTGGCTTTCTTCGTTCCATCACCATCTTCTTCAAGCTCATTCATCGCGTCAATGAGCAGTTGTCCTTCTGGGGTGGCCACCAGCCCTGGTAGGAGGTCTTTGACGTGAGCTGTCTCAGGCGTCGAGGAGAAGCTGATGTCTCGGATTCGGTACATTCGTATGCTTTCGCCTCCGGAGGCCGCTGGGCCTCGCCCAGAGGACACTGAGGCCATCTTCCTGGCCCTGAGAGCCTCACAGGCTTGCTCGAGCAGGTGACGGTCCACACGGGCTTTGATTCCGTCCATGGCTTCAGTGACTTGGTCCAAGCTGGCCTTACCCAGCTTTTGGATAAAGAACAGGGCCAAGATTGTGGTTTCAACAATCTCCTCTAGGGTAACGTATCCGTCATCGCCCATTCTGGCAGCGAGGGATTCTGCGACTGCAGTCGCAGATTTGTTTCTTGGGTCAGTTTTCTTGTCTTTCTTCATGGTGCCGTTCTCCTTGGTTAATTTGGTTGGCAACATAGTCCTTATGCCTCCTAAACGATCGTTCTTTCCCGTGTTATGATGGACTGTCTCTCATCAGGGCGGCAATCAAGCCGTCATAGAAGGAGACAATCGAAATGCTGGATAAACGGAAAGCGGAGCTGAATGTTGGATCGCCGGTTATTTTCTGGGATAGCCATCGCAGGAAGTGCTCGGCGATCGTGCAGGCGGTTCACGGTGAGGTGCGGGAATACGATGGAAAACTGTCGGTCCCCTGTATCAATGTGTTGTTCACGTCACAAGACCCTAAGTGTACTGATCAGTATGGCCGTCAGGCAGATCATGCCACTTCGGTTGGTTGGGGTGGAGACCAACGGCAACGGGTAGGTGTGTATTTCACCTTCATGGATGAAGACCTACCGCCGCAAGAAGAGCACGTAGCCACGCAGAAGTAGCCCGGTCGGAGAGCCGATGCCTAACAGGTGTCTAAAGGTGCTCCTGGTTCGATTGTCGCCCTGATGAGAGAAAAGTGTTGACAGAGCATTGATCTGCTTTTAGGTTGAAGATTCATCCAATGAAAAACACGTCACGCAAATCCATTACAACCTCGGGTCTCTGGGCCCAGGCGGACTTGTGTGCAAAGAACCCGATGCAGGTCCTGAGCTCACTTCATCCGGAGTTTGGGACCGAATATCAAAGGGAGTTGGTTACCACGTAAGAATGCTGAAATACGCAACGTGGAAGCCGCTCCCAGGGAAACCCGGGGGCGGCTTTTTGCATTCTCCGGGTAGTACGCGCCAAGGTGGCCAGGCTGGCTGTAATCCAGCCCTCTTTCGGGATACCGGGGGGTTCGATTCCCTCACTACCCACAACGTCGCTCTAACTCAATTGGTAGAGATTCGGTCTTTTAAACCGGTGGTTGTCAGTTCGACTCTGACGGGCGACACAATTGAGAAACTGGATCAGTAACAAAACTGGATTGTAGCCGGCTCTTAACCGGTATGTACGTGAGTTCGAATCTCACCTGATCCACGACACGCTCTCTGAAAACGTAATAGGAAACAATGTACGGCGGTCGATACAGGCCGCATTTGCGTCAGTAGCTCAAATGGTAGAGCACTTGGTTGAAGCCCAGGGTGAGCAGGTTCGATACCTGCCTGGCGCACCGAATCCGTCACGGCTATAGCTCCTGCGGGGGGACGGATGAAACACATATAGCTACAGTATTCCGGGTTCGTCTAATTGGTTAGGACTGCAGGTTCTGATTCTGTCTATTGGGGTTCGAGTCCCTAACCCGGAACCACTGACCTGTAGCTCAATCAGCAGAGCGTTCGCCTGATAAGCGAAAGGCAGCGGGGGCAGAACCCGCCAGGTCAACAAAGGTAAAATGGACCCACAAACAACAAGCAAAAGACAACCGGACGCAGGTGGGATTACCACCAAGATGACCCCACTGGGCAACGGCAAATATGGCGTGCGTGTTTTTCACGACGGCAAATTGTTGAGCGAAGACAACACATCCAAAACAAAGGAGGAAGCGCGACGAGCATTATACGAACTACTTAGATGGGTAGACAAGTGTGGGCACTATTCACCCATGGCTTCGGCGGCGCGAGATCGTTCCACCCGAAAGCACAAGCCTCAACAGGCTTAAGTAAAAGAAACTAGGTGTAGGCTAGTCTGGTCAGAGTCATTCGGTTTGGAACCGAAATCACGCAGGTTCGAATCCTGCCACCTAGACCAAATGAAGTAGCACAGAGTGTGAGACATGTGGTTAGCTGCCACCTAGAGGGATCGTTCCCCTCCCCTGGAAGGTTAGAAGACGATTCGAAATCGTTATGTGCGCATCAGTCAGGGCTGAGCTTCAGTATGGTGTTTGAAGTGTTAAAGGTTTGCACATCTGGTTGTGATCCAGAAAGAGCGGGTTCGATTCCCGTCATCCACCCCCAAAAGGAAGAAGATCGGTGATCTAACCAGCCAGTACGTCATCTGGGTAACCGGGTGTGCTTGTTGGGCATAGTGCTGGTGATCTGATAGCAAACAGGCAAGAACGCTGATTGCCGATTCTCTTCAGTTCTCATATTCGGGTGACCGCAGGCGCGGAAAGTAGACTTTGAATCTACCTATGAAGGTTCGATTCCTTCCACCCGATCAAAAGATTTCGTATATTACGGGGTGTAGCGCAGTCTGGAAGCGCATCCGGTTTGGGACCGGAGGGCCGGGGGTTCAAATCCCTCCACCCCGACAAAACAAGTGAGTCGGATTTCTGACTCACTTTTGGGCTCGTAGCTCAGCTGGGAGAGCAATTGCCTTGCAAGCAATAGGTAGTCGGTTCGAGTCCGACCGGGTCCACAATGGATGCTGTCAGCATCCAATAAGCCAGTAAAGCTGTCGGCAGATGCAGCGATGGAAACTTTGATCGACTGACAGGAACTTTCAAAGGACATCTGCCTCAAATATGAGTCGCGTGCTTGGGACACAGACAGGATTCCAAATCCAGTCATGCAGAGTTCGAATCTTTGGCGGCTCGCTATACGACAGCGAAAATGTCGTATAGTTGTCGCATGACAACGACAGAGATCTCCACAAGTTAGCCCCAACCATTTTCGGCTGGGGCTGCCTCTAGGAGGTCAGAATGGACAGAGGGATTCGTAGACAGCGTACGGTTGCCAAAGGGGTGACACGTAGGAAAGCTCATTTGGCACGTATTCACCCTGACGGTGTGGTCGATTGCGTATGTGACAAATCAGTGTGGCGTTTTTCAAAGCATCGCGCCTTTGGGTGTGGTTGCCGAAAGAAAACGAAGGGTAGGCCGAAGTTGGGGAACGGTATGTGTAAGGGCAATGGTTTGCGTCCTACGGTGAAACAACGGTTGTTGTGGCGGGACAAGGGAAGGTTTGAATCTGGAGAGTGAACCAGACAGGGTGCTGGAACCGCCTTGAAAGCGGATTGTACCGAAAGGTATGGGTTTCGATCACTCCGCTCTCCTCAACTGGAAGATGAACTAGTCAGGGTACTAGACTCGCTTGGAAAGCGATGTGCGCCTACGGGCTTGGGCTTCGATTGCTCCTTCTTCCGCAGATCTATGGAAAGTGAACTGGGCGGGCGCCCAGACCTGTTTCGAAAACAGTGTGCACCTACGGGTGTGGGGATCAAGACCTCCGCTTTCCGCAAAACCCGGCCCAAACGTCCCACTACTTAGTAGATGCGGTGGAAACACCGTGGGAGGCACATGCGGCGGTCGGGCGTTGGAGAGTAAACCAGGTAGGACCTGGGACTGCCTGCTAAGCAGATCGCACTCGAAAGGGTATGTGGTTCGAGTCCACTGCTCTCCTCCATCCCGTCGGCACCTCGGCGGCGGATGATAGAATAGGGACCCACGGAAACATCCAGTCTTCGGGCTGGAGTGAAAGTGCTAGGAATCTACCGAGGTTTGGAGATCAACGATGACGTATGTCGAGAAGTTAGAAGAGTGGTATAGGGATGCGAAAGATCGGGGCGAGGTATATGACCTTAAGATCTGCCATGAAGGTGCTTCTTTCGAGGCTACGTGCAAGGCTGTATACGAAACTCTTACAGGCGTAAGAGAGTCCGAAGAGGTATCAATGACTGAGTTGTGATAGGGCTAGATGGTCAAGTGGAAAGACGGGTGGTTGCAACCCACCAGTCGGGAGTTCGATTCTCTCTCTAGCCTCAAAGGACGCCTCCTTTTCATCCATCAAGGATCGTGATGGAAACAAGTACCCAATGTGTAGTTGGCGACACGCCGGCTTGCCAAGTCGGAGAGGACAGTTCAATTCTGTCTGGGTGCTCAAAACCGATCGTCAAACACTCCTGGCACGCGCTGTGGTGATTCGCAGTAGCACTGGGGGCACGTGGTCGAATCGGTCTGGGAGCGGTAACTGGTCTAATCAGCCGAAAGCCACCCCTAGTTTGCACACAAAACGTAGTTGGCGACGTATCGGCCTTCCAAGCCGAAGAGCAGGGTTCAATTCCCTGTGTGTGCTCATATCGTGGCTAAAGAAAGGCCGGAGCCTTTCAGTGAATCAACCCCCAGAACTGAGTATGGGGATTTTTTGGGGATTCAATTGTTCGAAGGTCTCTTTGGTGACAGTTGTTTTTCTGCCGCTATCATCTCTGATCACCAGTCTCCCGTTGGCGGTTACCTTCAAAACGGAAATGATGTCTTTCGATCCATCAAAGTGAGTTATGGTGTAGGTCTCGTTTGCTCTTGCCATGGTTCCTTTTGCTTTCCAGGTGTTGACGGTGACACACTTGATTCGTATCCAAGAGAACGGAGTTCGAGTCTCCGGGGAAGCTCATAGTCTTCACTATAGATCTTATATCCACAGTGAGGGCGTAATTCACATACGGTGATCGATAGTTGCCTCGATCACCACTTGCTGCTGAAGTTCATATGGATGAACATCTCGTTGGTATCGAGAAGGTAGTCGGTTCGAATCCGACCTGCAGCTCTGCGGGGTGGAGAAGTGGAGATTGAGGGCTATGCCTGATGTCGTAACTCACAAGGCTCATAACCTTGAGATCGTTGGTTCAATCCCAACCCCCGCTATTGCCTGCTAAGCATAAATGGTGATGCGCCGGTCTTGTAAGCCGGATAAGCCAGTTCGATTCTGGCAGTAGGCTCTGACAGATGTGACTATTCCAGAGTGGGAGAACGGAAATCCACACGGCTGTTAACCGTGCGCAGCGAAAGCTCACTTGCAGGTTCGATCCCTGCCTCTGGAGCAAAACCGATCTAGGTAGTCAGGATTTAGTTCCTGTCATAGCGTGCAGGGAGATCGGAAGTTAGGGTAGAGTGTACGTATCCCTAGCAATTATGTCCTCGTAGCTCAATGGATCAGAGCAAGCGGTTTCTACCCGCTAGGTTGGGGGTTCGACTCCCTCCGGGGATACAAATGTAAGAAAGTGGTGTGAATGACCAAAGATCGTTTAGAAGAGATACGTAAGAACGCTTTGAACCATCGTTGGGTGAGAGACCATTGGACTTGTGAAGACGATCTGTTAGAGCTACTTGCTTACGTAGATGAATTGGCTGCTATGGTGGAACCGGATACCACGGAGCCCTCCGAAGGCTTAGATCCCAGTTCGACTCTGGGTAGCGGTACAGTTTAGGGCAAAAAGAAAACCTGATGAGGTTTTCTAGGTAGGGAGTTTTACAGACTGCGTAGGTATTGCTCAATCGTCATCTTCTCTTCCCACGTGATCGCCCAGTGGCGCATGCGTCCATACAACTCATGCAGGCCATGTGCGCTGGCGATCAAAGAGCCGTTTTCGTCTCTGATCTCCTGATTCGCCACGAGAGACAACCAACTATTTCTTGCGTCTGTCTTGTCTGTCGGATCGGAGATGTCCAGGGTAGGACGGCCATCCTTAAGCCTGTTGACAACCCACACAAGGTTCCACCCTGAAAACTTGGAACATCGACTCACAATCGCATCAATAGATTCTTTACTCATGTTCGGTCCTCCATAGTACTTATCCCGGGTTTTGACCTCAATTTTCGGCGGTGCGCTCGGGAAGAGCTTCGAGTCCTGGTAGCAGCACGAACACTCACCTTCACGGGTGCAAAAGGCGGCTTGCCCTTGAGTCGGTTCAAACAAGGGCACTTTGTCCCTGTCGGCTAGTCCGGCTTAGGCCCCCTGATTCTCAGTCAGGTAACCGGGGTTCGAATCCCCGCAGGGACGCAACAACATACCAAGGCCCCATCGACCACTGGCTAAGTCGTCAGCCTTTCAAGCTGAAGAACCGGGATCGAAACCCGGTGGGGTCACAACGCGCACGCTGAGGTTCGATTCCTCTACCTGGATCTATCGAGAAGGGCCTGGCGGTTACGCGCGCCAGTGCTCCCAGTCATCCTTGCAAGGATGGCCAGTTTCTCAAGATGCGTCCGCATACGAGACGGGAGGACGGATCTTGTTCTCGCTCATGGATTTGAGACTTGTGGCTACGAACCACGATGTCGGAGGTTCGATTCCTTCCGGGAACACAATATGGCGGTGCGCTCGGGATAGAGCACGCGGCTCTCATACGGCTGTCGGAAAGAGTTCGATTCTCTTCACCGCTACTACGCGGGGTTCGTCTAATGGCAGGGCCGCGGTCCTACAAACCGCAGACGGGGGTTCGATTCCCTCACTCCGTACAATGCTGCTACCTTCCTTCAGTGGCAGGAAGTGAAGATGACGACCTTACCCCTACAGAGGGGATTATTATGGGCAATACTGCAAACAGGGAGGTCCTCGCGTTCCTAGCAGATGATGTTGTGGAATTGAAAGCCCACACGAAGGCCATATCTCAGATCTATACTGAGATACGGGCACTGTCCGTACCTGTCGCAATAGGGTTACAGGCTAAGCTGCTCGAGGAGTACGAGAGACATCAAGCAGCAGGTCAAGAGAACCTTGAAAGATTGAAGAAGGTAGTCATCAAATAGTTATGCCCCGGTGTGCATCTGGTGATGCAGCCCCGCTGTCTACGGGGTGAGGTCGGTTCGATCCCGTCTCGGGGCGCATGGGGCCTTTAGCTTAGCGATCTAAAGCATTCGGCTCATAACCGGACGATCCTGGGTTTGAATCCCAGAAGGCCCACAATATGCCGGGGTGGTGGAATGGTAGACGCGCCTGACTTAAAATCAGAGGTCTTCGGACGTGCGGGTTCGAGTCCCGCTCCCGGTACTTTGTGGAGTGTGTGTCGGACACAAGAGCCTTTGTGGAGCGCAAAAACTGATATGCGCTCCACAAAATATGGCTGGGTAGCCCAAAGGCAGAGGCAGCGGTCTAAGAAGCCGTCCAGTGAGGGTTCGACTCCCTCTCCAGCTACGAATGCAGATGTGGCGTAATGGTAGCCGCGGCAGTCTCAGAAACTGTTGTCATTTAGGCGTGGGAGTTCGAATCTCCCCATCTGCACCAACCCAGCGTGGTGGAATCGGTATACACACCTGTTTCAAAAACAGACGCTTCGGCATGGGAGTTCGAATCTCCCCGCTGGGACTACATTAGGGCCTTGACCTGATTGATCAAGGCGTCTTTCTCAGACGACATATCGAACAGTGTTTGTTCGATCCCCCGTTTAGATCCCTTAGGCACAGCCTCATACCTCTTGATGTGTACGGTCTGCTCCTCCTTGGGGAGGTGCTCATGTGACTTGTACCTAACGGCCCGCCCGATAACCTGCTTGAGTTTCTCCTCATTCCAATGAGGTTCGAGGACTTGTACGGTACGGGTCCCCTTTAGGTCCAGTCCCTCACCCCCAGCAGAAGATA
>Ga0307379_10009791_pt1 | contig 12768 bp, 15 predicted proteins | sample UN2MG_FD_202237 | JGI IMG/M metagenome (GOLD analysis project Ga0307379, IMG submission 202237) | Soil microbial communities from Risofladan, Vaasa, Finland - UN-2 | ecosystem: Environmental > Terrestrial > Soil > Coastal area > Acid sulfate soil | place: Finland: Risofladan, Vaasa | collected... | reverse complement strand
AGATGGTCAAAATCTATTATGGAGATGCTTTTCTCTTTCATTTGATCAGAAGAGATAAATATCGAATTGTGAAAATGATGAATAACCATGTTTATCATTTCGGAAGTCTAACTATATTAGACGTGTATAATAAAAAGTTAAAAAGGAGAGGGGGTACTATAACTAACCCCTTAAGAATAAAAGAGTATAGGAAATTTAAAGTATGGAAAGACAAGAATATGACTCCTAATAAGAAGATTATATATTAACTATTATATGCTTAATGGGTTATTTTAGTTATTTTTAAGTGATCTTTAAGTAAATTTGAGCAATTTTTGAGCAATTTTTGAGCAATTTTTGAGCAGTGCCAAGTTTAGAAAGTGTCTGATAGTTGGAGTTTTGGATGTGAACTCTGAGTTATACTGGAAGCGGGATAAATAGAAACTAACTAAGCATTAGAGTACGCGACAGTCCTTTTCTAAACTCACCCTAAATGCCGAATTATAAAGGGAAACACGTATGCAAACAATCTTTATAGTATCCTCAGGTAGATCAGGATCTAAAGCGTTGTCAGAGGCCTTCGTTGACGCGCCATATACACTGTCATTACACGGACCCGACAAATTTGAAAAGGCAAACTGCCTGAATTATAAAGGGAAATTGAAATCACCCAAGAAGATTATCATTAATAAACGCAAGCAATTAGTGGAGATGGCACACACCAGAGGACTTCATTACGTTGAAAACTCCTGGTTCATCTCCACATTTGTTAAAGAATTGTCTGAAGTCTTTCCTGATTGCATTATAGTACATTTAGTGAGAGACGGCAGAGACTTCGTCAGGTCAGGGATGAGTCGGAAGTGGTTCACAGGGAATAAAAAGTTTCTAAATAGTGAGTCTGCATGGACAAGAGATCATTGGACTCCCCCTGCAATTCATAAGGACAGACTATCTAAGGTCTGTTGGTTGTGGAATGAGCAGCAAGAAGTGATCCACTCCCAAATGATTAAGCTTCCCGAGAAGAATAATGGTGGGGTGATTCACTTTGAAAAACTTATAACCGAGGATTTAAGCAAGTATATGGAGCAATGGGGAATAAATTGTGAGGGACCCCTATATATGAAGAAGGTTAATGTCACTAATAACTATAAGGTCCCCCATTGGAGTGAATGGAATGTCCGGCAAATTGGCAAATGCAAGAAGATTATGGGTAAGTCATTGGAGCAGCACGGGTATAAGTTTTAATAACATGCTTCACCATATAAGAAATCGTATAGATTTATCTTGTTTTAGAATGGGACTGGAATGCACAGTGTGAGCTAAGTATTTGTTTTTATTGAATAAGCGAAATATTAAATGGGACACAATAATGGACTATACATATTTCCCCTAGGCGATGCATGTTTGTTAGAATCATAGTGAGACACGTGTTCATATGGGACGATGTGGGTGGTCGGCGCCTGCCGTTAACCCATAATCGTCGAAATACGGTCGAAGTCGTGTAACTGACTGTTTGCTGACATATGAGTGAAATACGAGTAAATGCATAATTTGACTGCGTGCATGAGATTTTTGACATTATTTTACTAGAGTTTTTTTGAGATTATTTCTCGCCAGAATATCATCGTCAAAAGATGATGTCGATTTTGTATCCCACACTCTATGTCTAAAACGAAGAACCGACCTACGGTTAGTTCTGGTCTCGGTACGAGATACCTACACTTCTATATGTTCTAAAAATTCACCCTATATAAGAGTTTATGAAGCACGCGACCAAGCAAGGTTACACTCACACTCCATAACAATATCCTCACTAGCATTCCCACTAAGCATCCAAACCCAATCTAACTACCCCATTATGCAATCAAACAATAACACTAACAGTTACACAATAACAAGAACAAATACCAATACAGAGTTCAGAAGATAATGGTTCAGAAGATAATAATGCTTACGAGACATCCTATTAATCATCCTATCAAGATCCTATTATAAGCATCCCATTAAGCATAAAGAGTCAATATTCAAGGAAAAGGAGGACAGACCAATGGCGCCTATAGTTGATGACTGGGTAATTGGTCTTATTGCTTTTGGTCTTTTCGTAGTTGGGATGCTGCTTAATTTTGTAATTAATCCAATGCTGGATAAAAGACACATTAAAAATAAACCAAAAAGACCCCTTATTAAATAGAACCTGTTATCATTCAATTGTTATTCAAGCTAAATAGAACATGTTATTTTTACAGGAACCCAAAAAATTTTGTTGCTCAAATTTTCATCCCTATAACCTTTTATCTATACTTTCTATAGCTTAAAATATTATCAGTTATGATAATGGTCTTTAAAACAAATAGGTGTTTGATTACTTAACTGAATGATAAATGTAGTAACGCGTTTCTATTATGTGCTAAATATCCAGGATAGACTATAGTTATGAAGGGGTAACTTATTGATGTATTTGGAACAAAATATAAATCGTTAGATATAGAAAGGGTGCTGATTATGACTAATTTTAGAATTGAGACTATGGAGCATATTAAGGCAGTTGATACTCTATTGCATAGGTTTGCTACTTATCTATTATATAGAGGGGAAGAGCATGATAAGAGTAAACTTGACTTTCCTGAGATAGAGGTCTTTGAAGAGTATGCTCCTAAGTTAAAGGAAGTTGCATTTAATAGTGATGAGTATAAAGATTATATGAAAGAAATGAAGATTGCTTTAGATAGTCATTATAGGAAGAATGGACATCATCCTGAACATAATCATAATGGGATTGATGGGATGAATATTATAGATTTAGTTGAGATGTTTGCTGATTGGGTTGCTGCATCTAAAAGACATGGAGGAGGATTGAGAGAGAGTCTTGAAAAATGCTTTAAGAGGTTTAATGTGTCTGACCAATTACAGAAGATTATGTTGAATTCAATAGAAGATTTCTCATTGTAAACTATCTTATGATTATAAAAAAGGAGTAAATTCAATTGAAGATTTTACTTACAGGATTTCAGAGAAGTGGTACTTCTATGCATATGAGGATCTTCTCGGGGCACCCTCAAGTACGTTGTGTTTTTAATGAGACAGGAATATTAACACGATCTGAAGACGTAATTGATTCACTACTTAAGAAGAAGAGCGTAACTAGAGAAGACATATGGTTTGAGAAACTACCCTTTAATAGGTCCTATATAAAGAAGAGAATTGATCCTAAAGGAAAAGAAAGAACTAATGTTCATATAAATGATTACTATCAGAAATGGTTTGAAACATTTGGAAACGAAGCGAGAATTATATTCGTTGCAAGACACCCTATAGATGTAGTTATGTCAAACCAAGCTCTTTCTAAACGGAAGAATAAGAATAGAGTAGCTCAAGTTGATAAACTCCTAATGAAGTATGCAGTTAGTGTGACAGCTGCCCTTAATTACTTAAAGAATATGAATAATGTTTTGTTTATAAAATACGAAGATACATTAATAAATCCGGAACAAAACATCAAGAAACTATTTCGTTTTTGTGGTCTATCTGTTGACTTAAAAAATACAACAATAAATAAGAAGGCAGATGGAATATACATTGGGAGAAGAAAGATTAGAAAAGATCGTGCGTTTGCTTACAGGTACAGAAATGATATAATAAAAGTTCCTATTGAAATTGAACATACAATTGATCTAATTGATTTTGTTGTTCATGGAACTAACTACAATATGAAGAAAGGAGTAAATTCAATTGAAGACACTTGTGGTTGGATTCCCTAGAAGTGGTACTACTAAGATGTGTAGATTGATTGATGCTCACCCTATGAATGATCATCTCTTTATTGAGAAATTTGTTATACTCGATGAAGATAGAAATAAACAGTGGTTATATAATAATTCTAAACATAATGGAAAACCGTTTCATTGGATGAGAGATAGTTGGTGTGAGAAGATTGTATATGAATCTGAGTATCATCCTCATTTTCATGTTCGTAGATCTCAGATGACTCCTATGGATTATTGCGATGAGTTCACTGACTGGTTTAAACATGAAGCTAAAATCATTCATATTCTTAGACATCCAATTGATGCATGGAATTCATTGAAGAAACTTAGATCTGGTCAGGGTCATAGGTTTGAAAACATTCCTAATGAGATTAAAGAGTATATTGATTATGTACCCACTATTGTTGAAGAGTTAGCTAAGAGACCTAATATATTGACTGTTAAGTTTGAGGATGTTATTTCTAAACCTATGATTGCATCTAAGTTGATCTATGAATTTTGTGAATATAAATGGACACCTGACTTAGTATTTAAGAAGTTGAAGACTGATAGAGTATTTGCTTATAAGAATAATAAGTGGAAACATGATCCTAATTATCAATTTAAACCTGTCATTAAAGCAATGAATAAAATTCAAGGGAGTCAATACGAATGAAGATTTTAGTTATAGGATTTCAACGATCAGGAACAACATTGTTAAGACGTATGATTCAAGCTCATCCTGATGTTCGTAAGATCTTTCATGAGACATTCTTTGTTAGTAAGTTGAAGACTAAGAAGAATATGGAGGACACGATTAGCTTCGATATTGATGCTTTGAATTGGGGTGAGAAGATCCCTTATTACTCTAAGGTCAGAAGAGATATGACTGCTACTGAGTATTGTAATAGGTGGTTTAGATTATTTGGAAAGGAAGCTAGAGTAGTACATATCATAAGGCATCCTATTGATGTAGCATTATCAACACAAAAGAAGATTGGACTGAAGGACATAAATAGACCATTGAGTTTCTATAGGAAGTCTGTACGTAAGACAACAGAGGAAATCACTGGTCGAAAATATGTTTTGAATGTTAAGTATGAAGAGTTACTTCAATATCCACAAGAGGTGATGGAACGAATCTTTGAATTCTGTGGACTGCGTACTGATGTAAATATTGAATCTCGAATGACTCGAACTAAGAAAGCTAAATATAAGAAGATAGATCCTAGTCGTGCATTTGTTTATCTAAAGAGAACTCTTCCTATGATAACAATTGACTTGGCTAAAGATATGACAATCATTAACAAATTAACACAAGGACCGAAATACAAATGGATAAAGCAAAAATAAGAGAGAATATTAATAAGTATCCGACATGGTATCAGTCTTATAATTTTGATGGGATTAGGACTAGGAAGGAAGAGATTAGTGGTCCTCGATTATGGAAGGACATTAGGTCCATGCTTCCTAAATCAATCAAGGGAAAGAAGATATTGGACATTGGTTGTAATGCAGGATTCCACTCCATACACGCAGCTATAGAAGGAGCTAAGGTAACTGGGGTTGAGATCTATCCAATGTATTATGCTCAATCTCTGTTTGCCAAAGAATTCTATGAAGAAAAACATGGTAAACTCAAATTGCAGTTGCTTAATGAACGTATCGAATATGTTGATTTCAATAAACACGGACCATTTGACTATGTGTTTGCTCTATCTATTCTGTATCATGTAGGGAAGAAAATACATAAAAGAGATGCTATAAAGATGCAGAAAGAAGAGACTGAGACAATTAAAAAGTTAACTAAAATTTCAAATAATATTCTTGTCCGAGCTAAGGGTACATTAAATATGGGTGTAGTTCATTATGATAATAAGTTCATTATGTTTGGATTCCAAAGAGTTAAAATGCTTTCTCAAGGAAAAAGGGTGTTAGTTCTATACAGGAGAAAATGATGTACATACAACCTTACCCAGAGAATGAATCAAATAATCAATCAATTATTAGAATAATAAAAAACGAACTTAAACTCAATGTTAAGAAGTTGTATAGAATGGAAAAGAAAGGTGCAGTAAAGATTTGGAGAGCTGAACTTGCTAGAGGGAAGTCTTTGCGAATTGATAATAGAGCAGTTGGTAACTCAGTATATCTCCAAAAACTTGCTTTGAAGAATGGGGTTAATGTTCCGAGAGTTTTGTATTATAAGAACATCAAAATTTCTACATGGGTTAATGGTGAGATGTTATCAAATGTGTTTGATGATGCAAACGCTTTCATTGAGGTTGGAAGACAACTTGCTAAAATGAATTCTATTGTTGACCCGAGTACCGGAAGATGTTTAACAAATTCTGATATGGGAATAACAAACTTTATTTATACAAAGAATAAGCAAATATATATTATTGACATGAATACAATGAGACTCACTAGAAACCCTGATTCGTCTATTTGTAAAATGCTTCTGAAAAGAATAAGGGATCCAGAGAGGAATGCTCTGATCCTAAAAGGGTATGGTGAAACCAGAGACACCAAGAAGATCATTAAAGCAGCTGAAAAATTGAATTGGAAATGGGGTCACAGAGGGTTTAGAAAAAACACGAGTCCATGTGCATGAGAGGATAACAATGGGGTATCCAAAAAATCCAGATACAATAATCCTTAAGAATAGTTATTATCCTAAAGGGATTAAAGAGATTGATATATGGAATTACTATATGTCGGTGAAGAGTTCGTTAGTAAAGGAAGTTTCGGGAAGAGATCTATTCGTTTACATTATGACTGATAAAGGTCCGGTCCTTGTAAGAAAGGGAAAGACTACAAAATATATCAGACTCAATGCTTCTAATTATGAACAAGTCATCACCGGAAGGACTATTTCAATTCATTCATCAATGAGGCGAACTGAGAGTATCGGGATTGTTGATATTGATTGTGACAACTTTCGTTTAGCCAAGATAGCTGCTTTTGAAACATTCAATGAGATTGCTGCTGAATTTTCTATACTCGATAGAGTAACTATTCATTTCACTGGGAAGACTGGGTTTCATATATTCTGTAAAATAAGAGGTAGAGCAAACATAGATTCAATTCGTTTCCTTCTTAGAAAGTTTCTGATGGGAACTAATCTAGCAAAAAAATATACAATTGAATCAAAGAGAACATCTGGAATTCCTAACTTGGATCTTGCACCGAATAAGTTTAGAGGCGGATATGTATCACTTCATTCTCTATCAACTATAGGATTGAAGTGTATGGAAATCAAACCAACAGAATTATTGAGATTTGAACCCCACAGAGCTAGGATAAAAATATGAGAAATTATATTGAAGAGTGGAAGAATAAAGTAAGATTTCTTGCAATTGGGTATGATGAATTCATTGAGAAATTTGATAAGATTTCAGATTTATATTTTCTTGAAAAACTTGATGGACAATCTACTGCTGCAGTATATGATAGAAAGGAGTGTTTCTTTCAAACTCCAGTTGGTTCAAAGATTGAAGACATACCTGCTGTATATGAGTATAAAACAATCCTTGAAAAACTAAAAGTTAAATCAGCAGTTTTTGTTGGAGAATTAGTGGCTCAGAAGATGGGAACAATCCTTTCATTCGCTCAATCTGAATCTGTAATTAAGACTAGCTATAAACCTGAGAATGCTGAAATCATACATCTATATCTTTTTGATATTCTTGAGCTTGATGGGAAACCTGTTTCATTCCCAGCTGCTATTAAATTTCTAACTAAAAACTTTAGTAACAAAACGACCAGACTTCATATCCCTAATGTATCTCGTGGAGGCGTTGAAGAGTTTAGGCAAATCTATCAAAGGACTATTCAGAAAGGATTGGGTTTCGAGGGTATCATTATTCGACTCCCTAATGGTCGCGCTCTCAAAGTGAAACCAACATTGTCATTTGATTTAGCTCTTCTTGGTGCTGGAAATTTAAAAATGAGGACATGGCCGAAGGGTCATATATCTTATCTGATTTCAGCATTCATGGATCGTAAAGGGATATTTAGATTAACATCAAGAGTTGGGACCGGATTTGATTTTAAACAAAGATCAGAACTATTTAAGTATGTAAACAATGAATATATAATTGAGAAGAATAATGAGTTATTTGTTCCTCCGACTCGTGTTATCGAAGTTGAGTTTCAGAATTATGATATACAGGATATGCCTAGTTATAACTTTACAAAAGGAACTTATGAAGAGACAGGAAAGAAACTATCAACCTCAATGAGATTTCCTAGATTCTCTAGATTCAGAGATGATAAGAAGATTACTGTTAATGATTTAAGGTTGGAACAGATTCCACAGTTTCCAACGAATAAAATGTAAAGGAAGAATGTGATGAAGATGAAGTTTGGATTAATTGGGAATGGTAACATAAGTAATTATCACAAATTTGCTATTAAAGAAATCGGAGGGGTTATACATAAAATACATGACCCATTCAACCCACCTCAATCAGGTAGTGATCAACTCGATGAATCATTTTTTGATGATATTGATGTTGTCACAATCTGCTCACCAAGTCATCTCCACAGAGAGCACATCAAATTAGCACTTAAACATGACAAAAAAATAATCGTAGAGAAACCTATGGTTCTCCCTTGGTAACTACTGATTGATGATGATCGAGTGAATATTGTTTTACAGTTGCGTTGGTTAGATTTACCAGAGAAAGCAGATTTAATTCAAGTAACATTTGTTCGTAATATTGAATATTTCAAATCGTGGAAAGGTGATCCGAAGAAGACCGGTGGGTTGTTTTATAATTTATTCATACATTACATAGACTTGTCGATTCAACTTGACGCTCGTTTTGAAGGAATTGTTTTACCCACCGGGGAACAAATTAGAAAGGTCGATTCAATAGATATTCTTAACATAAATATGGATGAATTATATGTAAGAATGTATGATAGTATTGTTACAGATGATAGTGGAGTGAAACCAAAAGATTTATTTTTCTTACATTGGATGTTAAATCGACATAGTGAAGAGTATGGATTTGGGGCAGATGCAATGAATAAAAAAATTGAAATCAAAGAATTAGGAGGGGTAGATGTCACACATTCATCCGACGAGTTTTATCGACGATGAGGTTCAGATAGGGGAGTGGACTAATATTTGGCATTTTTGTCATATAATGTCAGAAGTCAAGATTGGATCGCAATGTACACTTGGTCAGAATGTATTTGTTGGAAAGGGTGTTAAGATAGGAAATGGTTGTAAAATTCAAAATAATGTTTCCGTTTATGAAGGCGTGGAATTAGAGGATGATGTATTTGTTGGACCATCTGCTGTATTTACAAATGTGTATAATCCAAGATCAGAACTTGTTAAGATGGATGAAATGCGAAAAACTCTAATTCAAAAAGGAGCGACACTTGGAGCAAACTGTACAATTGTTTGTGGTTACACTATTGGTATGTACGCTTTAATTGGAGCGGGATCTGTTGTAATTGATGATGTTCCAGATTATGCAATGGTTGTTGGAAATCCTGCCATAAGGAAAGGGTGGGTTTGTAAATGCGGTGAAAGAATTCAATTTAATTTTGATACAGCATGTTGTGAGAAATGTGGATCTCAATATTATAAAGAAACTGCAAACAAAGTGGCAGAAAGGACTTGACAATGAAGGTAGAATTTTTTGATAGAATAAGTGATAACCAACTCATGACTAGAATTACAGATGCTATTAATAGAGTTATTGCTAATAGAGATTTTATTCTCGGTGATGAAGTTAAACAATTAGAGAATACCATTTCTGATTTCTGTGGTTGTAGATTTGGAGTCGGTGTTAGTTCTGGAACAGATGCTCTTCTTTTGTCTTTGATGGCAGAAGGAATTGGTCCTGGTGATAAAGTAATAACTACACCATATTCATTTGTTGCTACTATTGAGGTTATAAGTCGTGTTGGGGCAACCCCTGTATTAGTTGATATTAATTCTAGATCATATAATATAAATGTCAAGAAGATTGATGATGAAATTAAAAAATTAGGTTCTGATCCAGTTGCTATAATTCCAGTACATCTGTTTGGACAATGTGCTGATATGGAAGCTATTCTGACTATTGCAAAAGAATATAATATGGTTGTGATTGAAGATGCAGCTCAAGCAATTGGTGCAACATCTGAAGTTCATGGGAGAACATATCGAGCTGGATCAATGGGTGATTATGGTTGCTTCTCATTTTTCCCAACAAAGAATTTAGGTGGTTATGGTGATGGCGGGATGATTGTCACTAATGATATTCTTAGAGCTGAGAAGTTGATAAGACTAAGATCACATGGGTTTAATAAGTATGGTTATGTGGATACGATTGGTGGTAACTTTAGATTAGATACCATTCAGGCAGCTATTCTTATGGAGAAGTTTTACTATCTAGAAGCATGGAATAAATTGAGGAATAGTCTTGCTAGTAAATACACTGAAGAATTTGGGTCTCTATCTTCTGATATTCAGAGTCATTTCACTATCCCTACAGTTCATAAGGGGCATGTATTCAATCAGTATGTTATTAGAGTTCAGAATAATGAGATACGAAATGATTTAAAAGATTATCTATCTGAAGCTGGAATTGAAACTAAAATATATTACAAGGTTCCATTTCATGTTCATCCATATTATAAAACCAAAGTGAGTCATTGTCCAACAGCTTCAGATCTTTCATGTGAATCTTTATCATTACCATGTCGGCCAAGTCTAACTGATGTAGAGCTTAAGTATGTTGTTAGTAAAATTGGTTCCTTCTATGAAAAAGGAAAAGTAATCAAATGAGATCATTCTGGTTATTTAGAACTAATCTTCGACCCCTAGAGTATTATCATGAATATACAGAATTGAATGAGTTTCAACATAACTGTCATGATTTTTATTTGATTCAAGGGATTTGGTTTTTACAACAAGGGTTCTTTGATGAAGTAGTGATATGGAGAATGAGACCAAAAAATAAAAGACTTCAAAAAGATATTATTTTTGAAGTGGGTAGTGGAAAATTTATCCAGAGATTTGTTGATGATTTTTCTGACGTATTCAAATATTCTAAACCAGATGTAACTTTTTTTAGAGGTGGGTTCCCTGAGTATTGTCAGTTAACAAAAAAGAAACCAGAATTCTTTGGGTTGAAATTGTACCTTGGTGCCTCTAAAAGAAAGTACCCAGTTTACGGTGGGGGGTATGATAAAATTTTGGTTGAGTGTGAGAGTGATCTAGTCAAAAATAAACCAACAATTCCTTTTTATAAAACATCCAATGCCAGAATTTTCTATCCGATACATGATACAGAGATAACACATGATATATGTTGGCCGTGTAACTTTTCTCAGATAAGATACAAGGGTCAGGAGTTTTTCATTCGTCATGTAGCACAGTCAAAATACTTAAAGAGTTTAAAAATTCTACATTCTGGAAATAAACCAGAGATTGGGAAAAAATTATGTGAGACATATGCTGTGAATAATATTGAATTTCTCGGTTGGATTGATAGACCTACATTAAATAAAACATTGAATCAATGTAAAGTTGGATTAGTAACATCAAATTTAATTGATGGATGCCCACGAATTTCAACAGAGGTTATGAATTCTGGAGCTCCTTTAGTTATAAGGAAATCAACAAGATTATTTGATTATTATAAATTACATGGAGTAATTGATTTTGAAGATAACCAAATTGAAGAGAGATTGAAGTTAGCGATAGATTCTCATGTAGATTTAAGAAAACAAGCTAGACAATTAAACGCTTCAAATAGAACATCAATTGAAAGAATATGTAAAATGAATCTCTTGTTATGGGGGATCGGAAAGCAAAAAAAATAAGCTAAAAAAAGACGACTCCAAGTGGAGCCGTCTAGGTGGGTGGTACTTCTTACTCTAACAGCTGTCTACCACCAGCTGCCATCACCAGGATACGTTTCCATCTTGAGACCGGCGGTTTCGCGGATATGACCCTCAAAGTTGTCGCTAGAGATAACGACCTGCATCGAGTCTGTATCCCAGATCCCGAATTTCTTGATGCAAGTCTTCGCTACCTTCAGAACACCTTTCGAGTAATCCGCAACCGGAGCGGTAAACGGAAAATTCTCTTCGTTGCATGTCATGACCAGGATCTTCTCACATCCGTAGTCTTCCACGAGTGTATCGAGCACTTCTCCAGCTTCGACAAACTGTGTCTTTTCGTAGTCGCCGAAGTAGAACGAATTGTTCTTCATGGTGCCATGCCCAAAGATGATTCCGTCATACTTCTTGTTTCCATTGGAATCGACTTGATCCATCGCCCACTTCGACATGTTGATCTCGAATGTCAGATGCACATCGTCACCGTCGCTGGGATGCGCGATCATGAACTGACCCGAGTCATCTTCGTCGATGTCCTTGAGGACCAAAGGACCCACTTTCTCTCTGATCACAGTAGCTTCTTCGACGGCCGCTTCGGTGATCTCCTGATCGGTGAGATGTGCGACCTGTACTCGCCAACCCGTTTTGTATGCGTCGTAAGCCATGTAGGCGCATCCGGCGACGAAGAGGATCACGAAACCCATAACCAGCTTGCGGAATGTCATTTTCATCTTCATTGTAATACTCCTTCTTTCTTTGATGGAGGTTAACTCATTCAATTGAGCAGATATCCAACCTTTTTCCATTCGTTGAGGTTTCGTTTACCCTCCTTTAATTTAGTTGAGATTATGCTGATTGGTTTGGAGTCACCGTGTAATTCCAGGTTCGCCGTACCGTTGATGACTGAACCCGAGATGTTCTTGCTCTTTATCAAGACTTTGGTATCTCCCGTATCCCAGCAGAATCCAAATAGATATATCGGGACTTCCTTTACCGTTAACTTCCCGATCATGTACTGATCGAATGGTTTAGGAAGATGTATCTCACTGACATTCGAGACGAATCCTAAGGTCTTTGTAAGACCCTTTTTGCGGATTCTCTCGACTATCAGACCCATATCGGTTTCATTCTCGGAGCTGTAGTCAGTCCAGTAGGTTAACCCACTGAGACTTTCCACGACCACGCCGAAAAG
>Ga0307379_10009790_pt1 | contig 12768 bp, 9 predicted proteins | sample UN2MG_FD_202237 | JGI IMG/M metagenome (GOLD analysis project Ga0307379, IMG submission 202237) | Soil microbial communities from Risofladan, Vaasa, Finland - UN-2 | ecosystem: Environmental > Terrestrial > Soil > Coastal area > Acid sulfate soil | place: Finland: Risofladan, Vaasa | collected... | reverse complement strand
ATAATACGCCCGTTTGTCCCCGCTCTCGATCAACACCGGCACCCATACCCCCCAGGCGCCTCGCGTCACATCCACCCACACGGTCGCGACCGCCATGAGCGCCAGGCCGACGAACCAGGACAACACGGCCGCGTACATGCCCCGCAGGCGCAACGTCAGAATGCCGGTAAAAAACCCCAGGATACCGGCAGCGATGGTGCCGGCCAGCATGCCCAGCCACGGATTCACGCCAAAGTAGTACGACAGCAGCCCGGCCGTGTAGCCACCCAGCCCCATGAAGGCCGCGTAGCCAAAGTTCACGACGTTGATGTACCCCGCTGCAAAATCGAACGCCATGGCCGACGCACCAAACAGCAGTCCCGTCACCAACAGGTGCAGGATGTACTGGTTTTCCACGACCAGAGCAAGCGCGGTCGTCACGGCCAAGATGTAAGGCACGGGAGAGGAAAGAAGGGCCTTTCCCGCCCAACTCAACCATCCCTGGGTAGCCTCGGGTTCGGCAGACAGCACTCGCTCTACAAGTTGGTTAGGGCGTTCCGGTCGTGTCACTTCTGTCATCGTTCACCTCTCCCATATTCCTTTGACTTCGGCACCGAACAACCCAGATGGCTTCCACACCAACATGAACACGAGGATGACGAGGGTGACTACGCTTTGCCAGCCGGCCCCAAACACCGCAAAGGTCACGCTCTCCAACAGCCCGACCAGGAAGCCGCCCAGGATCGATGGGCCGATCTTGCCCATGCCTACCAACATCACGACAAACCACGACTTGTTCAGTGGTGTGCCTCCCATCGTCGGGTAGGCCGGCGTCACTGAGAGAAGACTGGCGCCCGCCAGCGCGACCATCGCCGAACTGAGGCTAAAGGCCAGCGTTTGAATCCGGGTCAAGTTGATTCCCATCAACTTGGCGCCCGTCTCATCCTGCGATACAGCCCGGATCGCACGCCCGACTTTCGTTCGCTCCAGGAACAGCCAGAATGTGACGATACACAGGATGGATAGCGTGGCGCTCGCCAGTCGATCATACGAGATGCCCAGGCCAAGTATTTTGACGGAACCTTCCCAATACGCCGTGATGCCCATGTACTTGGCCCCCCAGATGGCCTGGGCCCCATTTTGGAGGACGAAAGAGATGCCGACCGTCACCAGGAAGGCGTTCATAATCCAGTTCTCTCTTGTTCTCAGGCGAAGTGGGTAGAAGGTCCCCAGTTGGAGGATCATGCCTAGGGCGATACCGATCACTATGCTGGCCGCAAGCGCCATCAGGGGGGGAAGACCAAGCGTCGAAAAGGCGAAGTAGGCGGCATATGCACCGACCATGTACATCTCGCCATGGGCAAAGTTGGAGATGTTCATCACTCCAAAGATCACGGCAAGGCCCAATGCCATCAGCGCGTAGACCGATCCCTGCAACAGGCCGCTGACCAAGATATTTATGACGTGCTCCACGACATCTGCCATCAGTCGCTCCCTTCAGAGGCCGTCTTGTGTTCGATTCCCAGGTAGGCCTCCGTCACATACTCGGATTTCATGAGTTCTGTACTGAGACCGCTCAGCGTGATCTGTCCTTGTTCCAGCACATATGCCCGGTCCGTGATCTGCAGGCTCTTGCGCAGGTTTTGCTCGACGAGAAGGATGGTGAGGCCACTTTCGTTGAGCTTCACCAGAGCCTCAAAGACCGCCTCGACCAAGATCGGTGCCAGCCCCAGCGAGGGCTCGTCGACCATGAGTAACTTGGGATTCGACATCAGCCCTCGGCCGATCGCCAACATCTTGCGCTCGCCCCCGCTCAGCGTGCCGGCTGCCTGTTTTCGGCGCTCCGCCAGAACAGGGAACAGATCGAACACAAAGTCCAGCGTCCGGTTGATCTCTCGCTCGTCCTTTCTGCAGTAGGATCCCAGCAGCAGGTTCTCGTACACTGTCATCTGAGGAAAGAGGTGAAGATCCTCAGGTATGTAGCTGAGGCCCAGCCTGCTGATCCTGTCCTCACTCATCCCATCTATCCTTTGACCGTCGAAAGTAACCAGACCGCCCCAAGGTTGGACGAGACCGATGATGGTCTTCAACGTCGTGGTCTTGCCGGCCCCGTTGGGACCGAGCAGGGCAACGAACTCGCCTTCGGCTGCATTCAGCGAGACATCAAACAGAACCTGGAGATGCTCGTACCTGCTTTGCAGATTCTCCACTTTCAGCATCGTATTCCCCACGGCTCTCGACGTTGCGACGCTTGCTGGTACTGTCCGATGTTCCTCACTCAAGCGGGCCGCCATAACCTGGGGGGCGTGGATAACCTCAGTTCCCGACATGTCACTTTCTGACGCCGCCTGATATTCCTCACCCAGGTAGGCATCCGCAACCTTGGGATCGCGCATCACTTCGCCGCAGGGACCATCGGCGATAAGCACGCCGTAGCTGAGCACAGCCACACGATCGCAGACCTTGGTGATGAGCGGCATCAGATGCTCGACGACGATTAGCGTGATGCCCAGATCCCTGACGCGGAGAAGCAGGGCCGCCATCTCTGCCACCTCGCCTGGCGTGAGCCCGGCAGCAATCTCGTCAACTAGCAGCAGATCCGGTCCAGTGGCGAGTACGCGTGCCAGATCCAGCCGCTTCAACTGTCCTGCATTCAGGTCTTGGGCGAGCGTATCCTCAGAGAGAGGAAAATCGGTGAACGCCAGCGCCTCTCGCGCCAGGGCCAGTCTATATCTCTGGGGCACAACGTTGCCAAACGTGGCGCCTACCATCACGTTTTCGAGCACCGTCAACTTGGGGAACGGTTGGGAGATCTGAAATGTCCGAGCGACGCCTGCTCTGCAGATCTGATCGGCGTTCCAATCCGTGATGTCCTCGTCCCTGAAGGACACATGCCCGCCTTCGGGCCGGTACGTCCCGGCGATGACGTTCATGAGTGTCGTCTTGCCAGCACCGTTAGGCCCGATGATGCCCTGAATCGAACCCCTGTCGACGCTCAACGTCACGTTGTCCAGGGCAACCAAACCGCCAAACTTTTTGGTAATTCCTTGCACGTCGAGTATCATAGGCCTGCACCTTTCGGCATAGCGCTTTTGTGATGCGTGGAGGTGAGCGATAGAGAGTGGTGATGCAGGCGACAGGGCGAGCCTGTCGCCTGCGTCGCTCAATTGCCACCACAACAATGGGCTATTCGTTCGGCACCCAGTCCGGAATTGCAAGATCCGCCTGCTTCCAGGCATCGGGCCAGACGATCACACCCTCACCGCCAAAGTACTGGATGACCGGGAAGATGAACTTGCCCTCGCCAACCACGGGATCTGGCCACGTCTCGGGCGTGTACACCCACTCTTCGTGGATCACACCCTTGTACGGCAACTTTCCCGTGTAGACGTAGTCCATACCCGTCTGGTGGATCGTCGCATTCGTCAGCTCACCGTGTTCTTCGAGCGTCTTCTTGAGGATCTCGATAAAGTAGTTGGTCACGTCAAACGCTTGACCGGCGGCCGAGGGGCTGGGCGCAAAGCCGTACTTCTCATCAAACCTGTCCCTGAACGCCGCCGACTCCTCGGTGGGCCACTGCGGGATCTGGTCGATGGCATAGTCCGAGGCGTCGCCCGTCATCTCGTACCATTCCCCGATCCAGCCCAGGCCGTCCAGGATAATCAGCGCTGGCAGCTCAGCGTCGTGGGCCTGCTTGACCAAGGCCTCGGGCGATGGCGAGTTGGCCGTGCCCGCGATGAGCCGCACGTCCGCGTCCATCATCTTGGTCAGCAGGGGATAGAACTCGGTCTCGGCGCTCTGGAAGTACTCCTCGGCGACGATGGTCCATCCGGCCTCCTCAAGCTGCGGGATCATGCCGGCGACCAGGCTGCGTCCCCAGTCGGTGTCCTCGGCATACACACCTGCGTTCATCACGTCAGGCTTCCACAGCCCGCCCTCAATCGCGCTGTTCACCGTAGCGATGTAGGCGGAGGTCAGCTTCTTCGGGTCCGGCCACCCCTTGCCCATCCAGTACGAGTACCGATCGAGATCAGAGTTAATCTTCTCGTTGATCGTGTGAGCGGCACCGAAGGCGAAAAAGTGAGGGATCTTGTTCCTGGCGCAGATCTCCATCACTGCCAGCGACACCGGGCTCTGCCAACCCATCAATCCGACGTCAATCCCATGCCGGACAACGGCCTCCTCGTAGGCACGGGTCGCCTTCTCAGGATCGCCCTGGGAGTCAACCCACACGAGCTCGATCGTATAGTCACCGACCTTGTAGTCGATGTCCTCAAAGGCCAACTCGGCAGCACCCTTGAGCTCCTCGCCAACTCGTGCGCGGGAACCGGTATACGGCGCCATCACGCCGACTTTCAGAACCTTATCGCCTTGTTCCGAGGACGTAACCTCTTCGGCTGGTTCGACCTCTTCGGCTGGTTCGACCTCTTCGGCTGGCTCGACCTCTTCGGCTGGCTCGACCTCTTCGGCTGGTTCAGCCTCCTGTGCCGGCCCAGCCGGTCCAGCGCAACCGGCCATACCCGCAACGACAGTAGCAGTGATGAGGAGCACGAGCAACCCCTTCATGGCGTAAGAGTCAAACAGCTTGTGCAGCATTTTAACCTCCTGTGATTTGTGATTCTCGCTTACGTTGGTTCAGTTTGTCTTGGATCAGAAGAGGCAGTGTAGATTCTTCAGCGATAGGCATCCCTCCTTATCTATCGTCCACGACGTCCACGCCTGCGTGAGCCCGGTGCCCTCAACGACCGACCAGCAATAGCTTTAGGTCGTTTACGTTGGTACCGGTGGGACCAGTGATGACCAGGTCACCCGTTGATTCCAACAGCTTCAGCGCCGAGTGCGTCTTCAGACATTCATCTACGTCCAGTCCGGCGCTCTGCGCCCGACTAACCGTCCCGCCATCAACCATCCCGCCGCTGGCTTCTGTCGGACCATCGGTTCCATCAGTGTCGACCGATGCGACGACCACGTTTTCGCGTCCAATGATCGCGATCGCAGCGCTGAGCGCGAACTCCTGGTTGGAGCCACCCTCACCACAATCCCCGTGAATCGTGACGATCGTCTCGCCACCGGCGACGAGGGCACAGGGTGCTTCGAGGGTGTTTGCGACTGCCACAAAGGCAGTGGCTTCATGGTAGCTCTCACCCTCCATCTCCGTGGTCAAGAGATGTGGAGCATATCCGAGTTCTTTGCTCCGCCGGACCGCTCCCCGGCACGCCGTATCGCCGGGCACGACGACAAACGAGTGATGGCGGTGCGAAAACGCCTTGGGCGTCTCGATCTCTGGCCCGCGCCGCAGGTGCTCTCGAACCGACACGGGCACCCGCTCCCACAGGTCATACTTGTCGAGCGTGCGCCAGGCGCCCTCATACGTGGAGGTGTCAGGGACCGTCGGTCCCGTGATATAGTCCAGCGGGTCGCCCGTCACGTCCGAGACCGTCAGGTTGATCAACTCGGCCGGAAAGATCTCCTCTGCCAGCCAGCCGCCCTTCACCCGCGATACATGCTTCCGGACCGCGTTGATCTCGCGGATGGATGCACCGCACTTGAGCAAGATGTCATTGAGGGCCTGCTTGTCGGCCAGCGAGATGCCCTCGGCGGGCCAAACCAGCAACGCCGAGCTGCCGCCTGTGATCGTCGAGAAGACAAGGTCTGCAGGCCCGGCGCGGCGGGCGATCTCGATGATCTCCTGCGCGCCACGGTAGCTCTCTTCATCAGGCACGGGGTGAGCTGCGTCGATGATGCGAATCCGACGCAGCTTGTGCTCCTCTCCACGTTTGAGGATGACCAGACCATCGGTGATGCGGTCCTGCAACACCTCCTCGAGCGCCAGTGCGATGCCTTGCGTGGCCTTACCCGCACCGACGACATAGATGTGATCCCATTCCCGCAAGTCGTATGCAAGCGACCCCACGCAGAGATGATCGCCGTCCAGCTTCACCAGGTCCAACGTCGCCGCGGTTGGGTCCGCCGCGCGAATCCCGTGCTCGATGATATCGACGGCGGCCTCGCGCAGTCTGCGTGGTCCGTGGTCGGTCAACCGCAACCGATTCTTGATCTCGCGCCAACACTTTGTGTTTGCTGCCCCCTGCATTGGCTCGCCTCTCACGTCTGTGGAATACACTTCCTCGATGCAATCCCCAAGGAATATGACCGCCTATCCGGACCAGCGAAAGCACCGGCCTGCGTACACGGCTTGATCACCCAATTCCTCCTCTATGCGCAGCAACTGGTTGTACTTGCCTGTCCGCTCCCCGCGGACAGGCGCGCCTGTCTTGATCTGGCCGGCGTTCAGCGCGACGGCGAAATCGGCGATGATCGGATCCTCTGTCTCGCCGGAGCGCTCGGATACCTGGACGCCATACCCGTGGCGATAGGCGAGCTCGGCGACGTCAAGCGCCTCCGTCAGCGTGCCTACCTGGTTGATCTTCCAGAGCACAGCATTCGCAGCCCCCATCTCAATGCCTGTGCGCACGCGGTCGGGATTGGTGACAAACAGGTCATCCCCGACCCACTGCACGTCCGGCAGCGCGGCCGTCAACTTGGCCCACCCCTCGAAGTCGTCCTCGTAGAGTGCGTCCTCAATCGAGGCGATCTGGTACTGTGAGCAAAGGTCCTCATACAGCGCGATCATGTCGTCGCGGGTCAGTCTGTCACCGGCAAAATGATAGCTCTGCTCTTCAGTGTCGTAGAAATGGGAGGCCGCTACGTCGAGGCCATACACGACCATGTCGCTGTACTCAGCGCGCTCGACGGCCTCGACCAGCGTGTCAAGCGGTTCACGCCCCCCGGTCATCGGCGGGACAAAGCCCCCCTCATCGCCCAGGTTGACCGCGATCTTGCCATACCTGGCCACGATGAGATCCCGTAGCTCAAAGCTAACCTCGGTCGCAATCTGCAGCGCATGGGACATGTTCTCAGCGCCGACAGGCATGATGATGAATTCCTGTATCTCCAGATCGCTCGAGGCGTGTTTGCCCCCGTTGATGAGGTTGAACAGCGGCACCGGGATGACGTGGGCGTTGTTGTTCAGGTAGCGGTAGAGCGGTTTCCCCGCCGCTGCTGCCGCCGCCCGCGCCAGCGCCATCGAGACGCCGACGATGGCATTCGCCCCCAGCTTGGACTTGTTGGGCGTGCCGTCCAGTTCCTCACACATAAACGCGTCCAGATCCCGCTGGCGGGTCGCGTCTTTTCCGACGAGTGCAGGGCCGATAAGCTCATTGACGTTGCGTATGGCGGCGCGCACGCCCAATCCCCGGTAGCGCTCCCCGCCGTCACGTACCTCGTGCGCCTCATGGGCGCCGGTCGAGAGACCAGCCGGTACACCCGCCCGTCCGATCACGCCACTTTCCAGCTCGACGTCTGCCTCGACGGTTGGGTACCCCCGGCAATCGATGATCTCCCGTGCGTGCACCGCACGGATCGTTGTGTTCCTCACAGATGGACCTCCTGGTTTTCGTATGATTCGTGGTAGAAGGACGTTCCCGCACTCCGCGTCAGGCGCGTGCTACGACTTGGCAAAGTCAGCCCACGGGCCGACCCGCACCCTGCAGGTACGGCACGACGAGCGCCCCAGCCGGAAGCACGGCGATCCGCGCCTCAGGGCCGGAGCGCTCGAGAAGCACCGCCACAGCGCTCTCCACGTCCTCGCAAGGCACAGCCTGGGCCTGACGGATCTCCTCGTCCGTAAGGCCCTCAGAGTAGATATAGACGTCAACCCGCTTGCATATCTGTGCCTGGATCTGGGCGTCCCATTGGTCCTGCATCATGAACCCAGGCTGATGGATCATCGCCAGTAGCGCGTCGGGGCTTTCCGCCAAACGCATCAGCTCGCCATATTCGCCGTAATCGGGCAATCCCTCCACACACTCGCTGGCCATGATGATCGCCCCGCCATCCTTCACGATGTTGGCAGCGACTCCGATGCCCTTCACCGACTGGTACAGGCTGATGTCCAGCGGATACCCACCGGCGGTTGTAACGACGATGTCAAAGGGCCGATCTACCGGCAGCATCGCGGTGCGTTTGACGAACGCCACGCCCGCTTCGTGGGCCTGCTCCAGGTCGCCGCCGAACACCCCGGTGATGCGACGATCCTCCGTGAGCGTCACATTCAGCAGAAAGGTTGGTTCCGTGTGTGCAGCGACCTCGAACATCTCCTCCCAAATCGGGTTACCCCTGGTGTATGTAAAGGTCGACCTGGGATGCCCGATCATCTCAGGGCCATGATTGGCGGTGATGGTTTTGATACCAGCAACGCCGGGGAGCACGGCCTTCGGCCCTCCGCTGAACCCAGCGAACAGGTGTGGCTCGATGAAGCCAGTCAGGATGCGGACCGTGCTCTCCATGTACGTGCGGCTCACCCAGATCTCGTGGCCCCGAGACGTCTCGCCCAGGCACACCAGTTCGTTCTCATCTCGGCAGTCGTGCTGGATCACCCGATAGCGCTCGACGATCTCGGGGCCGAGGATATCCGCCAGCTCGTCCGGCGTGTTGGGACGGTGCGTTCCCAGTGCGTTGATGAGCACGATGCGATCATCGGGGACATCGTCGAGTTCCTCCAACAGGACAGGCAGGGCGCGATCGCTGGGCATGGGACGCGTGATGTCGCTGAACACGATCGCCACAGAGTCGTCCGGCCCGACCAACTCACGCAGCGGCGAGCTGCCGATCGGCGCGCGTAGCGCCCTCCGCACCGCGGCCTTCTCGTCCGGGACCGGGTCGACCGGCCTGGGCACGACGATGGTCGTCCGTCCATCCGGGAACTCGACGACTTTGCCCTCCCGTCCGTACAGCAGCTCAACTTTCACAGGGCCACCTCCCTTTCCACGATCCTCAAGCACCCTGGCGAACGACGCCGCCTACTGGTAGAAAGGCTCGTCCTTGAACTCGAGCCCCCAGCCTGCCAGTTCCTCGCGGGCCTGCGAGTAGAACTCGAGCGCCTCTTTGCCCGGACGACGGGATGCGATGTCGAAGCAATCCTGATACTTTATGCCAAGCGGGGGTGCGTTCAGCTTGTCCTCGTACTTCTGCAGGAGCTTCAAGACGATGTCGTTGACATCCGGGCGGGGCATGCCGGCCACAGCGTGCCCTACCTCCCCCGCAAACAACGGTTCCATCGGAGACAGATAGTCAGGATGGGTCGACTGTGCCGCACCGGTTGCCTCAATCGAACCGCCGGAGGCCACCGTGGCGGCGACATAGGCGGCCGTCTCGTACAGGCTCATCCCTGTCGCAGGCCCTGCGGTGATGATGCCCACGTTCAAGCACGGAACGTCACTGTTGCGCGTGATCGCCTGATTGGCCATCGCGCGAGCCCAGAGCACCTCACGGGGCGTGCTCGTCTGAATGGCAAAGTGTACACAGAAGGGATGGTGCAAGCTGGCTCGAAGGACCAAGAGCGCAAAGAAGTGATAGGCCGCCAGTGTCACCGCCGTCCCCTCAGGTCCACCACAGTAGCCACCGAGCACCGGTCCCGTCTCCCCCAGGATAGGGCAGCCCGCGGACTTCATGTAGCCGACCTTGCTCATGATGTCAAAGTCCGTCTTCATCTCGGCAAACGCGCCGATCTCCATCATGTCGCCTTTTCCGGCCCCCATCGTATGGCCCGCGATGTGGCCCGCCGCGCGGACGCCGGTGGCGACCATGTTGGCGATGCACAGCCCCGGCCGTCCAGCCCGCCGCGTGGCCTCCTTGGCGATTTTAACGTTGCGGATACATCCCTCGATCTCCAGCGGGCTGCCAGCCACAATGGCACGCCCGTTCACCCGCGTGAGGGAAGGGGTGGGGATGGCATCCGTATAGGGAAGCTCCGCGTACGCTTGCATCAAGCTCAGGAGCACCTCCTCGCTATCCACCGGGCACCCGGCAGCGCCTAACGAACAAAACGGCGGGGTGTCGCTTTCCGGACGGCGAACGGGGACCAACCTGGCGTCGTGTCCCTCGCCAACGACGACGTCCTTCGGCGCATCCTTCAACGCCTGTTCCAGTTCAACCCCGCTGAACTCGATGATGCGCTCACTGTCCACGCAAAAGACACCCGTCTCGACGATGAGATCCTTCCCCGCCTGCCACACGCGGTCAGCCAGGTCATCGTCCCACGGCACCGGGGTCTCTGGGTTGTACTTGATGTCGTACTTTTTCACCGCACGACGCACCGCAGGAACGAACCGCTTCAGGTCAAAATCTTTTTCGGTACTGATGGGTCCATTCAGCGCCCTGCGAATCACTTCCTGGTATGTCAGCATGTCTGTTCTGCCCCTTTGCTGGAAAATGGGTTAGTCGATAGTCAGCACCTGCGACCTCGCGGGTATTGCACTTGTCAGCGTCTCATTACCCGTCTTCCGGTCACTGCAGCGCGACCTACAGGTATATCGATGGATACTTGAACTTGAGCCCAAACTTCTCAGTCATCTCTTGACGCGTGCTCCGGTAGAGCTCCCGGAATTCGGGGATGATCTCTCCACTCTCCAGGTCCATGCAGTCCTGCATGCGGACTCCAACCGGCGCATCGGCCAGGTGTCCTTCGTACTGTTTCAGGAGAGCCTTGACCAGATGGTTGGCCTCCTGCCGATCCATCCTGGCCACCGCGTGGGCGACCTCGCTGGCGAAGTACGGCTCGATGGGGCTGGTGTGATCGACGTGAGCGTTCTTCGCGACGCCCTCCGCCTCGATCGACCCGCCGCTGACGACGGCCGCCGTCACCCAGGCCGCCGTCTCGTACAGGGCCATCTTGGTCATCGGCCCGGCGCCCACGTATCCGAGGTTTGCCACCGGGAGCCAGCTATGACGGGCGATGGCCTGGTTGGACACACTCCGCACCCACAGCGTGTCACGAGTCGTTGTGGTCCGCAGGTCAAAGTGGATTGGGAATGGGTGTTGTGTGGAGCCTCGGAGCACAAACATGTCGAGCAGGTTATACGCGGCGGTCACGATCGCCGTCGTTGCCGGGCCGCCAGCGATGCCGCCCAGGATGACACCATTCTCTGCCCATATCTGCGCGCCACGGCTGAGCGTGTAGGCGACCTTGTTCATGGAGTCAAAGTCGACCCGCATCTCGTGGTGAGCGCCGATTTCCATCGCGTCGGTTGGCCCGATGCCAAAGCCCGAACCGGCGATGTGGGAGGACGCGTGCGCCGCGCTGGCGACACCATTGACGATCGGGAGGCCGGGGCGCCCCGCCTGCCGCAGCGCCTCACGCGCCAGCACCATGTTGCGAATGGCCCCCTCGACCTCCAGCGGGCTGCCCGCAATAATGATCTGGCCATCGGCGTGGGTGAGGCTGGGCGTCGTGATGGACCAGCAGAGCGGATTGCGCGCGTACTCGCGTATGAGGCTCAGGAGATGAAACTCGCTCGAGACGGCACCGCCGCCCGCCCCCAACGAGCACCATGGGGGAGTGCTGTCCTCCGGCTGGCGACGAGGGAAGACGCGGCGATCGACGCCATCGCCAAACATGATCGGGCCTCGGTCATAGGCCAGCGCAAACGCTACCTCCTCCGGCGTAAACGCAATCCGTCGCTCGGTGTCTGGGCAGTAGACGCCGACTTCGAGGAAAAACTCGACGCCCGCCTGCCAGAGCCGGTCTGCCAGGTCGTCGTCGGCCGGCACGGGGGTCTCAGGATCGTATTTGATGTCATATTTCTTGGCCAGGCGTCGAGCGGTGGGAACGAAGAGTTTGAGGTCAAACTCCTTCTCCGAGGTAATCGGCCCGTCCAGCGCACGATTGACGACTTCGCGGAAAGCGATCATGCCCGTGCCCCTTTCTGCTCCGCCATGTAGGCCACGGCGAGCGCGGCGGCATCGGCGGCCGTTTCTCCATAGACATCAGCCTTGATCTCTGTGGCCCAGTCAGCGGTGGTGGGCCCGCCCCCAACCATTACGTAGTACGCTTCCCGATCACCTCTGGCATACAGGTGTTCGATAACCTCTTTCTGCTGGGGCATGGTGGTCGTCATGAGCGCCGAAAGGGCGATGATATCCGCCTTGTGCTTTTCTGCCTCATCTACAAACCTGGAGGCGGGCACGTCCACGCCCAGGTCTATCACCTCAAAACCTTCCGTCTGGAGCATGTTTATGACGATGTTCTTACCCAGAGCGTGAATGTCCCCCCTCACAGTGCCGATGACGACCGTGCCGGCCGGCTTGCGCGCTGCTTTCTGTCCACCCAGGAGTAGGTCAAGGAGATCCATCGCCTCCTGCCAGGCATCTGCCGCCATCATCATCTCCGGCAAATACACCTCCCCGCGACGGAATTGCTCACCGACCTCGCGAATCCCGACGATTAACCCGTCATCCAGGACGCTGCCAGGATCGAGTCCCTCGTCCACAGCCTGCTGAGTGAGGCCAAGGACCTCGTCGAAATCCGCACCCTTGAATGCCTCCACAATCTTTTGTACTGTTTCGTTTTCTGGTTTTTCTGCCATCTTGGGCCTCCTTGAAGTATTAGGATTGATGCTCCTACTCTGTGCTCGCCTCATTCACTGCCTGTTCTGCGCCCTCGCGTCCGTTGGCCTTGCTCCAGTGGCTGATGGCCAGAGTCCCGGCCTCGACGATGTGTTGCTCGATACTCACTTTCGCGGCCTCGGCGTTCCCACTTGCTATGGCCTCGACCACCGCCTGATGATCCCTGACGGAATCGTAGAGATGCTCGAACAGAGGCGCCTGCACGGCCATGAACATGCGGATCTGGACCTCCAGCCGGGTGAGGATGTCGTACAGGACCTTGTGGCCGGATATCTCCCAGATCAAACGGTGGAGATCAAAGTCGGCGGTGACAGTGGCCTCATA
>Ga0307379_10009788_pt1 | contig 12771 bp, 7 predicted proteins | sample UN2MG_FD_202237 | JGI IMG/M metagenome (GOLD analysis project Ga0307379, IMG submission 202237) | Soil microbial communities from Risofladan, Vaasa, Finland - UN-2 | ecosystem: Environmental > Terrestrial > Soil > Coastal area > Acid sulfate soil | place: Finland: Risofladan, Vaasa | collected... | reverse complement strand
GGCACGAGCGTTACGATATACGAGCAGTCAGGGGAGGTGTACGCTCACACATTCACGGTGCAGGAACTAATCACGACAGGTGCGAGCTTCTCGACGATCGCAAAGCTCTACGAGACATACTACATTTCAGTGCTGAACGGCGAACACTTGGTAATCGAATGCTACCGTGAACCGCCATATCCGACGACAGGAACTGGCACGGGCAACAACATCGTCGCAGTCAGGTTGGACGGCGTCGCAGGACATGCAGATGGACTCTGGGCCACGGTCATGGTCAGTTATGTTACAGGAACTGGAGGCATCGCGGAGTCACGCTGGAATGCCCTCGGGCCGGCCGACCAGATCGGACCGTACGGTGATTCGCTCTGCACCTATCTTGGAGACTACTACTCCAACATCGTGGTTGGATGGTCTGTGGAGGAAGTCGCCATCAGCGCGACGGTAGACTTCGCCAAAGATAAGATCAACCTCGCTGCCAAAGGGGGCTGGATCACCGTTTATATAGAGCTCCCCGAAGGGTACGATGTGGCGGACATCGACATCACCACCGTGTGTGTCGAGGGGACGGTCTTTGCCGACCTCACCGACTGGAGCATAGGCGACTACGACAAGGACGGCATCGCGGACCTGATGGTAAGGTTCGAACGGGAGGATCTCTCATCCGTGCTACAGACAGGCGATGAAGTCGCTGTGACGGTCTCAGGGGCTCTTTCGGACGGAACGCCGTTCGAGGGGTCCGAAGTGCTCGAGGTGGTCGACTCAAAGACAGAAGTGGTCATCGCGGCCATATTAGGAGCGACGCTTGGCAGCATCAACCTCGGGGTATTGACTGTCGTCGCAATCGCCCTTGCAGCCATTGCGGCGATCGGCTTAACCGGCCGCGTGATAGATGGGCGATTGAGAGGCGTTCATCGGCCTATGCAGACTCCGTAGGAACCTCGAGATACCCATAATGAAACCGCACTCGACGGCCACGACGGGACAGACGTATCCTGAGGGATGAACCGCGAGAGGCGAGATGTCATCTGAAGAGCGGGTTTGCTCGTGGTACTGATCGTCAAGAAGCAGCTCTTGAGCGTGAGTCAGTACGGCCGTAAGCGCAAAGTTCGTATAGTGCAAAACTGTTCATCAGTCGAAGAGAGCGCTTTACATTTGTTCGATTGCAGGGGAGTCGAAGAAAGCGCGGCTGAGCTCATTATCCGTGCGTCTGCGAGGCTCGGCTGAGACACTCCCTTTGACGCAGACGACGCGCGCTCTATTAGCCAAGGGAGGAGGAAATCCGAGATGAGAGCAAGCACTAGATACGTTTGTATTCTGGTGGCGGTCGCTTTCGTCGCGAGCGCGGTCTCAATAGCTCTGCCGTCGCCCGCCTCGGGAGATAATTCTGCGACCGGCATCGGCAAGTTGGAGCCAGAGTTGAGAACGCAGGTGCAGGAATCGATGTTGTCGGCGTCGGATACGATGTTCCGGACCGTCGTGTTCCTCGACGATGCCGCGGACTTGTCCGAATCGGGCAAGGCCTTGGCGCGCGCGGGAGCGATGGTCGGGGATAAGTACGACGCTCTCGGGGCGATCTCCGTCGAGATGAGCGCTATGTCGGCGATGAAGGTCGTAGGCCTCGACCAGGTCAAGAAGGTGTATCTGGATGGCATGAAGTACCTGCTGCCGGCGATGAAGCTCGAGTCGGACACGACCGTCGGGGCTGCGGCTCCCTCGGACGATGTGACCGAGGAGTCCACGGAAATTTGGTGGGCATCGACATCGGCGGAGATGGGCGCTGAGGACGCTTGGGAACTGGGATTCACCGGTGACGGCGTCGTCGTGGCGGTGCTCGACACCGGCTGTGACCTCGACCAGGAAGACCTGGCCGGGGCGGTGGTCGCGTACAAGTCGTTCACCAGCGAGGAGTTCCACGACATCGACGGACACGGAACCGCAACGGCTGGTCTTGTGGCTTCGAGAGGCGTCAACGACTACGAGATAATACAGTTCGACGGCGTCGTGAAGATGAAGGGCATGGCCCCGGAGGCGTCCATCATGGCAGGCAAGGTCCTGACCGATGATGGATGGGGCTACGACTCGTGGATCATAGGCGGCATCAACTGGGCGGTGTCCGGGGACGATGGCGTGCCTGGAACCGGCGATGAAGCGGACATCATCAGCATGAGCCTGGGCGGTATGGAGGTACCCAACGACGGGAACGACCCCACATCGTACGCCCTTGACATGGCTGCTGAGGATTACGGCATAGCGTCATTCCTTTCAGCAGGCAACGAGGGGCTCGGGCAGAGTACTGTCGGATCCGCCGGTGTGTCGAAGACCACGATAACCGTGGGTGCATCCACGCTCAACCCGGAGTGCGCGCTGCTCAAGTACTGGCCACTGTCCGATTACTATGAGACGGAGCTCATCGTGAAGGATGGCGAAGAAGGCTACGAGAACAATCACATGATATGGTTCAGCAGCCGCGGACCAGCCGCGGACGGTCGTATAGACCCTGACATATGCGCCGCGGGCGCATGGGGACCGTCCTTGGCACCGGGCAACGCGATAGAGATGCAGTTCGGTGGGACGAGCATGGCCGCCCCCGTTGCTGCGGGAATAGGCGCGCTCGTGTACCAGGCGTTCGTCGAGGAGAACGGCATCGCGCCGACACCTGACGAGCTGAAGGAGATAATCATGGGCACGGCTATGGACATGGGATACGGCCCGAACGAGCAGGGACCTGGAAGGGTAGACGCTATGGCCGCCTGTGAGGCAGTCATGAGCGGCTGGGAAGCACCCGGTCAGATGTCCGTCGCGCTGACACTTGGCGCGGGCGACTCGGCATCTGTCGAATATGCGGACGGGGCGACTCTCTCATCCAAGGCGATAGTCCCGAGCGGCGATGATCCCGTCCTGTTCGACGGCGTCTGTGAAAAGGCAGTAGACATCTACGAAGAGTTCGAGGTACCGGAAGGCGTCGACTACCTGACCATAGACCTGGCATTCGCGCAGAAGCCGGTGTTCTCGAGAGATGTCCACAACCTGAGGAGCGCGGGCGGATACACTGACACGCACCTGAACATCATCCTCTACCGCCTCGACGAGTGCGGAGAGAGGACGATGATCAACTACGCGTACGCGCACACGAACACTCAGGAGATGAACGCGCGCGTGACACCAGGTGACTACGAGCTGCGCATTTCGCCGGTCATGTACACCGTGCCGACGATACCGTTCATTGTGGGCATCGAGTTCTTCGCGTCAGAGACGTGGAGCTGGGTCTCGATAGACGGTTCCGAGGCGACGGTGGCCGTGCCGTGCGACGCGACGCCTGGCGTGCACACTGGATTCATAGAGGTGTGTTGCGAAGGTGTCAGCTCGCTTGTGCCAGTCGCAGTGTCCGTGCCGATAACCATCGGCGAGGAGTTCGACGACTCGATGGATGTCGGCCACGAGGTCTGGGGATTCAATGAGGGCGACTGGAAATACTACTTCGTCGAAGTCCCTGAGGATGACACACCATCAGCCATCACGGCTGTCCTCGATTGGGACAGTTGGAACACGGACATAGACACCTACTGGATAACCCCGGACAGGAGCGTGCAGGAGGCATCGATCACGCCGTACATACGTGACGGCATATTCGGCCCGTGGACGACTTCGACCGGAGATTCGGCGGATGTGCTGACAGTGTTGGGCCCCGAGCCTGGCATGTGGATGCTGGCGCTGCACATCGTGCTGATGGAGAAGGTGCTGCAGGAACCGTACAGCCTCGTAGTACTGCCGTACAGTGCGGCCGAGTTCGGCCTCGACAGTATCTCCATGAAGCCGAACACTGAGACCACGGTTGAGCTGAACAACAACCTGGACTTCGCTGTCGGCGTAGGGCTCAGAGCTGTCAGCAACGTCCTAGACACGACTACCGTCTCGTACTCTGGCTCGGTATCATCGTTCGACCAAGGCGGCGACGGTGCTGTCGATGTGCTGTTCGACGTCGATCCATTGACGATCTCCACGACCGTCACGATAGAGTGGGCCGATCCCGATGCGGACATAGATGTCACGGTCTACGGTGGCGACTGGAGCAACTGGGGCATGCTCTTGGAGAGCGGTGACTCGCTCGTCTTCGAGAACCCAGTACCGGGCGAGTGGGATGCAGGTGTGGCTCTGGCGAACAGCGCGGCGCATGTGACCTATTGGCTGAACGTGACGACAGTTATCAACGGAGCGTGGACCTCCCTCGCGCTGAGCGCGTCTGAGGTGTGGCTCGACCCCATGGGATCCATGGAGCTGACCGTGTCCCTGATCGCGCCTATGGGCACCACTGCCGGAATGGTCGTAGCGTACGACCTCGTCACCGGCTGTGAGTACGACACCCTGGTCGTGTCAGGCAGCGGAAAGCCAGTCATGTAGGCGGCCAAGCAACAAACCCCTTTGTCAAACCCCTTTCCATTTCTCATTCTGATGGTCATCTGTAACCGACCTGGTGAAAGGCGTTCAAGTGCTACACGATCTGATGACCACGAATTCTCCATATGACGGAAGCTCCGTTGAAACGACTTCGCGCCTTCGACGGTAAGAGTTATCTCCCACCTATGCAGCTACATCTCCTCGAGGGATGCAACGATGTCCAAGAGATGGATTGTCGTCGCGGCGATTATCGTGGCATTGATACTTGTGATAGCAGTCATAGCGATGACTCAGCCGAAAGAGGAGATTGCGGTTACAAACAGCGACCGACTCATGTCCATACCCGACGACGCGGCGAAGATGACTCCCGCGCTCGACAACTTCAAGCCGGTGGTCTTGTCGAATCTCTGGGAGCAGCCCGTGCCAATGCCAGGCCCGGTCAACACGGCTGGCGCGGAGGATAGCGCATTCATCACTCCGGACGGAAACTGGTTCTTCTTCTTCTTCACGCCGGATGTATCTGTCCCTCCCGAGAAGCAACTGATCGATGGCGTCACCGGCATCTGGTGGATGCAGAGGAACGGCACATCATGGACTTCTCCGGAGAAGATCGTCCTGAACGATGACGTAGCCCTCGACGGTGCCGAGTTCGTGCTGGGGAACACGATGTGGTTCGCATCGGTCAGGACAGGCAACTACGGAGAGATAGACATCTACACCGCTGAGTACGAGGATGGCGAGTGGACCAATGTCACCAACGCGGGCGAGCAGCTCAACGTCCAATACGACATAGGCGAGTTCCATATCACCTCAGACGGGCAGACCATGTACTTCCACGGGGGCGTATCGGATACCGCGGATGACCTCAATATCTGGGTCACCCAGAGAACCGATGATGGATGGAGCACCCCCGTCATCGTTCCGAACGTGAGCTCCGACGGGCTTGAGGGGTGGCCGTATGTGACATCCGATGGAAACGAGCTCTGGTTCACGAGTTTCAGCTCGATCGAAGGCTATCAAGGGCCGTCGATATACCGCAGCATCAAGCAGGGTGACGGCTCGTGGGGAGACCCCGAGGAGATAGTGGCCAACTTCGCTGGTGAGCCCACGCTCGATGATGCTGGGAACATATACTTCACGCACCACTACTTCACCGAGGACAGCGAGATGATCGAGGCGGACATATACGTCGCCTATGCTGTGTGAAGTGCGGCAGAGGACGCAATCAGTACTTGACGAACCCTATGGCCTTGAGATCGGCGAAGAAGCGCAGCACGTCCTTCTGATCTGTCCGGCCGTACTCGGCCGAGACGAATCGGGTCATGTCGTATACCGTGCGTTTGCCATCGATCAGGTTGACCAGCTCGTACATCTTCCGCGAGAAGTGCGAATCCTTGTCCTCCACTTCGGAGTACCATCCGTAACGCTCTTCGCCCAGCTTCTCAGACATCGTCTCTGATTCGATTGTTCCCTTGAACCGACGCCGCGGGACGATTGCCATCGCCTCCTTCTCGACCTTCGACAGCCTCTCAGAGTCGCGGCGCGGCTTCGATGGGCGGTCGGACGCGGCACCGATCGTCTTCTCCAGCCTAGTGAGCTCCCTCGAGCCGTGTTCACCGACAGCCGTCATCTGTGCTTGGATGAAATCGTCCGGCTCTGCACCTTCACCAAAAAGCCTGCAGACAGACCGCACCGCAAGTGTTTCTCTTCGTATGATGTGCTCTAACCTCTTTGCATGATGACCTGCGAGCTTGTCCAACTCAGCGGCACTGACTGATTCACCCTTTGCGCCATAGAGTACTTTGACGGCGGCGGCGACCGCTTCGGATATCCTCCTCATCCCCTCGGAACATGCCATGCTGGCAAGTGCGTGCGCGGTCCTGGTGTCCGCATCGGCAAGAGTCAGCGCCGAGACAGCGACCGTCCATCCGACGCGCCGAAGGCTGTCCTCGCTCACATTGTCGATCGTGTCCATGCTAGTATGATAATACAGGTCGGGCCACTGCGTCAGGCCCACGCACGGGATCCCGACTGTGGACTCGTTGAACTCCGCGTGGTCGCTGCCACCTGTGAACTGCGTCTTCGCGAACCTGAAGTTGCCAGGGATGCCGAGCTTGACCATGCTGTCGTACTCGGAGTTAGAGCGTACCATCATGGAGTACACGAGGTCGTTGAGGTACGACGGCATCGAATCGGGAGTGCAATCCATGCACAGGGTGGACCTGCACCGCGCCTGATCCTCCCCCACCATGTCCATGTTTATCCCTGCGACGATCCTCCTGTGCAGCTCGGGATGCTTGGACAGATACGCCACGCTCCCGGTCGTCTCGGGGACCCATAGGAATCTTATTGTCCGCCTCGGCCTCTTCACCTTTCCCGATGCGATCAGAGATGTGATGGTCCTTGCGAGCTCGAGCAACAGGCCGCTGCCTGAGGCGTTGTCATTGGCGCTCGGCTTGGGGTGACAGAGGTGCGCGATGAGGACTATCTCCTCGTCGGGCATGGCCGAGCCTCGGATTGTGCACGTCACGACGCTGTATCTGCCCGGTGAGAGGTTGGCGTCCACCTTGGCGTGCAGCTTCACCGTCTTGCCGCTGCACAGGATGCTCCTGAGTTCGTTCCCCTGACGCTTGCTGAGCGAGAAGCCGAACTTGATCTTGCCGGCGTTCTTGGCGTTCGGCCATATGCCCTGGTACGAGCGTGCGTCGGGTATGTCGATGCTCTCACGGACCCCTGGGAACTCATATGTGAGGCTGTCTGTGATGACGCCTGCAGCACCACGCTTGACGACCGCCTCGTGCTGGACGGTCTTGCCCTTGCCGGTGGTCAAAACGAACCTGCCCTTAACGCTCTTCCCCGCGTAGTCCTCATCCGAGGAGCCCTTGCCGACATCCACCAGTTCAGCGGTCACGCCCTGTTTCGGTGTGCTTCGGCTGAAAGTGTGGAGTGACTGCGGCACGTCCATGTAGCTCGCGAGTATGCGGGCTTCTGGCTCCACGAGGGACAGCTCGGCGCCTCTCACGTCCCACCCCATCGTGGACGTGTAGGTCCAGTACTTGCGGCGACCATCGGCTGGATAATGCTCGATGGTGGCGTCATCCATGCCGATCTTCACCAGCTCCTCCTTCACATGGGCCGCGGCGTCGCTCATCATGGGCGACCCCTGTATCCTGTGGAATTCCGTCAAGCCGGCCACGTAGCTCTTTGCAGATGATCCCGACAGTTCATCCCTTACAACCTTCCCGAGTTCCATGGTCAGACCGGTCGAGGCTACCACGTTCCGGAGATAAAAACGTTCCAACGTGCTCGCACGCTATCGCTCTTCGCTCTATGGAAAAATCAGAAGACCCTCCGGCGTCCAGTCTGAGCCGGAGGGAGTTTTCATGCAAGTGTTTCACTGCAGGACTGCTTCCAGAGGCACAGCGGCGTTTCCCCACTCCAATTCGAGCTTCTGGACATCCTCGATGAACCAGTTCTCGAGCGTCGCAAGATCGTGTTCCAGGTCATCCAACGCATCCTCGGCGGTCATCGAGTCGCCTGTCAGACCCAGATAGACGTCCTGGATGTCGATGTAGCTCTGCGCCTGGTCGAAGTCATCGCCCCAGTACATGAAGCAATCCATCATCTGGCTGTAGACGTCCAAGTACGCTTCCCTGCCGCAGTAGATGCCCCACTCCATGCTGCGCACGCTCTCCAACGCGGTCGCAGCGGCGTCGGTCGCACCGCTCTCGAGCGCCAGCATGGCGGACGATACGGCCTTGTAGTCGGTCGCGTGCTGGTGCGGCCTCATGAGCGGCTCCCACGAGGCCATCATGCCACCCTCGCCCATCGTCCACGGGATGAATATCCTCCTCGCGTCGATGATGGCGCGGTTCAGCTCGTCCGCCATCTCAACCACCTTCGCCTTCTTCTGCGGAGACATCGCGGAGGCGTACATCGTCTCGATCTCCGCAGCCCTCTCGTTGATGGAGACATAGAGGCTCTGGATGTCTCTGAGAACCGCCAAGGCGGCGTCGACTGTCGGGCGTTGAGACGGCACCATTGCCCTCTCCTTCGCGAGGTTCTGCGCGGCCCAGTCACACACGGGCACGAAGTCCAGCGGCATCACGAGCGAGTTCACAGATCTGAAGGCCATTAGCGCCGTCAGCTCCATCACCATGGCTACCATGTCCTCGGACTGCAGCTCGATGTCATCGATCTGCGTGTGATAGTACGGGTCGAATCCCGCTCCCCACACCATCTCTATCGCGGTCCCTCCACCCTTGCCTGCGAACGACCACGCGTCAGTCCATGTCCAAACAGGCGTGTAGCAGTTCAAGACGTTCAGGTATCCCAAGTCTGAGATGGCGCTCCACACGAACGCAGATGCCTCGATGGATATCTCAAGCCACACCTTCCCCCCCGTCTTCGGGAAGCTGCCGCCGTCGATGTTGAGCTCCAGGATGAGGCCGTCCATGATGTCGGGGTGAGCGCATACGAACTCGTACGAACCGATGAGCCAGTTGAACCATGTGCCGTCTGGACCGCCGCTCTCCTCTGAGCCGACCGAACAGAACACCAAGGTCCTCTCGTTAACGTACTCGCCTGACTCTCTGGCCTCGGAGAACATCCGGGCCATCTCAAGCATGATGGCGATCGATGAACAGTCGTCGAAAGAACCCCACCACCATGTGTCGATGTGGCCAGAGATGACGACGTACTCGTCAGCTCGAGTCGTGCCCAAGAGAACACCAGCGACGTTGACCGATTTGGCGTTCGGATGGAAGTCAACCTGGCCGGATATCTCCAGCTCGACATCGCCGTCGTACTCATCCAGCAGCGCCTGTATCCTGGCCGCAGAGTTCGGCGATATCGATATCGCCGGTATGGGCGAGAACACGGAGTCCTGCTTGATGCCCTCCGGGTGGTCAGCACCCGTGAAGTAACCGTAGAACAACACGGCCGAAGCGCCGCTGAACGCCGCTTCGGAAGCAGGGACGTTCGGCCATCCCTGAGTGTTGTCGTCCCGGTGAACAAGGGCGATCGCCCCGTCAAGTGGGCCGACACTAACGAAATCGGCGGCCGTGCCGTAGCCCACATCGACTACCCTGGCGGTCAGCGTCTTTCCGTCCTCGCTGTTCCCGTGAGCATAGAGCGTGCCGTCGTTATAACCCCAGACAGATGGTGAATCACCGTATGTCGTCGCCTCGATGCCCTCAGGCTCACCGCCGGGGACAACTATGTCCACGGTCGTCCCGTGATGATCCCAGTTCGCTACTCGAAACGTCTCCCACCATACCTCGTCCAGAGGCATCTTTGAGAGCTCATCGAACACATACTCCTGTGCTTCACGTTCCTCCTCAGACCCCGCTGTCTTCTCGCCGAGGTCGGATAGATACTCCAGCTGACTCCACGCATAATCGTAGTCGAGCCTCTCGAGCAGAGCGACCTCGTCATCAGTCAGGTTCTTCGGTTTCTGAGTGCCGATGGCCGGCAAACCGTAAGTCACTGGCATCGCGATGACGATCGCGAAAGTCAGAGCTAATCCTACACCAATCATCTTACGAATTCCCACTATTCTGCGAATTGATTTCCCCCCTTAGCACAGCCCCGGCATCCCCTGACGAGGCGAGCAGAAATCGAGTGCTGACTACATAAGAATTGCCTATTCAGAAGCCGCAAGGGCAATAGAGAAGGAAGGACATCCTGGTCACCGTCGGTCCAGTGACATGCGACCAGAGGAGAGAAGCGATGGAACAGGAACCAACAGGAACGGGTGACGATCCGTTGCCGGCCAAGGCCATTACCGACGAGCGCGAGCTCATGGAGAGGTTGAGAGAGGGAAGAGGGCTTTCAGTGGGAGAGCTCGGACTTCCAGCGATAGTCGTCTTCAAGAGCGACGTCCAATCGACTTCCATCTATGTCGACGAGATTGGAAACGTCTCTGTGAGCAGAGGGGCGCTCCCCGACCCGAACATCGTGATCGAGGGAACCCATGAGGCTCTCTGCAGCATATTACAGACGATGGAACCGACCTTTGCTGCTCCAGGCGCTTTGAGGATCACGGTCAACAAGGGCTCTATCCAAGGATTCGTGATGGATATCGCGGAAGGACAGGACATGGACCATCCTCTCATGGAAATATTCGTGTGCTAGACGGCGCAATCTGAAGAAGCTGCGGCGGACAAAATTGCCATCTCCTTGCCAACGGATTTATCACAGCAGCGGCATGACGTGTCCGGAGGATGAGCAATAATGCCAGTGATATTGGTGAACATGTGGCCAGGGAGAGACGTGGAAGCGAAGAGACGCATCGCGGAAGGGATTACGAAGGTGTTCGAGGCCGAGGGGGTTCCGCGTGAGGTCATCGAGGTCATCATGAATGAGGTGCCGAAGACGAACTGGTCCGTTGGTGGCAAGCTCCACTCGGATTGAGCCATAGGGCTATAATAAGGCCAGTTCTGGGCGTAGCGCGATAAGGCTGAACAGACGAATCTGGAGCTGTGTTCAGTCCCTCTTCTTCTCCAAAGCGCCAGATATCATGACGGCACCGGTTACCACCGCCGCCGACAAAGCGCCCATGCTGGCGCTCAATGTGTCATCGAACAGTACATCGGACGCGACCTTCACTATCAGAAGCGTCAGGAAGAAATATATCAGGCCCAGGATGACCATCATGACTGTGGCCACTAGCGTGACTGTTAACACATCCAGCTTGCTCTTTATCCCCATTCTCTCACCTCCTCCTCGAACAACCGTCGAGACAGTTCAGGAAATCGACCTATCGATATTATGGTCTTTCGGTCCGTTTGAGACGGCTGGACACTTTCTCGTGCTTTATTCAGTAGCGATAAGACAAGCGGGAAAATCCTCTATCATGATAGGTTTGGCTTGCCGGGAATCCTACGGAAGGAAACGCTTTTCATATACGTGCATATACGGGCGCGGGGACAAGTAACGCAATCATGAAGGAGGATGTTTGAATGGCAGTCGCGCGAATGAGATTCTTGGACAAAGGCGAAGAGGAGACCATACACCAGCAGACCATCGAGTGCCTCGGGACGATCGGAGTGAAGGTCAAGAGCGAGAAAGTCCTCGATATGTTGAAGAACGCCGGGGCAGACGTCGACCCGAAAACCCAGGTGGCCATGCTGCCGGAGAGCATGGTCATGGAGGCGTTGAAACATGTCCCGAAGGAGATTACCCTTCACGGAAGGGATTCCAAGAACGACATGAGGATACCCGTCAGTTCGTGGCCGTACGTCGGCACTTCCGGGCTGGCGACATACATCATCGACCTTAAGACGGGAAAGAAACGCGACTCGACCGTGAACGACATCGCCGACTGTGTGAAACTCGCCGACGCTCTGCCTGGCGTTGACTACGCCCAGACTTCGTTGACGGCGACGGAGGTCCCTCAGCAGACCCACGGGCTCCACGAGCTGTGGACCGCTTTGCGGAACACGACGAAGCACGTCCAGGGCATTGAGATATTCGACGCTGAGGACGCCCGAAAGCAGGTCGAGCTGGGGGCGCTCGTGGCGGGCGGGAAGGAGGAGCTTGACAAGAAGCCGCATTTCACGGTCATCCACTGCTCTATCGCGCCACAGATGTTCGAACACGACGCAGTCGAGGCGATGGTGGAGTTCGCGAAGGCAGGCGTGTCCATCACGACGATGTCGATGTCGCTCTCTGGTGGGACGGCGCCCGTGACCCTTGCGGGGACCGTCGTGAACGCCAACGCGGAGAATCTCGCAAGCTTCGTCATCGGACAGACCGCCAGAAAAGGCGCACGGACCATCTACTGCTCGTCCTCGACACCAGTGAATATGAACACAGGCATGATACACTATCAGAGTGCTAACCAACCGCTGATAGCGGCTGGGCTCGCTCAGATGGCGAGACGATACGGCATACCGTGCATGGTCGATGACTGGGGGCTCAACGACACGGATGTGCCTGGATTCCCGCACACTTTCAGCGAGACGATGGGCATAGCGCTGAGCACCATGTCAGGCACGGACATGATGGGAGGCGTCGGGTCGTTGGACAACGCCAAGGGCATGGCGTTGGAGCAGGAGGTCATAGACTCCTACGTCTGGGAGAACACACGTATGCAGATGACTCCCTTCGAGATCAGCAAGACGACCGCCGCGCTCGATGTCATACGGCAGGTCGGGCACGGCAATACCTTCCTCAACAATATCCACACAGCACGCAACTTCAGGAAGGAAGCAATCCAGAGAGATGCGGACAAGGGCAGGTTCGAAGCCACGATGTCGAAGGCGATGGTCGATGAGGCCAGGGAGATCGCCGCGAGGCTCCTGAAGGAGCACGAGGTGACGCCGCTCGACGACTCTGTCGTGCGACAGGGGGACGAGCTGATCAAGGCCTACG
>Ga0307379_10009787_pt1 | contig 12772 bp, 10 predicted proteins | sample UN2MG_FD_202237 | JGI IMG/M metagenome (GOLD analysis project Ga0307379, IMG submission 202237) | Soil microbial communities from Risofladan, Vaasa, Finland - UN-2 | ecosystem: Environmental > Terrestrial > Soil > Coastal area > Acid sulfate soil | place: Finland: Risofladan, Vaasa | collected... | reverse complement strand
GCCCATTAGCCAGATCGCGTTCCGAGGCATGAACGCCAGCGCGCTGCGATACTGGCCGACAGCCTCCTCATGCCGCTCTGCCCGCTGAAGAACCGCGCCCAGGAACGACAAATAGACTGCATCGGTTCCGGCATACGGTCTCGCGCTCTCGAGCGTCTGAGTTGCCAGATCAAGGTCGCCCCGCTGAAGCTGTAATCGTGCGAGGATCATCGCCTGTCTCGGTTGCCTGAGATTAATGCGCAGTGATTCGGCCAGCACCTCCTCCGCATGCTCCGTGCGGCCAGCGTCTATGAGAATACCAACAAGTGCCTGCTGCGATGCCAGATGCGATCGGTCTTCCCTGATCGCTTCGCGAAATTGCGTCTCTGCCTCAGCCATGCGGCCTCGGCGCAGACTGGCAACACCAAGCCGAAACGCATTCTCCGCACGCTCGAATGCCGTTAGCTGGCGCGACTGTTTCTCTATCGGTCCCGGCGCTATGTCTGCCGGGATAACAACCTCCTCCAGCGCCGGTTCAGCAGAAGAGGTTGTTGCCTGATCCTGCTTCAGAATCTTCTGTTCCGGCATCGCCGTTTCTTGCTTGAATGACTTCTCCCCGACAGATGCCTTGATCGCCGGGCGACTGTTTTCAACCGGCTGCGGCGTCGCGCCGAGCGCGTCTGAGCGTTTTTGAGGCCGCGGTGCCGATGCGGGAACCTGAGCGCTTGATGCGCCTGGTGCAGCTTTGGCTCGGGAGGTTTCAGTGCGTGCAACGCGCACCTTCTTCTCGACGGGTAACGGTGCACCGCTGTCAGGCAGTCTAGACAGCTCGCTGGATAACTGAAATACCGGCATCAGCAACGCTTGCTGAACCTGCTCCTGCACGGTCCCGGGTGCCGCCGTTGCCTGAGCCGGTGCTTGCGCATTATTGCCCGTTGGTAGCGCAGCGGGTGCATCCGAACGAAAGGATTGCAGCTTCGTTCCGAGCGATGAATTGCCTGCCCACACGAAAATTACGGCGCCCACAACAACAACCAATCCGAGCAGCAATAATGTCAACCCTCGATAGCTTCGCGGGGGCGCCACGTCAACAGCGCGCACCTGCTCCGGAACCGGAACTTCAGCCGGCGGATCCGCGCGGCGCGCTTCGAGATCCTGCAATACCTGATTAATGAGGCTCACGCGATGAACAGCCAGACTGCGACACCAGAAATCGCGGCGGCTGCCAATGCAAATCCCCGGCGAGGCGACCATGTCCGATGAATCGCTGCAGGGGTGTCCTGGGCAGCACGGACAACATGTTTGCGTGAAACCTGTGACGCCCCCTCACCATAGGCGGCAAGAAGCGATTTGTGGGCAATGACGTTAATCAAACGCGGCACACCGCCCGTATGCTTGTAAAGCGCTGCGATCGATCCGCGAGCGAACAACTGATCTCCGGCATATCCCGCCACCCGCAAACGATGCGAGACATACTGCTCGGTCTCATTTTTCGACAAGCTGCGAAGCTGGTGCTGGAAAGTGATGCGTTGATTGAGTTGGCGAACAGGGGCTGCGGCGAGTTTCTGGTCCAGCTCGGGCTGGCCGAACAGCACCACCTGAACCAGTTTGCGTTTCTCCGTCTCAAGATTCGAGAGCAGCCGCAAGGCTTCGAGCGTTTCGATCGGCATGGCCTGCGCTTCATCCAGAAACACGATGACCTTCTTGCCATTTCTTGCAAACCCGAGCAGCGCGTGATTCACCGCTTTGATCAGCGCATGCTGATCAGCCTCCCGATCCACCGGTGCACCCAACTCCTCCGCCAGAGCCAGCAGCAAGCCGCGCAAATCGAGCATCGGGTTGGGAATGTAGGCGGCGATATGATCATCACCGAGCGTCGACAGGAAGCGGCGGCACAGCAGGGTTTTGCCCATGCCAACATCACCGGTAATCTTGATGAATCCCTCACCGGAGGCGCTCGCCACCAGCAAGACGTTGAGCGCTTCCTGATGCGATGACGCCGAAAAGGTGAACGCCGTGTCGGGCGTTAATCCGAACGGTGGTTCTCGCAGCCCGAAATGCGCTCGGTACATCCTCTAGTTTCCCGTCAAACCCGGGTCCTCATGATCCTGGTCGTCATTGCGCGTCCAACAGTTCCGCACTGGCCGGCTGGTTAGAAGATGCGCCATCCCGCTGCAACCGGTCGACTCGCTTGCGCGTGTCAACAATATCATCATGCCAGTCATTGGAGTTCCGGATAATAGTAGGCTTGACCAGAATCACCAGTTCGCTTTTCTCGACCGCACGCTGGGAGTTTCCGAACAGACTGCCGACCACCGGCAAATCGCCTAGTCCGGGTACCTGTCGGCGATTACGCGTCGACCACTCTTTCATCAATCCTCCGATCGCGACGATCTGACCGTTGGTCACCCGGACGATCGTGTCCGATTCGCTGATCTCGCTGGATGCCAGGGGCAACCTGAATTGACCCGCGTTCCCCAGATCGAGATCCTTGGTGACTTCGGTCACGCGACTGACTGACGGGTGAATGTGCAGCGTAATGATATCGTTGTCGTCGATCTGTGGTGTAACGTCGAGCGCGACTCCGGAGAAAAAAGGCTGGGTGGTGATCGTCGGGGACTGTGTGCTCGTCACCCCGGTAAACGTGACGTTCGACGTTACATTGGTTACGAAAAACTCGTCCGTACCCACTTTCAACACGGCTTTCTGATTATTCAGGGTCGCAATCCGCGGACTCGACAGCACCGACAATTCGCCCTGCGTCTCAAGGAACGAAATCATCGCGGCAAAGTTACTGGTCTGAAACGCCAGGCCCATGAGAGTGCCGGGCGTTCCTGCACCGCTCTCAATGAACCCCGATACCGCCCCGGGCAAGGAGTCGAGATTCGAATTCGCCTTGATGGTTCCATCATCGTTGCGCGCCGTAAAAGCGGTCAGCGTGCCGGTAGGCGAAAGCGTGGAACCGGGAGTGAGCACTCCCCCCGCAAAGCGGCTGTTGTCGCCCGACGCAAATGCCGCCCAGTTAACCCCGGTCTGTGCGCCGTCAGCCAGCCGCACATCAATAATTTTTGCCTCCAGCATGACCTGCCGCTCCACGACCACCGACATGGTATCGAGCAGTTCGGCAACATTGCGTAACTCCTCGGGAAGCGCGCGGACAACAATGACCCCGGCCTGGGGGCTAACCACAACATTGCGTCCGTCATCAGAGCCAATCATCATGCGCACGGCAGTCGCAATTTCGCCCCAGAGGTCATTGTCCAACGACGTCTTTACCTGACTGCTTTGCAGGGACTGATTGGTCGTCGTGCCCGACAACGCGGGAACCGTTGTCGCACCCTGCGTTGCCGGTGTCGATGAATCGGAAATCGCACCGGAGCTGATCCGAACTTCGGTTTCACCCTTGCGCGTCGAAACCAGGTAATTGACCTGGAAGACTCGGGTTTGCATTCCGATCGGTTTGATCATGATCCGCGTGCCCCTGATACCGTATTCGTATCCGTAGACCTCGCGAATGGTTTCAAGTGCTTCAACGACCGTGACATCCTTCAGGTCGATCGAAATCGGTTCTTTCACATCCGGGTGGACCACCATGCTATAGCGAGTGCCAGCAGCGATCGCGAGGAACACCTGATTTGCTGGCGCCTTACTGACCTGCAAATCGAATCGGGGCTCAATCGGCCGCCCGTCAACTTGCGGCATCTCCACGTTGATAGGCGGCAACAGCGCCTCACTGACCGCATCCGGCTGCGCCGCATCTGCCGACGAACTGGCCGCGTCATCCAACTGCGACTTGGCCGTTTCGTACTCCAGTGGAGGCGGGTTGAGTGATGCGCAGGAGGTCAATCCCGCCACCAGTAGCAGCACGAGGAGACGCTCAGGCACCCGCCCGGTCGCCGCCAAGGCTTCCGCAGCAAGCTCAGATGGTCTTTTTCTCGCCCGACTCATTCATGGCCCTTTTTTTGTTCAGACTGCGTCGCCGTTGCCTCGACTTTGCTCACGGCCGGATAAAGACGCAACGTGCGCGTTCCTCGTGAACCTTTCATCACGACTTCGCCTTCGCGAATTTCCGCTAACCGGAAGCCGGAAACCGTGTCACCGACTGACAGCACGCGACCGCTGATCACCGCCGCGCGACGCTCAGTGGAGATCAAAACGGTTTGCAGTACCATCGCGCCCCGTGAGCCGGTCTTCCCAGTTACCGACTTGGTCGAAGCCACTGCCGGCGGGCGGGTCGGATCGCGCATCTGCTGGGCAACGGACACAATCGAGACAGACGCAAGTAACAGACCAGCGGTGAGAGCAATCGTGTATCTCATCACACCACCAGCCAATCGCTGTCCAGCGACAGGGTAAATACCGTTACCGTAATGCGCACCGCAGGATAATCGCGCGCATCCATACGGGCCTCGGACCAGAACATCTGCCAGGGAAGTGCTTCCAGCCGATCGAGATAATTCAGCATGTCGAGGTAACGGCCCTGCAATGTGAGTTCAATGCCGTGCTTGTAGACGTTCGCCTGGCCGACACCCTGCTTGACGCTGTCTCTCGCAATGAGGTCGGACACGGGCAACGTCTTGAGCCTGACCAGTTTCACGCGCGAATCCCGGGTCAGCATCTTCTCAAGTATCTGCGCCATCTGCTGCGGCGGCACGAGGCCCCGGTTGATTCCCTGCATCTGCGCATCAAGGCGGCGCAAGTGATCAGATAGCGACGCGATGCGCGCCCGGGCTCGCGTGTCCGGGTCCTGCGCGAGTTGAATCACCATCGACTGTGACTGGGCTTTCGACATCGCAGCCGCTGCGCGGGCTTCCGCAATTTGGGTGCCAAGCACCCTTTGCCGCGCGAAAGATGCATCGAGGAGCGAGTATCCAAAAATAAGAATCACGGCCAATCCGCCGCCCAGCAAAATACCGCGCTCACGGCGGGTAAGAAGGTCGAATCGCTTCTCCAAACGGCGCCAGGACTGTTTCATTGCCGCTCCCCGGTGCCTGACGCACCTGACCCCGGCAGCGTTGACAGCCGAAACTCGATGTACTTCGCCTCCACCCCCGCCGTCTCGTCGTCTGGTTCCGGCCGGCGCATTTCCAGTTCGGCGAAGGCGTGCCCTTGCATGACTTCTTCCTTATTAAGCCGCTGCAAATAGCTCGGCACCAGCTCCGGCCGTATGGCACGGCCTTCGAGCACCACATCCTGACCGGCCCCGGCCACTCTAAGTCCGGTGAGCCAGAGCCCGGAAAACGACTGGCGCGCAAAAGCGGCGAAATGTTTCGAGAAACCACTGGTATCGCCAATGACCCCCGCACCCAACGTTGACATGACCTCTTTGCGGCTGGACACGCCTGCCTCTAGCCGCACCACTTCCTGAGCCAGTTCGGGGTTAGGCTTGCGCGCCGCCAGTTGGCCCGCGAGGCGATTCGTTTCCGACTGTGCGCTATCGCGCTCCGCGGAAGCCTGCGCCAGATGGTGCTCAAGGTTACCGGTCCGAATCGACATTGCCACCACCGCGAGAATCATAACGACAGCTGTGATACTCCACGCCGATACAGCACCTGGCAGCGAGAGCAGATCACGCTTGCGCTCGAACGCCGGATTGTAAAGATTGATTTGTTGGCTCACGCGCCGCTCTCTTGCCGGAGCGCGGCACCAATTGCCATGAAGTAATCCGCCTGCATCGTCCTGGAGGCCAGCTCCGGCACGCCGCTAATATCGATCGCGTCCTGCAGCCGCGCCTCTTCAACGGGCACGTCAAGATTCTCGGAAAGATAGGCCTGAAGCCCGGAATCTTCAGGCGACGGCGCAAGAATCAACCGGCTGAGCGTGAGGTAGCTGAACTGCCGGTCGAAGTGGTCGAGCGAACGCTGCACCTCAAGCACCAGGCGGTCTAGCAACTGTTGCCGGAGATCTCCTTCAGCGTGACCCAGTTGCGCCAGGCTGATGTCGATTCCACGCGCAAGGTACAACTCGCCGTCAGCGGTAAAAGTCAGCAGCCCCCTCTCAGCGGAGAGATGCAACAAGGCCAGTGCACGTCCCGGTGTTTCGTAAAGCTTCGCCATGTTGCGCTGAGCCATTTCGGGTATATCGATCACGTCGAGCAAAAGTCTGGCTTCGTAAAAAGCAGCCATGCGGTCAGCGATCAGTTCATTACGAGCCGCTACTGCGTAGACGGACCGGGTGCGGGTTGGAGCGTTGGGATCAGCGGGCAACGTAAACACGTCGATCGTGGCGGCGTCAGCGGGATAGTCAAGCACATCCTTCAGGCGCCAGCGCACCGCGTCTTTCAATTCTTCGTCCGGCACTTCAGGCGCATCCATTACCTGGAGCTGATAATCGCCTTCCGGGATCAATGTCACGCAATTCGCTCGATTCAGACTGAACTTGCGACGCAGGCGGCTCAGCGTATCCGCCTCGGAGCCCTCAATCTGCTCGGACGCACAAATCTCGAGAACCGGCTGCGCATCAGCCGCGCGCGTGATGCGCGCAACATCGACGCGGCCTTTTTTAAGGCACACAGCGACCGCGCCCATTCCGGCAGTCTGCTTGCGCATCAGCATCAGGGTATGAGGGCCTCAGAAGTTATTAAACAACGCGAAAATAACTCAATAACTCATTGTCGTCAATGAGGAAATAAGATTTCTCTCTGACTTCAATAGTTCTCTTGCAGATATAAATACTCGGAGGCGTTCTGGTAGACGCCAAAGGTCGCCCTTGCGGTCGGATCCTGATCCCAGTTCGGGGCTCCACCCCAGTTGCCGCGCAGGTAATCGAGCGGAGAAAATGTAGCCGGAGAAGGAAAACCGCCAACCGCAGTACAGGTCGCGCCGCTGGCAGCCCCGAGGTTGAGTCTGAGATCGACCGCACCATCATTTCCGACTCCCGGTGCCGCCAGTTGCAGCCCGCTTGCCTGCCCGCCAGAGAGCACGATCGCAGCACTCGGTTCGGCCGCCGTTTCACAGAAGGAAAGGTTGGTTAACGGGACAAAAGCCATGGCGAAATCCGGGCCATTGAAAGCCGTGCAATCGTCATCGCCGTTGGTTACAAATCCGGTCGGGGTGTAGTACTGCGCCTGCAGTCGCAGCGGCAAATCGAGCCGGGTGGTACCCGAGACGTTATCCATGCGCAAGCGGCCGAACCGCAACCGCGTCAACCCGATCAATGCCTTGGCCGTGCAAGCGCCGCCGCATACGCCCGCCGTGGCCGGGTCCATATCGCGTCCGGCAAGTAAGGCCAGATCAGGATCGGATACATCTACGCCCATTTGCAGCAATTCGTACGACCCGTCCGGCGCCGCAGCCCGGCTGAAACTGGCGGAACTGGTACTGATGACATACGCGCCTGTAATCCAGTTCGACACCGGCACGCTCAGGCGGCCACTCAGGTCCACGCCGTCGTTGTTGTTCTCGGCGACCATACTGACGCTACCGACGTTGTAACCAACGCCATAGTTGTTCGTTCGCACGTCGTCCGTATTTCGCGCCTCGATCGTGTAGTCAACACTGATTTCGGGCTGCCCCATATAGGTAAACCCACCCGAAGCGCACGCATCGATCACGGTATTGCCCGGCAGTAACGTAAAGTGGTCAGGGTAGAAGCGCCCGACCTGGGTCGGCGTTCCGGCCGCGCCAACATTCACGCCGGCGAGATTGACGCCGGGACTGTTAAGGTAATTCGTGACATTGGCCTGAAGCTGCATACTCCCCACTTCGCTGTAAGCGAGATCGTTGGGGGTTGCCTGCCCGCCGGAATAATCGCCCGCGATCAACGACGTCGCGCCGGTGAGCGTGCCAAGCACACCGCCACCGGGCGTGAAATACGGGGCCGTGCTGGCAGCCGCAAGCGTGGTCACCCAGGCAAAGCTCGGGATCAGCGCATTGTCGGTAATGTTTGCACCGACGTCCGGGACGCCGTCGTTCCCCGCATCATCCGCCGCGTCCCATGCGTAGGCAGCAACAGTCGCTTCAAAATGCGCGGCCGGCTGGGCGGTATCGCCTGCCGGTACAAACCGCGCACCACTGCTGGCCGTGCCGGCGGGATTAAGCGTCGGGCCCGTTCGAACATCGACGATCGCCAGGCCAAACGGGCGTACGGTAAGTGTGACGGGGTCGCTGCTGATGTCGACCCCGGTCGCATGAATGCGCGTGTCGTCACGCAAGCTAATCGCGTACTTTCCAACGTCGGTGGTTGCCAGGCAGAAATCCCATACCCCGTTTACGAATGGCACGTTTGCCAGGTTATTCGCAGCAGGATTGGGCGCTGGCACGGCAGTTCCCAAGGAAAGCACCGGGGCCGCACCACAGCTCCCGGGCGGTGTGCCGCTACTGATGGCAGGCGCTCCGGCGCCGGCAGGATGATCGGCGTCAGCGACATACCAGGCATCCAGGTTCTTGCTGCCAGTGTAGTTCACGTCCACGGCACAGTCGCCATCCACCAGATCACGCCGCCACAACTCCGCCCTGAGGGCATGATTGCGTCCCGCAACCGGCGTCGCACCAAGGCTGTCAATCGCAGAAATGACGAACGCATTGTCGCGAAAACTGATCAGCGCGGAAGTTGAACTCGATGACCCCACGGCTGTGTCCACCACCGTAATGGTCAGGTCATCAGCGTGCGTGTTACTCAGCGTCAAGGTCACCACGCCATCGAGCGCGGGGTCATAGATGTAGGTCGCAGCGCCATCGTCGAGTGGCGGGTTGGTGAGTGTGCCACCGGTAGCCAGCGGTTTTGCCCAGTCACCGTGACTGGTCGAGGTGGAAATATTGATGGTTCCGTCGTAGCCGGCGACGGGAATCCCGCCGCTGTCACGCGCAGTAATCGTGATGTTCTTGGGCGCACAGGTACTGCCCGAGGCAGCGCCAATTTCAATCAGGAAATTATCGACAGTGCCCGAATCGCATAATTGGATGCCACCGATCGCCGATTGAATACCGGCGGTGTAGGTCACGTTTAGTTTCTTGTGAATTCGCACCTCTCCGTCGGATATGATGGCGCCGGTCAGACTGTTGTCGTCTCCCATTTCGATCTTGGTATTCGGGCCGCCATAAATGAGGCCGTTGATAACGTTATCGTCGTCAAACTTCGCTTCGGCACCGTCGTAGACATAGATCTGCAAATTCTCCGTCGCACCTCCGACGTTGAAGAGCGCATCGTCCTTCACATCAAGCTTGTTGCCGATGTATATCCGCACCACGCCAGCCGGCGAGATGATGATTTCGTTTCCGTCATCCCAGTCGATTTCCTCGATGAAATAATCACCAGGCGCAAACTGGGCGATTTTGTTCTTCCCGGCTTCCAGTTCCTTGATGTAGTAAGTGCCGCCGCTGAATACCGACGTGTTTGCGTCCATTTTCACTTTGTCATAGGCGCCGGCAGGGACTGGATTGATATTGTCGGTGTCAACATCTACGTTGCTGTTATTCGGTGGAAAAACGGCAGGAACGATCGGCGGCAAGGTCTCGGTCGCATTCACCACCATCCCGTCCGGCTGTACGGCATTGCCAGCGCCCGACACGCTGTTTCCATTCACTATCCAGTCGTTGTGCCAGTGCAAGCTGTCGGCATAGATCGGATAATCTGCCGGGATCGTGCCGCAACTCTGGCCATCGTGGAAAACGGTGATGGTGATGTCGTGCAGGTGGACGTCTTCTTTTTTCGATCCCGCCACCGCCTGGACTGCGATTTCCATCCCGAAACCGGCATCATTAATGTCGGCCGCTGTCCAGGTGTCACCCCACAAATCCGATGCGCCACCACGCGCCAGTGTGTCGCGCTTGTCTGGCCAGAACGCTCCGCTGGATCGGTCGGTTGTGCCCGGCACATTCGCCTTGACCAGGCGCACCCGCAAGTCGATAACCGCGTCATTGTGTTTTGCGTGGCCGTCAAGGGTCACGATAATGCCGTCGATATTCGCTCCGGCCGGTAACGAGAAGCCGAAGCCGGTACAACGCAAGATGTTTGAGTCAGACAGGCCCTTGTCTTCATCGAGCTTCGACTTGGAAACAAACGCTCCGGGCGATTCCCAGGCGAGGTCGCCACCGCCCACATCCACGCAGGTGACGGGGCCACGCGGTCCGGCAGTAGCAGCATGCGAAGGAGAAACTGATGACAACAGCAGAACGAGCGCGCCCGCAGCGGCGATAACTGCCGCCATACCCCTGCCGGGCCCCGGGAAGTGTACGAACTGTTTCATCTGGAAGCCATATCGTGCAATTGTTGTTCCATTTGCGGCCCTTTTTTCACCCTCAAAGGGTGGAAACGCCGCCTACCGAAAATCGCGGAAATGCGTTCGGCGGACGACTCATGAGCAACTGGTTCATTGGCCCGCAAACCCGGCAAGATGTCACCGCTGCGCCACGGCGTATTGCCCCCCCTAAAATACGACACCGCGGCATTGAATGCGTCTCCTTAGGCCACCCCGTGACTGAACCAGGTGCCGGAGCGCCGTGGCCGCGACCAAGAATCAGTTCACCTGATCCACGAGAGCCTGTAACTGCCGCTCCACATAGAACGAGCCGGCGGTACCGGGGCATTCCGCGGCCACCGGCCGGTTGCAGGCCGTGACCCGTAGCGAGTACACGGTCTTGGGCGCCGGATTGACCTCGGTATATGGCGTTGCCAGGCACTCGACCGTCACAGTGAAATCGGATAATCCACCGCCGAGTGCGAAAGAAGATTTCGGGGCACAGCTGGTGTCACGTAGCGCGCGGTAGACGCCCCATTCCATGCCGGCCCGCGCGGCCTGGTAAGCGCGTGCGCCCTGTACATCGAGGGCAGAGGTCGAATGCTGCAAGCCTGACACATTCAACAGAAAAACTGTCAGGCCGCCCAGCACCAACAGCAGGAAGATCGCTGAGGCCAGGCCGACTCCACGCTGCTGGTCAGGGCACCGCTTTAGATCAGGGCACATTGGATACATGTATCTGGTTGAACAAGCTGACCGTTTCGCCATCGCTGGACATTTCCATTGACAACGAAATCAGACCGGCGCTGCGTGCGACTTCGAGCGTGGAATAGGTAAAGCTGCAGGATGTGACATCGGCTGCCAGAATCGATGTCGTGCCAGCCGGAGGCTGCTGCTGAATGACGGGAAAGCCATAGCCGTCGTGACGAACCAGCGTTCCTCCCGTGGGAGAGGGCAGGCAGACATAGCTCACCGGATTAGAGACCATATGAAACCGCCTCGCCGGTGACTCGAACGGCAAAACGACGCTGGACGTAAAGCTGATCGCAGATACACCGCCACCAACTCCGGCATAGGGCCGGCGTACATCGCTCGCAGCGCTATCACCAGAGTAGGCACTGGCACCGGGTATCCCGAGGTTGTAAACCACCAGCCATAACGGCGTCGCTGCGGGAAGCGCAATCGCCGGTCCGATCAAATCGAACGTAGTGTCGCTGTTATCGTTGAAATCGAGTGGATCACCGGCACCGAACTGGTCGCGTTCGGCACGGTAGCGCCCGCCGGCCACCACCGGAACATACTCCAGATAGCAGGGTGTCGCGCCGGTACAGGCACCGGCGACACGCACGCTGTTGGGCAGTGCGCGCTGCAGGTCTCGGGCAATTCGACGCAACGCGGTATCGGCCACATCGGTCAATTCGGCTCGACGGGAAACATCGAAATACGCATCGATCGGCCCCTTGATAAACACCGCAATCGCCGCTGAAATAATACCGAGAATAAGGATCACAATGATCGCCTCGGCCAGCGTGAATCCGGCCATTCGGCTATTGCGCCGAACCTGTGTAAGTGATTGCTCACACATGCTTATGGCACTGCATTTGGAGCATAGCGAGTTCGGTAACCGCTCAGGGATATTTGATCCCCATCCGCCGCGGTTACCGTCACCGTGACCAGCAAGACCTGCGCACTGCCATTTCCGTCAAGTGCTGCAATCACGCCGCCGGCCGGGCCGAGCGCCTGAGCACTGGCACTGACCAAGGCACTATAACCGGTCAGGCCACTGATCGGCGTACCCGAAATATCCCGGATCCCCGTAGGCACAGCGATCGCAGTATCGAAGCTAGCGTAATCATTGACGTTATCGAACGGCGTCACCAGGCTGTAGCGGGTCTCCCCAGCCTCGGCACCAATGCCTTCCACGGTCGCGTTGCAATTGCCGGCGCCCACCAGGGCCGCTCCGGCAGTGGCCGCATCCACGTCGTCGGGATCGCAATACGTAAACGGCATCAGCGCAGCCTCTTCCAGCATTGCTTCGGCGATAGACAACATCTGCTTGCGCGTCATCGGATCAGCGCTGTAGCGGACCGTATTGGTATAGACGGCGAGGATGCCGGCGACAGCGACACCAACAATAATGACGAACATGACGAGTTCAATCAGGGTGGCGCCGCCTTGCCAACCACGCTGCGACACACCTTGACGATCGTCAGTCGTGGACATAACCGGTCTGCGCTTCGATGGTGAGGTTACGGGTGACGCCCGCCCCGGTAATGGCGATGACGCCACCGGGCGTGGCGCTACCCAGCCCATCGAACGTCTGTGACGACCCCGCAATCGTCACACCGTCGGGTGCTGTGAGCGTCAGAGCGTTACCGGTCGTCGGATCGATGACCGGCGATGCACACGCCGTATCCGTATAGCACACGCTGATGCTCGTCGGAGAAACGGCGACCGCAACGACCGTGCGCTGCGCCACCGCCACTTTTTGGGCGAACCGCGTCGTGGCTTTCGCTGTTTCGAAAAACCCCTGGACGGTAAATCCGTCGACCCCTGTCAGCTTGCCAACCGCAACAACCGCCAGAATACCGACCACAATAATGACGACGGTCAGTT
>Ga0307379_10009786_pt1 | contig 12773 bp, 10 predicted proteins | sample UN2MG_FD_202237 | JGI IMG/M metagenome (GOLD analysis project Ga0307379, IMG submission 202237) | Soil microbial communities from Risofladan, Vaasa, Finland - UN-2 | ecosystem: Environmental > Terrestrial > Soil > Coastal area > Acid sulfate soil | place: Finland: Risofladan, Vaasa | collected... | reverse complement strand
TTTCGTAAGTCAGTTGGGAAATCCTGCCACGTTTCAAAATTAGCTTCGCTTTTTATTGACGTATATAGGCAGTAATCATCCAGCCAATGCTTATTTTCTAAACAAAATTTTCTAAAATCACTATACTGTGCAATACCTCTCAAATTCGATTCAAATGCAGTCTTCAGTAAATCTGTTTTGTGTGATAAAGCTAATTCAAAATCAACACTGTCTTTTGGAAATAGGGGTGGATCGTGTAAATCAGATTTAGACAGGTAGCCATCTTTCCTTAGTAGTTCAGGGCTAATTAGCAGTGGGTTCCCTGCAAATGATGAAGGAGAACTATAAGGAGAATTTCCATAAGTTTGTTCTGTAGGGTTAAGTGGTAAAACTTGCCAGTATGTTTGTTTGGATTTCTTAAGAAAATCGACAAATTCATATGACGAAGGCCCAAAATCACCTATTCCATGTGGTGAAGGTAGAGATGTGATATGAAGTAGTATGCCGCTTGTTCTTTTATTCATCTTTTGTTGCTCGTTACTATTGTGAAGCTTTGCCGATCGCCGGTTTTAGTACTACTAAAGTTTTTTCAATCATCTTAATTGCATTATTTGTCGAATAATGTAAGTCCTCTGTTGTTAAAGTGTCATATGAGGTATTAATTGCAACTTCCCAATACTGTGATATATTATTTTCAGGTATTGTGAATTTTATAGTCTCAGATGATGCATTTAGCAGTATCATCAATGAATTCTCTATAATAAACTTTTCATTCTCACCTGACTTCGTATAATCTTCAAGAGCCATTACCAAACCAAAAGACTTGAGCTCGCTATCTTCCCAGTTTTCATGTGTCATTTCATCCCCATCAGGCAAATACCATACAAGGTCTCTAATTTCGGTTCCTCTTATATTATGCCCATCAAAAAATGCCCCTTTTTTCAATATGGGAGATTTTGCCCTTAGCTGTATTAACTTTTTGCAGAATTCAATCAACTCCTTATTTGCATTAACCCTTTTCCAGTCCATCCATGAAATGCTGTTGTCTTGGCAGTAGGAATTATTATTGCCTTCTTGGGTTCTTCCTGATTCGTCTCCGGCCAGGAGCATGGGGGTTCCTTGAGAAAGAAATAAAGTAGCCAAGAAGTTTCTTTTTTGCCTTTCTCGACGCTTTAAGATTTCTTTATTCTTAGTTTCTCCCTCAAATCCGAAGTTATAACTGAAATTGTCATTTGTTCCGTCTTTATTAGATTCTTGGTTCGCAAGGTTATGCTTATTCTTGTATGATACGAGATCTTCAAGCGTGAATCCGTCGTGAGAACATATATAATTTATACTAGTATGTGAACCTTTAGAACGAAGAAAATATAAATTGCTTGAACCGCTGATCCTATAAGCCATATCCGCTAGTTGTCCGGTGTCACCTCTCCAGAATTGCCTAGTGGTGTTGCGGTATTTATCGTTCCACTCTGAGAAAGGATCGGGGAAATTGGCTACCTGATATCCTCCATATCCTATATCCCATGGCTCTGCTATTAGTTTGACTCTAGATAAAATGGGATCATTGCAAATAGATTCCAGTAAAGGGTGATGTCTATGAAAATCCTTCTTCCCTCTGCCAAGAACGGTAGCTAGATCAAACCTGAATCCGTCAACATGCATTTCATTGACCCAGTATTTTAGGCTGTCAATAATAAGCTGCACTACACACTGGTTAGTAGTATTTATAGAGTTACCGGTACCTGTATAATTTTCGTAATTATTCAAATTGTTCGCTTCAAAACGGTAATATGAAATATTGTCAATTCCTCTAAATGATAATGTGGGTCCGATATTGCTTCCCTCAGCTGTATGGTTGTATACAACGTCAAGTATTACTTCGATTCCTTCTTGGTGGAATGCCTTTACCATGTTTTTAAATTCAACTACCTGCTGACCGTTTTTCCCCGTACTAGAAAACCGCGAATCAGGGGCGAAAAAACCGATAGTGTTGTAACCCCAGTAATTAGTTAGCCCTTCGTTCAAAAGTCTTTTCTCAGAAACACTATGATGAATAGGCATTAATTCAACTGCGGTTATTCCTAGTGATTTTATATATTTAATAGCCGGAGGGGAGCATAGGCCTGCATAGGTGCCTCTTTTTGACTCGGGTATCTCAGGATTTTCTATAGTAAATCCCTTAACATGCAGCTCATAGATTATTGTGTCAGACCATGGGATTAGTGGATTGCTATCATTGTCCCAATCAAAGCTTGTATCTACAACTACACTTTTTGGCATGTATGGCGCACTATCTCTCTGATCAGCAAAAATCTCCAACTCAGCAGTATATCTAGCAAAATCATTATGGATATCATTTAACTTCATTTCTCCGTTTATTGCTCTTGCATAAGGATCTATTAGAAGTTTGTTTGAGTTAAATCTTAGTCCAGAATAAGGACTGTATGGGCCATAAACTCTGTATCCATATAGCTGCCCCGGCTCTAAACCGGGAATATAGCAGTGCCATATGTTTTTAGTTCTGGAATCAATTTTGATTCTAGCATATTCGCTCTGTTCACTATCACTAGAGAATAGACACAGTTCTACCATTTGAGCGCGTTCGGAGTAGATAGCAAAATTTACCCCTTTACCGTCCCATTTTGCACCAAGAGGTTGATTATTCCCCGGCCTTATTTTTAAGGGTTTTAACTCATTCGTCACAATATTGTTTTAGGAACTTTGTATTTAAATCTACATATATTAGGTTTGCAAATATTATGCCACTTTAGGCTCAAATTTAAAAAAGAGCACACCTAAAGGTGGTAGACATATGTCAATATAGTTATTTCCCTCGCCGTTAGCGTCGGTTTTTGTCTCTACTCTGCCACCGTTACCAACTCCGCTGCCCCCATAAATTAGGGCATCGCTATTTAAGCATTCCCGCCAATAGCCTCTGGTGGGAACATGGATTTTATAACTTTCTCTAACAACGGGTGTGAAGTTGCAAACTACTAATATTACATCAGAATCTTTATTAGATTTCCTAATAAAACTTATTATGCTGCTTTCATTGTCATCAACATTTCTCCATTCAAACCCTTCAGAAGAAAAATCGATTTCATACAATGCTGGTTGGTCTTTATAAAAACTATTAAGGTCACTAACCCATTTTTTGATGCCAGCGTTTAAAGGGTTTTCTAAGAGATGCCAATCCAAGCTTTTCTCATGGTCCCATTCACTCCATTGACCAAATTCTCCACCCATAAAGAGCAACTTCTTCCCAGGATGCCCAAACATATAGCCATACAGTGCTCGAAGATTAGACGCTTTTTGCCATTCATCCCCAGGCATTTTGTTAAACAGTGAACCCTTTCCATATACAACTTCATCATGAGACAGAGATAATACGAAGTTTTCATTAAAGGCATAAATCATGCTGAATGTAAGCATGTTATGGTAATATTTTCTGTGTATAGGATCTTTACTGAAGTATTCGAGCGTATCGTTCATCCACCCCATATTCCATTTCATTCCAAATCCTAGCCCCCCGACATCTGTAGGTTTAGATACCATCGGCCATGCCGTAGATTCCTCAGCAATTGTTTGTATACCAGGGTAGGTGGTATAAGTAGATTTGTTCAATTCTCTTATTAAGTTTATTGCTTCCAAGTTCTCATTGCCACCATGCTCGTTTGGAATCCACTCCCCATCGTTTCTGCTATAATCCAGATATAGCATGGAAGCAACGGCGTCTACTCTTAAAGCATCGATGTGGTATTTATCAAGCCAGAATTGCGCACTGCTAATCAAAAAAGATTTAACTTCATTTCTGCCGTAATTGAATATGTAGCTATCCCAATCAGGGTGATACCCTTTTCGTTTATCCTCATGTTCATAGAGATGAGTTCCATCAAAGAAATGGAGCCCAAATTCGTCTCCGGGGAAATGAGAAGGAACCCAGTCGAGTATTACTCCAATGCCGTGTTGGTGTAAGTGGTCAACTAAATACATGAAATCTTGAGGTGACCCATATCTGCTGGTTGGTGCAAAATACCCGGTGGTTTGATATCCCCAGGACCCATAGAAAGGGTGCTCCATTACCGGCATAAATTCCACATGTGTAAAGCCCATCTCCCTTAAATATTGGGCAAGCTCAACGGCTAGTTCTCTATAGTTTAATGATCTATTTCCCTGTTCGGGGATTCTTTTCCAAGAACCTATATGTAGCTCATATGTAGACATGGGAGAGTTCAACGAATTATGTTCTTCTCTATTCTTTAACCACTCTTCATCATTCCAAGCATAGTCTAATTCCCTAACTATTGAAGCAGTTTTAGGAGGGGTCTCCCACTTAAAAGCAAAGGGATCTCCTTTTTCCACTTTGTAATTATTAACTTTGGAAACTATATTGTATTTGTATAGGGTATTTTCTCCTAAGTTAGGTATAAACCCTTCCCAGATTCCTGATTCATCCCATCTTACACTAAGTGGATGTGATTTCTTGTTCCAACCGTTAAAGTCTCCTATAACAGAAACATATTCAGCATTAGGAGCCCATACTGCAAAATGCGTTCCCTTTACACCATTTAATTCCAATATATGAGAGCCTAATTTATTATATAGGTTGTTATTGCTGCCTTGTTTGAATAAATATATGTCGTAGTCGGTAATAAAAGTTGGATGGTTAATTACGTTTGCGAGAGTTTTCATATGGATATTGTAATATTTTTAATTTCCCGATGTTGTGTTTCTATTATACACAGTAATACTAAAAGTCTAAGTGTCCCAGCTTTGTAGTCTGATAGGAATTAAATATATTTACTTTTTCAATTGCTCACCATTTCCCAAACAATATATCTTCTGGTTAATCTATATTCTTAATGGGAGTAGATTTTGATGATTAAAACCAATGTGAACTTTGCAAGAGAAGCGACTTCGTTAAGTGAGAGAATTGTTCAATACCTAAAGTATTCTATGGGGAAAAGAATCTCCGATGCATCCTCAGAGGATATTTTCTATTCTCTTGGGCTTGCAGTAAGAGAGATCATGATTGACAGTCTTTTTAAGACTGAGGATCGTTACAACAATAAAGATGTTAAAAGTATGTACTATCTATCATTGGAATATCTTATAGGCAGATCTCTTTCAAATAACTTGATCAATCTTGGTATATACGATCTTTGTAAAGACGCACTTGAAAAAATTGGGATACAACTTTCTGACCTTATTGAGACTGAATCAGATGCCGCTCTTGGGAACGGAGGACTCGGAAGGCTGGCTGCTTGCTTCCTGGATTCTATAGCTACTTTGGGCATGCCCGGTTTTGGTTACGGTATCAATTATGAATTTGGCATATTCAAGCAAAAAATAGTAAATGGATATCAGATTGAACAGCCTGATTATTGGCTAAGAGAAGAATCCCCCTGGCTGATTGAAAAGAGTCACGAAGTTTGTATTGTTCCACTTTATGGAAGAGTAGAGATAGAAAAAGACGTCAATGGTAACTACAGACCGTTTTGGAAAGATTGGAAATTCTTATACGGTGTTCCTTATGATATGCCGATAGTTGGGTATGGAGGTAACACGGTTAATTATTTAAGACTGTACTCAGCCAGGGCGTCTAATGAATTTGATATGAACATTTTTAACAGTGGAGATTATGTAAAAGCTGTAGAACAAAAAACAACATCTGAAGTTGTCTCTAAGGTCTTATATCCATCTGATACTGTAGATCAGGGAAAGGAGCTTCGAGTATTACAGGAATACTTCTTGGTCTCTTGCTCTATGCGGGATATTGTAAGGCGTTATATGAAAAGAAATAATAGTTTTGGAAAGTTTGCTTCAAAAGTGGCTATACAGCTTAATGACACCCACCCCGCACTAGCTATAGTAGAGTTAATGAGGATATTAGTTGATGAAAATAGTATGCCTTGGCATAGGGCATGGAATATAACTGAATCAACCTTTGGCTATACCAACCATACTTTACTCCCCGAGGCTATGGAGACATGGCCGCTTTCTCTCTTTGAGCGTATACTGCCGAGGCATCTTCAAATTATCTATGATATCAATAAGCAATTTCTTAATAAGGTTAGCTCAAAATGGCCAGCCGATATGGGACGCATAAGTAGAATGTCGATCATTGAAGAGGGTTCTACTAAACAAGTTAGAATGGCCCATCTCTCCATAGTTGGAAGTCATTCCGTAAATGGTGTAGCAGCTCTTCATTCTAAACTTATAACAACCGATTTGGTGCCCGATTTCTTTGAGATGATGCCTAAGAAGTTTAATAATAAAACAAATGGAATTACTCAGAGAAGATGGCTGCTAAATGTTAATCCCGAATTAGCGGGACTAATTTCCAAGACTATTGGCGACGCCTGGATTACAGATCTTTACAAGCTCAAGTCACTTGAAGATTATGATGAGAATGATGAATTCGTCTATAATTTTCAGCAAATAAAAAATAATAATAAACAACGTCTATCGGAATATATTTTTGATTCGACACATATAAAAGTCAATCCGGAATCTCTCTTTGATATTCACGTAAAACGGATCCATGAATATAAACGTCAACTTCTAAATATTATGCATATCATTCATCAGTACTACAGCATAGTCCAGGATGGATTGACGCTTAAAGCGCCAAAGACCTATGTGTTTGCAGGAAAAGCTGCGCCTGGTTACTGGGCGGCTAAGAATATTATTAAGCTTATTAATAATCTTGCCCAATTAGTAAATAATGATAAGAGGGTTAATGATCAAATCAAAGTTGTTTTCTTGCCTGATTATAAAGTTTCGCTTGCTGCTAAAATAATCCCCGCAGCTGATGTTAGCGAGCATATCTCTACCGCCGGTAAAGAGGCTTCAGGTACAAGCAATATGAAGTTTGCTCTAAATGGTGCACTCACTATAGGAACTCTCGATGGAGCAAATATAGAGATTATGGAAGAAGTGGGGCAAGAGAACATATTTGTTTGTGGATTAAAAACAGAAGAAATAAAGGAGCTAATAAAGACAAACAGTTATGATCCTTATCATCTGTATGAGAACAATAATTATATAAGAAGAGTAATGGATTCTTTTAAATCAGACGCATTATGCCAGAAAGAACCCGGTTTGTTTAACTGGATATATGAATCATTGGTACATAATGGAGATGTCTATTACCATCTTGCCGATTTTGAATCATATGCAGAGACGCAGAAGAAGATTGAGCTTGAGTTCACTAATAAATCAAAGTGGACAAAAAAAGCTATATTGAATGTCGCACGTATAGGAAAGTTCTCAAGTGATCGTACTATATCAGAATATGCAAAAGATATATGGGGTATTAAAAAGTATTTAGATTAAGCTTGAGAATCTTTGAAGTTCTAAGCGTGGTTTATACAAGAGATTCTTGATTTTACAAAGAAAAAATAAGGTCTTTTCGTATTAGAATTACCGTTTCTCCTACGAAAAGACCTTATCAACTGTTTTTCCTAATCGACAAACTATATTTCAATGGTCTATGAATTAGGTGAGGAAACTCTTAATTTCTGTACAACAAAAGAGTCACCTGCACTAGTTGCGACATACCCACCGGTACTCTGTTTATCAGAGTTTAGCTTTTGTACTGTAAGTGCGTCTGCCGCGCTTGTGGCTACATACCCACCTTTGGACTGTTTGTTGGAATGCAACTTTTGTACTGTAAGTGCATCTGCTGCGCTTGTGGCTACATATCCACCTTGAATCCACTGATTTGAATCCACCGCTAATGCTGGAATACTAAGTCCTACTACTAACGCTCCTGCTAAAAGTAACTTCTTCATTTTACTACCTCCATTGTTATCGGGGTTAACCCGTATTTTTTGTACTCACCAATTTAGTTGCAATTGCAACTAGAAAGGATTCCCAAATTTTGAAAATTGTTGAAAAAAGAGGACCCGGGCTATTGTAAGCCCTAATAATTAATGAAAATTATCTTTTATCTGATTTAAACTAATACATATTGTATGACTATATAATCTGTATTAGAGAAATTTGTAGACTTGTAAGGAAAGCAAAAGCCTAGTATGGTAGACTCACTATATACATAAATAGATTTGGCTCCATTTTAGCTATTAATAACGAACACGAGACATATATTAATTATGTGTTGCTAAACTCAGAATCATATGTTATGGTTATTACAGAGTTTGCAGTAGTTCTAGTTTCACCGAAGATATACATCTGACAGTAATTCCGGACCACTAGCACAACCTAATATACATAAGGAGGTTAATCGAACATGGCAGAACGTGAGATTGGCACTGTAAAGTGGTTCAATTCTACCAAAGGCTTTGGTTTCATTGAGCGTGAAAATGAGAAAGATGTATTTGTTCACTATAGTGAAATTGATGATACGGGCTATCGTTCCCTAGATGAGGGACAGCGCGTAGAGTTTACTGTTGTTGATGGTCAAAAAGGCCCTCAAGCTCAACAAGTAACAATAGTTTAATGTAGAAAACAAAAAGTGCGCTGTATTTAATAATACGGCGCACTTCCTTAATTTAAACCCCCTTATAAACTCCCTGAGTAAAATTTTTTCACATAAATACTCAATTATTATTTCAATGATTCTCAGTTAACTACTTAATATCTTTACATATTGACACTTGAGAACCTATATGCTATCTTCAATCAGAGTTTGCAGTAGTTCTGGTCCACCGAAGATTACCATCTGAAAGAGATTTTGAACCACTAGCACAACCCAATATATATAGGAGGTTAATCGAACATGGCAGAACGTGAGATTGGCACAGTAAAGTGGTTTAATTCTACAAAAGGCTTTGGTTTCATTGAACGTGAAAATGAAAAGGACGTATTTGTTCATTATAGTGAAATTGACGCTACAGGCTATCGTTCCTTAGAAGAGGGACAGCGTGTAGAGTTCACTGTAGTTGACGGCGATAAAGGGCCTCAAGCTCAAAACGTTACTTTAGCTTAAAGTAGACAATAGACTTAACTTAGACTATAAAAGAAGTGCGCTGTAGTAACAACAGCGCACTTCTCCTTTTTTTACCCTATTTAGTTCTCAATAAATTCCTAAGTAATACCAGACAGCGATAAAACAGTTCTTAGATTATTACAAGCTATTAAAAATTATTAATCGAAGATCTTACGCTGCCCATATTCATTCTCGGTTTACTTAGAATTGCAGACATTTCCGAAGGTTGATTTAATTTAGGTATATCTGCTTTGAATGCAAAGTTGGTGATAGGTTTGTCTAAAACCCAGTCTTTCATAATTGCTATGAACTGTGGTTGTCCAGGAAGTTCTTTATAGGTTATCACTAACTTCCTAGGGATTTGACGTTTACCAACCTCAACCCATATTTGCCAATCAATATCGTTCTGAACAAAAGCAAGATGATCGCATCGAACACCGAAAACTTTGCTTGTGCCGAAGTAGCTGCCGGAAACTACATTTTCAGTTAGAGCGCGAAAAGTATTGATAAAAAGAAAGTCACTTAACGCAGGTGTGAAGTTATACTGTTCTTTTAATTTTTTTAAAGCTTGATCTATTGTAGCAGGTAATGTTGCGGTTGAAACAAGGTTTGTGGGTAATTCAAGAATTGTTACCATCCCATTATCAAACCAGAGTTTGTAACCTCCCAGATCGCTTACATATTCAATAGTCATATTTCCTTTCTTCTTTAAATAAACTTTCTCTTCAGCTGAATATTGTATTTTTCTGTTTGAGTTGACCAATTGATCAAACATTACTTCTGCTTTAAAAGTGTATTCATCTTTGCTGCCAAGAAAATAACTCATATTTTGAAGAATCTCAGCTGCTTGGGGATCAATGTTCGGATTTGTACTCTGGGCAAGAGCATTACTGTATATTTGATTTGTAATGTTCAAATTACCAATAACGCCATTTATCATAAAAATAGCAAATAAAAACATAGCCATTCTATTTAAATCCATTCTCATCTCTTTAAACATATCCTATCTCCTCTGTTCTCGTTATATAATCTCAAAACAAGTTTGAAACATTGAAGTTTCGCTCCGCCTTCTGTGTAATTTATCATACTTCATTCCCAAATTTTAGACAAGAGTATTTTCGATCTGAATTTCTAAATGTCAAGGATTGACTTTAAGTCTATAAGGTGAAATAATCAGCATAAACTAGGTGGTAATTTTAAAATAATAAAACTTTGTGGTTGGAGGAAATTCAATATGAAACGTTTGTCTGTATATATTGTATCAATTTTGCTTAGTTCTGTGTTTGTTGCAATGCCGGCTTTTTCTCAAAGTTTCAATTTCCCATTTAATGACACTATGACGACACCCTTTGGCCCTGCATTTGCTGATGTAATTCTTGAACCTGTTAATTTCCTGCCATGTGAAGGCGGACCGATAGCGCTTTGTTATTATTCGGGGCCAGCAGATGGAAGTAACCCAGTTGAGCTGTCACTGCCTTGTGAGCTAACACTCGACGGCACAGCAGCAAACTGTGAGTGCTTTGAAGTACCCTACGGGAAATATTTTGTCGATATTAACGCTATCTTAAATTTGGATATCTATAATGATACGATCGAGCAATGCGGTAAAAGTGGCATCCTTTGTCAATCTTCAAATTCTGCGCCAGTTTGTACAGCAATTAATAACGGCACATTCATCCCGGGCACTGATATGATATCCGCATTCAGTTTTGCATGTGTGAATTCAGAGGGTATAGGCAGTACAAATTGTGAGGATAAGACCTTATATGCAGGCTGTATGACCGCGCCTTGTACCAGGACTTCAGAAGAAGGGATAGTGAATTGTCTCTGCCCTACTTTTGACGGTCCGTTTCAGATAGGTCTCAATGATCAGACATGTAACCTGTCTGGGGACAATGTATGGTCTGCGGCATATAATCCAAATGTAACTGGAACCAGCCCTACACCTCCTGTAGGGGGCTGTATCCCTGACGCTCCACCTTCTTTGGGCGGATGTCCACTTTTGACTAAGAATAATATCCCTGATCCTCCATCCAATATAGACTGTGGTAAGGTATGCCAAGAGTATGAGGATTGTAAGGGGTCAGACGGTATAGAAATTGGATTTACCTGTGACGCGACGCTTTGCACATCAGCTTGTAATGACCAAGACCTGGTTGATTTAGCCTGTACAGGTCTTCAGGCTTGTGCACCTACAGAAATAATTAAGCTGGAAGAAGAAGTCGGCTGCAGTTGTTGTGCTAGTCAGATTTGTGGATGTGATGCAAATTCCAAGACTGAACAGGCGGTTTTTGATTTGAATCAGAGACAGCGTAATAGAGGAATAACGCCGCAGTGTGATATAAACGACACTCTTTGTGGGGAGAACACTAATAACGGCAGCAGTTCATCATGTGCTTTAGCTCCTGCCGGAGCTCAGAAGTCGTTTCCTTTATATCTCTTGGTAATTGGTTTAATAGCGCTAAGGAGATTTAGGAGAAAATAAAGGAGCTAATTATTACATTGCTTTAAGGTAGGGGTTCGTTGATAATACGAATAGCGGCGAATTCCTGAACGGAGGGCATCATATTATGAGAAAAATATTATTTGGATTTATTGTTACTGTCTTTATAATTGCATGCGCTATATCTGTATTTCCTGTTTCCGGGGATTGTAAGGATTGTAATCAAGGTAAAACCTGTAGCACGTCCTACGATTGCGGTGAAATAGGGGTGTGCTACTGCCAGTACTCATATGAAACCGAGGAAGAGACAGGTGGAGGCATTCCAGCTAACGGAACATGCTACTTTGAATAAGGGGGCACGGTCTCTATTTGCAGTCTTTAGTCCACACTGCGAGTAATGAGTTGAAGTCTCTAAGTAGCGGTGGAACATCTTGTGGTGAGATAAGAATCTCAATGGGAACTACTGTTCCCTGATAAGCGTTAAAGGTGTCTTTGCTTGAATATTCCAAAACGCTTCCGGATAAGTCAGTACCTGATAATTCTTGATCTTTATATTTAACATAAGCTGCAAAGGGCTTACTTCCTGTATCGCCCACATCACCGATTGGTCCTACACTCATATTGTCGGAATTCAGATGCACGTCATTTCCAAGTATTGATTTCATTCCTGCTTTATCAGTTGCTAATATAAGCAATCCCCCACCAGCTTCTTCAAAAGAATCAAGATTGTTAATCTTATAGAAAAGCGGCTCAGTAAATTTGTTTGAGTTAGGCGCACGGCAAGCCAGAAGACCAGTTCCTGTGAAGTCACCTCGACTCTCTATGACTTCAACTGTTGGAATAACTAAAAAACATTCCGCACTACAAACTAAATCTTGTGGTATGGACTCTTTAGGCTTTCTCTGAGATTCACCGATAATATTTTTTAGGAATTTTGAAGTTGATTCAGAGATTTTTTGAATTGGTGTTTTTACATTAAATCCTTCGGTCTGAGCATAGGAAATACTGCCTAAGATTACAAATAATAGTAATATTATGAAATTAATCCTGATTACTTCTAATTTATTCTTCATATTGATACTCTCCAAGTACGCCAATTTTGTAAACAGAGTTACAGACTAAATTATTCTAGTAAAGTTAAGATGTTGTTAAGGACTGGTTAAGAGTTTATTCGGAGGCTCTATAATTTTCAAGGCACGGCAACCAGGGTAAATCAGTAATTCCAGGTTCATATCCCAGTTGTTTTATCAATGTTGTAACTTGTCCCCTGTGATGAGTTTGGTGGTTAAACATGTGAGTTGCTAAAACCCATGTAGGCAATTTTTTGCTAAATTTCTCTACATTACTCACATAGTCAAAAGGTTGATCCAAAACCTCAGGAGTGAGTGATTGTGCCCA
>Ga0307379_10009785_pt1 | contig 12775 bp, 6 predicted proteins | sample UN2MG_FD_202237 | JGI IMG/M metagenome (GOLD analysis project Ga0307379, IMG submission 202237) | Soil microbial communities from Risofladan, Vaasa, Finland - UN-2 | ecosystem: Environmental > Terrestrial > Soil > Coastal area > Acid sulfate soil | place: Finland: Risofladan, Vaasa | collected... | reverse complement strand
CAAAAAAAGAACTCATAGAGTTGGCTTTAATTTTTGACAAATTAGGTCCGATTGAGACAATTAATCTTGAAAAAGAACCAATAAACGGGTTTTTTTCCCATAGTGAGCGGGATTTTACCCTTAGCGCAGCCAGTTTTCTTTACGCTCTAAAAACTGTTTTTCCTAGTCTTTAGTCTCCGGATTATTCATGCTAAACTTAAGAAAGTGGTAAAAAAACTGAGAAGTGTTTTAATTCTTTTAGGTTTAGTAGTTTTGGTTTTAGCCTTTTTTTTAAGAAAAAAGTTGGTTTCTTTCCATTTTTCTTCTCCCAGTAATCTGGCTCAAAATATTATCATCAAAACTAAGATTAAAAAGCTAACGCTTGAGGAAAAAGTAGGCGCCCTGTTTATGGTGGGTTTCAACGGCCTAAGTTTGGATGAGGAAACAGAAAAATTCATTCAAGACCACAATTTTGTTCATTTTTTACTTTTAGGAAAGAATATCGAAAGCGAGGAGCAGTTAGTAGCACTTACCAGCGCTTTATGTAAAGGCCCGGCCTTGACATCGGACGATTTAACAGGCGGGAATGTAAAGGCCCGGCCTTTACATTGCATAGTGGCGGTGGATCAGGAAGGCGGTGTAGTTAGCAGGATTAGTTTTGGAGAAATAGATAATCTTGCTCAAGCAGAGATTCAAACTGTACCTCAAGCTTACAAAATTGCTAAAAACAGGGGAGAGAGCTTGAAAAAACTGGGCATTAACATGAATTTGGTGCCAATAGTTGAAGTAGTCAGAACTGAAAACTCATATCTTAGTAATCTTAACAGAGCTTTTATCGGTGACGAAGAGTTTGTGTTTGAGCTGAGTGAAGCAATGATTAAAGGCTTTGAAGAGGTCGGAATAATCCCTGTTCCTAAACATTTTCCCGGTGGTTTAGGCCGGCTGGCAGCTGACCCGCACCAGACTTTGCCGGTAGTAGATATTGACCGTCAACAATTAGACCAAGACCTTTTACCTTTAAAAAGACTTATTGAGACAGGTCAGGTACGGGCAGTTATGTCCACTCATATTTTATATCCTAAGATTGACCAAGAAAACATCGTTACTACCTCTAAAGAGTTCATTGACGTGATTTTAAGGCAAGATTTGGGTTTTGAAGGCGCGGTTATATCAGATGATCTGGTTATGAGAGCGAGCAGCAGCCAAAAACCTCTCATGGAGACAGTCAAGCAATCTTTTTTAGCGGGCCATGACATATTGATTTTATCAGGTGATAGCCAAACCCAAGACCAGGCTTATGAAGCGATTATTGAAGCAGTTAGATCAGGAGAGATACAGGAGAAAAGAGTAGAAGAATCCTTGAAACGACTCCTGAGAATTTCTACAGGGCTTTAGTTTGATGTCATCCTGAAGTGATCCGCCATTGGCGGAGAACGATAGGATCTCTATTAAGATTCTATCGCTGACGCTCCAGAATGACATGGTGCTAGTGCTTCAGAATGACCACGATATTGGTGTTTAAGAATTACAATTTATTAGCTAATAATCTAACTTATCTATTTATATAGATATAGATTCCCGCCTTCGCGGGAATGACTAGGTCACTTTTCCACAAAGGTTTTAAAAATTGTTTACAATTAATTTTTTAAGAGGTAATTTAGGTGTAAGTTTTTTTATAGGTTTAGCACTTTTTTTGATATTTTTTGCTATAGGATTGACAACATAGAAAATTTATGGTAATCTTTAAATGTTAAAAAAAGGATTTTTTATGATGACAGAGAGATGACAGAGAAACGTACAGTTGACCCGAAAGAATTGTTTAGAAGAATAGCAACAGGGGCTTTAGTAGATGAACAAATTGCTAATTTGCGTGCTGCATGTTTTTTAACTCCAAACCCAAATTCATTCGATGAAGCCCTAGAGCAAGCATTCGCCGGTCTTGGTATTGATGTTTTAAGCTTTATGCAACAAGCTCCTTTATTATTTGAACCACCAGTTGATGTTCCAGTAAAGGAAAATCAGGAAACAGCAGAAGCTGCAGTAAGTTTAATTCAGCGATGGACTTCAACTACAACCGATTTGTTATTAAATGAAGTAAATAGACCTGATTTTAATGGAGTTGTTGAGGGTGGGTTAACTGCATTTTTAGATGACCTTTTACTTGAAGTTACCGAACGAGGTTTTCGAGTGCCAGCAATGCTTGGAGTTTTAGAGAATATTAGGGAAAATCCGGGGATTACTCTAAGAGGAGAAGAACTAGATAGTGTTCAAGGAATGCCGATTTAATAAAGTTTAAAGAGTAAAAGAGCATCGCTATCGCTGATCCTTCCGACTTTTTTAAGAGATCAGAAAAACACGAGTAGCAATGCCCTTTTAACATTGGTTCGACTTAAGGACAGGATAAGCCGAAACCTGTAACTTATAAAAGCACAAAAAAATTAACTTGTCAACATGCGGCTCTTGCTAAAGTTAAACTGGAGTTGACTTTAGTATGGAGGGTGATAGGTAGGGCAGGCGTATCACCCTCCATTGTAAAGTCAACCGGGTTTGATTGTTTCATCCGGGTCTTGACAAGCTTTGACCGTTACTTTAAGATGATATTATCTGATGAAGATTCCCCTTAAAAGATTGGTTTAGGTTTTTTCTTGTTTAAAATTCCAAATGATTATTTAATTAATTCCCGTTAAGTTGAGCTTCTCGCTCGTTTTTGAAGTTATAAGGAGGTTTGTTATGGTTATAAAAAAAACTTCTTCATTAAAAAAAGGCGCTTCCAAAAGGGCCGTGTCCGTTTCCAAGCCAGCTTTGGAAAAAGCTGCTAAAGCGGTTTCTGTTGAAGAACTGGTAGGTGGAACAGAAGTAAGCGTTAAAGAGTTTCCAGTGGAGATCAAACCAGACATAGTCGCTCCACCTATAATTGAAGAAAGAAGAGGAATTGGTTTTAATGGCGTGGTGGACAACCGCCGCATTCCTGATGCTGATGTGCCGACCGAGATAGTTGAAGGCATTTTGGAAATGGGTAGCAATGATCGGGGAATCTTAAGACCGCAGTATATTGCCTCTGACAATGATATTTATATTTCCTCTTCACAGATTAGGCGGTTTAATCTCCGGCCAGGAGATCTGGTTTCTGGCCCGGCCCGGCAGCCAAAAGAAAATGAGCGCTACTGGGGACTTTTAAAAGTAGAAAAGGTAAACGGAGTAGCGATTGAAAAAATGGGTACCAGGCCTAATTTTGATCAGTTAACCCCGATTTATCCTAATGAACAGATTAAGCTGGAAACCGACCCCAAACTTTTATCCACCCGTCTTATAGACCTGATCGCGCCGATTGGCAAAGGCCAGCGGGGTTTGATTGTTTCACCGCCCAAAGCAGGCAAAACCACGATTTTAAAACAAATTGCCAGTGCCATTGCCCAAAATGATAAAAAAGCTGAAATCATGGCAGTTTTGGTGGGTGAGAGGCCGGAAGAGGTGACCGATATCAGGCATGGTGTTAAAGGCGAGGTAATCGCCTCCAACTTTGATGAAGCGGCGGAAAAACAGACCAGAACCGCGGAAATCGCCCTGGAGCGCGCCAAACGTTTGGTGGAGTTGGGTAAAGACGTCATTGTTTTGCTTGACTCAATCACCCGGTTGGCCCGGGCTTATAACTTAGCTATTCCTACCTCTGGTCGAACCTTGTCCGGCGGTTTTGATCCGGCCGCTTTGTATCCGCCCAAGCGCTTTTTTGGCGCTGCCCGGAATTTTGAAAAAGGTGGTTCCTTGACGATTATCGGAACAGCCTTGGTTGATACAGGTAGCCGTATGGATGAGCTTATCTACGAGGAGTTCAAAGGTACCGGCAACATGGAGTTGCATTTGGACCGGGGTTTGGAGCAAAGACGCGTCTTTCCGGCGATTGACGTGCAGAAATCAGGCACCAGGCAAGAACAGCTTTTGTTTGATGATAAAACCTATGAGCAAATTATTACCTTGCGCCGGATGCTTGATGTTTTGAACAAAGACGAGCGGACCGAGTTGCTTTTGGAGCGTTTGCGCAAGACAAAAACCAACAAAGAATTTCTGGATAACCTGACCAAAGGATAACACCACCGGCAATTTGCAATTAGATAGCGAGGCATTATAATGGCTTTATGCAATTGGTAGAAAATAGCAAAGAATTTTTTTCCAACCTCCATGAGTATCTTTCTTTTCTCCAGTCTTATTTTCTAAAAAAAACCTTTCGTAACTTTTATCGGTTTGAAAAAGGAAAAGGTTTTTTGATTGACGGCCTTAGTGCCAAGCGAGGCAAATATATCAGGCCTTTTTTGCATAGTTCGATGATTGGTTTATTCATCATCGGCCTAATGTTAGCGCCCCTGATTAGAAGTGCCTTGCCCGAGCAAAATTTGAGTTTTGAACCAAGTGTTCAAGTGTTATCAGCTTTAAGTTTGAATGAGGCTACTACCACTCAGGTTTCGGTTAAACCCCGGGATAGCGTGGTTACTTACAAAGTTCAGGAGGGCGATACTTTATCGTCAATCGCCTTGAAATTTGGTGTTTCCGAAGAAACTATTCAATGGCAAGATGATTTAGAAGACGATGCGGTTTTAAAAATTGACCAAAAGTTGGAGATTCCACCGGTAACCGGTATGATTCACAAGGTCAAAAGAGGAGAAACAATTCATAGTATTGCCAAGAAGTATTCTGTTGATCCGCAGCAGATAGTTAACTGGCCTTTTAACAGCTTTACCAATGATGAAACCTTTGCTTTGGCCGTAGGTCAGTTATTGGTTGTTCCCGAAGGTATCAAACCCAAAGCTTTGCCAGCTCCGGAATATTTGGCCCAAAGATACCGCCAGACTCCTTCTGCCGGTGCTGTTTCTGCTACCGGCGATTTTGCTTGGCCTACTTTTGGTGGTATTACTCAGTACTTTGTCTGGTATCATCCGGCTGTTGATATTGCCAACCGTGATGCGCCGGATGTTGTGGCCGCTGATTCCGGCAGAATAGTTTTAGTCAGCTACCAAAAATATGCTTACGGTAATCACGTTATTATCGACCACGGCAATGGTTTTAGCACTTTATATGCTCATCTGTCTTCAATTTATGTTAATCAAGGGCAAACCGTGGTTCGGGGGAATGCCATTGGCCGGATGGGTTCCACGGGCCGGTCTACCGGTATCCATCTTCACTTTGAGATTCGTCTAAACGGTGTTGCCCAAAACCCCTTATCCTACCTAAAGTAATGTAAAGGCCCGGCCTTGACAAATAAGCCTGTTATTTTTGACCAATGTCAAGGCCGGGCCTTTACATTGATATTTATCTATTATTCTAGGAGGAGGGGTTCGATGGGAGAAAAGTCAGGCTTTGTTTCGCTGACAAAAGCCTTATAAGAAAGTTGCTTGTGCTGGTAGGAAAAATAAGAAAGGATAAACTCCGGATCAACAAAATCTTTAGGCTTTGATTCAAGATAAAACCGGTAAGAAGAATAAAGGTAAGTTTGCAAAGGTTTTTTATAAACTTCCTTAGGGTTTAGATGAATATATCTAGAGAGGTGTAATAAGTAATCATCTTTATCAACAAGCTTAGCTTTAAATCGTCCTTGGAACAAACTGCCGACCCGCTCGTATTTATAATTAAAATACATGGAATAGGTGGTTAGCAAGGCGTGCATAAGCGAACTAATGCCTTTTTTTCTTTTCTGTTTAATCAAAAAGTGGAAATGATTGGGCATGAGGCAAAAACAGAGGAGAGTAACACTTTGGCTGGTTTTTACCTGGGGCTTGCGGGAAAAAATCTCCGGAGGCCACTTTTTATCGGGAGTCAAATAATAAGTCAAAATTTCTAAGAAAGTATCATAATCCTTTTTATTTTTAAAAATAGTTCGTTTTTCAACTCCGCGGTTGTAGATGTGGTAGAAATGGTCGTTTACAAAAACAGTTTTTCTTATAGGCATATGTAAAGGCCCGGCCTTTACATTGAAGGTAGCAGATATGAGGAAATTTGTCAAGGCCCGGCCTTTACATTGGCAGTGTGCTATAATAAAAAAAGGGCCTGTGGGTAAACGGTATACCGCACCCCTCGCATGGGTGTGTTCCGGGTTCAATTCCCGGCAGGTCCACAAATTAAGCTTAAAATTTAAAAAGCAAAGCGAAAAATAAGAGAGCGCCAAACGAAAAATAAAAGCATGCAGAACGAAAAAATAAAAGACCAAATTATAAAGTGTATTGATTGTCAACAAGAGTTTGCCTGGACTGAAGATGAACAGTTATTTTTCAGGCAGAAACGTTTAGACCCTCCGGTTCGCTGTCCTATTTGCCGGGCGTGCCGCAGCGCGGCACAAAAAGATAAATTTAGAGGTAAAATAAACTCACTCACATAGCTCGTTCGTTTCCAAGGGGTTCCACCCCTTGGCGGTCGCTTCGCTCCCTGACACCCCTGTCACCGGGTTTATTGAAGCCCAGGTGACACCAAAGGGGAATCCCCTTTGGAAACTCCATTGAGAAAATTATTCCTCAGGCTGAAAAGCCTGGGGTATATAATTTTCTCAATCAGGGTGTAGCAGGTTTAGTTGCTTCCTCAACTTCCTCTTCCGGAATCTCCGGAGCGGCCTCTTTAGGCAGTTTTACCTCGCCAACCTTAGGATTGGGTGAAGGAAGAGGTGAGGGTGTACTAAGTTTTTGTTCTTCTTTAAGAGGAACTTCCGGTTCTTGTTCTTGAGTTTTTTCCGGCAATTTAGTCTTAAGTTCCTGCAACTCAGCGGAAACCTTTTCAAAATCCGGGCTTTCAGCCGGAATAAGGCTGACTACCTGTTGCATACTGGCGTAGGCATTAACCCAATCTTCTTTAGCTTTGTAAGCAGCCGCCAGATTGTAATAACCATTGGCAAAATCGGGTTTAAGATTAACCGTTTGGGTAAACTGATTAATCGCCTGATCATAATTCTGCAAGCCATAAAACAGGCTGCCAAAATCGAGTCTTATTAAAGGATTGGTTGGGTCGGTTTTGATCGCCTGCACATAGCTGGCAGCAGCCCAATCTTCCGAACCTTTGACCGCATTAGTTAAATTGCGGTATAAAACCGCCAGATTAAACCAATTGTTAGAAATCTCCGGATTTAAAGTGGTGGCTGTTTTAGCTTCTTGGATTGCTTGAGAGAGCAATTGAGAAATATTAGTTTTGTCCTGATCAGTTAAGTCTTTTTTGGTTGACAAAGAATTTGCCAAAGCAAAGTTGGTGGCGCTATAGGTGAGCCGGTAAACTTCAGCAAAAGGATTAAAGCGGATGGCTTTAATTTGCAGATTGTAAGTTTCCGCCCCTTTATTTTCTTCGGCTGTTTTCAGGCTTTGGCCAAAATAATAGTCTGCCAGCCAAATCCTTCCTTGCCAATAACATAAAAACAAGCTTAAAAGAGCCATACCAGCGCAAATGCTCCAACTTTTTGTTTGGGATTTGACTTGGAACTGGTATTCTACACCATCCTCCGCCGCTGATTTTACCGGTTGGAACAAAGCTAAAAAAATAAAGGTAACCATCAGCAGCAAAAGATTGGCGTTAAAGACAAGCTGGACAATAAAGCTTGAGCTAAGGCAAATATAAAGAACTTTGTTGATTAAAGGGCCTTTAAAGTTTGTTCTTTTTAAAGCAATAAAGAAAAGCCAGAGATAAGCAGCCAGACCCAAAACACCTACGGTTGACAAAAGATTAAGATACTGGTTGGAATTGGCAGTAAATTTGATGGCCCAGTCTGGGGTGCTATTCAAACCTACTGGTCTAAACCGGGAAAAAGCAGACAAAAAATTTCCCGGACCGACGCCGAGCAAAGCTACTCTAAGACTTTTGAAGCCCTCAACTGCGATTTGCCAGCCAAAGTTTGGCCAAAGGTAGTTTAAACTTATTGTTTTTCCGATAAACAAAGTACTTATCAAAAGTAGGGCGGTTAATTGTAAAAGCGAGACAGTAAAAAGCAGCACCTTTTCCATTACCTCCTTGGTTTTAAAAGCCCAATATAAAGTACCCGGTAGTAAAACAGCCATAAAAGTAGCGGTAATTAAAGGTGAACCTGTAGGAGACCAAGCTTTGGTTTTAATCCAAGGCCAATCAAGTTTTTCCGTAAGGCCAAGATAAGCAAAGATGGTTAACCAGGCCAAAACAACCGAGCTTACAAGTAGGCAAACCATTACCCGGGAAGCTGGTTTTTGGCCCCGAAAATGATTGCTGATGATAAAGTAAAGCAAGCCCAGGCTGACCATCAACATTCCCGGTCCGGTGAGGCTGGCCATGCGGTTAGGGGTTTGGGTTAAAGACGAAACAACAAAAACCAGCACCAAACCCAATACCGGTAAATTGAGAGGGTTTTTAAGCAGGGTTACTTCCTGTTTGAAAAAGATCATCACCACCCAAACTAAAAGCATGACTGCCACCCAAAAATGAAAAAGAACGGTTTTGTTGAAGATATAAAAATCAGTGGTCAAAGCAAGGAAGAATAATGGCATGACAAAACTTAACCCCATTACTAGCCAAACAAAAAGGTTATTTTGATTTTTATCTTCAGGTTTAAAATTTTCCATTTTTCCTCCTTGGTTAATATAAACTATTTTTAATCGATTTATCAAGTGACAACTAAAAAATTCCTCGTCTTCGGTCTTTCCCGTGTAAACGGGAATCTATAAAAATAGGTTTTTATCTGTATAGATTCCCGCTTTCGCGGGAATGACGATTATAGATTCCGCATCAAGTGCGGAATGACAAAACATACTGTTTGTCAGTTTATGATCCACCAATTAAATTCAATGTCAAAAAGGACTGCTTTATCCAAGCTGACCGTAAAGTAACCATCCTTGCCATCCTTTTTATTTCTAATATATAAGACCTTATTATCAGTATCTGATGTAGGAGTAATATATATTAAGCTTTGTTTTGTTATATTTTGATTGGGTATGATTATTTGAGTTTTTAAGGCTGGCAAAATAGCTTTACCGGCGGTCGCATTGGTGTTGACCTGATCAATGATTTCACTGCTGATCGTTGCTTCATTGGCAGTAGCAATATTAAGTTTCCTAAACACCGCGCTGCCGGAGGCGTCAATGGAGGCCACCTCGCTGCCTTCAGTATTTAAAATTTTGTATTTCGTATTGAGAATTCCTGAAGTTGATGTTTCAGATGAGAGTTGAACAGCCAAATCTTCACCTGGTAAAGGTTTAAGCAGTTTGGCAAAAAGACTTTGGGTTTTTAGTTCATCAGTAGCCACAGTTTCACTGTTGACACTGCCACTGACAAATAAATTGCCGCTAATGGTGACATCACCATTTTCAGTAATGACAAATTTACCGGCTAACATATTAATACCTCCCAGTCCTGAAGGTTGAATATATAATTGGTCGCATGAAGGGGTATTAGACTCATTGCCGGTGGATACCGGAGAACAGCCTACTGTGCCTATACTATTATTAGTGATAGACATATTATCATTTATAGTCAGGATATTGGTAATATTAAGGTTGGTAATCACTGCCTGACCCAAGACAGCTAAAAATTCATTGAATATGCCTGAGTCGGCGTCAAGGGAAGAAACATCAAGATAATCATAATTGTTGATTGGTGATTGCTGATTGCTGATTGTGCTTGCTAAAGCAGAAAGGCTGGCTTCCGGGTCTTCAGAAAGGCCTAAAGATAACTCAGAAGTAGAGGAATCAGACTCTGAGGCACTGGCTGATTCATAATAATAATTATTGACGATTCCACCGCTCTGACTGGCTTCAGCGTAAGCTGTTTTTAGCTTGTCATCCAAGCCGTCAATATCCTGCGCATAAAGTTTTTTAAACCTTCCGGTGTCAGCTGTAAGTTCTCCGGAAATGGTGGCGCTTTCAGCAGTCAGTTGGCCACTTACACTAGCGTTGCCTTTGGTATCCACCGCAAACAGCTCATTTTGGTTTTCATCAACGATTTTAAAGCGGGTGCTTTCAGTTTGGTTAGCGGTTTTAGAATTTTCAATTTGTAAAATCAGGTCCCGATCACTTAGAGGTTTAATTAAATCCGTTTCCATAACCTTGGCGATTAAATTATCTGTTTCCACTAAAGGAGAGATAAGTTTAGTGGTAACTTTTAGATTATTGACAGTAAGGTCATTTATTTTGGCAGATATTGCTTCGAGAGCGCCAGTTTTAACAATATCAAACCCTGCTTTTGTAGCTAAAACAGTATCAGCCACAAAATTTGTGCTTTCAATAAATCCAGTTTTTACTCGGGCAAAGATTCCGTCAGAACCGGTAATGATTCTTTCTAAAACTTCACCAGTTTCTGCTTTAATAATTTTTAATTTTTCACTGTAATTTTGCATTTTTATTTTTGAATTTTGAACTTGACTGGTGCTGTTAGCAGCAACAAGAAAGTCAGAAGAATTTATGTTTTCATCAATAATCTTTAATTCTCCCGCAGAGGTAAGGAATACATCCGGGTCATACCAGGAAACATTAAGGAAGACCATAATTTTACCGACATAAGTGCCATTTGGGAGTCTAAAACATGGTTTCAAAGGATTATTGCCATCATCTTCCGGCCAGGTAATTGACTCGATAGAATTAACAGAAGGGCAAACTTGGCTATTCCAATTTTCTGTTGATTCCAAGGCTTTGGCAACAGTTGGTCCAGCTTTAGCGGCTTTCATACCTATTCCAGACACTTGCGAAGAAGTGATTTTATCATTTTTCAAAATAGGTTCATTTAAATTAGCAGCCAGAACTTTTACCGGCACTCTACCGGTCAAAGCCAAAAGTATATCGCCGCCGGTTCCGGTCCCAAATTTTATTACTGGAGAGGTGGAAATAATTCCTAACATATTTGGACTATAAGCTGAGGAAATTTTTTCCAAATATACTGATTCAGTTTCAGAATTACCGGCAATATCACCGGGTTTTAAAGAACCGTTGCCATTATAATGTTCCGCAATATCACCAGCAGCATCACAAGATTTAATCCATTCATCACTGCCAGTATGAGTTGTAGTGCAAAGAACATAGCCGGTTGAAGCATCGTCTGAGTCAATGCGCATATTGCCACCATCAAAAACATATCCTGCAGAAGCTCCATAAAAATCTAAACGATCATCAGCTAAGACATCATAACCCATTCCTGCTCCATAATCTGCGCCTGAAGTGTCGCTAAACTCAATAAAAGCGCCGGCAGTGCCATACATTTCCATGACCGCGTAATTATTCCATATACCCATATGAAGAGCTTGAGTGGTATCTGGCGTAGAATCTACAGTGGTGCCGGCGACCATAAGAGAACTTACTGGACCAGTTGTGCCAATACCGACATTACCGGCAAAAAGTCCGGCGTAAGCCGTACTGCCAGGATTAACATAGTAGGAAGTTGAATCTCTATCAATAAAAGAAGTAGCGATGATATTTCCGGCTACCTCCAGTTTTGCGGTTGGTGTAGTATCTCCGATGCCGACGTTGCCGCCGCTTTTGAAGGTAACTGACTGAGCATTGCCTGGCCAGAAAGAAATATCACCAGTAGCTGCATTAAACTCAAAATCATTCCGTCGATCAGCTGTAGCAAAATTAGTTCCGATTGCCTGAAATGTACCTATTTCAGTTGCACCTTCTACAAACCTCAATAGACCATAAGAAGTGTTAGTAGACCAATTGAGTCTTAATTCTGGTGTTGTTGATTGTGCAATTTCTACCTTGGCTCCTGGTGCAGTTGTCCCCACCCCCACATTCCCAAATTGGTCAATCACAAAGGGAGAAGTATCAGCTGCTTCATCATTGACCAGCAAAGAGTCTCCCGCAGCTGTGTTGGTTAAGGTTAAAGGTACATTAGTGGAGGAGGTAATTGCTACCACGTCATTGGCAGTGGCCGGAGTTAAAGTTGGAGCTGTTCTTGACCAGAAACCAACGGTTCCTGATGCTGAACCGGTGATATTGCCAGAACAAGTAAGGTTTCCCGTATCTCCGGCAATAGTACAACCGGTATCACCGCTTCCTCCGGCCAAAGTAATGGAAACCGCGGTGGTACTTGCTGGACCAATGCTGAGGCTAGAGGTAGCTCCGGCAAATAGGTTAGCAGTGGTGTCTGTGGTAGTGATATCCCCACCGTTGACTGCCAGATTACTGGCAGTGGTAATCAACCCGGCTGTAGATACAGTAAACTCGGTTCCATTGGTGCCACCATTAATTCCTCCCCGGACATCCAGTTTGGCTGTCGGTGTGGTTGTACCGATACCGACGTTGCCATCGTGTTGTATCGTCATATGAACACCTGTTGGAAAGGTTCCATCATACGGTCTAGATAGCTTTGTGTTTGCAGAAAATAACAGGCTGGATTTACCGTCGCCGGTCTCCGTTCCGCCGAAGTACATTATCGAACCTTCATCAGAAGAACCTCCCTTTGTAAGGGTATTAAACATAATTCTCGTGGCTCCTGCATAAGTAGTACTAAACTGAACTTCACTGTCTAATGTAATCCTAAGATTATCTCTATTTATGTAATCATTTACCATTAAGTCTCCGAGAACCTCTAGTATAGCACCTGGATCAGATGCACCAATGCCAACTCTCCCTTTGTTTGCCATGTCACCAGGTTCGCCAGGCAACAAAATGATGTTACCTCCGTCATTGCCTCCAGGAGCACCATCTTGACTATTTATCGTAATATCGCCTCCCGCGCCAGAGCTAGCAACTCCGCCCTCAACGTGCAGAATCCCTGTTGGTGCAGTTGTCCCCACCCCCACATTCCCAAATTGGTCAATCACAAAGGGAGAAGTATCAGCTGCTTCATCATTGACCAGCAAAGAGTCTCCCGCAGC
>Ga0307379_10009783_pt1 | contig 12777 bp, 20 predicted proteins | sample UN2MG_FD_202237 | JGI IMG/M metagenome (GOLD analysis project Ga0307379, IMG submission 202237) | Soil microbial communities from Risofladan, Vaasa, Finland - UN-2 | ecosystem: Environmental > Terrestrial > Soil > Coastal area > Acid sulfate soil | place: Finland: Risofladan, Vaasa | collected... | reverse complement strand
TGATGAGGATGGGGTTCTGGAGCTCCTCTGTGGTGAATCGGATAGCGGGCTTGGCATCATAGAACATGCTTGCGTTGACAAAGAGCATTTCATTGTCACCCAACGCTTCCTTGATCTGGCCGATACAATCAGTGACAAGGATGATCTCGGGATCCACTATGACAACAATGTCCCCGGTTGCCTCCCGCACCGCCCAGTTGTGAATCATGCAGGGGTTTTGCCACCCCTGTTTGTCGTGATGATGATAGCGCCACTTGATGTGGGGGTGCTGTGCGCTGTACATCTTGAAGACATCTTCCGTGAAATCCTTGGGGCCATCATTGATGACCATGATTTCGTCTGGCTGTGTTGCATGAAGCCAAGATGGAATGTCCTGCTCTAAGAGATCTGCCCGCTTGTAAGCTGATGTGATAAGAGTTAGTGTCGCCATATTAGTCTTGGGTCTCCCAGCCCCGCCTTCAGTCTATCTGAGTACCACTGGTGAAACTCACATTCCCAAAGCCACCGCTCATGGTCGCCTTCGGTAGAGTGGTGGGCAAGGTGCTTAATCTCTATCTCGGGGTCTAGTATAAAGTCAAAGCCATCCCCAAGACAGCGTGTCTCAAATTCTACATCCTCATTGCCCCACTGGGTGTAAAACTCATTCATGCCCCCAATTGAGATCCAGTCTTCTCTCCACATGCCCATTAGGATGTAGCGGTATGCCGGATTCTTGATGTGGGGTCTCTGGCCGTACTGTTCATAGATGGGGGCATCCGTGGTCACAACCCTCCACATACTAGCGTCCTCATTGAGATGATCTTGGACTTGGCGTATGGCGTCGGAGATGTGAAGGCACTCTGCATCCTGTACAATCACTATGTCGCCCTGAGCAGCAGCCACGCCGAGGTTTCGTGCCCTAGCGGGATTTCGCCAAGTCTTCTCCCCCTCGGGGTGAATGACCCTGATATTGGGATACTGCTTGGCTATCCAGTCGCCAACGCCATCCTCCGAGCCATCATCCACCAAGATGGTTTCATCGACGTGCTCGAAATGGATAGACGGCAGGGTAAGCTTGAGTTGGTCGAGGCGGTTATAAGCTATGATGATTAAAGAAGTTGACATAACGCCCTCCTCCGCTTAGCTGATTTTTAGTTGTACGGTGGCCGTATGCTCCTTACCACGCTTCTCACTAACACAACACAAGATGTGATTTCGCTACTTCTTCTTGAATGTGCTTCACAATATCTTTTAGAATCCCGATAACCGGGCTTCTCGACATACCAGTCTCCTCAATCTCCTCAATCCCTGCCCTAAGCCATGCAATCAGTTCTGTGGCATCAATCAATTCTGGCTGTGGTTGTCTCATTTCACTACTCCCCATTCTACCCCCTTATTGGCTACGCCATCTAGTGGCGATTGCGTCCGCCAGCGTACCTCGTTGGCCCCCGTGGACTCTGAGCCAGTAGTGCAGGGCGGCAAGAGATGCCCATAGGTTACTATGATCGCTTTCTCGTCACAGCCACATATCCCCTTGGGCTGGAATCGTTGATTGCGGTGCTCCAGATCCAAGTCTTCGTATCCCCAGGCCACATACGATTCATCCTTACCGCCCAAGGCTATGTAGCGATCTCTCCACCACGCCCTGCATTCATGAGCCGGACCACCACGCACAATGACTTGGTGGGAAGTGGGATCCGAGGAGACAAACTCAGAGTGGTGAGGAACCTCATGGGGGAGCATACCGGCCCCGGCGTGCTGGAATTCACTCTGGATAGCATAGGTCGTACCCGCGGCTAGGGAGTTGTGCCTGCGTATTTCTAGGGCTGCCTTCTCTGTTCCGATGTACTCTTCGTCGGTGTAATAAGAGTGCATATAACCCAGGACATTATTGACAAGTGCCGTTTCTGGGTCAATGATTACTACAATGGGCCCCCTGGCTTCCTTGACTAGATAGTTGTGAGGGATGGCTGGGTTGGACCAAGCCGTGTGCCCCTTGTCACGATGCTTGTAGAAAACCGGAATGTCATACCCAAGATCTTCGATCAAGCGCTTCATATCCTCAACCGCCGCTACCAGATCCGTGGCCCCACCGTCATTGACAACGAGAATCTCATCCGGTAGTGTGCGGTCAGGATACTCAGGATTGCCCTGTAGCCAAGAAGGGTAGGACAAACGGAAGAGCTTTGTACGATTCCAGCAAGACATTACTAGGGAGATACCTGTTCCCATACGAACTCCTTTTCTAGGTTTAGTACACCCCACTCTTTTCCTTGATTGGCTACCCTAATGGCATTAGCGTTGTTCTGGTCCGATATGGCTTTGTTCTGATTCATGCCCGCCTCTGCGTCGGGTCGGTCCTCAGGGAAACCCCACGGATGAACGCGCATGGGGCCATGCCCCACATGGACTATGGCTATGCTGTCAGTGGTGTCATGGGTGAACCCGTTGCGCACCCACCTGTCACGGATGTCCACATCCTCATATCCCCAATGAACCATCCTCTCGTCCTTGCCGCCTATCTTGAGATAGTTCTCGCGGCGGCCTGCTGCGTAGGCATGAGAGAAACAGTTATTGAGCATACAGACCTCCCAGCCCTCGGTGTTGACCGGAAAGCCGCCATACTTCTTGGACTTGCCGACCACGTATTGAGTGTCGTAGGGGTTGAAGTCCGAGTAGTACCTGTGGTTAGTCTCGTAGTGGAGACCGGCGTTGACAAAGGATGCAGGGTGAGCATCGAGCCACTTGAGAGTAGCCCCTAGGCAGTCATTGACAAACATGGTTTCGGGATCCACTATAGCGTAGTAGTCAGTGGTGCATTGCTTGAGGCCGAAGTTGTGACAGATACCGGGGTTGCGCCACCCCTGGCCTTCATCCTTGACCCGGAAGTAACGGAAGAGACGGGCCCACTCGGGATGCTGCTGGCAGAAGATATCAATGGTTCCAAAGATATCCTCTGTACTACGGTCGTCAATGATGATGACATCCGCCGGCAGGGTGGGCTTCGAGAACCATGAGCCAATAGAGGCAGAGAGAGACGGTGCCCTGTTGTAAGCCGAGACTATAATACTAATACTTGACATTTATTTCTCCATTGTCACTGAGAGTATGCTGTAGGGGTACTTTGTCTCAGGGGCTTCCCAGTCAAAATGGCCCTCAAAACGGCACCCCTCAGTAAAGACACCAATAGCCAGCATGGCTGAACGAATACCATTACCAACATCGTCCACGGTGAGGAGAAGCTTGCCGCCCGGCTTGAGCACTCGCTTCATTCCCTCTACTCCAGCCACTACCTCTTTGGATGATTCTATGTGCTCCAGGACCGAGAGACAGGTAACATAGTCAAAATAGTCATCCTCCCATGAAAGGGAGGACATGGGCTCCCGGCGTATCTCTATGATGTGCGGAGCCCCAAAGTTCTCATCATGCCCCCACAGGCCGTCAGGGCCCTCTAGCCCAGGATCACTACCATAAGCCCTGTACTGATTCTGGCCGAGGTAGACAAGGAAGGGCGAGGTTCCACAACCCACGTCCAACACCCGCGCCCTGGCAGGACTGCCAATTTGCCCTGCGGCAAAGGGGTACTCCCACTGGCGGGACCAATAGATACCATCGGCATACTTCTCATCCTCGGGGTCATGCCTTCGCCGCCCCGTTAGCTCATACGTCTGGATAATCTTGCGAGTCACCTTGCGGAAGTAAGGCAGGTGATATTCCTCATCCCTAGCCCAATAAGTGTCTACCTTCATTCACTTTCTCCCTTGTTAAAGAAGGCCACGAGGCCATCCCCCAGTCCCAGGTCTTCGTGCAGCCCAGGCTGAATGGTGACTTCATATCCCCTATTCTCAAAGAACTCATGTCCCCATCCCGACTTGTGTGCCATAAGCTCTGCGCAGGGTACATCAGCGGGCTCAAGAGCGTCAGGGGGATTGATGATACTCTGCCAGTCGTCCCAGGGTTGCCAGCCATCGGGGGTAGCCACCACAACCTGGTATCGGGCTATCTTCTCTGCCGCCAGGATACAGGCCAGGGCAGAGGGGGCGTGCATGTGCTCCAGGACATCCGCAAGAAGCACTACGTCAAACTCATTCTCCGAGAAAAGTTTGCCAATATTCTTTCCATCCTCACAGACTATTTCATCGGCGTGCACTGCCGCCCAGCGCTCCAGGGCCTCGCAGCAAACATCCAGTACTACCTTTCTCTCCGCCGCAAACAACCACGCCCAGATACCATCATACCCACCAACATCCAAGATCGAGTTGTGAGTGTGGGTAATCCCCTCCAGAACCTTAAGGTGGGTATCATGGGCAGCAATGGTCTGCCCGTCGGGGCATGTCGGCTCGTGGGTGATGGGCTTCGGGGCCTTCTTCCAAGGGAGGCGGATGTTCTTTGTCCCATTCTCGTCCTCGAACCACGCGCCCCATTGTAGGTGACCATCGTCTATGGGCTTCCAGCCCGCGAATGGCTGGGTGATAGAAAGGATGCGCTCAAATTCAGCTTGGGATATATCGGGCTGGAACCTATCCATAGTCTTCCTCCCGCGGGAATCTTGCCTTACTGTCCTGAACCATACTGCTGCTCAGGTGCTTTTCAATCTCAAAGCATAGATTCTTGAATGCTTCATCTACAGTTAGTCCACCCGCATGTACCCCCGGAACCTTGGGGCAGAAGCCATGAAAACCTTTGTTCTCATCGTCCTCTATGATAAGCTCAACATACCATTTCATTTCTTCTCTTCCTCCTTAAGCAAGATAGCGTAGTCTACTGCTGCCAAGGAGAGGCAGACCATGTAGGCCTCATGAGAGCAATTGCCCGGAGCCCTCATGCTGGCTATAAAGTCCTGTATCTCTACGGTGGTGGTACATTTTCTGAGCTGCCTGCGCCACACAAGAATTTCTTTATTCATCAATCAACCCCTTTCTTATTACCCTGCTTAGGGCATCAACCAATAATACCACAACCAGTATTACTAATACAACCGTTAGTGTTTCGTGGCGCTTGAACATGCGTATGGTCTGGGTAAGATACAGTCCAATCCCCCCCGCGCCTACCATCCCTAACACGGTGGCAGAGCGAATGTTTCCTTCTAGGTAGTACAGAATGTAACCAGCGAAAAGAGGCCACAGAGGGGGTAGCATCCCATACCTCAAGACCTGGAACTCACTAGCCCCCTCTGTTCTCATGGATTCCAAGATCTCTTTTAAGGTTGGCACCGTGGCCTCTATTCCCTCAGACATATATTTTCCGAGCGCTCCGATAGAATGGCACGTTATGGCGAACACTCCCGCCAGGGGCCCCAAGCCTACCATGGCTACGAATAGTATGGCCCACAGAAGGATAGGGATAGATCGTAGGATGTTGATTAGACCTCGGACCATTAGATAGGTACTGGTAGAGGGTGCAGTATTGCCTGCTGCAACGAAGGACAAGGGGACAGCGACCACACTCGCCAAGGCCGTACCCACTATGGCGATTTGGATTGTTTCGATGAGCGGCTGAATGAGATCCCCTAGAATTGCTAGATTCGGGGGGTACATCCTGCTGATGTAGTCCACAGCCCGCGGTATCCCCGAAATGATACGGGGCAAATCCTCTATTAGCCCCGAGACTGCCCAGAGAAGCAAGACTACCAAAAGAAGAATCTTCCATGCCTTCACCCTACCCCTTGTACCCCAATAGCTTCTGTAGCGATGTGTCTATTGCGTCCCACGTCTCTCGGGACATCACCGTCCGCCATGCCCCAAGGAACTCCCAATCCAGATATTCCTCTACGGGGGCAGGAACCTTATACTCTCTATCGGTTGAGCGGTGATAGATAATATCAAACTCCATGAAAGTATACGGCACGGGCCGCCAGGAGGGTATGACATAGGGCAAGCTGTTAGGGGTATAGTGGAAGTCCAATTGCATGGGGCCCTTGCGTAGCCCGGAACCATCAGACCAGCCAGGGGAAGCAGCCAGAGCCGCCCATAGCTCGCGGTAGGCTTCCGCGGAGCAAACGGCGACTACATCCAAATCATTGTCGTCCAGATAGTCCCGGTTTCTGTAAAGGCCCAAGCAGGTGCCCCCGTACAGGAAGTAGGCAATGTCTCGTTCACGGCACAGGGCATCCACTCTGTCAAGCATCTCGTCCGCCCACATTGGGTCGTCAGAAGGACTTACGTTCTCCATATACTCTCCTTTGCATCCAGTCTACTATCGGTCTCCACGCTTCCCTGGACATGGGGATACGCCAATTCTCGGTGAACGCCCACTCCAGATAGCCTTCTATGGGACACGGGGCCAGAATCTCCATGCCTTCGTACTCAAGAACCTCGAACTCCGTACAGCTAAACGGGTGCGGCTTCCAGCTAGGAGGAGTGTACGGGGGGTCAGGGCTTATGTGCTTCAGGTCTAGTTGTATCTCGCCCTTACGCAGCCCGCTCGAATCTGTCCAGTCAGGAAGATGCGCCAGCTCACTCCAGATACTTTGGTAATCTTCCTCGCTGCACAGGAGTACCACGTCAACATCATTGTCCTCTGTCCAGGTGCCATCCCTGTAGAGGCCAAGCAATGTCCCCGCGTAGATAAACCAAAGTATACCCCTTTTCTGGCACACATTGTGGACAGCGCGTAGTACCTCGTCTGCAAGCCCTGGATCGTCAGAGGGACTTATGTTCCCAGGGCTAATGTTAGGAGTAAGCTTTGATGTCTTGCTCATTCTGTTACCCAAGAAATTCTTGTCCCGCCATCATGTCCGTGGATACGCTTTATATCTTCTAGAGAATCATAAACGGCTGTGCTGCCCCCCGCAGTGCGCCACCGGAGTACCGCCACCCCGTCGGGGAACACCACGCCATCAGCCACGATTCCGGTGCCGCTGATTCCGCTCACGTCCTCAGTGCGTATAAGCAAGAATATCCTTACTTCGCTCATTCTGTAAGCCCCAGGTAAGCCTGAACCTCTCTAATGGGATCATAGGCCCTCGAAGGAGGGGGATCGCCCCAGCGCTCATTGCCAAGACCACAGTGCATTACAATATCTGTCGGTGTGCTAAGGAAGGCGGCCTGGATCTCTAGGCGTAGATCTTCGGGCATATCGGCCCTTACTACGATGGATCCCCGGATGACGGGCTCTCCTTCCCAAAAGACAGCAAGCTCATCGGACCCGATAACGCCTTGCTCTATCGCTGCAATCATGCGAGTATCGCAAGTCGCACCCGCATCCACCGTACCGTTCCTGACCGCCTCTATCACGGCGGGATGGGTTCCAGCAAAGAAAATCTTGCCAAGCTCAGTGCCACTCTTCTTGATATAGGTTGCAGGCAAGAGATAGCCCGACGCACTGCCTATGTCAACGTAAGCAAGGGTAGCTCCCTCTAGAGTGGTAAGGCCGGGCCGGGTGATGATCTGGGCACGGTAGGTCATCGGGGTGCCGTCTGGATTGGCTATGCTGGCAATGGGGATAAAGTCTACTTCATTCTCTGCCAGGACAAAGCCCGAAGGACCAAGGCGGATTATGTCAGCGTGACCATACTTGAGGGCCTCAATCCCTGCTGCATAATCTGTTACCACCTTGAATTCTACTGGTTGGTCCAGTTCTTGGCTGAGGTAATCTACGAATGGTTGATAGCTCTTTACTGTTGCTTCTACGCCAGCGGCAGGGAGCTCAACCATAACAAGCGGGTCGGCCATTGGCGCACATGCGACTAAGAGTAGGCCCAGCAGGGTTCCTGCCAGAGCCCCTACAAGAGCTACGCATAAAAGCTCCAACCAGAACGGCCAATTTCTACTCGATGTATTCTTCATAGCATTTTCTCCTTATGATACTGGACGATATGCCCGGCGTTCTGGGGATTACTACATACTGTACCCCCGCTGCCTCTAGTTTCTCTCTTGCGGGTTGGTGGGTGTCCAAATATCCATGGTCTGTACTCACTGCCCGGATGGTAACATCACACATAACTATTCCCACCGCGTCTCGGGGCCCATGGGTGGGAAAAGCCACATCCACACAAGATAAGGCAGCCACAAGACGAAGACGATGCCAAAGAGGATAGATCGGGGGCCTACCCTTCTTCTCGATAACCCATTCATCTGTGTGCACCCCCACTATAAGCCTGTCGCCTAGAGAAGCTGCCTGTTCTAAGAATTGCAGATGCCCAATGTGAAACAGATCCCATACCCCTCCGGCATAGACTACTGTTTGCTTTGTGGTGAAGACCCCTTCGTCTCCCATAACCTCTTTACTTGTCCAGTCCCAGTGTCTCTCGTAGGTCTCGGATAACGTCATAGTCACTGTCGGTCATGGGGGCGTAACCAGTGATATCATCTCCACGACCCGTAGCGTCCATGACCTCTTTGGGCACATTGACCAAGGCTGAAGTGATCTTGGCCTTGAGATCAGTAGGCATATCCTGTCGTACCCACGTTGCTGTGCCGGGGATGGGGTCAGAGATATTGAGAATAACCAAATCACCCTCTACGAATACGTCCTCATTGATACCCTGGCGGTAGTACTGCTCTGCAATAGAACCGGCATCCACCATGCCATTGAGCACGCTCTCAACCACCACGAACTGAGCCCCGCCAAAGAACTCCTCGCCAATAGTGATATCATTCTTGGCAAGGATGTAGCTAGGCATCAGGTAGCCCGAGGTAGAGCCAATGTCGGTGAAGGCAAAGGATGCCCCGTTGAGGTCTGCCAACTCAGTAATGCCTGAATCTGGAAGCGTGATGATGTAAGAACGATACGAAGGCTCCCTGGTAGAAGCCATTACTTCTGCGGCCAGAACCTCTATGTCTACCTCTTGGGATGCCATGGCATAGCCGCTTGCGCCACACGCAGCGATATCGGCATGGCCATATTTCACAGCTTCGACCACCGCCGCATAGTCTGCGCCAATGCTGAGCTCAATCTCCCGGCCCACCTGAGCAGAGAGATATTCTACAAAGGGTGCCCACTGCTTCTCAAGGACCATTATGTCATCGTCGGGCGGGATCACATACACCAATGGAGGATCCGCAGTTGGGGCACAGTTGCTCAGCATCACCACAGAAAGCCCTAGGACGAGGAGCATAAGAATCAGAGAGAGCCAGCTTGATCTGAGAGCTTGAGACATTGGGCGTTCTCGGAATCGTGACATAGGTTATTCCTTTCTCGGTTAGTTCTGTTTTTGCCATGGCTTCTTGCTCGTAGGAAGGGAAAAGGTCATCAACCACATAGATGCTGACGCCGTGCCTTTCAATGGCTGAGTAGTCGTCAAAGGCCGCAAGTGGTTCTGCGAAGTCCACGCAGCGTAGGGCCTCCACCACTTCCCTGCGTTGCTCAAAGGGTATGGCGGGAGAGGCCTTGAAGCTCTCTATGAAGGAGTCTGTGCACACACCAGCTATAAGGAAGATGCCGAGCTCAGCAGCCTTCTCCAACCATCGAACATGCCCAAAATGAAGAGGGTCTGCACAGACCGGAGCAAAAACTACTGCGCCCGACTTGGGGTGGGGCACCCTCCAGTTGGGGCCATAGAGGCAGATAAGATGCTGCTCAATGGGATGCGGAATATTGTACTTCCGACCCTTGTAGGTCACGGTGTCAAACTGAGAAGTATATGGGATCACACACTCATACAACGAGGGCTCGGGCCCCCAGTAATCCTTACCTCCCCGGATGTCCGTCAGGATGTTGTGCTTCCAGTAGTGATTCACACCATCCACAACAAAGCCCTCTCGCTCCATCCCCTGCTTCATCCTTATGAACTCTTCTGGGGTAGAGATGACGCCTAAGTCCAGGTCATTGTCAAGGGTGATGTACCTTCCATCTCTATAGAACCCTAGGGCAGTGCCGCCATAGAGGAAGTAGGTTACGCCAAGATCAATACAGACCCCATGAAAGGTATCCAGTATCTCATCAGCGTGCTCTACGTCATTGGAGGGCGGAATCATGAGTCGTGTCATTACTTGTCTCTGTCATCCTTGTAAAATTCGCAGCGCGTAATATCCATGTTCCAGCCATCACCAAAACTGAAGGCCCTTCTGCGCAGCGCACACTCGGGCATTGATACACAATGGAAAAGGCACACAGAGTCATCGCCATGACGCTTTTCTTCTCCCGTGTGAACAATATCTATGGTTATTCTTTTCTTCTTCATCCCTACTCCTCCTTCTGGAAAACGATTGTCGTGCCCTCAAGCCCTAACTCCTCCCACTCTAGGTGGGCGTGAATATAGTCCTCGCAAGCCCCATAGACCTTGTATTCTTCCCCGGCCACATAGTCGTGGAGTATCATGTATCCACCAGGCATGACCTTGGATGCCCAGCGGATAAGGTCGGACATCACAGCATCATAGTTGTGGTCGCCATCAATGAAGAGCAGGTCGATCCCCCCGAGGCCCCAGGGGACGATGTGACTATCTTCCCTGAAATGGGAGTACCCCAGCAGGAAAAAGATGTTCTGCCCCTCAAACTTCTTCTGCAAGAAATCAGCGTAGCTCTCAAGATCCCTCCCCTCCCACTCCCATCTCGCGCCCACATCCACAGTGTATACATAGACATGATCTGGCGAGTGCTTGGCAAGGATAATGGCTGTGTCCCCTAGATGGGTGCCAATCTCAAGTATCGTCCTGGCGTTCTTCCCGAGCAGGGCTGCGTACTCGGCCAGAATGGTCTCCTTGCTCATTTCTTCCTCCGAAAGGCCCGACAGGCCTCAGCAGCATACTCCCTTAGGCAATTCCGAAGGGGACATTCCCCCCGAAGAAGGGGGGTCAACTCGGGGTGACGAACCCAGGCGCGGCAGGCATCTCCACGATGGTAATACCCATTCCTAAAGCCGCAGAGCCAAGGACCATGCTGCCCCTTACCCCACCGTTCCGCCAGCGAAGCCTCCCAGCTCTTACAGGTAAAGCATTTTTTCTCTAGGCTCCACCAATCATCACAGAGACCACACTCCTCTCTCTCCTTGTACACAAAGGCATCTGCCTTAAACGTATGTCTTCCCCCCTGTTCGCGGGCGGCGCATCTCTTATCCCACCTATGCGCGGAAAGCATTGTGGATGCAATCAAGTTCTGCTCTTCTTCTGTCAACCAGTCCCAGACCATGTTCTACCCTCCTGTTAATCCCCAATCTTCCTCTATTGCGTAGATATACTGTGCGATCTCTTCGCTGGTAAGATTGGATGTGCTGACATAGACATTGTAGTGCCCTGGCTCTCCCCGGTAGTGCCAAGCCTCCTCGTCATCCGGCAGGGCTATCTGGATGTCGAAGGCTTCTGGCTCTTCCCAAATACGGCTGCCAGGATACGGTATAAGAGGCCCAAGACCAATAGAGGTAGGGCGAGCAGTGTCAAGCCAAGCTCTTGTCTCCGCAACCGTCTCATGTGACTCTCCCGGTAGACCCAAGATCATAAAAGCGCGAACGGCGATCCCTGCATCCTTGCAGGTTTTTACTGCCGTAGTGTTTTGCCGCGTCGTTGTTTTCTTACCCACCGTATCAAGTATAAGCTGGGACCCACTTTCAATGCCGATACTAACCTCCACGCATCCTGCCTTGGACATGGCGAAGGCGAGCTCTTTATCAATTCTATCTGCTCTAACAAAGCATTTCCAAAGAAGATCGTATGGCTCAATAGCCTGACAGAAATTGAGAACCCGGTCCTTCCCAAGTGTAAATGTATCGTCATATATCATTAGTCCCGTGAATCCCAAGTTCACAATCTCGTCTATCTCCGCCATGATGTTGTCTACACGCCTGAACTTGGTGGAGTCATCCCAGGGTGCCTTGCAGCAGAAGGAGCAGCGGAAAGGACAACCGCGAGTGGTAATGAGGCTAGTTGCCTTCCTAGCTCCGTCTGGTATATGATCTCCGTTTCCTCGCCCGACATGGCCTCCCGATCCCTTATTGAGAAAGTAGCTATAATCATGAATTGAACATAGCTCTCGGTCAGGAAAGGGAATCTTATCAATGGGGTATGTGGGAAGTCGTATGATTGCAGGGCTCTCTGGTCGAGCCAGTCTTGGAGTGTCAAGGTATTCTCGCAGGGCTCGTTCGCCTTCTCCCTGGATGATAACATCCCAGTCAGAAATCTTGATATCCTTCGCAGTAGAGACATAGGGCCCTCCCAATATGTATTGGGCCTGCGGGTTGCGGGGCTTGTGAGTTGCGAGGAACCTACGCACCCACGGCACTTCCGTAATATTGACCGTGATACCGTAGACATCATATCCATCTGGTATGCCATCTCCCTTTAGGCAAGCGTCCCAATACAGAACCTCATGATTCCTTATGGCTGCGGCCAGGTACAGTAACCCTAAAGGCGGAAACACCCCTGGGTCTACTAGGAATTCCGTCCTCGGACGTATCAGGCACACCCTCATCTACTGGCTCCTTTGCTGGTGACTCGTCAGTGAGTTCTCTGTACTCTCCATCTATGACGTTTTGCAACTCTTCAAGGTTCATGTCAGAGTAAGAGTCGGCATCCTTCTGGACATCGCCCAGCTTACTCTTGATCGCCATTAGGACATTGGTCTTGTCTACACCTATCCCCACCACGACCATCATATCTTTGACCTTCATGCCCCTTAGCTCGTCTGGATCCTCGATGCGCCGAAGGATCTCTTCCAGGTACAGGTCGGTCGTGAGTAGGACCTTATCAAAAATGCCCTCGGCGATACGCCTCCGGGCCTCTTCGTAGAGCTGAAGGTTCTCGTCCCTGAGCTTGCGCAACCTTGGCGCAGTAATCCCCAGGGCTCTGGATGTCTTGGCTACATTACCCTCGTTCTGAGCCAGAAGGGCTATGGCCGTAGACGTTTGCTCCACTACCACCCTAGC
>Ga0307379_10009781_pt1 | contig 12779 bp, 14 predicted proteins | sample UN2MG_FD_202237 | JGI IMG/M metagenome (GOLD analysis project Ga0307379, IMG submission 202237) | Soil microbial communities from Risofladan, Vaasa, Finland - UN-2 | ecosystem: Environmental > Terrestrial > Soil > Coastal area > Acid sulfate soil | place: Finland: Risofladan, Vaasa | collected... | reverse complement strand
CTGTTATGTCAGCCGGTCACAGAACAACGAAAAAATACCGGGTGCCCTTCTTTTGCCGTGCTTTTGGGTAAGCCTGCCGCCGAACCAACGTGGAGCAAATGATGCACCGATTCCTGACAGCCACGGTCTTCGCTGCCGGCCTTTTGTCCGGATTGCTCGCTGTGCTGCCCGGTGGCCGTGCAGCTTCGGACGAGGTTGAGAATCTTTTGGCGCTGTGCTCGGATCCTCAGACGCCGGTGCAGGATGCTATGAACGCCTGTCGCCGGGTCGCTGAGACGGGCCGGTTGGATGCAAGGCGCCGGGCGCTGGTCTGGTTGAATGCCGGGATCGCCGCGCACGCGCTCGGCCTCTACACCGAGGCGGTTGAATCACATAGCGCGGCCATCGTTGCTGATCCACGATTGTCAGCAGCCTTTGAGAACCGAGCCCTGGCCTATGAAAAACTTAATCAACTCAACGAGGCACTAACCGACTACGCTGCCGCGATCTCGTTGCGCCCGAAGGCGCCGGGAGCCTATTTGGGGCGCGGGATCCTGATGCTGAACCACGGAGCGCCGGAGCGTGCGCTGCCTGATTTTGGCCAAGCGCTCGAGCTTGATCCAACCCTGATTGCCGCGCGCTACAATCGCGGATTGGCTTTTCTGCAGCTCGAGCAAAGCGAATTGGCCGAGTTGGATTTCTCGGATGTAATTGGGCGCAGCCCGCAGGATGCGGGGGCCTATCTGAACCGGGGCCGTGCCCGTTCGGATCAGAGCAAGGAAACAGCGTGGAACGATTTTGATCGGGCCATCGCACTGAAACCCGAATGGGCGGCGGCATGGTACATGCGTGGCCGGTTCCTTGACGCGAAAGGCATGGTGGATGAGGCGAATGCGGATTTCCTGCGCGCCTATCAGTTGGGCCACGCAGATCCATGGCTGATCGAGCGAATTCGGCGAATGTCCGGTCAATAGGGGCGGCGTCGGAGCTTAACCGAGCAACCTCGGCAAGGTCAGGGCGACCGCCGGGAACGCCATCAGGATCGCCAGCCGGATGATGTCGGTCAGGACGAAGGGCAGGACGCCGATCATTATGTCCTTTAGCTCCAGATCATCGGCAGCGCCGCGCACTACGAACAGGTTCATGCCGACAGGAGGCGAAATCAGCCCAGTTTCAACGGTGACTACGGCGATCACCCCGAACCAGATTGGGTCAAACCCGGCATCGATCACCAAGGGATAGAAGATTGGCACAGTCAGCAAAATCATCGCCAAGCTTTCCATGAAACAGCCCAGCACCAGATAGAAAACCACGACGCCCAACATCAACTGCCAGGGCGCCCAGCCGGCCTCGCGGATCATGTCAGCCATACTGAACGAGATTTGGCTGACCGACAGCAAAAAACCAAAGATTTCGGCGCCGATCAGGATGACGAAGATGGTCGCGGATACGCGCACCGTTTCTGTCAATGCGCCAACCAGGTCGGGCCAACGCAAACCACGGAAAATGGCTAATATCAGCGCTAATGCTGCGCCCACACCGCCCGCCTCGGTGGGGGTGAATAAGCCGCCATAAAGTCCACCCATGACCATGCCAAACAGTATCGCCACCGGCAGGAACCGGCGGAATGCAAGGCCGAGCGAGCCGGGGTCGGTATCCATGTGTGCCGCCGAGGGCCGCCAGAACCGCGCCATTATAGTGACGCAAACGACATAGAGGGCGAAGGCGAGCAGTCCTGGCAGAAACCCGGCCAGGAACATGGTGCCGACCGACTGCTCGGTGATCAGCGCGTATAGCAACAGTGCGATCGAGGGTGGGATCATGATCCCCAATGTTCCTCCCGCCGCCAGAGAGCCCGCCGCCAGACGCGGGTCGTAGCCCTGCGCCCGCATCTCCGGGTAGGCGACGCGGGTCATCGTCGATGCGGTTGCGAGCGACGAGCCCGAGACCGTTGAGAAGGCTGCACTTGCGATCACGCCGGCGACCGCCAATCCGCCGTTCCAACCATAGGTGAAACGTCGAGCTGCGAGGAACAGGTCGCGTGACAGCCCGGCGCGGCTGACCAATGAACCCATCAGCAGAAACAACGGCACCAGGGTGAACGAGTAGTTCGAGGCAGTCTCGAATGCCCCAGATTGAAGGATATTCAGTGCCGGAGCGATGCCGATGATCGCAGCAAAACCGGCGAAGCCGACCAGGATCATCGCGATCCCCACCGGGCATCCCAGTGCCAGCAGCACCAGCAAAACCGCGATGCCGAGGAAACCAGTTTCCTGTGAACTCACCCTCTGGCCCCGCGCAGCGCGAGCCACAGCCCGACCAGCGTCAGCGCCGACATCGCGAGCCCGGCGAAGCCGGTGAGCAGCCACATCGGCAGCTCCAGATCCTGGGTCGCATCGCCGCGTGTGATTTGCAGCAGCGCCTCGCTTATCAGCAGCCATGCTGTCGCGGCACCGAATGCGGCGATTGCCAGTGCCCACAGCCGATCGAGCAGAGTGGCGAGCCCAGGTGGCAGGTGATCTATCAGCAGGTCGACCCGTACCATGCCGGCTTCGGCAGCGCGTGGCAACGACGCCAGCACGGTCACCATCAGCGCATAACGACTGATTTCGATGGCGCCGGGGATCATCAAATTGACCGCGTGCCCGGTAGCGTCGAACAGCGCCCGGCCGAGCACGTTGAACGCGACAACGGCGAACAATGTGCCCAACCCGGTCAGCGCGACGGCGTCGCAAAGGCTCAGCAGGCGCTTCAAGTGAGTTCCCGCATCATTCCATGGAAGCCGTTCCGCGCCCGCCGCCTCGCCTCAGCTCTTCAGCTCGGCCCTGCACTCGGTGACATAGCCCTTGACCTTGCCGTAGGTCTCGGTGCCGGGCAGTCCCTTGTCGTCAAGCTCCTTCAGGTAGGCTGTCGTCGCCCGGTCGGCGGCGGCCTGGAACTCGGCCTGCGCCGCACCCTCGATCTTGTGGATCTCGCCGGTACCCACGGTCGCCTCCAACCCGGCCACGTCGCCCTGGTCAAATCCCTTGCCAGCTCGGATTGCCCAGTTCAGGCCGGAATTGTCGTCGATGACCTTCTTCAGATCGGCGGGCAGGCCGTCATATTTTGCCTTGTTCATCGTCAACACAAAGGCGGCGGCGTAAAAGCCGAACTCGGTGTGCTGGTCCGAGACCTCGTAGACGCGAAAACCCTTCACCGCCTCCCATGGCAGCATGTAGCCGTCGATGGTGCCACGCTGCATCGACTCGTAGATGGCCGGCGCAGGCATGCCGACCGGCTCGGCGCCCAACTCCTGCAGCAGCCTGCCGATCACCGCGCTCGGGCGGCGGATCTTCAAGCCCTTCAGATCGGCTAGCGTGGTTACTGCTTTGCCCGTGGTGTGAAGGTGTCCGGGACCGTGCGTGTGTACGAACAACACATGGGTTTCGCCGTATTCCGCGTCGAGCGCGCCCGAGTCATATAGCTTTTGGAAGGCGCAAGAGCCGACCTCGGCAGTCTCGAAAAGCCCTGAAAGCTCGACCACCTGGCTCAACGGAAATCGTCCGGCGGTGTAGCCCTGCAAGGTCCAGGCGATGTCGGCGACGCCGTTCTTGGCATTGTCGTAGCCCTCGGGCGCCTTACCCAGTGTCTGGGCCGGGAAGATCGTGACATCGATGCGGCCGCCCGACTGTTCCTTCACCGCCTCGGCCCAGCTGGTGAAAAGGTCGGTGTTTTGCCAACTGCCCGCTGGCATGAAATGAGCGAAGTTCATGTCCACTTCCGCCGCCGTTGCGAGTGGCGCGGCAGGAGCGATCGAGACGAGGCCAAGAGCAGCGACGATGGCGGGTGTGAGTCTCATCGGATTTCCCCATTTTGACGTTGTTGTTGGTGACTACGCACTATTTGATACACGATTTGATACACGTCGGTGCGCCGAAATCAAAGTAGACTGCGTGTGCCTTGTCAGCCACCCATGCATTTAAGCGGATGCGCTCGTACAACTAAGCGGGTGCGCTCGCATAACGGAGGCGCTATTGAAGCGCGGAGCACGCGTTCTCCTGCTGCCAGGAAAGCCAAAATCACCGATGCTGATCACCGATAATCCTCTGCGGCTCGTCATCTTCGACGTCGATGGCACATTGATCGATAGCCAGGATTTCATTCTTGCGGCGATGCGCGGGGCTTTTGCCCACGCCGATCAGCCGGCGCCCACGGACGAGGCGACGCTGGGGATCGTTGGACTGTCGTTGCCACAGGCGATGGAGGTCCTGGTGCCCGGTATTTCGGAGACCGACCGCGATCGGCTGGTGCAGTTCTATAAGGACAGCTTCGTGGCATTGCGTCAGGCGGGCGGCGGAGAGGCTGAGACGCCATTTTATCCCGGCGCGCGAGCTGCGCTGGATCGGTTGGATCGTGCCGGTTACCTGTTATCGATCGCCACCGGCAAGGCGCGCCGCGGTCTCGATCATATGCTCGACAGCCATGGGATGCGGCAACTTTTCGTCGGCACCCAAACGGCGGACGATGCGCCGTCGAAGCCGCATCCGGGGATGGTTCTGAATTGCCTCGCCGCCACCGGAGTCGCGCGCCAGCATGCGGTGGTTGTCGGCGATACTGAGATCGACATGGCGATGGCGCGGGCCGCCGGGGCGCGGGCTGTTGGGGTTGATTGGGGATACCACTCGATCGAGCGGCTGCTGCGCGGTGGAGCGGAACATATCGTTAGCGACTTCGTCCAACTGGACGCAGTACTGCTCGATATTTGGGCTACGGCATGAAGCGGTTCTGGAGCGACGTGACTGTCCAGCCCGTCGATGGCGGTTTTGCGATCCGGCTCGACAGCCGTCCATTGCGGACCCCGTCCAAGCTGCCGTGCCTGATTCCGACCGCCGCATTGGCCGAAGCGTTGGCGGCGGAATGGGCAGCGCAGGGGGCTGAGGTCAATCCCGATGCGATGCCCCTGACCCGTGCGGCCAATACGACCATCGACCGGGTCGCCCCAGAGCATGACGCTGTGGCCGCGATCATTGCCAACTTTGGTGGGACCGACCTTATCTGCTACCGCGCCCCGCATCCTGAGGGCCTGGCGCAGCGCCAGTCGCAGGCGTGGAACCCTTTGGTCACTTGGGCGTCACAGGCACTGGACGCGCCGCTGGTTGTCGCTGTGGGGGTGGTGCATGTGGCGCAACCGACAGACAGCCTCGCCAAGCTCGATGCGGCGGTGCGAGCACATAGGCCGTGGGAACTGACGGCCTTGCACGACCTGGTGTCGATCTCCGGCTCGTTGGTGATTGGGCTGGCTGTCAGCCGTGGGCATCTCGATGCAGAGACCGCCTGGCCGCTGAGCCGGATCGACGAGAGCTGGCAGGTCGAGCGATGGGGTGAAGATGCTGAAGCCGCGGCCGTGACCGCACGCCGGCGAGTCGACTTCGCCAACGCCGCGCGGTTGCTGGCGCTGGTGCGATCATGATGCTGGCGCGCTGGGCACTACGGTGTGTCTTCGCCCCGGTGCCTATTCAGCCATAGCAATTGACGAGACGAATCTGGGTCTGCTGGCCAGGGCGAATGACCATTCAGTGACATGGATATTGAGCCAACTGTTGAAAGGTTGATACGGGACCATAAGCTCGGTCAGGATTATCGTGTCGAGATTGGCCATATCGGGCAGGATCGCCCGCGGGACATCTAAAACGTCCAACGCCACGCCGGCGCCGACCGGCTGCGACCAGAGCACCCGGTAGCGGTCATCTGCAGCGACATACTGAATGCTGCTGACACGGGCCTTCGCTCCGTCTGGTGCACGCGACAGCAGATTATCCTGCAACACATAAAGATCGTTCAGGAATGCATTGGTTACTTCAGTTTGCCGCGAAGTGATGTCGGCCAATACGTGCGCCGCCTTGGACGCGTCGCTGCGGCTTTTATACGCATCGAAGAATCCGGCGCTGATAACCAGCCAGTGTCCGCCGTCAGCGCCCCTGGGCCAATTTGATGTGATTGCGTAACGGAGGATTTCAGGCTCATCGTAACCACCGAGGAGTGGAGATGAGAATGAAATCCGGAACACCCAAGCCGACGGCAGATCGTGTCGTCAGAGACATCCGGCGCAAGACTCGCAAGCGCCATTCGACCGAGGAGAAGATCCGCATCGTGCTGGAGGGCCTGCGTGGCGATGACAGCATCGCGGAGCTGTGCCGCCGCGAAGGTATTTCTCAGAGCCTGTATTATTCCTGGTCCAAGGAGTTCCTCGAAGCCGGGAGACGGCGTCTGGCCGGCGATACTGCCCGTCAGGCGACCAGCCCCGAGGTGAAGGATCTTCGGGCTGAGTCCACCGCGCTCAAGGAGACCGTCGCGGACCTAACCCTCGAGAACCGCCTGCTCAAAAAAAGCATGATCGCGGATGGGGAGGACGGGGAATGAGACAACCACAGCCGCTATCATGAGAGCCTCGGCAACGTCACCCCTGCTGATGTCTACTTCGGGCGGGACCAAGACATTCTCAACGAAAGGAATAAGATCAAGGAGCAGACCATGAAACAGCGCCGCTTGATCAACCAGAAGCACGCGGCGTAAACTGCAACCTGATGAGCCAGATCCTCCTAAAGGCCATCACGTCAGAAAGCCCAATTTATCTGGCTACGGACACATGAAAATTCAATGCATTAGAAATTTATCTCTTCGATTAATATCGCTAATGCAACTAAAAAGTTAACCATGATTTGTAATACTCGCTAAAGAACGATTCACTCTATAGTATAGTGTACTTACGAATATTTGATTTTTTTCAACTTTAAGGAGAATTCAGGTGCGGCGTGCTGATTCGCGTGGCAATTATCCTGGAGTTACAATGATATAAGGTGCCGATCTGTGCTGACCCCAGATACCAAAAAAAGTGCACACGCAGTGTCTTTGCGACCCAAGCAGCTAAGGCGGGTTTACGCTTCCGCCTTACCCTCTGGCCCGCCGCCGCCGCCTGCCTCCGTCCTCGCCGGTGCCGCCAGATTGGGCAAACGAGACCTTCGGCAGGGTCACATGGGTGTCCATGTTTGGATAGGTGGCGGTTTTGTGCGGGATGGCGATGGCGCTGACGAAGTGCTCCTGGAAGCGTGGCTCGACAGCGGTCTCGATCTTGTCGATGGCGCGCACCACCGCCTCGATCTCGCGCCGCGAGGCCAAGTTCAGCAGGGCTATCCGCGCCCCGGTTCCGGCCGAATTTCCGGCCGAGGAAACCTTGTCGAGCGGGCAGTCAGGGATCATCCCCAGAACCATCGCATGCAACGGCGAGATATGTGCCCCGAAGGCGCCCGCCAGGACCACCCGGTCGACCTGTTCGATCTCCATCTTGTCCATCAGCAGCCGCGCCCCGGAATAAAGCGCCGCTTTGGCGAGCTGGATGTTGCGAACATCGAGCTGCGTGATCGTGATCAACGGTCCGCCGCCGGCGCGGCCGTCATGCATCACATATGACCAGGTGCGTTCATCCTCGATCAGCCGCGCGGTTCCCACCGCCTCGCTGCTGCCAATGGCGCCATCCTCGTCGACAATTCCGGCCATGCGCATCTCGGCAATCGCCTCGATGATGCCGGAGCCGCAGATACCGGTGACCCCGGCCGGGCCGACCACCTGGTCGAATGCCGGCTCGTTCGACCAGTGGTCGCAGCCGATCACCTGGAAGCGCGGCTCCTTGGTTGCCGGGTCGATCCGCACCCGCTCGACCGCACCCGGCGCGGCGCGCTGGCCCGACGAGATTTGGGCACCCTCGAAGGCAGGTCCGGTGGGAGACGAGCAGGCGAGCATCTTGTTGCGGTTGCCCAACACAATCTCGGCATTTGTGCCGACATCGACCACCAGCATCATCTCGTCCTGCAAATGCGGGCTCTCGCTCAAGACCACGGCGGCGGCATCGGCGCCGACATGTCCCGCGATGCAAGGCAGGATATAGAGCCGGGCGTCGGGATGCATCGAGACATCGATCTCCTTTGCCCACAGCGACATTGAATCCGATGTCGCCAAGGCGAACGGTGCCCAGCCAAGCTCGATCGGGTCGATTCCCAGCAAAAGATGATGCATCACCGGATTGCCGACAAAGACACCCTCGACGATGTCGGTGGTGGCGATCATCGCCTCCGCTGCAACCTGTCCGATCAGAGAATTGACGGCGCCTCGCACCGCCACTGTCATCTCGGCGGCGCCACCGGGGTTCATCATTGAGTACGACACCCGGCTCATCAGATCCTCGCCGAACCTGATCTGCGGGTTCATTAGTCCCGAAGACGCCTTCACGTCCCCAGTGATCAGATCGCAAAGATGGCAGGCAATCGTGGTCGAGCCGACATCGAAGGCGACGCCGTAAATCGAGCCCTCATAGTAGCCGGGCCAAACCTGCATGATTCGGCTGGGGGTGCCCTCGCGGCCACTATAGACCGCGACAGTGGCGGCCCACTTGCCATCTCGCAACGCCTTTTGCAGCCCTTGCATGGTGCGCAGACCGCCGATCACATTGTCCAGCGACCACTGCTCGCGCAGCGCTTCACGCAGGCGCTCAAGATCGCCCTGCGGGTTCTCCATGTCCGGCTCCGCGACCTCGACATAATACAGCTTAGTGGCTGGATCCATGTGGATATCACGCGCCTCGACGCGTTTACGCACGACCTGTTTGTGGACCTGGCTCTCGGGCGGCACATCAATGACCACATCGCCCTGAACCTGGGCTTGGCAGCCGAGCCGGCGGCCCTCGATCAGCCCGCGTTTCGACTTGTAGCGCTCCTCGACCTTGTTCCATTCGCTGAGCGCGTTTTCACGAACCGTGACGCCGTGCTTCGAGAACTCGCCGTAGGAGGGGGTGATCTGGCACTTCGAGCAAATCCCACGCGCGCCGCAGACCGAATCGAGATCGACGCCGAGCTGGCGCGCGGCGGTCAGGATCGGAGTGCCCACCGGGAATCTGCCGCGCTTGCCGGAGGGGGTGAAGATCACCAGAGGATCGGTCGGGTTGTCGGTCATTCAGAGCTCCGGGAAGCGGGTTCGCGCGGGGCGCGCGCTGCGACGATGCCATATGATAGTTGGAGGCCGTTGAAAAGGAATTGTCGGTCAGCGGCATGCGGTGATGCGAAGGCGGCGGGAGAAGGGGCCAGCATGGGCAGATGGCTTGGGTTTGTGCCTTCAAATTAATATTTCACACTAAAAATAAGGAAACTTGATTAATCACATTATAGATGCCATCTATTCAATGAACCCCGTCGATCGAGGAGAAATTGAAATGCTGCGGTTGGCCTTTGCACTCATCACTACGCTCTCCCTTGCGGCCGGAGCGGCGCTGGCCGACGAATGGAAACCGCTGCTAACCCCGGCGGAACTCGCATCAATCGTGGAGAGCCAGGAGCCGATCTTGGTTGATATCCGTGGCGTCGCCGATTACCGCGAAGGCCATGTGGAAGGCGCGGTGAACGTGCCCTACCACGCCTGGCGCGGGCCGGAGTCGAACCCCGGCGCGCTGATCAGCGACGAGAAGCTGACGCTGATTCTGTCAGAGCTTGGCGTCGAGACCGGCACTCCGGTCGTCGTCACCTATCGCGGCGCGAATTCGACTGATTTTGGCTCGGCGGCAAGGGTTTACTGGACCCTGAAATCCGCTGGGGTCGAGGAGATCGCAATCCTGAATGGCGGCGTGACGGCCTGGGTCGAAGCGGGATTAGACCTATCGAAATCGGAGGCGAGCAACTTTCCAAGCGATGCGGAGTTCACCTTCTCGAATGAATGGTTGATTGATCGAGATGGGGTCCGCGCTGTTGTCGAGGGCCACCGTGCGGCGCTTTTGATCGATGCTCGCCCGCTGACATTCTTCGAGGGCGGTAAAAAACACCCGCTTGCTGCTTGGGCAGGCACTCTGACGAACGCGTTGAACCTCGATCACCAAAGCTGGTTCACCAATGGCGCCTCGCTGATCGCCGATCCGGTGGAGTTGCAGGCTATTGCCGCAAAGGCAAGCCATGTGCCGGGCGGCCCGGAGATTGTGAGCTTCTGCAACACTGGCCATTGGGCCGCGACCAACTGGTTTGTGCTGAGCGAGATCGCCGGGATCGAAGGGGTCAAGCTGTACCCGGAATCGATGGTTGGCTGGAGCCAGGCGGTCGGCCGGGTCGCGCAAGCGGATTGATCCGGTTCACGCCAGATCGACCGGCAGTTCGGTCGTCTCCTTGATCTCCTCCATGACGAAGCTGGCGGAGATGTCGGCCAGTTCCACCTTGCGGATCAGGCGCTGATACAGCCGATCATAGGCGCGCACGTCTGCGACCTTTGCCTTCAGTAGGTAGTCGAGATCGCCACTGGTGCGCCAGACGCCCAGGATCTCGGGCATTCCAGAGACTGCACGGGTGAACTTTTCCAGCCATTCGGGCTCATGCCGGTCGGTTCTTACCGCGATGAAAACCGTCAGACCCAGCCCCAGCGCGTCCGGGTCGACCAGGGCGACGCGGGCTTTGATGACCCCGGCCTCCTCCATCAGGCGAATGCGCCGCCAGCAGGCGTTACGCGACAGGCCAACGACCTCGCCCAGCGCCTCGACACCAAGCCCGGCGTCGCGTTGCAGTTCGCGCAGGATTCGCCGATCGATTTGATCGATTTCCATCATATTTGGAAGAATATGGGAGATTATCCCAAAATTCAAGAATTTCATCCAAAGGTTGGGAGCCTATCCCGCGCGATCCATGACATCAAGGTAGACAGATAACCGAAGATCGGGGGATTCCAATGATCGCCAATATGAAATCACTGTTCCTGGCCCACCCGCAGGCGGTGGACGAAACCTATTTCGAACATCTGGCCTTTGCCAGCCGGTTCGCGGCGACGCTGCTACTGGCAGCCGGCGCGGCGCTGGTGCATGCGTTACTGCCATTCCTGTTCGAAAGGACCGCCAGCCGGATCGTCGCCCGCCTATATGAGCGGACCCACAACCGGGGCCGTTGATGTTTGGTTCACCTGTCGGGCGCAGTCTGTGCACAGCCGTTCTTTTAACCGGCGGATAGCGGGGCATCAGGATGTGCCGTTGGGCTGCCTATATCGGGCCGGAAGTTTTCCTGGAGGAGGTTGTCACCGCGTCGGGGCAATCATTGATCGCTCAGTCCTTGAGGGCGCGCGAATGCACGTCCGGCACCAATGGCGCTGGAGCTTCATGCATAACGGTCAGGTGGGCGGCTATGACAGGTTGCGCCGCCGCATTGATATGATGATCCCGGACGCGCTGTACGACAGCCGCAAGGGTGCCACCGATTCCGAGGCGTTGTTTCTGATGGCGCTTGCCGAGGGGCTGGAGGATGACCCGCAGCGCGCTCTCGAGCGGGCGGTCGGCCGGTTGGAAACCTTGTCACGCACCCACGGCACGACACCCCATATGCGCCCGACCGCGGCCCTGTCCGACGGCGAGCGGCTGTTCGCCATTCGCTATTCCTCGGACGCTGAGGTGCCGACGCTGTACCACTGCCTCGCCTGCAATCGCGGCGGCCGCGCCGTGGCCTCGAAACCTTTGGAGGTGGAAACGCAGGGTTGGGAGGCGATCCCGCCCGGAAGCTGGTCGGAAATCCGCGCTGACGGGGTGGCGATCAGCCCGTTCCGACCGGTGGCCGAGGCGCGGGCGGCGTAAAGCGCGAAAGGCGGTCGAGGCCTTCTTCGCCAAGCCGACACAGCGAAGGCCGAAGTGTTGCGCGTTCCACTCCGTCGTCGATCTGCAGGCGACCATCAACCGCTCCGTCGCCGAGCTCAGCGAGACCGAGCCGAAGCCATTCATCAGGCACGCCGATCCAGGCGAAATCATCGACATCAAAAACCCAGAGATCAAAAAATCGGGTTCAATCCAGACTGGGAAACGAGTGATCTTGCCTCCCCTTTGGTTGGGCACTCAGGCATAACCATTGACGAGGCCGGTCAGGAAAGCGCCTGGCCAAGGGAGGCGATAATCTCGTCGACGGATTCGACGACGGTGAGGTAGTCGTGGAATTGCTTCGTGACGAAGCCCTCGGCGACCATGTGGTCAATCAGGGCCAGGAGCGGTCCCCAGTAGTCGTTGGTGTTGAGCAGGAGCACGGGTTTCTCGTGCAGGCCTAGGTGGCGCCAGGTCAGGACTTCAATCAGTTCATCCAGCGTGCCGGGCCCGCCAGGGAGGGCCACAACGGCGTCGGCATTGCCCAGCATCAGCTTTTTGCGCTCGTGCATGGTTTCGGTGACGATTAGGGAGTGGATGTCCTGCTTGCCGACCTCCAGTTCGTACAGGTGGCGCGGGATGAAGCCAGTAATCCGGGCGCCAGCGGCTTGTGCAGCGCGCGCGGTTTCGCCCATCAGGCCGCGATCCCCGGCGCCGTAGACGAGCGCGTAACCGGCAAACGCCAACGCCGTGCCCAGCGCCCTTGCCTCGCGCACATAGATTGGATTGCGACCGTTTCGCGATCCGCAATAGATGCAGATCGAGCGCTGCAATGGTAGCATTCGCTGTTTGCTCCCCGGAAATATGAAGGATTATTTACACGACGGGGAAATGATAGGATAGGGTGCGCTGAAAGTGGTTCAGCCTATGGAAGGCGTTCGAAGAATGCACGAATTGGCCAAGTGGCTCGTTGGGATCGGCCTGGCGGTGATTGTTGCGCTGGCGGTTTGGTTTCAGACCCGGCCGGTGTCGGCGCCGGTGCCGGCCAGCGTACCCGCCGCCGCGCCGGTGACGGAGTTGACGCCGGAGCCAGTGACTGAGTCAACAATGGTGGCCCCAACAGAAGTCGAGACTGAGACAACGACCGAGGCCCCGATGGCGCCGGAGTTCGATGTGGTTCGCGTAT
>Ga0307379_10009778_pt1 | contig 12780 bp, 12 predicted proteins | sample UN2MG_FD_202237 | JGI IMG/M metagenome (GOLD analysis project Ga0307379, IMG submission 202237) | Soil microbial communities from Risofladan, Vaasa, Finland - UN-2 | ecosystem: Environmental > Terrestrial > Soil > Coastal area > Acid sulfate soil | place: Finland: Risofladan, Vaasa | collected... | reverse complement strand
TTTGGTTGGCCAAATTCTTCTTGAACGGACTTAACTCTTTAGGAACAAATGGGGAGATGCCTTTACTGGTGGGAGCAAGTCTTTTTTCTGGGGTGATGACTAATTTTATGAGTGATGCTGCTACTACGTCTCTCTTAGGTCCAATTACTATTCCTATGGGAATTCTCTCCGGTGGAATAGGAGAACCCTGGGCAGTCGGATTAGCTACTGCCTTTGCCACCTCTTTTGCCCATTTTCTTATTGTAGGTACCCCTAACAATGCTATTATTTATGCCCTTAGCTCTTATCCGGGAACAGATAAAAGAATAATTCATCCTATCGATTTCCTAAAATATGGATTCATCTTATGGATTCTTTGTCTGCTTATTTTGTGGGTGGTTGGTTTTCTCTTCATATATAAAGTCATCGGTTTTCCTCCTGGTATTACCGAATCAGCTAAAGCTGTTCTCGAAGTAACCAGGAACGGAGTAGTTCTACCTTAAATTATTATGACCTGTTTAAAGACTATTGATATAAAGTTCAATTTTGATATACTTTTTTTATTGTTAGTTAAACAAAATGTTTAGTTTTATAAGAGGAACTTATTATTAAAATAATGGAGGTTACTAGGTTATAAATTATGAAAAGCGAGAATAGATTTGATAAGTGGCCAGACTTTAGATTTAATTTAGAAGAAATAGCCGGTGCTATAGGAGATTTTGGAACACTATTCCCTATAGTTTTGGGGGTAGCTATTGTTTCAGATCTTAATTTAGGACATATACTGTTATTCTTTAGTGCATGGTACATTATCACCGGTGTATATTATAAATTACCTATGCCCGTCGAACCGATGAAGGTCATCGGGGCAATCGTTATCGCAGGTGGCTTATGCAAGGAAGAAATTACTGCCTCAGGAATAATTTTAGGGGTTTTCTTTTTAATTTTGGGTCTTTGTAAAGGGATGAAATTTATTCAAGAAAAAGTTCCTTCTAGTGTGATTAGAGGAATTCAAATGGGCTTAGCGTTACTTTTATTTAAAACCTCAATCAATTTTGTCCTAAAGGATAGCGCTCTATCTATCATTTGCATCACCATCATCATTCTATTTTATATAGCTAATAAATCTATTCACCTGGCAGATATTTCCGCAATAGTTGTTATATTAATCGGAATAGTGATAGGTTTATCAAGGTATGGTATTCCTCAGATAAGAATTTTTTCATTGCCAACTTTAATTATTCCAGGAGTTCAGGATTTTTTAAAAGGAGGATGGTTATTGGCAATTTCTCAAGTACCGCTGACTATTACTAATGCGATAATTTCCACTTCATTATTGATGCAAGATCTTATTAATAGGGAAGTTGAGCCAGATAAATTATCCATAAGTATTGGACTTATGAATCTTACATCTGTTCCTTTTGGTGGATTTCCTATGTGTCATGGTGCCGGTGGTCTTGCTGCACAATACAGGTTTGGAGCAAGGACAGGCGGATCAAACATTATTAGCGGATTGATATTAATACCATTAGCCTTATTTTTTGCCAGCCCAGAATTTGTAGCCATTATTCCTCTTGGTGTTTTTGGTGCATTATTAGTTTTTGTTGCCATTGAGTTGGGAAAACATAGCTTGAAAACAAATTCTTTTACTGTAACCATCACTATAGCAATACTAGCTGTATTAACTAATATGACAATTGCTTTTATTATTGGGATGATATTAGCATATGCAATAACAAAAATAACTAAGCGTCATTCAGGTTGATTTAATTTGCACTTCTTCTCCGATCTTTCTATAATTAAGATTACTAAAAATAAAAGGATTATTTAGATGATTAATTGTATTGGTTTTATTGGAACTGGCTTTATTATCGGTATTCTCTCTGGTCTATTCGGAGTAGGCGGAGGATTTCTCCTTGTGCCTTTGCTAAATATAATTTTTAATGTTCCTTACAATATTGCTATAGGAAGCAGCCTTTTTCAGATGGTAGGGACCTCTACTGCTTCAACTTTGAAGTACAAAGGTTACGGTCATATAGATTATAAACTGGCTGGATTTATCTTGATGGGATCGGTAGTGGGTGTAGAATTGGGATCACGAGTTCTAATGCAACTAAAAAGCTCAGGATCTATCATAATTAATGCTTCTACTATCAGTACGATGGATTTTTGGATAAATATTATCTATATAATTCTTCTTTCTATAGTCGGAACTTCTATGTTCTTAGAAAGTAAAAAAGCAAAGAAAAGAGCACCTCAAGGGGGAATAGTAGAAAGTTTAGTTTCTCAAAAAATACGCAATATAAAGATTCCTCCTCTTATATCTTTGCCCACTTCAAAAATAGAAAATATTTCCTTATGGAACTTAATTTTTCTTGGTTTTGGGGTAGGTATACTTTCCGGATTATTAGGAGTCGGAGGGGGTTTTATTATGAGCCCTGCCTTAATTTATTTAATAGGTGTTCCTACAAGTGTAGCTATCGGGACAGATCTCTTCCAGATTATATTTACCTCAGCATATGGGGCTATAACCCATTTACTAAAAGGGAATATAGATTTTAAATTAGTAGGTTATATTTTGACTGGTTCTTTAATTGGTTCTCAGTTAGGAGCAATGCTCAATAAAAAACTAAGAGGAGCTCATGTAAGGTATTACTTTTCCTTGCTGATTTTTTTTACAGCAGGGATTATTCTAATTAAATTTCTTTTTGGTATAGGTTATCTATAATTAAAAGGATCGTATTTTTACTACTAAATGTAATTGGGAAAAGTAGATAATATGATAAATTACTAAAAAGATAGGTGGTTTTAAAATGAGTTTCGAAATAATAAAAAGGGAATCTACTTTAGAAGTAATTGTCCAACAGATAAAAAATCAAATAAAAAAGGGAATTTTAAAACCTGGGGAGAAACTGCCTTCAGAAAGAAAATTAGCCGATCAATTAGGATTAAGTAGAGCATCTGTTAGAGAAGCTATTCAAGCTCTTGCATTTTCAGGTTACCTCGAGGTAATTCAAGGTAAAGGAACCTACATTTTAGAGATGGCTACCAAATATGATGAAATCGTTAATTTTTTTTCGGAATTCTCTAATTATTCTTTAGATTATCTTATGGAAGCAAGAATTATGTTAGAAGGTGAGTTTGCACGATTAGCAGCTTTAAATGCAAACCAGGAAGAAATCGATGAAATTGAAAGGGTTTTTAATGAAATTGTCAATTCTAAGGATATAAATAGCTTTGTCGTCAAAGATTTGAAATTTCATTTAACTATAGCTAAAGCAACCCATAATCCTATCATGAATGGACTAATGAAAATTATTGGAGAAATGTTATATAAAGAAACGCAGAAAATTATTGAAATATCCAAAGATACCAGGGTAAATACCATTGAAACTGTCAGGAATTTGGTTCAGGCGATTAAACAACGAAATGCCGAACAAGCGAAAGAATTGATGAGCGAACATATTAGGAATATTAGAGCATCTTTAGAATCACACTAATCTCACTAGTGATGAACATATTGATTCTTTGCTTTTACATAAGTAAATAGAAAAATAGTACCTTAGGATTGTGTAATTATGCTTGCGTACTTGAAACTGGTGCGATTATCAAAGAGAGTAAGGTCGCTCATTATTTAAAAAAGATACGATCCAGAAGATATTTTTAAGTATTTAAATTTTTGTTAAAAATAAGCTAGAAAAATAAAATAAAGGGGTAATGAGAAAATGATCATAAAAAGAAGCTTTAGTACTATCGACACACATACCGTAGGTGAACCAACTCGTAATGTTATAGGCGGCTTACCTCCTATACCCGGAAAAACCATGAGCGAGAAGATGCTTTACATGCAAGACAACATGGACTGGATCAGAAAACTTCTTATGTTTGAACCAAGAGGCAGCCAAGTCATGTCCGGAACATTTATCATGGATCCATGTTTGCCTGAAGCTGATTTTGGCATCATCTATATGGAAGTTGGTGGTTTTTTAAATATGTGTGGACATGATACAGTTGGTGTTTGTACTGCCCTTATAGAATCAGGCATGATTGAACCTAAGGAACCGATTACACAGATTAAACTTGATACGCCTGCCGGATTAGTGGTGGTAGATGTAAAAGTAGAAAATTATTCTGCCAAGGAGGTTTCTTTTACTAATGTTCCGTCTTTTTTATTTGCCAACGAAATAAAAGTAGATGTTCCGGGTTTTGGTAATATTTCGGTAGACATTTCTTATGGTGGTCTATTTTATGGAATTATCAAAGCGAAAGATGTCGGATTAGATATTTCCCCAAAAAATTCAACAGAAATAATTCGTGTCGCTCATATTTGCAAAGAAGCAATCAATTCTCAAGTAAAAACTTATCATCCGGAAAAACCCTACATGAACGAAGTTACTCATATAGAGTTTTCTACTGAACCTACTAATCCTAATGCAGATATAAAAAATGCAGTTGTTTTTCCTCCTGGCGCTATTGACAGATCTCCTTGTGGAACAGGTACAAGTGCTAAAGCGGCAAGTCTTTTTATAAAAGGGCAATTAAAAGTTGGTGAAGCATTCGTTCATGAAAGTATTATTGGCTCTCTGTTTAAATGCAAAGTGCTTGGAACAGCTCAAGTAGGTAATTTTAAGGCAATTATTCCTCAGGTTACTGGAAAGGCATATGTTACCGGATTTCACACTTTTGTTTTAGATCCGGAAGATCCTTTTCAGGAAGGATTCCAAATACTGTAACAATAAGTTCATTTATTTAATGTAGTTAAATGGTCTTTGTTAATTGATCAAAGAAGACATGAGAGAATAAAAAGCCTTTTTTGAATTAAGTAAGAATATCAGTTAATAAATATTTAAAGTAAAAAATACAAAAAAAATAAATAATCAGGAGGAATGAAATATGAAAGAATTAAAAGGAATTTGTGCAGCATCTTGTACACCCTTTAAGGAAGGTGGCGAGAAAATAAACGAAGATGCTTTAAAGGCTCATTTAGATTATTTAATAGAAGCAGAAACACATATTATTCTTGTTTGTGGTGGTACAGGAGAGTTTACTTATCTAAGGGATTGAATGGATTAAATGAGCCCTTTGTTCATAAAAGTATTCTAGGCGGCGCCTTTTGCGGCACTGCTATACGGGAAGAAAAAGTAGGGGAATATGATGCAGTTGTCCCCCGTGTTTCCTGCAGCGATGTACATATTACTGGGTTCAATCATTTGGTGGTGGAAGCCAACGATAAATTAAAAATGGATTTGTGAGTTGATAATTTGGGCTGCAAGGAGAATAATTCCGTACGATACCAAGGTCATTGATAGGCTGGCAAATTTGAATACATAGTAAAATTGTAATCTATATAGAGGATTATCTCCTAAAAACTAACTATTTAATACAACATATTTTACCTAAGCAGCAAATTTAACTCTATATGTTCTTTTGAAAACTAAATAGCAAAATAAATGGCTATATAAAAGAGTAAAAAGCTCAGGTATGGGCCCACTTATCAAACCTTTACAATTTATGGCTGATATCTTAAACCCTAAGTAGACCTTTACACGTATTAATCCTCTTACCGGCAGATGATCTATCTTGTACCCCTTCTTGGTACCGAAAAATGTAGTACATTCTAGTGCGGGTTTCTATACCATCGAGCAAGTTTTTGGGGAGTAGTGTTATTAGTGCAGAAAAGGAGACTTAGAGCTTTAACTTTAAGCTGTCTTTATTATAGAGATAAGCCTACTCATTTTAAGGAGACAAGAATAGAAAAATCTTGGTCAGGTGTTTTGCAAAAACTATCCAGAATAAGGTAATTAATTAAAAAAACTAAAGAGAGTTTCAATATGTATTATTACAATCTAAATAAAATAAGGATAAGTATGTATGTTTATCGAAATGTTAAACTTTAATAATATCCAAAGTGGGTTTATCTACTGTAGTAATGTTATTTGAATTAGTACCCTTTTCTTAAAGGCATAATGGGAGGAGGTATAATTCCGGCACTTATTGTTACTTCTATAATAACGACAATAGTCAGTAATTTTGCATCGAAAGCGTACGGGTAAATTCAATAAGTCTATGGTAAAAGAAAATAATTAGTTAGTATAATGACTATCTAAGTGTAATTTGATAAATATATGATTTATACCGTAGATAGTTTTTATACCCAAATAGATTAAAAAAATTGTGTATAGGGGGTAATTAAATGAAAAATAAATATTTTAGTGAGCGAGACGGTGCTCACCGCCGAGCAATCTATAAAGGTGTTGGATATTCAGATCGGGATCTTAGAGAAAGACCTCACATTGGCATTGTAAATCCTGTAACCGATCTATCTCCTGCTCATACTCATTTAAAAAGGCTTGCAGATTGGATTAAAGCAGGAATCTGGCAGGCTGGAGGAGTACCATTTGAATTTGGTACATTTGCCACATGTGGAAATATTTCGATCGGGACGGAGTTCCTGAAATACGAGTTGGTGATACGCGATGTAATGGCCGCTTCCATAGAAATAGTGGCTAAAGAGCATTTGTTTGATGGTTTAGTGTTGCTTTCGTCTTGTGATAGTTTAATACCCGGTCAACTTATGGCAGCAGCACGAGTAGATATTCCTTCAATTTTAGTTACTGGAGGGCCAATGATGCCAGGTCACTGCAAAGGAAAAGAAATAACTACTGCTGATGTGAATGAAGCAGTAGTTGATTCGGATTTTCCAGAAGAAGATTTAAGAGAAATGGAGGATAATGCCTGCCCTGGATTTGGTGCTTGTTCTATAATGGGCACTGCTAATACTATGCAAATTTTAAGCGAAGCAATAGGAATGTCTTTATCCGGTTCGGCAACGATTCCCGCTGTTAGTAGTCTGCGCTGCAGTGTTGCGAAAAAAGCTGGAAATCAAATTGTGGAGCTTATTAAAAATAAAATAAAACCTTCAGATATTATTACGAAAAAATCTTTAGAAAATGCCATAAAATTATGTTTGACAATCGGGGGTTCAACTAATGCCGTACTACACATTATTAGTATTGGAAAAGAATTGGGTATAGATATTGATCTTGATTTATTTGACCATTTAAGTAGGCAAATTCCATGTTTGGTATCAGTAATACCAAATGGTAAAAATACTATTATAGATTTATATGAAGCAGGGGGAGTACCGGCTATAGTTTCTCAGTTAAAAGACCACTTGGATCTTAGTTGTATGACTGTGGATGGAATGAATCTTGGTCAATGCATTAAAGGGATAAAGGTAAAAAACAGCGAAGTCATTCGTTCTTTACATAATCCTTTGTATAAAGAAGGGGGAATTGCTGTGCTAAAGGGGAATCTTTCTCCTGAAGGATGTATAACCAGACAGACTGCAATCAAACCAGAAATGATGGTCTTTACAGGCAAGGCGCGGGTGTTTAATAGTGATCAGGAAGGCTTAAAGGCGATTCAGAATGGGGAAATTAATAAAGGAGACATAATAGTTATACGATACGAGGGGCCAGTAGGCGCACCTGGAATGAAAGAAATAATGCTCAGTACTGATGCATTATATATTAAAAAATTAGATACCACAGTTGCTTTAATTACTGATGGAAGATTTTCTGGTTTTAATCGAGGGCCAATAATAGGGCATATTTCTCCTGAAGCAGCTGTCGGGGGTACTATTGCAGTTGTTGAGAATGGAGATAATATTTTAATCGATATACCACAAAGAAAACTGGAACTCTTAATAGACAATATAGAATTAAATGACCGGCTTAAGAAGTGGAAAGCGCCAAAACCCAAACAGGATAGAGGTATCCTTGGAGCGTATGCAGCTCTTACCGAGCCGTCTCACAAGGGGGCTGCTTTTAAAGTAAAAAATACCAAAAAAATAAATAAACAGGAGGAATGAAATATGAAAGAATTAAAGGGTATCTGTGGGGCATCCTGCACGCCATTCAAAGAAGCTGGCGAAAAAATAGATGAAGATGCTTTAAAAGCCCATCTCGATTATTTAATAGAAGCAGGAACACATATTATTCTTGTCTGTGGTGGTACAGGGGAATTTGCTTATCTTCGTCCTGAAGAGAAAAAGAGGATTGTTGAAGTTTCTTCAAAGCATATTGATGGCAGAACCGCTTTAATGGTTCAAACCTCAGCAATCAGTACGGTTGACGCCATTAATTATGCCAGGCATGCTGAAGATGCAGGGGCTGATGGTCTTCTGGTTTTACCTCCTTATTTTGAAGGTCCCGATGCTGATGGTGTTTATTATCATTATGAAAAAATTTCTAATGCAATTAATATTCCTATTGTTACTTACAATATTCCTGTACATTCAGGATTTGATATTACACCACAATTTTTTAAACGGTTAATGGAAATCGATAACATAAAATTTATTAAAGACAGCACCGGGGATTTTGTAAGAATCCGTGAGCTAATAGCAGCCGTGGGAGATAAGGCCAAAGTCTTTAATGGTGCTGACCCTATTGCCTTTGAATCCTTACTTGCAGGAACTGTTGGCTGTATATGGGGTGCAGCAAATGTTATGCCGAAGGAATGTGTTCAGCTTTATGACCTGATTATGGCTAACAACCTGGTGAAGGCGAAAGAACTATGGAAACGGATGCTACCTGCTAATTTATTTTTCTGGAGTCACGTATATAATTCATCGGTGAAAGCTGCGACAAATCTATCCGGTAGAAGCATTGGAGAATGCAGAAAACCTGTTCTACCTTTAAAGGATTTTGAACTGGCGGAATTAAAAGAGGCTTTGAAACCTCTTGGAATTTGATAATTTAATCTAGAGGATTTTTACCTGTGAAAGAAAATAGAAGGGAAGGAAATGATTTTTCCATTCTTCTGTCTATTTGTTAAAAATTAATAACAAGAAGACTATAAATTTTATTGACGAAAGGAAGGTCTTTAAATATATGAGGGTAGACAACCATGTTATTTTAGGCAAGGATGAAAGAAAAGAAATAGTGGAGATACAGGTAGATGGTAAAACCATCCACGCAAAAAAAGGTGAAATGATTATTGCCGCCTTAATGGCAAATGGCATTAGGATCAACAGATATACTGTAAAAAAGAAAGAACCAAGAGGAATATTCTGTGGGATAGGACAATGTACAGATTGCGTCATGGTAGTAAACGGCAAACCAAATGTTCGAACTTGTATTACTCCGGTAGAGGATAGAATGATCATAAAAACACAATATGGCGTAGAAAGGAGCAACGGATAATGATTGAAAAAGAAGTGGTTGTGATCGGAGGTGGTCCTTCGGGATTATCCGCTGCTGTTGAAGCTGCCAAAAGAGGCGCTGAAGTCCTGCTTGTAGATGAGAATTTACGGGCGGGCGGTCAACTATTTAAACAAATACATAAATTCTTTGGTTCAAGTGCCCATAAAGCCGGAGTAAGGGGTATTGATATTGCTACTGAGTTATTAGAACAAGCCAGAGAATGTGGTGTAGAAGTTTGGCTAAATAGTGTTGTAGTCGGTTTGTTTAACGAAAGAAAGGTTGCGATAAAAAGAACACTGACAGATAATTCAGAAAAATTAGAAATAGTTCAGGCCAAAAAAATTGTTATTGCTACCGGTGCTTCAGAAAATGCGGTTAGGTTTAGAGGATGGACTTTACCAGGGGTTATGGGAGCGGGGGCTGCAAAAACAATGACTAATGTTAATCGTGTATTACCTGGGAAAAGGATTCTTATGATTGGTTCAGGAAATGTAGGACTAATAGTGTCATACCAATTAATGCAAGCAGGGGCAAAGGTAGTAGGTGTAATTGAAGCAGCGCCTCAAATAGGAGGATATGGTGTTCATGCTGCTAAAATTAGACGAGCTGGAGTACCTATTTATACCTCTCATACAATTCGAGAAGCAATAGGCAGTAAAAGTGTAGAAAAAGCGGTAATCTGTGAAGTAAATGATAAATGGCAACCAATTACAGGAACAGAAAAAATATTAGAAGTTGATACAATTACAATTGCTGCTGGCTTAAAGCCACTAATAGAATTAGCCATGATGTATAACTGTAAATGTTCTTTTATCCCTCAATTGGGTGGCTGGATACCCTTGCATGATGAAAATATGGAATCTACTATTTCAGGAATATATCTAGTTGGTGATGCTACCGGGGTCGAAGAAGCAAATACAGCTTTAGAAGAGGGAAGATTAGCAGGTATTGCAATTGCTGAGGCATTAGAATATATTTCCTTGGAAAATGCGAGGAAATTAAAAAAGGAAATATGGCAACGTTTAAATGAATTAAGAATGGGACCTTTTGGAGAAGCAAGAATGTTAGCTAAAAATAACATATTAACAGGTTGTAAGAAACAATAATTTTAGATGGTTAGTTATTTTATAATCTTACAGATAAATTGTATGGTAATTTTTAATAAAAAATATTGAATTAGTAAAGGAAAGAAAAAAAATGGTATTAAGGGAAATAGGTTATTTAACCAAGAAAGAACTTGTGGATTCTAATTGTTATCCCTCTGAAGAACGTTTTAATAAAGGGCTGGTAGTTATTATTGAATGTACTGAAGAAATTCCCTGCAACCCCTGTGAAGCTGCTTGTAAATTTAAGGCAATAAAGATAGGAAAACCAATTACCAATGTTCCTATTTTAGACGAGGATTTATGCATAGGTTGTGGCGTGTGTATAGCCAAATGTCCTGGTTTAGCAATATTTGTGATTGATAAAACTTATTCTGATAATGAAGGTTTAATTTCTTTTCCATATGAATATTTACCTTTACCTTTAATCGGCTCGATTGTGAAAGCAGTTAACAGAGAAGGGAAAGTTGTTTCTTCCGGAAAGGTGATAAAAGTATTAAACAATAAAAGCCTGGACCGGACCCCAGTAGTCACTATTGCTGTCCCGAAAGAGAAATTGGATGAGGTGAGAGGTATAGAAAAATTGGAAAGTAAAGATTCAAAGTAGCTTTTACAAAAGGGAGTAAAATAATGAATAAGAATAATGATGATATAATAATTTGTAGATGCGAAGAAATTACATTAGAGGAAGTAAAACAGGCAATTAGAGACGGAGCACGTGATGTTACAGGAGTAAAAAGGAGAACAAGAGCAGGGATGGGTCTTTGTCAAGGAAAAACTTGTGAAAAATTGGTTCAGCAAATTATAAAAGAAGAATTGGATAAAAAAGCAGATGAAACAGGTACGTCAACGTTCCGTCCCCCAGTAAGACCTGTGACTTTTGGCACATTAGGAGGGAAATAAAAAATGGCAAATTGCGATACCGTTATCATTGGCGGTGGCGTTATAGGTACGAATGTGGCATATTATCTTTCCAAAAAAGGGGTAAAAGTAGCTTTAGTTGAAAAAGAGGATATTGCGTCTGGAACTTCAAGCCGATGCGATGGTAATGTCCTAATAGCCGATAAACAGCCAGGGTTTGACACGAAAATGAGTTTTACAAGTCAATTATTATTCAAGGAATTAGTCAGTGAGATTTCATATAACTTTGATTATACGCAACGAGGAAGTATATATATTATAGAGAGTGAAGAGGAATTTAAAGTAGCTGAAGAATATGTTAAAAAACAGGTAGAAGATGGATATTCGATGCGAATGATGAATAAATCGGAGATTCATGAAGATGAACCTTATCTTGCTGAAGATATTATAGGAGGGGTAGAAATTAGTTGCGATCTTTCTCTAAATCCAATGGCACTTGCTTTTGGATTATCTTTAGAGTCTAAAAAAAACGGAAGTAAAATATTTGATTATACTTCTGTAAAAGGTATTAGATTAGATAAAAAGGGAGCAGTGGAAGCAGTAGAAACAGATCAAGAGGTGTTAATAACAAAATGTGTAGTAAATTGTGCAGGTATATGGGCTCCTGAAATAGGGAATATGGTGGGCATAGATATTCCTATTAAGCCGAGACAGGGACAGTTATTAGTGGCTGAAAAGGCTTTCCCGGTGGGGAAAAGAAAAATTGTAGAATTCGGTTATATGATGGCTAAATTTGGAGATAAAAATTACAGAAGAAATGTTAGCCCTGAACTGGAAGATTTAGGAATTGCCTTTGTTTTTGAACCTACACAAGCAAATAATTTTTTAATCGGGAGTAGTCGTGCTTTTATTGGTTTTAATACCCATGTGTCAATAGAAGTTATACGGGGATTAGCAGAAAGGGCAATAAGATTTTTCCCTATAATGAAAGATATTCATGTTATTAGAGCATATGCTGGCTTAAGGCCTTACGTAGATGATCATATGCCGATTATATCTAAAGTAGATGAAATTCCGGGTTTTTATATTGCTTCTGGGCATGAAGGAGATGGCATTGGCCTTTCTCCCTGAACAGGAAAACTAATAAGTCAAATGATTACTGGTGAAGAAACAATGGTGCCTACTGAATCTTTGAGTATTAATCGATTTAAAAGGAGCAAAACCAAAAAATTATGATTATAAGTTTTATGAAGTAAATATAAAAAGTATTAAAGAGAGAGGTGTTTTCATTATATGTCATATATATTAAAAGAAGGTACTGGTTATGCAGGAAAGTTATTAAGAGTTTTTCTTGATGAAAAGAAGGCTAAAGAAGAAAATTTAAATTTTGATGATTTAAGAAAGTATATAGGTGGAGTAGGATATGGGGCTAAACTTTTGTATGATGAACTAAAAGAAGGAATTGACCCCCTGGGACCTAACAATAAAATAGTATTTGCAACAAGTCCATTAACAATGAATACTGTACCTGGCGGAGGAAGTATAGAGTTATGTTTTAAATCACCCCTAACCAATGGTTGGGGAGAATCCAAGTGTGGCGGAGATTTTGGACCAGAAGTAAGGAAAGC
>Ga0307379_10009777_pt1 | contig 12782 bp, 14 predicted proteins | sample UN2MG_FD_202237 | JGI IMG/M metagenome (GOLD analysis project Ga0307379, IMG submission 202237) | Soil microbial communities from Risofladan, Vaasa, Finland - UN-2 | ecosystem: Environmental > Terrestrial > Soil > Coastal area > Acid sulfate soil | place: Finland: Risofladan, Vaasa | collected... | reverse complement strand
CTGCGTCGAGACGCCGATGCGGTGTGGAGTATCTCGGCGACGACGCGCCCGCCTCGCGGCAACGAGAAGAGCGGGAGCAGCTACGAGTACATCAGCCGGGAGGAGTTCGAGGCCCGCCGGGAACGGGATGAATTCCTGGAATGGGCCGAGTACGTGGGACACCTGTATGGTACGCCGGCCAAGCCGGCGTTCGAGGCGATGGATGCGGGGCGGAACGTGGTGATGGAGATCGACGTGCAGGGCGGGGCCCAAGTGGCCAAGCGCGTGCCGGCATCGGTCCGCATCTTCGTGCTGCCGCCGACGATGGATTCGCTCAAGGCCCGGCTGGAGGGACGGCACACCGAATCGGCCGAGCAGCTCGCCAAACGACTGGCCGAGGCGGACGGTGAGATCGGCTTTGCCCGCGACTCAGGCTGCTATCGCCATTTCGTCGTGAACGACGTTCTGGAAGACACAGTAGCCGAGATCGAAGGGATCATCAGATCGGAAACGGAGAACGCGGATAGATGATCGAAGCATTGAAGAACGACGATCTGATCCGGAAGCTGGGCGGCCGGTTCAAGTTGACCGCGCTGATCCAGCGTCGGTGGCTGGAGATCTTGCACGGGGCTCGCCCGATGGTGGAGACCAAAGGCCTGAGCGACCTGGAGGTCGTGATCCAGGAGATTGCCCAGGGCAAGATCGAGCCCAGATACTGGGAAGGCGACGAGGAGCACGATGAGCTCGAGGAGTGAGGCGGAGGGCTCGTCGGAGCTGGGCGGCTACGAAGTTCTGGTGGCCGTCTGCGGCGGGATCGCGGCCTACAAGGTGTGCCAGGTGGTCTCGACACTGGTGCAGCGCGGGGCCGGCGTGACCGTGGCCATGACCGAGTCGGCCACCCGCTTCGTCGGGGCGGTGACCTTCGGGGCCCTGTCGGGGCGGCGCGTGCTGACCGACCTGTGGGCTGCCGAAGCCTCGTACGACCCTCAGCACGTGCGGGTGACCGAAGCGCTGGACGCGCTGCTGATCGCGCCGGCCACGTACAACGTGATCGGCAAGATCGCCGGGGGGATCGCGGACGACATGGTGAGCACGCTGGTCTCGGCGGCCACCGGCCCGGTGATCCTGGCCCCGGCCATGAACACGCGCATGTGGGAAAACCCGGTGCTGCAGCAGAACGTGCAGAAGCTCAGGGAACACGGCTACCGGTTGATCGAACCGGGCGAGGGCTGGCTGGCCTGCCGCACGGTCGGCAGCGGTCGGATGGCTGAGCCGGACGAAATCCTCGACGTGGTCGTGGAACAACTCAAATCCGCCAAGCCGAAGAATCGTGGACAGTGAATGACCCGTGCGGGGTCGCACCAGGTTCAGCCGATCCGGGTCACGCATCGACCGGCTTTCCGCGTTCGGTGTTGTTGGACCGACAATCCGAGGGGGGTGGCTTGTGCGTATGCTGGTGACGGCCGGTCCGACGCGTGAGTTCTTCGACTCGGTTCGATTCATCTCGAATCCGTCGAGCGGGCGAATGGGTTACGCCATCGCGGAGGCCGCCCTGTCCCGCGGACACGAGGTCGTGCTGGTCAGCGGTCCGGTGGCGATCCAGCCGCCGGAGGGCGTGGCGTTCGTGCCGGTGGTCGCTGCGGAGGAGATGTTCGCTGCGGCCACGACGGCGTTCGAGTCGTGCGGGGCGGCGATCATGACGGCGGCGGTCTGTGACTATCGTCCGTCGCGCAGGCTGCCGCACAAACTCAAGAAGCAGGCCCGGAGCCGGCAGATCACGCTGAAGCCCACCCGGGACATCTGCGCTCACCTGGGGCGGATCAAGGGGAAGAGGGTGGTGATCGGTTTCGCCATGGAAGACCACGACGAGAGGCTGCACGCGGAAGCCAAGCTGGCCCGGAAGCAGTGCGACGCGATCGTGCTCAACGGGATCGGCAACGTGGGTTCGCAGGATGCCACGGTGGCGTTCGTGACGGCCGACGGGCGCTGGTCCGAGCCGATCACCGGCAGCAAGCAGCAGGTGGCGGTCCACGTCGTGCAGTTGGCCGAGCGACTCAGCCGGGACCGATCCAAGGGGCGTTAGCACGTAGCAACACGAACCCTCTTCGCCCGGATTTCCCAGATGGAGTGCTCATGATGTCATGCTCCGTGCGCGTTTCGCCTGTAATCCAACGGTTTTCGGCCATTCTAACAGAGGCATCCAATGGGTGACACGCGAAAACGCCCACTTCGTGTGCAGTCTGACGGCAAGCCCAGACTTCGGTTTCATGGAGCGAAGGTCGTGACCGACTCAGGGTATGTGATCCTCTAAGTAACCGAGGTGGCGGTGGCGCGTGACATGTTCGCAAGGATTCTGGAGCGGACCCAGTGGTTCAGTGTGCCACGGCCGGTGGTTCGACCCGCGTGACCGCTACGACAAGGCGAAAGGCGTGATGATTCCGGCCAGGAGACGGTTGGTGCTGCGCGGCGTGAAGGGCAAACGGGCCCTCCGGCGATCCGGAGAGGCGGGATGGACGGAATCTGGGGTTCAAGGGCAGGCATCCTCGCCAGAATGTCCACCCTTCCTTGGAATGGGCTTGGCGCGCCGGTAGGATTAGGGCCTCCGGAGCGGCAAATGGGGAATGTCCGATCATAGGGCATTTTACGCTTGAACGGCAGGCGGGTAGGGACGCCCATTGCCCTACCCACGGTGGGCACGGTAGACTGCCTACCTTCAGGTCCAGAAGAGAGGAGAACACGACCATGAAACGCTTGCTGATCTTGCTGACGGTTGGTGTCGTGACTGGGTGCGCGACTCAGACTGGGGGGGGCGGTGGCGGTTCCGACGGACCAGTGGCCGGTGAAGGGGAGGGGGAACCGCTTGCCGGTGAACTGAACGGTGCCTGCCTGGTCGGCAACACTTGCACGGGAAACCTAGCCTGCAACGCCGACACGAACGTCTGCGAGGCTGGAGGTGCCGAGGGCGAAGGGGAAGGCGAGGTCGAGTGCGAGAGTGAGGGAGGGCTTGAAATCGACCCCATTCCGTACCCCAATTCGATTCAGCTTGACGAAACGGATCACGGATGTACCGTCTATCTTCAAGAATCAGACGACGATATGGCAGTGTCCTTAAGCTGGACATGCGTTTTCGACGTGGACTGTGACTATGAGTGGGGGTTAGCCGAGTACGATTGGGAGATCCTTAAAGATGAAGGTGTGGTTGGCGGGGGGGTCTACGATTGCTACTCCCAGCAACCAGACTGCGGGGGCGACGAAACTACCTCTTTCTCCACGCGCCGCGCCGGTTGCACGATTGTGCGATTCGAATATCGGCAATGGAATGAGGATGGGACGCCTGCCAGCTCTGACCCGCCGGCGGAAGAGTTCGAGATAAACGTCGTGGCCACCACGGCAGAGTGTCGAGGTGTGTCCTGTCCGTAGCGGCTAGTGTAGCGCATCATCGGGTCGGCATCATGGTCGAACTCCCTGTAGGTGGTCTTCGTTGTGAGGTAGCGCAGCACCAACGCCTTGTCAGACTACCGTCTCTGCCTGATGATCCGGAAGGCCAAGGTTGTCGGCGAACGGCGGGTAACCAGCCAGCGAATCGATCCACTCGACGAACTCAGGTTGGAAGGTCGAAGGCCGTGAACAGTGCCTCGATGTAGGCGTCGTGGAGTCCCTGCTGCCGGAAAAACTCCGACCCCAGAAACGGCGGATTCCCGTGTATTCGGTGCTGTCGTTTTCGCACAGCTGAGATATCTCCCCTGCAAGCCGTGGACGTCGATATGTCCTGAGACGTACGGCGGACCGTTGCCCAGGCTCGGCGCAAGCCAGGTACATGCGTCCAGGCGTGTGGTGGACGGGTGGAGTCGCCGTTGCCTCGCGGTCATGTACGGCGTACTCCGCTCTCAAGCAGGACGGTGACGGCTCGGTTCAAGGAGCCTTCAGGTTTCGTTGGGGCGGTTGCCGCCGGCGCGGGGCGGCCCTACACTGCCGTGTCCTGCGGAGAACACCCACCATGCTGAACGCTTTGCGGTTGGACACCGATCGGGCCATGCTACTGGTCATCGACGTGCAGAGCGGGCTGTTGCCGGCCATCGTCGAGCACGAATCGGTGCTGGCCGCCACCCGCCAGCTTCTGCGCGCCGCCCGGCTGTTCGAGTTGCCGGTGCTGGCCACGGAGCAGTACCCCAAGGGGATCGGTCCGACCGACGCGTCGGTGGCCGAACTCATCCAGCAGACCGACGCCCCGGTCCTCGAGAAAAGCACGTTCAGCGCCTGCGATGACGAGCCGGTGCGCGAGGCGCTGCGGCGCATCGACCGGCCGCAGATCGTGCTGTGTGGAATCGAGGCCCACGTTTGCGTGCAGCAGACGGCTCTGGACCTGGTATCGCTGGGGCACCAGGTGTACGTGTGTGCCGACGCGGTGGGCTCGCGCCGGATGCTGGATCGGGACGTCAGTCTGCAGCGAATGCGACAGGCCGGGGCGATCGTCACCACCAGCGAGTCGGTGCTCTTCGAACTGTGCGTCGAGTGCGGGACGGCCCGATTCAAGGAGCTGCTGGAGCTGGTCAAGGCGGCGGACCAGGGGCGGGCGTGATCGCGGGCAGTTGGATCGCGGCGAACCGGGTCCATCCGAAGGACAGGCCGGCGCCTGGCACGGGGCCCTGCCATGATCTACGACGACGACGAGGAGCAGGATTGGACGCCGGACCTGGACGAGGAGCAGGACTCGGAGGCGGACCAGTTGCCCTGCCCCTCGTGCGGGGCGATGGTGTACGACGACACGGACCGCTGCCCGCACTGCGGCGACTGGATCATGCCGCTGTCGGCGTCGGCCGGCAGCAGGAGCGGGATCTGGATTGTTGCGGCCCTATTGGCCATCATTGGGCTGCTGGTGTGGGCCGTAAGCTGAAACCAAATACAGGGTGAGGAGCCACCGATGAGCTTTCCCGATATTCGCATGCGACGACTTCGCCGGACGCCGACGCTGCGGCGTATGGTGCGGCAGACGCAGCTAAGCGTGGACGATCTGATCGCCCCGTTGTTCGTTCGTCCCGGCAGCGGCATCGAGCAGCCGGTCGATTCCATGCCCGGCGTAGCGCAGATGTCGGTCGATCGCGTGGTCGAGGAGTGCCGGCGGATCGAGTCGCTGGGCATCCCGGCGGTCATCCTGTTCGGCATCCCGGAGCACAAGGACGCCGTGGGCAGCGACACCTGGAGCGACGACGGGATTATCCAGAAAGCCCTGGGGGCGATCCGGGAGGCGTGCCGCGATCTGGTTCTGATCACCGACGTGTGCTTCTGCGAGTACACCGACCACGGGCACTGCGGCGTGATCGCCACGCGCCGCGACGGGACCAAGGAGCTGGATAACGACGCCTCGCTGGAGAACCTGGCCAGGCAAGTGATCAGTCACGTGAAGCACGGAGCCGACATCGTCGCGCCTTCGTGCATGCTCGACGGGATGGTGGTCACCATCCGCGACGCGCTGGACGGGGCGGGCTACGAGGACGTGCCCATCCTGGCTTACGCGGCGAAGTTCGCCAGCGGGTTCTACGGCCCGTTCCGCGACGTGGCCGAGTCCGCCCCGGAGTTCGGCGACCGGGCCGGGTACCAGATGGACCCGGCCAACGCGGACGAAGCGCTGCGCGAGGTCGCGCTGGACGTGGATGAGGGAGCGGACATCGTGATGGTCAAGCCGGCCATCAACTACCTGGACATCATCTGGCGGGTGAAGGAGCAGTTCGGCCTGCCGACGGCCGCCTATCACGTCAGCGGCGAGTTTTCGATGCTCAAGGCGGCGGCGGCGAACGGCTGGCTGGACGAGAAGCGCTGCGCGCTGGAGGCCACCGCGGCCATCAAGCGCGCCGGGGCGGACCTGATCCTGACGTACTACGCGAAAGACCTGGCCGGTTGGCTGGGATAACAAGCAGGGTGCCGGGGCGGCGTGGTTTCCCGCGGCGAAGACGTGGGTGGGCCTGCCTCCCGGGAGACGCCGGAACGGGTAGCGGAGACGGCCACTGCAAGGGAAGGAGTCAGCGATGGGTTCGCCACTGTGCCACTTCGAGTTCATGTCGAACGACCCGGACAAGTGTCGGTCGTTCTATGGCAACGTCTTCGGCTGGGAGTACGACGACAAGTCGATGCCCGGCTACACGCTGATCAAGACCGACAGGGAGCCGGGCGGCGGTCTGATGAAGTGCCCGGAGGAGGCGCCGGGGCCGGTGCTGAGCGTCTACTTCGACGTGCCGGACATCGACGCGGCCCTGGCCAAGGTGACCGAGGGCGGCGGGACGGTGGTCGTGCCCAAGACTCCGATCCCCGACGTCGGGTCCTACGCGATGTTCACCGATCCGGAGGGGATCTGCGTGGGGCTGTTCGAGACGTAGCCCGGCCCACGACGCGGACAAGGCCGATATGACAGGGGCGATTCCGGTGCAAGCCGGGATGGCGCTCCGGCGTCATCTTCCCATCCGACGGTCCCACCAGCGGAGCAGGCGCGGCCTGGCCACCGCGGACACGTCGAGCACCGACGACCAGAAGGCGCGGGCGTACTGCGGCGTGAAGACGGCGCGGCCGACGACCACGGTGGGAATCCGCACGGCGCGTTCAGGGTGGCGCAGCAACTCTTCGAGGTAACGCTCCGTTTCGTGGATGATGCGCTCGCGCATTTCGCGATACGGATCGTCGATCGGACAATTGCGGACCATCGTGCCTCCGGCAAGGACCCCGCCGCAGCCGCGCCAGTACCATGAACGGCGCGTATTATGATAACGAATGCCGACGGAAAAATCCCACGCCGGCGGAACGGCGCCTCAGGCGAGGGGCGCGTCGATGGAGGGATTGAGGCCCGGCGGCTGGCTCGAATGGCCGGGTTGAGGGTCGAAGCGCCAGTGGCGGGCGTAGGCCGGCGGCACGTTGCGGAGTATCGTGCGGCGATCAACCTGATAGTCGCGGATGTGTTGATCGAGCAGCCTGGACACCGCACGGACGCGATGGCGCGACCGCCGGCGCGGCAGCAGGGCGCCGAGTCGCCGCAGACCCACGTACTCGAAATAGCTGAACACGCCGCCGGGTCTCAGGCTGAGCCGGATGGTCTCGAGTATCTTCTGCACGTCTTCGGAGCGGAATGCGGTCAGCGGCAGGCCGGAGATCACGTAGTCGTACGCCCTGGCGGTGTTGATCTCCTGGAGGGGGCAGTGCAGGAGTCGGACGCGGCCCTGCTCCCGTCCGATGGCCAGCGGTGCTGAGGAGAGGATGGTCGTCTCCAGCATCCGCACGAAGGTGGGGTCCACCTCGCAGATGTCGAGGCGATCCTCCGGGCCGAGCAACTCGGCCAAGCGCCTGGTGACCGCGCCGGTGCCCGCACCGACCTCGAGGATGGAGGCCGGTCCGGACCGGGCCGCCACCGGGGCGGTCAGCGCCGCCACCAGCCAGCGTGAACTGGGGGCGACGGCCCCGACGCTGTTGGGTTCGGCGAAGTATCGGCGCAGGAAGGCCGTGGGCTCGGTCACGTAGCGCCTCAACAACTTGATGGAACCGGCAGACGACACAGGATGGCCTCGGGTCGGTGCCCTCATGCGGCGCGGCAGGCTTTCTGACCGCGGTCGGCCGCCGCGACCGCGGGCGCTTGTAGCAAACTCGCCCGCCGCGGGCAAGAGGAAATTCTGCGCTTGCCCCCCACCGTTCTCTTCCGCCGTTGACGGGCAGTATTTGGGGTTCGTTTTGACTTGACGCCAGTGCGTGTGCTCGACACGGCCACCCGAGAGACCGCACGGGCGGACAAGCCGCCCGTGGCACCCGAAACCGAGCAGAGCACTCTGAGCCGAGCACGGGCGGACAAGCCGCCCGTGGCACCCGAAACCGAGCAGAGCACTCTGAGCCGAGCACGGGCGGACAAGCCGCCCGTGGCACCCGAAACCGAATGCCACCGGGAGTATCACGGACCCGTTGACGGTCGCTATTTCGGTTGCGTTTTGACTTGACGCCGACTTGGCGGTAAGTTCCCCAGGCTTGAGCGTGGTCGTGCCATTTCCTGGTTTGGGCCGGGGGAATATGGTTGCTGTGGGCACGACTTGCGAGTCCCGCCCCAGGGAGGTTTTCCGTTGCGAATAGCCCTGATCAGCCCGGTGAGCCGCCGGACGCAAGGTTACCATACGATCGGCAGCCGGGTCCCGCAGTTGGGCCTGCAGGTTCTGGCCCGGCTGGTGCCGGAGGGGCACGAGGTCGAGATTATCGACGAGATCTTCGGCAACGAGACGACGGAGGAACTCATCTCGGCCGGTCGGTACGACCTGGTGGGGTTGACGGCGTACAGCAGCGGTGCGACGCGGGCGTACGAAATCGCCGCGCTGTGCCGTCGGATGGGCATCGCCTGCATCATCGGCGGCCCGCACGCCTGGGCCGTGCCCGACGAGGCACAGGAGTACTTCGACTCGGTGGCCGTCGGCGAATGCGACGAGGTCTGGCCGACGATCGTGCGCGACGCGGCGGCCGGCCGGCTCCAGAAGCGGTACACCGGTCGGCGGAACGAACTCACTACGGGGACGGGGCGGGCGAGCCAGACGCTGCAGCCGGTCAACGGCGTGTACGACGTGGCCAGCATTCAGACGTCGCGCGGCTGCCCGGTGGGGTGCGAGTATTGCAGCGTGACGGAGTTCAGCGGGGCACCGATCCGCCGGCGCGAGATCGACGACATCATCGAGGAGTGGAACGAGACGCCGAAGCAGTTCGTCTTCGTGGTGGACGACAATTTCTTCGGGGTGGGGCCCAAGCACGCCGGGTGGGCGAAGACGCTGCTGCGGGAGATCATCCGTCGCGGAAAGAAGCGGCTGTGGTTCAGCCAGACGACGATCAACATGGGCGACGACGACGAGGGGCTGCGGCTGGCCTACCGGGCCGGGTGCCGCGGCATGCTCATCGGGTTCGAGACGCTCAACGACGAGAACCTGAAGGAGTTCCACAAGGGGATTAATCGGACCAACCTGGACCGGTACCGCGAGTTGGTCAAGGGGTTCCACCGCGCGGGCATCAGCGTGTTCGGGGCGTTCATCATCGGGGCGGACCAGGACACGGTCGACACCGTGTCGACGACGGCGCTGGAGTCGGTCAAGCTGGGCATCGACACGATCCAGATCACGAACCTGACGCCGCTGCCGGGCACGAAGATGTACCAGCGGTACATGCGCGAGGGGCGGATCTTCGCGACGGACTACCCGACGGACTGGGAACGGTACACTTTTGTCGAGACGGTGTACCACCCCAAGCACATGAGCGCGGCCCAACTCGACGAGGCCATCTACGAGCTGCGTCACATCGCGGCCAACGTGCCCTGGGTGTGGAAGAGGACGCTGCGCACGCTGTGGCGAACTCGCAGCCTGACCAGCGCGCTGTTCATCCACGGGATGAACAAAGGGTGGAAGCGTCTGGCCAAGCTGCAGGCCCCGGTGGACGCGGAGCGGTTCCACCTGAGACCGCAGGAGAGCGTGCGGACGGGGCGCATCCGGCAGGCGTTCGCCTTGGCTACTTGACCGCGGCGCGGTGCGTCAATGAGCCGGAGTTCGTCGTCCTTCTCGAGCGACTGAGCCTTGCGCCGGCGCCACGGCCTCAGACATCAGTCATCACGCCCGTCCTGGGCGATCCGGCGCTCGATGAACGCGAGTTGCTCGTGCCAATGGCGCAGCTTCGCGCGCACCCTCTCGCGCAATTGCTCACCGATCTCGCCGTCGACCACTCCATCCGGCGTCACGCTCTCCAGGATTCGCGTCCATGTCGCAACCGCTAGCCGCGAGGCGATCAACGTCTCTTCACGAGTTCCGCATGCCTCAAGTTCCTGCGCCAACGGGTCTTCCACGACGGCAATAGGAGCGTCTCTCAGCAAGTCTCGGAGGTCTGTCTCCAACCGCTTCGTCGCCGTCGCACCACTGGCGTGCCCGGGTCTGTACTCGTCTGGTCCGGGCCCCACGCCGAGTACGTTGCGGACGTACTCAAGGGACCGCACGTCGACAGATTCCCTCTCCGCCCAACTTGCCATCCTCGGAATCGCGGTGCAGGCACAGCCGTCGTCCCAAGGAGGATCGTGATACTCCCAGAATGGATCATCGACGCGGAAGACCAGTCCGTCCAGCTTGTTGTGCGCGGCAGGTTCGTAGATAGCCCGAATGCACGAGTACTGCCGAAACGGAAACGCCCTTCGTATGTGTTCTTTCTTTTGTACGCCTGCCTTATCACGCTCGGCCGCTCGCCACAGGCACCAATGCCGATACCACGCCCGGTGAATCTGATCCCACCACCGGCCTGTCGGGCTCAATTCCAGCCCCAACTCCGCGGTCACGTTTTTGACCGCCAACAAAGTCTCGCGACTCCAAGACACGCTCTGACCCGTGGCAATATCGAGCAGCCGCTCGACAGCCCCTTCTTGTCGGTCCTCCACAAGGGCAGGCAAAGCCGATAGGAATCGCTTAGCCGCGTTCTGAACGTACACGCCGTCGTCAACTTTGGGCATGAACCGGTTTCCGCATAGAGAGTGACCCGTCGACCATTGCGCCCAGCGCCTCATTCGTGGGGAAGGTCACCCGAACCCGAATCATCCCTGACGCCCCGATCCCCTCGTTGTGTTCGTCATGGGCTCTTTCCTACGTCGAATAGCAAGTCATCTCGCGCTGAATGCCCTCCAGTATGAACGCCTGAAGCAGACAAAGCCCCTCGCGGACGACGCCGAACTTCTTGCGGCTGGGTATGGCTGACTCCATATCCTCCCACTGCTCAGATAACGCGCGCCGTTCGTCTGCTTCAATGACCCCAAGGTCAATGGTGTCGCAGAACTGAGTCTCGAAGAACTCGAATACCGAACGCGCACGGATTTGGTGACGAATTTCTCCGATGCGAACTCGGGCTCCGGCATCAATCAGCGCGTTTACCTCGAAACCAATGTAGGTAAGTTTGGTCACTTGCATCACTTGCCTCCGTGCATGACCGTGATCCGATTCCGCCCACGTCCCTGTGGGGCGTTCCGTCTGGAGAATGTTAGCGTTGGCATTGCCGGAGGGCAAGGGGTGGGCGCCAGAGATAAGAAGCGGCCCCCGCCATGGTGGTCCGCAAAGCGACCGGCGACGCCCCGCTAGCTCATGGCAAGGATAGGTGGAAGGCGGGGATCATCGACCGCGCCGCGGACGCCTCCGGACCGAAGTGGAGGGGGAAAAGGGAAAGGGGACATTCTACTTTTGGCGGTGTTGGGGAGTCTCCTCTGCAATTGATGGCAGTTCCGGGGTTCCAGAAGCCCGAGCAACTGGGATAGAAAAGCAGAATGTCCCCTTTCCCCGCCTTCACAGTTCCGGGTGCTGCTCAATTCGCCGCTATCGCCTTGGAGACTCCTTGCGTCCCTCTGGCCCTCCGGCAGTGCCACACGAAGACCTGTCCGACCTGTGTATGGCCTCTTTTCACATCGCATGATGCCAAGAGAATAGTCTTTAGCCTACCATCGAAGGTTCCCAAAACGTTCGCGGGTATGCGATCAGCATAGTTGCTGAACGCGGATGATAGCGCTCTAATCAGCAACATGCCATCTGTATTCCGCGAATTGCGCGACAACAGTTTGCCGAGGGTCTGGCGTTTCTGCTCGGACGCCGGAGCCCTGGGATGTGGCTTGTCGAAAAGCGCCTGGAACACTTTGGATTCACCACCGACGACGAGCAGATTCGCACGGATATTCGCGGTTTCGACGAAGGACAGTCGGAGCGCATCCTGAACAATCGCGGCTCTCGTTTGATCGAGATCGACCTTCGCTCCTGGCCATTTGATTTCGATCGCGCCGTACCAACCCTTCGCTGCAGGAGTGGGCCCCTTGATCGCGATGTCGATTCGTAGGCGCGTATTACCCCAGTTAAGAGGCCGCGCGCTGGACTCTGGGACGTAGGCGTTTTGGGCGTTCAGCAATTGGACTGCTGTCAGTTTGGCTGCATTCTCCCCAGCTTGCCCCGCGATTGACTGACACGCAAGCGTCTGGAACCATCCACCCAGCCCGAAGGCTATTCGCTCAGCCAAATCGATCCGATCTGCCACCGGAAGGCTCCTTTCAGCGCAATCGCGCCACCTATGCCATGTGCAGAGAGGTGTGGGCGATGCGTGGTGCCCAATCGGGCTACGTCATACCGCGTACTGAGTTGTAGCGAGTTTCGTTCCACGTGCAAGGTCCCGTTTGAGGCGGCCCGACGGGCGACGCACGATAAGCGGGTCACATCGGAGCCTCGCTTCGGGCGCCCGCGTGGGGAGCGGGTGCATTTGATCGCCAGCCGCGTTGGCGGCCGGCACGGTGGTTGAGCAGGTGGTATGCGACCGCTCCGGGTGCCGGGATTCCCCTGTGCCTCGCACCATTACTTCGCTTCGAACGAGTATGCTAGCCGGTCCGTCAGCCGCGGGTCGTGTACCGCTCGGCCGACGGTGAAGTGGTAGATGGTCTCGAGGCCGTCGGGGAGGTCGAGGTCACGGTTGACGTCGTCGTCGAAGAAGTCGCCGATGCCGGTGGCGTTGAGGCCGGCGGTGTCGGCGTGGCTTTGACCACCAGACCGCGCGAGCTCCCGACGGCGTCGGGACGGGTTCCGCTCGCGGCTCGTAGCGGCGACAATCGGTCGGCTGGAGTCAGTTCGACACGGGAACCGGCGCCGGCCCCGGTGTCGGGTCTGTGGGCCCGACCTACAGCTTCGACACGGGAACCGGGGGCGGTGTCTGGTTGACGGGGCGGGCGCGCGGTAGGATTTCGCCGGCACGGCCGGGAGGCGATCGCGGTCGTTGAGTTGGAGGATGAAGTCATGGCTCGCGTGGCG
>Ga0307379_10009776_pt1 | contig 12782 bp, 6 predicted proteins | sample UN2MG_FD_202237 | JGI IMG/M metagenome (GOLD analysis project Ga0307379, IMG submission 202237) | Soil microbial communities from Risofladan, Vaasa, Finland - UN-2 | ecosystem: Environmental > Terrestrial > Soil > Coastal area > Acid sulfate soil | place: Finland: Risofladan, Vaasa | collected... | reverse complement strand
CAGTGATGCTCGCCAGCAGACCGGCCGCGGGATCATGAACACCGCCGACCTGATCAAGCGCACCCTCTACCAGTTCCGGGGCCAAACGCTGGATGGATTCCGGGTCCGCTATGACTACGCGGGACAGGAGGCGCTTCCCGAGTTCGGCCCCCTGCGCAAGGCCCCCAATGACGAGACCGCCTTCATCCTCAAGGCCCAGCAGGGCCTGGCGGCCGGACGCTACCTCTTCACCGAGACCTGCCGGCACTTGATCCGCCAGCTGCGGGATGAGGCCTATGAGGAGAACGCCCAGGGGGAGCGGCGGCGCAAGTACGCCAAGCGGTTCCACCTGTTGGCGGCCTGGAAGTACGGGATCATGATGGAGCCGGAGATGCTGACAGTGGAGCCACCGGTCTCCGCCAACTATCACACCTCCAGGGGCACCGGCTACTGAGCGCGGTAGCCCCCGGGCGTGGAACTCAGGTTAGAGGGGGGATACCCGAAATCCGTGGGTCGCGCGGGGGCCGTGATCTTCTTTCGTCCCCAAGGCACTCGGCTCCTTTGGTCGCGGTGCCGCGGGGCCGACACGGGCCCCGAGGCGGTGTGCATCGGGGCCACAGTACACGCCGAAGTGCGCCCTTCTGCGCATTCCCGCGGAAGGGGCCGGCAAACGGCGCACGACGTTCGCTTCGGGGGCGCGTTCGGCACCGGGGTGGAGGTAGGGCCGCGGAACTTCCTGGGTGCTCGCGCTGGGCGACTGGGCCCATAACTGTGTCCTATGGGACCAGTTCCTGCTTGATTCACGCCGCCTCTGTCGTTCTGAGTGTCTGAACAGTCCGGTGTCGTGCGCACCCACCGTGCGCTCATTTCCAAGAGACCGCGAACCTGTGACGTCGAAACCGCATTTGCATAGGTGAACCACTTCTCTCGGCCGGGAGAAACGATGGGCACTACGGTACGTGAATGCGCTGACACACCAGCGTCTCAGACGGTATGGAGGGCGCTCTTCGAGAGCCTCACTCGGCGGTTCCATGCAGGGGTCTGCAACTACCTCTGCTGGCTCAGCCGGGACGCCGCCCTCGCCGAGGACCTGACACAGGAGACGTTCATGCGGATTTGGCAGCATCCACCCGAGCTCCGTGGAGACCGGGCGCTGAGAGCCTGGATCTTCCGCCTGGCGCGCAACGAGTATCTGCAGCATCGACGCCGTGCCGGCCTCGATACGGTCGCGCTGGAGGATGGCACTGAGGCGGAGATGATCGACTGGCAGACGCCTGGCCCGCAGGCGAAGCTGGAGCACGCCGAGTTCGTCCGACAGGTGCATCGCGCTGTTGATCTGCTTCGCGATCCCTACCGCGAGGTGATCCTGCTCCACAACCTGGAGGGACTCTCTCTCCTCGAGGTAGCGAAGGTGCTGGAGGTTCCACTGGGCACGGTGAAGTCCCGTCGCGCGAAGGCGCTCGTGCTGCTTCGGGACCTCATGGCGAAGGAGGCAAAGCGATGAGATGCCATGATGCCAGGCGGCTCCTGCATCTTGGTCCCACACGGACGGAGGTGTTCACACTTCGCCTCCATCTACTGGGGTGTGCCAGTTGCCGGCAGGAGGCGCGCACGCTCCATGATGTGAACCAGGCCCTCGCCGCGCACCCGCGCCACCGTTTCTCGCCCGAGCTACTGCCGCGCATTCTTGCCGTGACCCATGGTTCGACTGCCGCCATACCAATCAAGGAGAAGCGAACTATGAGACGTGTTATGTACGCAGCCGCAGCTATGCTCGCCGTGGCAGCATTCGCCACAATCGTCCTGCCAGGCCGCGGGAAGAAGGACGACGCGCGCACCATCCTGGCCGGAGTTGCCCACGCCGCGGCGGAGGCCACCTCGTTGCACCAGTCCGGTCGCACAGGGAATCCCCAAGGGCTTCTGCCAGGGCGATTGGACAGCTGGTTCGGCACGCGGGCCGTGGCGACGCGGTTCTACGACGAGGGATCGGGCATGTTGGTGGCCAGTCGGGCCGACCTCGACGTTCGCCAGTGGTGGTTCTATGACGGCCGGAGCCATATGAAGTACGTTGCCGACCTGTCCCCGGTCATGAGTGAAGCCACGCGTGCTGTCCCGCGACTCATGAAGTACTACATCAAGGGCCATTTCGAGCAGGACCCGGTCCGGATGGGATGGCCCGATGCAAAGGCATCTGTGACGACAGAGACGCGTGCAGGACGGCCTGTGAAGGTCGTAACCATTGATCGCCAGCTGGATCTCCCCGACAACGACCCACCGATCCATGTCACTGACCGGTATGTCTATGAGGTCGATCCTGCCACTGAGCATCTACTGGGGACGCGACGGTACTGGGTGCACAAGGATGGAACTCGGGTGCAACTGGATGACACGGACATGATCGAGTACGACGCGCCCATTCCCGGCGACGCGGAGATCCTCTCCCGCGCCACGGAGGTGCGCATCCTGACCGCGAACGCGACCATCGTGCGCGAGCGAGGCGGGACCTTCCTGGTGCTGACCTGTGACGGGAAGCGGCTGAACGAGGGCAGCATGCTCACCACCATGGAGGTGCCGGGCGCGAACTAGCGTTTGGACAGCAGTGACTGCGGCGAGGATGTGTTGCGCGTCCTCGCCGCAGCCTCATTGCGGGTCCGCACTTCAGACCAGTGGATAAGGACGTGGGGTTGCTCCTGTTGTGGACCGCTTGCCGAGGGGCGCGACGCGAATGGCACTGTGGTCCGACTAGCCGGTGCCCTAGAAGCAGTTGGCCGGCATCTCCGCCACTTGCGCTTGCAGGTCCTCCACCTCTAGATGCGTGTAGCGCTGCGTCGTCGTCACCCAGGCATGGCCCAGCAACTCCTGCACCGCGCGAATGTTGGGCCGGGCGCGCAGGGCATGCGTGGCGAAGGTATGGCGCAGCACGTGCGGGCCGCTGCGATCAGTGATGCCCGCCGCCCGGAGATACCGGTTCACCAGCAACGCGATGCCGCGTACCGAGAAGCGGCCTCCGCTGCGATTCAGGAAGAGCGCAGGCTCCGTATCATCCCGGTCGGCGAGATAGACCAGGAGGGCGTCGGCCGCGGGTCGGTTGATGGGCAGCCGGTGGAGCCGTCTCCCCTTGCCCACCACCTGCAGTGCTCCCCAGTCCTCGGCGGGCAGACGCATATCCTCACGGCTCAGGGCACACAGCTCCCCCACCCGCAGACCGGTGTTGTATAGCAGCATCAGGATGGCGCGGTCTCGTCGGCCCACGGCGGTGTCGGGGGAGGGCAGGGACAGCAGACGCTGGACCTCGGCAACGCTCAGATGCTTGGGGGCCAGGGCTGGACCCAGGCGGATGGAGCGCAGCGCCTGGGCGGGGTTCGTCTCCAGGCGGCCCTCCTCGAAGAGGAAGCGGAAGAACGAGCGGGTAGCCCCAATGGCGCGGTTGATGCTGGAGGGTGACCGGCCAGCCTGCTGCTGGCCGCGGAAGACGTCCCGAAGGTCCCGTGGTTGCACCTCGCTAAGCGGCTGGGCCACCTCGCCGAGCACTCTCTCCAGATCCCTTCGGTATGCCCCTATTGAGTGCGTCGACCGCCCCTCCAGCGCCAACGCATCCAGGAACTCCTCCAGCATCTGCGCCGCCGACTGCCGGTCATCACGCCGCTTCCTCGCCATCGTCGCCTCCTACTGGCTGTGCGCCAACTTCCTATAAGCCATTGGGGAGGATGTTGGCCGCGAAGTCCAGGCATTTCTGCTGCCGGTGGGGAGAGAATGGGGCCGAGGGCCGCCCGCAGGCGGCGACAGGGCAGCAAAGCGCGCTAAGGGCAGGCCGATGATGCCAACTGCTCGCCGAACGGGGCACGTGGGGCGAAGTCCGAGGCACCCTGATGCCATCGAAATCGAAGGAACTGGTCGCAACTGGTTGAAGAGTCTCATTCCAGGTGGTACAGAAACGGGGATAGGCTCTGGGGGGGCAGGCCATGGCGCTGACTAACGCCATGGCGCAGCACGAAGGTGTAGCCTCTGGGGCGGCCTCCGATTGATGCATGAGTCGGGATGGTGCTCACGCGGGGTCTCAGGGAAGGCGACGCATCTTCGCTCAGTGTTCGAGCAGACATTCGAGCTAGGGGATCGTGTATTAGGATGGGAGGCGCAATGCCGGGTGGCACTCACGAACAGACCATAAACACCGCGGTTGGGGAAGTGCTTGCGGATCTGTGTCACGGCTGGAGGGTACGGGCCGAGAGGACCGGGGAGGTCTTCGTTGACGGTGGTCGACCTGACATCTTGATTGAGGAGCCGGCCGGGTGGCCGGTCGTGATTGAGGGGGAGGTGGCCAACCGACGGCAGGCAGAGACGGAGGCGGAAGCAAGGCTTGGGAGACAACTCGTCGACAACCCGCGATGCGTCGAGTCAGCAGTCGCCTTGGTCTATCCCGAGGACCTGCGCCGTCATGACGGCCGAGCACTGCGCCAAGCCATCCGCGAGTCCGCCTTTGAGTACATCGTGGTGGGGTCTGTATCGAACAGTGGCCGCGGTCGATTCCCAGCCTCAGGTTGGCTGAGTGGGGGAATCAGAGACTTGGCAATGCTGGTGCGCCGTATCAGTGTGCCAGTATCGCGCGTTGAGGAGCTTGCCATCGAGCTCGAGAACGGGATCAAGAGGGCCGCGGGCGGGCTCACATCCGAGCATCCCATTGGCTCGCTCCTCGGTCGTCGTATGGCTACCGTCCTCAATCAGCTTGACGACGAAGAGGGTCAGACGCGCAGGATGGCCATGACTGTGATCGCCGACGCGCTCGTGTTTCACGCAGCCTTGGCGGAAGCAGAGATGTCTGTGCGAAACCCCCGAACCAGGAGGCCCCGGTGTGTCAAGTCGCCCGGGCAGTTCCGGAAGCGCGGGGCCTTCCAGCCCACGCCGCTTATTGACGAATGGGCGGCTATCCTCGAAGTCAACTACTGGCCGGTCTTCCATACGGCCGGTTCACTTCTCAAGGAGCTGCCCACTCGAAGTGCAGTCGCCGTTCTCGACACGCTGTGGGCAACGGCAGAAGCCTTGATCGCCGGCGGAGTCACCAAGTCACACGACCTAACGGGGGCAGTCTTCCAGCGGCTGATTGCCGACAGGAAGTTCCTCGCAACCTTCTACACGCGGCCCGCCGCGGCCGCTCTGTTGGCGGGATTGGCCCTGCCTCTCCATCGCCCCATCGGCGGCTCGGACTGGGGAGATGTCAACGCGATGCACGCCCTTCGTATCGGTGACTTCGCCTGTGGAACCGGCACACTTCTCTCGACTGCCTACCAGCGCATCAGCCTTCTGCATGAGCTCCACGATGGTGATCCAAGAGCGCTCCACCGACAGATGATGAAGAACGGCTTGGTCGGGCTGGATGTGCTCAATGTAGGCGTGCACTTGACCGCGGCCATGCTGGCAGGCTCACATCCTGACACCCCCTTCGATGGTGAATGCCTCCTCACGATGCCCTACGGCGAGCACCCGTGGGGTTATTCTGTTGGTTCGCTGGATCTGCTCCCCGAGCAGGTGTCCTTCCCGGTTATGGAAACAGCAGCAGAGACCGCGGGAGGCAAGGGGCCCGAAGAAGTCAGGGAGCTAATGCAACGCGTGGGCCACGGGCGTTTCCAGCTTGTCATCATGAATCCACCCTTCACACGACACGGTGCCCGGGAAGGCGACAGGGGCGACGTGCACAATCCCGCGTTCGCGGCCTTCGAGGCCGACGAGCAGCTACAGAACGCACTTGCTGCGCATCTGAGGAGAATAGCTGGGAACACACATGCTCACGGCCACGCTGGTCTGGCATCGCACTTCGTCGAGCTGGCTCACCGCAAGACCGCGGCCTCTGGACGAGTGGCCCTCGTTCTTCCGATGAGCAGTATGGCGGGGCAGGCATGGCAGGGCATAAGGTCGCTATGGCGCGGCAGTTACCGCGACATCGTCGTGGTTTCGATTGCGGGCAGGCACAGTCGCACTCGGTCATTCTCCGCGGACACTGATATCGCCGAGTGCCTCGTTGTTGCCACCAAGGGAGAGCCGGCCGGAACCCAACCTAGAGCCTTCTTCGTGGTGCTCAACGGCCAACCGGCCACAGCCCTTGAAGGTAGCCTGATCGCACGCTCAATCAGCACTGCCATCTCCGGCGGCCACGTCAGGAGACTGGAGGACGGTCCCTTTGGTGGCACGCGGATCACGCTCGGAGACACGTTCGTTGGCGAGGTTGCCGACTGCCCCTTGCCAGAGGCCGGTGGTTGGCACATGGCCTGCGTCAGCGACATGGCCCTGGGGCAAACCGCCCACCAACTCACGAATGGCCGGCTTTGGATTGAGGGAATGCCACCTGAAACCAGACCCACGATCCCCACCGCTCCGATTGCTCGCGTGTGCAGGCGGATTGGCCCGCATCACCTCGACATTCGCGGGTCCGAGATCAAGGCGGATGGGCTGCCCCAGGGTCCGTTCAGGACGCTTCCAATGGCGCCACCAGGCGCAGCGTACCCATGCTTGTGGAACCACTCTACAAGGGATGAGCGCCGCCTGATAGTCACCCCGGATACCCACGGCCAACTAAGGCAGGTGGACGGGCGAACGCCCCCGGAACTAGAGGACCGCGCTGCTGCCCGCTGGGCCACCGCGACGCGGGCCCACTACAACCACGATCTGCAGTATAACGCACATTCCCTGGTAGTCGCCATGACTGAGCGTCTGTGCATCGGGGGAACAGCCTGGCCCTCTGTCATCCTTGATGACCCAGAGCATGAGTACGCTTTTTCTCTCTGGTGCAACTCCACGCTGGGTATTCTGTGCCACTGGTGGTCAGCAAACCCCAGCCATGCTAGCCGAGGACGGACTACTGTCACTGGTATCCCGCTCATCACCACTCTCGATCTCTCGTTCCTCTCACCACAGCAACATGCGAGTGCCAAGGCCGTGTTCGAGGGCATGAGAGATGCCAGACTCCTGCCGTTCGACCAGATCGATGAGGACCCCAGCCGCGCCGAGCTCGACCGTCGTCTCCTGGTAGATGTGCTTGGATTGGATGCATGTCTGTGCGAGCCCAACGGCCCTCTGGCGATGTTGCGTCAGAAGCTCGCCGCGGAGCCACAGATTCACGGCGGTAAGAAAACGAGAGTCGTGTTTACGGCTGACGGAGAAGACAGCACGGAACGCGACGACCGCTGACAAGCCGTCACGGTCACGGTGACGTCGAGTGGATGAATGCCCATCACCAAGATAGTCTCAGGGGGCAGACGGGAGCGGATGCGGGCGGGCATCCGGAGGACCGCTCTGAGAGCGTTCCTGCGGTGGGTCTGTAACCGGTGTTCCGGGGCCACTCGGATGTTCGCTACGCCCCTGTGATCGCGACAGCGTCCGCCGCAAGAGAAGATGGCAACAGAAGTTGCCTCCCACTGGTCCCGTACCGCAGGATGATCCGCACCCGCGCACGAGCTCAGGAGCCGCTCAGGGGTGTCCCATCATCGTTTGACGCCCATGAAGTGACCGATGCAGTCAGGAGTCACCCGGGTTCGCGTCTTCGGAGGAGAAGATGCGACAATGCCAGCGGAATCGCGTCCGGCTCCGAGAGCCCTGCTGAGTGGGCGTTTTCTTGTCGAGCTTTGACTCTCTGAGCCGGCCGCTAGACGCTGCTTACGCCTGTCGCATAGGCGAGGGCGAGGCCGCGGAATCCGTCAGGTGCCGAGGTCGAACGCCCTCGCGATGTAGACGGCCATCTGATCCCTGGTCACCGCAGCGGTCGGTCGATACGACCCATCGGAATAGCCCTGGACGACCCCATGCGAGACACATGCTTCAATCGCCGTGCCGGCCCAGTAGCCCGCAGGCACATCGAAGAACAACTCCGGGGCAGTAGTCAGGTCATCATCCAGGCTGACCCAGTCCTCCGCTCGGGCGAGGAAGACCGCCATCTGGCCTCGGGTGACGATCCAGCTGGGTTGATAGGTTCCTCCGCCGTAGCCCGTGACAATGTCATTGGCGGCCGTATACTCGACGTAATCATACGCCCAGTGGTCTGTCAGAACGTCGGGAAAGGTGGCCTCCGCTGGCCCCTGGGGCACAGCATAGTCGCCGCCGGCGTGGGCTCTAGACACGAATGCCGCCATCTGGGCCCGTGATACCTTCACGTCTGGCAGGTAGGTGCCGTCTGGATAGCCCTGCACGATCTCCCCCTCCAGACACTCTGCAATCTCCTCCAGCGCCCAGTGGTCGTTCGCCAGATCCTTCGGCACGATGGTGACGTTATCCGAGCCCATGAACTCGATGTCGCCGAAGGTGATTCCTGTGAGGATTGCGTACTCCCCATCCACCAGCAATTCAACGTCAATCTCCTCGGTCTCGAAATGCAGCCGGACATCCATCAGACCATCGCCGTTCTCGTCTCCAGCGTGCATCATCCAGCCACCATCGTCTGGGTTCTGGGCAACCGGAGCTCCAGCCAGCAGGACTGTGCTGGGGTCGATGTCGGTGGCGTCGAAGGTGTCCGATGAGAAGACAGCCACTGGAAGAACGCCCTGTGACTTGGGATTGACGGGGTTGCGCTCACTTCCAGGCTTGATGTCGATCTCAGCCTGCACTACGCCCGTAGGTTCCTCTGGGAGTGCGATCCAGCAGGGACTTCCGTCCCAGCCGGGATGCTCCGTGAGGTTGACCTGGCCCGTCCCGTCCGGCGCCATCGTGTAGATTTCCCAGTTGCCATCGCGGTCAGACATGAAGGCCAATCTGGTGCTAGGTTCATTCCATACGCGGTCTCCAGCGCTGAACCTGAAGTCGTCGTAGCGGCTAGATTCCAGCGCGAAGGTGTTGCGGCCCTCCGTGGTGCGGTACACCTCGCCACCCGTCTCCGGGTCGAGGATCTGGATGAAAGACTCGAATACGGGCGCCCCAGGGTACAGCGACGGATAGGCCGAGACGGCCAGCAGCGAGTCGTCCGGCGACCAGGCGACCTGTCCCCACCCGTCGTAGGCGATGGCAGAGTTGTCGTGGATCAACCTATCATTGCTTCCATCCGCTCGCACGGCTCTCACTTGGCTGGTGGGCCCCAGAACGCGGACGTACGCGAGCTCCGACGTCGGCTGCGCGCCCTGCGGTTTGCTGCCCCCGTGGCTGGCCGCCGGCGAGATGCTGTGGTGACTGGTCGCAAGCGCCCGCGCGTTGGCGCCGTTGGGGTCCATGGCGAACAGCTCCCACCATCCGCCTCCGCCTGTGTCCTTGTCGTAGACGACCTGATAGCCTCCGCTCCACTCGGGGTTCTTATGGGCGACGCCGGCATTGGTGAGCCTCTGGTCGGTGCCAGTCAGCACATTCACGCGCCATAGTTCCGGCGCTTGACCATCCAGCTTCTTGACGTAAACGATGTGGCACGCCTCGTCCGACCACTGGGGCTGGCTGCAGTAGGCAGTCTTCTCGTTGGTCAGTCTGCGCTTGCTACTCCCATCGGGCTTCATCACCCAGATGTCTGTATTGGGCAGTTCTCCGGGCGGAGCCACCTGGTTTCCCTCATCCGAGACATATGCGATCGCACTCTCTGACGGGAAGAAGCTTGGTGGAGATGGCACCGGCATGTCATCGACCCCGGGATTCGCCGTGAGCTGCTGAGGATTGCTCCCGTCCGCATCCATCGTCCAGATGTCCTGGTTGCCGCTTCGGTCGGAGACGAAGAGGATCGCCTCTCGGAGTGGTTGCAGTCTCCCCCGCACAGCGACATTGTCGTAGTGCGTGACCCCGAGGTCGGTACTGGCGAGCCAGATGTGATAGATGGGCTCAGCCGTATCGATGAGATGTCCGCGGCGGACGTAAGGGAAACTGAAATCGTCGGTGGAGTGTATGAGGCGGTAGCCTGATCCGTCACCATTGTCCAGATACCAGCAGAGCCAGTCCGCCTCACGGCTGATCTTGAGGCGGTAGTGAACCCCTGGCTGAGCTGCCTCCGGGAAGACGTTTGCGAGCACGCGATTCTCTCCGCTCCCGTTCGTCCATTTCACAGTCCACCGCCCGCCCGCGTTGTAGTAGCCGAATTCACCGTAGGGCGTGGTGAAGATGATCGGCCAGTCCTGCCACCCTGAAACATCGTCCTGCCACACCTCCACTTCATATGAGGTGGAGGCCTGCGTAAACCGCTGGAGCGAACGCGCCGTAACCCATACCAGGTTCTCATGAGTGACGCGAAGCTGGAGGCTGTCATCCTGCTCCCAGAACGTGTAGAGCCACCATGGCTCTGATCCGTCGAACTGGGGGTAGTTGTGCCGGCAGAACACCCGCCACTTGCTCGGGTCAATGGTCGTTCCCGCGAAGTCATCGCTGAAGACTATGTCGTCGGTGTCCCGAGCCTCCGCCGTCATCGCCAGGACGATGAACTGGCCCGCGGGGTCTGCGCAGTTGTCGTGCAGCTCAAGCCCTGTCGCCACCTTGTCCTGCAGCGCGAGTCGGTACATGTGGACGTAGCCGACAGGCATGGCCTCGAAGGTGGCGACGGCCCCGTACTCCCGGAGGATGTCCGACCACTCGGCCAGGCCCGTCTCCACGTCCACCGGAAACAGATCCTCCGAGCTCCCATCGTCGTAGCGAACCCGGAACCAGACATGCCCGGGGTCATCGCACCAGCCCAAGGAGGGCTCGCCTCTGTGCCCGAGGCGTTCGCTAAGCCATGTCCCAAGGCCCAGGAAGTAGATGCTTCTCAGATTAGCCGCCACTATCGGTAAGCTAACCACAGCAGTCTCATGGATCGGCGTCGAGACGATGTTGTAACTGGGTGGATCAGTCGGGAGCTTGACATGGAACGGTACACCGTTGTAGGCCACAAACGGTTCCTCGTAGTACGTGTACAGACCACCCGAAACGGGCGGATCGAAGGAAGCGTTGAAGGCATCATTGTACGCGTTGCACGCGGGCCCCAAGTCGACTGGAACATACTCCGCGTGCGCCGGGCCGAGCAACCAGCCCAGCAGAAGCAGGGCCGAGAGTACGAGGACTACGCGGCACCCCGCGGAACCATCACGCCTACTTGGTTGCCGGCTCGGTATACGCTCGTCGCGGCGGGTTACTGTTGCGATCATGAGGACCATCCCTCCTTACGCTCTCTACCGAGATAGTCGCACGGCAGGGCCCATTTCTTGGTACATGCTGGAGGAGTTGTGTAAGCGAAGAGTTCGCTGGAAGACGGCCGGATGGCCTTGGCTTCCAAACTTGTGTGGAGACGACTCGGAGCGTTCCGCCGTCGGAGGTGCTGCAAGCCTCCTTGCCGATGGCGTTCGCCTATTCTTCCGGCGGAGCGACGGTGAGAACGATCTCTCGACCGCCGTAAGCTTCTGCGTGCTCGCCGGGATGGATCATCGCTCCAACGGTGGGTCACTACGTGCGATCGCGGACCGGTTCGGGCTGAGATGCCCCAAAGATGGCACCGGCAGTCGGCGAAGCGGCAACTCCCGGTGGGCGGCATTCCCTTATCCTCTGGCTATTCGTATCGGAAGTCCGGGTATCCGGGGTCGATGGGATCGAGCGAGCTCCCGACAGCGACGATATCCCACCCGGAGCTGAGCTGCCGCAATCGGTAGGATACGTATACTGCCTGGAGATCGCCGTCGGGGTCGTAGAGCTCCTGGCGGCCCGTGTATATGACCTCGTAACTCGAGAGCCAGACTGGATCGTCGAACTGCATCTCGACTGTCTGGGTCGTTGCCATCATATCGGCTGTCATCGCATAGTAGTCATCGCTGGAGGTAGTGTACGCGTACTCGCCATCGAAGTGTACGTGGATGTCGACTTGGTCATTCAGGTGCTTCGCCAATGATCCAATACTACTGTTGTGCCAGGCTCCTCGGATAGCCAGGATGGCACGCTCCGCGCCGACGTAGTCTATTCCGTAGTGCGCACGGGAGTCACGGGCAGGGAGACCCGCCGGGATGTGAACGTAGTCGACCGGATCATAGTAGACGCGGTTGGGCCGGACCCACCCGGGGCACCAGCCCCAGTAGTGGTAGACGGACGCGTAGTATCCCGGATGATAGAAGCCAAACCACGAGGGATCGGAGAAGTAGTGGCTGTAGAAGAAGTTGCCCACGAGCATCCGGTGCCGGCTGCGATGGCGTGCCGCCGAGTAGCCATCTCCGAATCCGTCCCAATAGCCTCTCCAGTAGTCGGACATGCTGCGCGGGGCAAACACGTATCTGGACGACGGGCTTCCCAGAGCTTGCGTGACTTTATTGAAGCCCGTGCTGATGTGGCTCACGCTGTCAGGATGGAGCCACTCCGCGTCGCTCGGGATGGCGTTTCCAACGACGTCCCGGCGAATCCGTTCCTTGGGTAGGGACGAGCTTGTGCCGGTGCGAGGCCGCAATTGCTCGCGGGACCGATCGTGCCCGCGCGCTTGCCGCGGCGACGCGACTCTCCCGTTCCTCCCGCCATCCGGGCCGGCAGAATCAATCTCCGGACGTCTCTCCCCCCGGCTCGGCCGGACGCGGTCGCTTCGTTCGGGCCCGCCGCTGTCTCGCCCCGAGCGCGGCGTGTCGGTTTCCGAAATCCGATCCTGTAGCCGCCGGTTCGGGTTCCCCGGATAGCCCCGGCTCGTATCGCTCCGGCCGAGTGATCCTTGAAGAAATGGCGCGTCCGCAGGCCCTTGGAGAACGCGAGGCAGTTGCCGCGCGTCACCGTAAGGCTGTGTCCTCACTGGGTAAGAGTTCAGTCTTCATGAGAATTTGCACTGGATTGGAGGAATGGGCTCTATGTGGAGAAACTGCGGGGAGCTTCCAGAGCAGAGCTGATCGAGATCATTGCTGCGCAGCAGGCGAAGCTTG
>Ga0307379_10009774_pt1 | contig 12783 bp, 4 predicted proteins | sample UN2MG_FD_202237 | JGI IMG/M metagenome (GOLD analysis project Ga0307379, IMG submission 202237) | Soil microbial communities from Risofladan, Vaasa, Finland - UN-2 | ecosystem: Environmental > Terrestrial > Soil > Coastal area > Acid sulfate soil | place: Finland: Risofladan, Vaasa | collected... | reverse complement strand
AGTCCCGAACCCCCAGCCCCGAATCCCCAGGCCCCCTACAGCGTCCACCCTTCGCGATACGCTCGGTGGATCAACGGTTCCGCCTTGGGGCAGTTGATTGCCTTGAGGTTTTCGGCGTCCCACTGGAGCTTCTCGCCCACGCGATAGGAGACCGTGCCCAACAGGGCCGACTCGGTCAGCGGGCCGGAATAGGCGAAGCGGCACGTGGTCGGTCCGCCCGTCTTGCAGGCCTCGATCCATTCGCGGTGATGGCCGATCGACGCCGGGATCGTCGGCTCAGGGCGTTGATAATCGGCGAACTGCGACTCGGGCAAGAGCACGTGCCGGCCGTAGTCGGACAAGAGCATCCCCTTGGTGCCGATAAACAACACGCCCGATCCCCAACTCGGCACGCCACGTTCCTCGAGGAACGCCGGTTTCCTGCCGCCGTCGTACCAGGTGAGTTTCACCGCCGGCAGCTTCTCCCGGGCGGGAAATTCGTAGCGGACGATCAACCACGGCGGACACGACTCGGGATGCACGGGCGGCCCCTCCGCTTCGACCGTTGTGGGGTATTTCAAGTTCAGTGCCCAGTACGCCAGGTCGGTGTAGTGGCAGAAGAAATCGCCCATCCCGCCGTTGCCAAAATCCCACCAGCCTCGCCAGCGTCCCGGCACGTAACACGAGTGGTAAGGACGCTCCGGGGCCGGGCCCAGCCAGAGGTCCCAGTTGAGATTGGGCGGAACGGGCGGCGTTTCCGTGGGCCGGTCGCCGGGAGCGTATTGGGCACCGCACCAGACGTGTACCTCGTCGACCGGGCCGATCGCGTCGGCGCGGATCAACTCGACCACGCGGCGGTAGTTGTCCCCCGCGTGGATCTGCGTGCCCAACTGCGTGGCCAGTCGGTTCTCGACGGCCACGTCGGTCATCACCCGGGCTTCGTGAACGCAGTGGGTCATCGGCTTCTCGCTGTAGCAGTGCTTGCCCAGCTTCATGGCCATCACGCCGGCCGGGGCGTGGGTATGGTCGGGCGTGCTGACCACCACCGCGTCGATCTGCTTGTGCATCGTATCGAGCATCCGGCGGAAGTCGGCGAACGTCTTGGCCGCGGGAATGCCGTTGGCCGCGGCGCCGAGGCGATTGCTGTCGACGTCGCACAGCGCCACGACGTTCTCGCCGCGGACGCCGCCCAGATTGGCCCCGCCGCGGCCGGCCACGCCGACCACGGCCACGTCCAGCTTTTCGTTGGGCGAATCGGCCCGGGCGGGAATGATCCACGGCGAGGCGACGACCGCGGCGCCGGCGGCGGAAGTCCGCCACAGGAACCGGCGACGATTGAAGAGACTTGACATGGGGCGTTCCTCCTTTGGTTACTGGGGGCTGGGGACTCGGGGCTGGGGGCTGGGGGCTGGGGGTTCGGGGCTGGGGACTCGGGGTAGAGGATTCTCGGGCAAACGCTGGAGTACGTCCGACACTTCATCCCTCGTCCCTCGTCCCTCGTCCCTCGTCCCTCATCCCTCGTCCCTCCACGGCGCCGTTATTGTCGACTCCGGTCCCGCCCGCGTCAATGAATACGCCCCCCCTTTCTTGGGCCTGTGGCGTATCGCCCCCCGGGTCGATTCGGCGGGTGTCGGCCGGTTCATAAGTCTTGCACGGACGGTAGTTTCTGTCATAATGAAGATGGTGTTTTGTACTCGTCTGAGGGGCCGGAACACGGATTCAAGGTGATCGCAGTGCGCGGTTTCAGGAAAAGGGCCTTTGCGGCGTGCGGCACCGCGTGGCGGCGCCAACGGACAACGCCTGCATCGAAGCGGGCCCGGAGAAATCGCCTGCTGATCGAACCGCTCGAAGGGCGGATGCTGCTTACGGGCAACTCGTTGGTGATCAGCGAACTTTTGGCCAGCAACAGCAGCGTGCTGGCGGACGAGGACGGCGACTTCTCGGACTGGCTGGAGATCTGCAATCCCACCGGCGCGGCGATCGATCTGGACGGCTGGTACCTGACCGACGACGCCGGCGATCTGACCAAGTGGGAGTTTCCTTCCCGCGTGCTCCAACCGGATGCGTATCTGGTGGTCTTCGCTTCGGCCAAGGACCGTGCCGATCCGGGCGCTCCGCTGCACACGAACTTCCGACTGGGCAGCGAGGGCGAGTACCTGGCCTTGGTGCAATCCGACGGCACGACGATCGCGCACGAATTCGCGCCCGCCTATCCCGAGCAGTACGCCGACGTCTCGTACGGCTTCGCCCAGAGCACGATCCCCTACGTGGTGGAAGGGGCCGAGTTGGCCTATCTCGTGCCCAGCGTTTCCGAGGCCGGTTTGGGCACCACGTGGACCCAGCCCGGCTTCGGCGACGGATCTTGGAACGGCAACAGCATGTCCAGCCGTATCCTCATCACCGAGGTCGGCACCACCAGCCCCGACTTCATCGAGATCCAGAACGTCTCCGACAAGACCGTCGACACGTCCGGCTGGGTCGTGGCGCTGCAGCACGGAGTGAGCGTGTCGATCAACAACGTACACCCGATCCTCTGGCACCTGCCCGACTCGATGGAGCCCGGCGAGATCCTTCACCGAAACGATTCGACGTGGGGATCCGACATCGTCTGGGCAAGCACCGGGCCCAATTGGGCCATGATCATCGACGACGAAGGCAACGTCGTCGACTTCATTCCCTGGAAATACCAGACCGCCGATCTTGCCGCGCTGGACGTGACGATCAACGGCTTCCCGATCACCGTCGGCGGCGCCTGGTCCGGAGTGTCGTTCAACCCGCTGGGAATCGAGGTCGGCAAGTCCTTCCAGCGGCAGGGCTCCTCGGACGGGAACACGGCCGCGGACTGGGCCGTCGCACCGGTGACGACGGGCACGCCGAACGCCGGCCTGACCACCCCGTTCCTGCCCACGGTCTTCACCGGCATCGGGTACAGCACGACTTCGCCCGGTCTGGACGAAGCGATCCGAACCGACGTCACCGCGGCGATGCACAACATCAGCGCGTCGCTCTGGACGCGGATCCGCTTCCAGGTCGCCGACCCGACGGCCTCGCAAGGGCTGATCCTGCAGATGAAGTACAACGACGGGTTCGTCGCTTACCTCAACGGGCAGCGGATCGCCGGCCGCAACGCCCCCGCTTCGCCGCAATGGAACTCGACGGCCACCGCCGCCCACGGCCTCGCCCAGTCGCTGGTCTACGAGGAAATCGACGTCAGCCAGTTCCTCGGCCAACTCAGGGCCGGCGATAACGTGCTGGCCGTCCACGGTCTGAACGCCAACAAGTCCGACGGCAACTTCCTGATCTCGCCCCGACTGGTGGGCGTCGAAGAGTTCGCCCTTCAGCGGTATTTCGCCCAGCCGACGCCGGGCGGACCCAACGCCTTCGGCCTGCAGGACGTCGTCGCGGACACGCAGTTCAACATCGAACACGGCTTCTACAGCACGCCGCAACTGGTCTCGATCACCACGCCCACCCCGGGCGCGACCATCTACTACACGCTCGACGGGAGCAAGCCGACGGAGACCCGCGGGATCGAATACACCGGGCCGATCGCCGTCACCGGGACCACGACGTTGCGGGCGGCCGCGTTCAGGCTCGACTTCATTCCCTCGCGCATCGACACCCACACGTACTTCATCAACGAAAGCGCCGCCATCCGGTCGCTGCCGGCGATTTCGCTGGTGGGCGGCGAGAACGGCACCTTCGGCACCGAGAACGGACTCTGGGCCGACGTCCAGTTGCGCGGTCCCGAGGCCGAATTCCCCGTCTCGTTCGAGGTGATCTACCCCGAGGACAACTCGGGCATCCAGCAGAACGGCGGCATTCGCCTGCAAGGGAGTTCCTATTGGCGTGAAGTGCTCGGAGAAAACCCGGACGCCAAGTGGAGCTTCCGGATCTATTTCCGCGGAGAGTACGACCGCGAAAGCGGGCTCGACTACCCGTTGATCGAAGGCTCCTCGGTCGATCGTTACAAGACCGTCGTCCTGCGCGGGGGTTACAACGACTCGTCCAATCCGTTCATCAAGGACGAATTGGGCAGGCGGCTCCACCAAGACATGGGAGCCGTGGTCAGCTACGGCACGTTCGCCAACCTGTTCATCAACGGCCAACTGAAGAACAACGGCTACTACAACGTCGCGGAGCGGCAAGACGAAAGCATGTTCCAGGAGAAGTACGGCAGCGACCTGCCCTGGGACGTGGTCACCGAGTGGCAGGACAGCGGCCCGGCCGAAGATCCGCCCAGGAATCACGACGAGCCGTACTACTTCGACGTCCGCGACGGCGACGCGGTCTCCTTCGCCGAATTGCTGGACTACGCGCTGGCCAGCGATCTCTCGCAGGACGTGTACTACCAGGAGATCTGCCGCCGTCTCGACGTGCCGCAGTTCGTCGATTACCTGATTCTCCAAGGTTACGCGGCGATTCGCGATTGGCCGCAGAACAACTGGAACGCCGCTCGGGAACGCTCGGACGGGGAACTGGGCCAATGGCGGTTCTACGCCTGGGACCTCGAGTTCGGCTGGGGCAGCCAGGAGTTGACCGGCAGCTTCAAGACGCCCGGCGGCGGCAGCGATTTGCCTATCGACATTCTCTACGATAACCTCCGCGTCAACGACGAGTTCCGGCAACTGTTCGCCGACCGCGCCGGGGAACACTTCTTCAACGGCGGCGCCCTGACCGAAGGGAACGTCGTCGCCCGGTTCGAGGAGCTTCGCGCGGAGATGGCCGGCGTGCTGCCCGACATGGACACGTACATCCGCGACACGTTCGCACCGCAGCGCGTAGCCAACGTGCTCGTCTCGATGACGGCACAAGGTCTGTTCACGTTCGAGGGGCCGAGATTCCGCGTCAACGGCTCGCCGCAACACGGCGGACAGGTCGACACCGACGACGCCGTTTCGCTGGAGAATCCGAACCCGTCGGGCGCCATCTACTATACGCTCGACGGTTCCGATCCGCGGCTGCCCGGCGGCCAGCCCTCGCCGGCGGCGCGAGTCTACACGACCGCGGAGATTCTCGGCCAGTCCACGTTGATCAAGTCCCGCGTGCTTTCCGGCGGGACCTGGTCGGCGCTGAGCGAGGCCCAGTTCTACGTCGGGCAGCCGGCCACGGCCGGATACCTGGCGCCGACCGAGCTGAACTACCATCCCTACGACCCCACGCCCGCCGAACTGGCCGTCAACCCCGAGTGGACCAGCGACGATTTCGAGTTCCTCGAGCTGAAGAACGTCAGCCCGGCCGAGGCGATCGACCTGACCGGCGTGACATTCACCGACGGGATCGCGTTTTCCTTCGGTTGCGATGCGTCGTCCCGCTTGGAGCCCGGCCAATTCGCCGTGGTCGCCAAGAACCTCGATGCCTTCCGGCTCCGCTACGGCGACGAGATCACGGTCGCCGGCACGTACGACGGCACCCTGGACGACGGCGGAGAACGGCTCACGCTGGTCGATCGCTTAGGCAACACGATCCGGAGCTTCCGATACGACGACTCGGGCCCCTGGCCGGGTCGGGCCGACGGAGGAGGCAGCTCGCTGGAGGTCAAGAGCACCAACGCCGACTACGACGATGACGACAGTTGGCGCAGCAGCAGCGAGTTCGGCGGTTCGCCGGGCCGCGACGGCAGCGGACCGGTGCCCGACGTCGTGGTCAACGAAGTGCTCAGCGATCCGGTGCCCGGCGGTCTCGACGCGATCGAGCTGTACAACACCACCGGCCAGACCATCGACCTAAGCGGCTGGTTTCTCAGCGACAGCGGCGGCAACTACAAGAAAGTCAAGATCCCCGCCGGCACGAGCATCCCCGGCGGCGGGTACCGGGTGTTCGACGCAAACGCCCTGGGCTTCGCGCTGGATCGCGACGGCGAGGACATCTGGCTGCTGGAGGCCGACGCCGCCGGCAATCCGACGCGATTCGCCGATCACGTGGAATTCGGCGAAGCGCTCGAGGGCGTTTCCTTCGGCCGCTGGCCCAACGGCGACGGCGAACTGGTGATGATGGCCGGCCTGACGCTGGGGTCCGAGAACCTGGCCCCCCGTGCCGGGATGATCGTCATCAACGAGATCCACACCGATCCGATGGTCAAGACCGAACTGGTCGAGTTCGTCGAATTGCACAACGTGGCCAACCAGCCGGTCGATCTTTCGGGCTGGTATTTCGACCGGGGAATCACCTACACGTTCCCCGCCGGCACGACCCTGCCGGCCGGCGGCTACCTGGTGATTACCCAGGACATGGCGGACTTCAGGGCGGAGTACGGCTTCGACGCGCGAGGCCAATTCGAGGGAAAACTGAGCAACGACGGCGAAACCCTCACGCTCCGCGACGCGGCCCGAGTGAAGCAGGACGAAGTAAGCTACCAACTCGGCTATCCCTGGCCCACGGTGGGCGAGCCGCGCAGCGTGAACGATCCGCTCGACTACTCCCTGCAACTGATCCACCCGGCGATGGACAACGACCTGGGCGGAAACTGGCGGTCGACCGTTCCCACGCCGAGAGCGCGCAACTCCGTCTTCTCCGCCAACGCCGCGCCCCAGACCCGGCAGGTCGAGCACTCGCCGAAACAGCCGGTTGCCGGCCAGGACGTCACCGTCACCGTCAAGGCCACCGACCCCGACGGCGTTCATAGCGTGTCGCTGGCCTATCAGCTCGTCAACCCGGGCGATTACATCGAGATCGGCGATTCGCGTTACAACAACGCGAGTTATTGGACGACCGTCGCCATGTTCGACGACGGCACCGGTGGCGACGCCGTCCCCGGCGACGACGTTTACACGGCCGTTCTGCCGGGCACGCTGCAGACGCACCGCCGGCTGGTGCGCTACCGGATCACGGCCGCCGATTCGACGGGCGCCTTGATCACGGTTCCCTACGCCGACGACCCGTGTCCCAACTTCGTCTACTACGTGTACGACGGCATGCCCTCATGGACCGGGGCGGTCCGGCCGGGAATCACCACGGCGGTGACTTTCGAGCCGGAAGTGCTCGAGAGCATGGCCGTTTACCAGTTGATCACCACGCGGAAGGACCACGAGGAGTCGCAGTACATCCCCAACTCGACCGCCGGCAAGGATAACAGCAATCTGTACCGATACCAGGGAACGTTGGTCTACAACGGCGAAGTGTACGACCACATCCGCTACCGGCCGCGCGGCGGCGTGCACCGGTTCAAGATGGGCAAGAACATGTGGAAGTTCGACTTCAACCGGGGTCACTACTTCCAGGCCCACGACGACTACGGCAACCCCTACGACGTCAAGTGGGACAAGATGAACTTCTCGGCCATCATCCAGCAGGGCAACTTCGGCCAGCGCGGCGAGCAGGGGCTCTTCGAATGGGCCGGGTTCAAGTTGCACAACCTGGCCGGGAACATGGCCTCGAACAGCAACTTCGTCCATTTCCGCATCGTCGAGAACGCCAATGAAAACGGACCGAATCAATACAGCGGCGATTTTCAGGGCATGTACCTGGTGATCGAGCAACCCGACGGACAGATGCTCGATCAACACGACCTGCCCGACGGCAATTTCTACAAAATGGAAGGCAGCAGCGGAACGCTCAACAACCAGGGACCCACGCAGCCGTCGAACAAGTCCGATCTGAACGCCTTCATCAACGGGTACCTCAACAACCCCACGGCCGCCTGGTGCGAGCAGAACATCGACCTGGAGAATTACTACAGCTTCCGGGCGATCGCCATGGCGATCCACGACTACGACATCCACGCCGGCAAGAACTACTTCTACTACCACAACCCCGAAACCGGTAAGTGGTCGATTCACAACTGGGACCTGGACCTCACCTGGACCACGACCTACGGTGGCGGCGGCGGACAAGACCCCCTCTACGACAACAGCCCGTACGTCCATCTCCTGGACATCCCGGAATTGAAAATCGGCTACAACAACCGGCTCCGCGAACTCGTCGACCTGCTGTTCAATCCCGAGCAGACCGGCATGATGCTGGACGAGGCCGCCCAATTCATCTACACGCCTGGCGAACCCTCCATGGTCGACGCCGACCGGATGATGTGGGACTACAACCCCATCATGAGTTCCAGCTACATCGATACCAGCAAGACCGGGCCCGGCTGGTTCTACCAGGCATCGCCCACCAGAGACTTCGCCGGGATGATCCAGATCGAGAAGAATTACGTCGCCGCGCGGATGAGCAACATCAATAATGTGGATCCGCTGATTGCCTCCGACGAAAACTTGGCCCCCAATACGCCCACGATCGGTTACGTCGGCCAGGACGGCTTTCCGATCGATGGGTTGCGATTTCAGACTTCCTCCTTCAGCAGTTCGCAGGGGCGATCCTTCGCGGGAATGGAGTGGCGGATCGGCAGGGTCACCGATCCGACAAGCCCGGACTTCGATCCCTGGGAGCCAAGGCATTATGAAATCACCGCCACGTGGGAAAGCGGCGAACTGCCGAGCTTCCACTCGACGATCGACGTGCCCGGCGATGACCTCGAGATCGGGGCCACCTACCGCGTGCGGGTGCGGATGAAAGACGATCTGGGGCGCTACAGCCACTGGTCCGATCCGGTGCAGTTGATCGTCGCCGATGCGACCAGCGCCGTGAGCGATTCCTTGCGGATCACCGAGATCAACTACAACCCGTACGATCCGACCGCCGCCGAACTGGCCACCCAGCCGGCCGGCGATCCCGACTTCACGGCCTCCGACTTCGAGTTCGTCGAACTGAAGAACGTGGGCGCCGAACCGATCGCCGATCTGGCCGGCGTGCAGTTCACCGAAGGAATCACCTTCGACTTCACCTACAGCGACGTCACCTCGCTGGCCGCCGGCGAGTCGCTGGTGATCGTGAAGAATCCCGCGGCGTTTGCGGCCCGATACGGCACGGGCGTCAACGGGGTCGCCGACGGCGGCTTCGGCGGCCAGCTCGGCAACGGCGGCGAGCGGCTGACGCTGATCGACCGCTACGGCGTGACGGTGCTCGATTTCGTCTACGGCGACGAGGGCGACGGCTGGCCGGCCTGGGCCGACGGCATGGGCAGCTCGCTCGAACTGATCAACCCGGCCACCGCGCCGAGCAGCTACGAAAGCGCCGACCGCTGGCGCAGCAGCCGGCAGTACGGCGGTTCGCCGGGCGTCGACGCCAACGCCACGCAGGACGTGATCGTCAACGAAGTGCTCACCCACACCGATTACCCCGAGGTCGACGCGATCGAGCTGCACAACACGACCGATCAGCCGGTCGACGTCGGCGGCTGGTATCTCAGCGACGAGTGGGGCTGGGCGTCGGAACCGGCCAACGGCGACTACCAGAAGTTCCGCATCCCCGACGGCACCGTGATCCCGCCCGGCGGCTACGTCACGCTTTACGAAGGCCACTACGAAGGCGGCCTGCTCGTGTTCAACCAGGCCTATGAATTCGGCGGCGACGGCTCGAAGGATTTCGCGCTGAGCGCCGCCTTGGGCGACACCGTTTGGCTGATGGAGGCCGAGCCGGGCGGCAAGCTGCTGCGGTTCGCCGACATGGTCGAGTTCGGCGCGGCGGCCAACGGCGAGTCGTTCGGACGCTGGCCCGACGGCGGCGGCGAACTGTATCCGCAGATCGCCACGAGCCTCGACCACGAGAACGCCGGCCCGCGGATCGGCCCGGTGATCGTCAGCGAGATCATGTACCATCCGGTCGACGGCGGCGACGAGTACATCGAGCTTTACAACACCGGCGGTGCGGCGGTGCCGTTTTACGATCCGGCCAACCCGGCCAACACGTGGCAGTTCACCTCGGGCGTCACGTACCCGTTTCCCGAGGACGTGGTGTTGCCGGCGGGCGCCACGCTGCTGGTGGTGCCGATCGATCCGGCCGTGTTTCGGGCGAAGTACGCGGTGCCGGCCGGCGTGCAGATCTTCGGGCCGTACCTTGGGGCGTTGGACAACGCGGGCGAGACGCTACGGCTTCTGTGGCCCGACGAACCGCCGACGATCGGCCCGGACGTGGTGCCGTACCTGCTGGCCGACGAGGTCCGCTACGACGACGGCGGCTCCTGGCCGGCCGAGGCCGACGGCGATGGTTACTCGCTGCACCGGCTGGCCGCCGACCTGTGGGGCAACCAGGGCGACAGTTGGCAGGCGGCGGACCCCACGCCGGGTACGGTGTCGCTGGCTCCGCAGCCGCAGGTGATGGGCCGCTGGATTTTCTACAACCGTTCGACCTTCGACGGCAACGACCCGGCGGCCGACGCCCGCGACGACGCGGCCATCGCCGTCGACAAGACGCCGCTCGTGCCGGGCGACGCGATCACCACGGCCACGGCGGCCAATTACACGAGTTTCCATCGCGGCATCAACGGCATCATGATCGACGTCCTCGACTCGGCCGGCGCGATCACCGCCGCCGACTTCCGCTTCCACGTCGGCAACAACAACGATCCAAGCACATGGACCGACGCGCCGCCGCCGGAGTCGTTCACCGTCCGCGCCGGCGCCGGCGTGGGCGAACCCGATCGCGTGACGTTCACGTGGGCCGACCAGTCCATCCGCAACCAGTGGCTCGAGGTGACCGTGTTGGCGGAGAATCTCGGCCTGGCGTCCGACGACGTTTTCTACTTCGGCAACGCGGTGGCCGAGGCGGGCAACTCGCCCACGGACGCCCAGGTGACCACGATCGATTTGCTTTTGGCCCGCAACAATCCGCGCAGCTTCCTGGACCCGGCCGACGCGGAGTTCCCCTACGACTACGACCGCGACGGCCGGGTGAACACGACCGACGTGCTTTTGGCGCGGAACAACCAGACGAATTTCTTCACGGCGCTGCGGCTGATCGACGTGCCGTCGCCGGGAGCGGGCATGTTGCCTCTGGAAAGCCCGGTGCCCGCCGATCCCGCCGAGCTTCCGGGCCTTTCGTCGGCGGTCCACCAGGACGAGCCTCTCGAAGCCTCGGCAGCCGTCTTGGCGTGGCTCGACCAGTTCGAGCCGCCGGAGGACTCGTCCGAAAAGGACAACATCGCCGCCCCCGCAGTCGACGCGCTGCTGGCGACGTATTGGCCGTAAGTCGCGGAAAAACGCTGCCGGCTCGGTGCCTGTCCCCTTCTTCCACGGGGTCCCGGCAGTCACCGCCCCCTTTTTCTCAGCTATGCTTGCAGTGAACGTGCGCAGAGTTGAGAATAAAAGTCACCCGACTCGATCACCCGCAGGAGCCGACCGATGAGAAGCCGACGCTTTCTTGTGCTGGGATTCCTGGTCGTCCTCGCCCTCTGCGCCGTCGCGCCGGCGGAGCAGAAGGTCCTCTACGAGAAAGAGTCGCCCTACAACGTGATCGTGGTGACCGAGGACGATCAGGGGCTGCGGACCTTGTGGTTCGAGAAGGACGGGGTGCGGCAGAGCGTCGTGAAGGTGGGCGATCCGGACCACCTGGAACTCGCCTATACCCGCGTCATGCCCGTGGGACTCGCGCTGGTCGAGAAACCCCAGCGCGTGCTGATCGTCGGGCTGGGCGGCGGTGCGATTCCCGGTTTTCTCCACAAGCACTACCCGCGGATGACGATCGACGCGGTCGACATCGACCCGGACGTGGTCGACGTGGCCAGGCGGTTCTTCGGCTTCCGCGAGGACGCCACGATGCGTGCTTACGTGGACGACGGCCGGCGGTTCATCGAGCGGTGCCGCGATCCCTACGACGTCATCTTCCTCGACGCCTACGGTTCCGAGAACATCCCGTACCAACTGGCCACGCAGGAGTTCCTCGCGACCGTGCGCCGGGCGTTGGCGCCCGGCGGCGTGGTCGTGGCCAACGTGTGGGATCGCACCTCGAATCCGCTGTACGATTCGATGGTGCGAACCTACCAGGAAGTCTTCGCCGACCTGCACGTCCTGGACGTCCGATGGACCGGCAATCAGATCCTGCTGGCACTGGGCGAGAAGCAGCCGATCCGGCAGGACGGTCTGGCGTTGCGGGCGACGGCGATCTCTCGACAAGAAAACTTTCCCTTCGACATGGGCGAGTTCGTGATCTTCGGATACCGGCACCCGAGCAAGGAGAACGCTCGCGGCCGGGTTCTTCGGGACGCGGACGAGCCCGGGAAGGATTAGTGGCGCAACTTGCCCTTTGTCTTATCGATGAATTGCACGTCAAACAAGTTCCTGGAGACCGGCAGGCACCCCTCTGCCGTTGGGTTCCGGACCGCTGATGGACCACGCCCCCGCACCAGACCCCCCACGCACGAGGGGCTCTTTGGGACAATTTCGAAAAAAGGGGGACTTCGCCCATTCCCTTAGCCGGGTGCGCGTGCTACAGTATTGCTGAATAGTGGTGAGAAGCGATGTGGGCCCCAGTTCACTCTAAGTGCTCTCGTTCTAGTCACCCTGCGATTTGCGCAGCGGCGACCTTTCTTGAAGGTCCAGCTCTCCAATTGCGGTTGATTTTCTCCCTCTACTTTTTGGCCGCGTTCCTACCTAACGAGAAGGGGCTCTGGGTGCAGTGATGGCGGCCGGTGTGTTTTTCTTTTTTTTGAAGGAGTGGCATCATGCCGCAGGGGACGATCAAGAAAGTGATCGCTAACAAGGGGTTCGGGTTCATCGAGGGAGAACGAGGCGAATTGTTCTTCCACCACAGCGCTCTGGTGGGAATCACCATCGAAGAGCTTCGCGAGGGTCAGGCAGTGACCTTCGAGGAAGGCCGCGGTCCGAAGGGCCCTCGCGCCGACAACGTCAAACCGGCCTGAGCGATCGAATGATCGTGCAAGCGATTTGCCCACGCATCGGCCTGGGCAATGTCTAACGACCGTGTTGGCTGGTTCCGGGTGAGCAATCACCCGGGGCCATCCGACCGGCTCAT
>Ga0307379_10009772_pt1 | contig 12784 bp, 13 predicted proteins | sample UN2MG_FD_202237 | JGI IMG/M metagenome (GOLD analysis project Ga0307379, IMG submission 202237) | Soil microbial communities from Risofladan, Vaasa, Finland - UN-2 | ecosystem: Environmental > Terrestrial > Soil > Coastal area > Acid sulfate soil | place: Finland: Risofladan, Vaasa | collected... | reverse complement strand
TGTTGGCGATGCTGCTCTCCGACAAGTTGGGAGTCCAGGTCACTGGCCCGGCGGAGAAACCCCGCTCGCCGGTGGCAGAGGCCATCCACGCCCAGATTCGAGAGAGCATAGCGGAGTCTCAAACCACATCCCCTCAGGTCACGCCGCCCCAGACCACACCACCCCCGGCCGCGCCAACGGCCGGGTAGAACGCTGATCGAGAAACCCGTTTTCCGAGCCAGGAAAACGGGTTTCTACCCAATTCTGATATGAGGAGGGCAACTATCTATGAAAGGCGTAATCGTGGCTGGCGGTCTAGGCACCCGCCTGCGCCCCTTGACGAGCATCACCAACAAGCACCTCTTGCCCGTGTACAACAAGCCGATGATCTACTATCCCATCGAAATGCTGGTCGGGGCCGGCATCAAGGACATCCTGGTCGTGACCGGCGGGACATTTGCCGGGGACTTTCTCCGGCTGATTGGCAACGGGGAAGACTTTGGCCTTTCCCGTATGCACTATGCCTATCAGAAGGGGGAAGGGGGCATCGCTGAAGCCCTGGGCTTGGCCAGGGAGTTCGTCGGGAGCGATCGAGTGGTCGTGGTACTCGGCGACAATATCCTGCAGAACGGCATCAGGAAGGGCGTCGAGGCTTTCTCCAAACAAGGAAAAGGCAGCCGGATCTTTTTGAAGAGCGTGGACCACCCGTGGGAATACGGGATCGCAGAAGTCGCAGGGAACAAGATCAAGCGCATCGTCGAGAAACCGGCCGATCCGCCCAGCAACCTGGCGGTGATCGGCGTCTACATGTACCCCCCGGACGTCTTTGACATCATCGAGACGCTCGAGCCCTCGGCCAGAGGGGAACTCGAAATCACGGACGTGAACAACGCCTACGTCGAGCGGGGCGAGATGGAGTACGAGATCGTCGAGGGCTGGTGGCTGGACGCCGGGGAGAACCACGAAGCCCTGCTGCGCGCGAACCTCATGATCGCACGCGAGCAGGGCATCGAGATTTGACCCTCACCCCAACCCTCTCCCTGGCTTCACTACCGGACATTTTCTGATCGGTTGACTCATGGTATGCTCTCGCTCAACCCAGAGCGATGGAGCATACCATGAGCGACGACCGACGTAGGTATCTTGTCATAAAAGACGCAGAGGAGTTCATCCGCCGCTTCCTCCAACACGTCCTGCCCAAGAGCCTGCCCTGAGCCTGCCGAAGGGGCTTCGTCAAGGTGCGCTACTATGGCTTCTTCAGCCCTGGCCTACGCCAACGGCTCGCCGCCATCCGTCGCCAACTCGACGCTGCGGCCCCCACCCCCGACGCCTCCCATCCCGCTTCGAGTGCAGGGGCTGCTGACGCGCCACCCGCCCTCACATCACCGCAGTCCTTCGTCCGCTGCCCTGCCTGTGGCCAGACCATGCGCCCGCGCCCACTCGCTCATCCTGAAAGAGGTCAACCGCCGTGAGCAACGTCGCTGCACACAAACCGGCTCTCCCCCTCGCGGGCGTGGGCGCCGTTCCCCTGCACCCGCGCTTGCGCCTGCCTGGCTGCCGAAAAACGGGCTGCGCCGGACCGTCACACCGGCCGGAGAGTCGCCCGGGCCGGATGACGCTTCACGTGCGCGGATGGGCTGCCCCTGGCTCAGTGCGCGGCGCGTTTCCCCAAGCGTGGTTTTGCCTTAATCCCCAAGTGGGAGTACAATTCCGTTACAGGTCAGTACGACCGGCTTAGTTCAGCACGGATTATGCGGCGGCGGCGCGCCGCATGAACCCTATTCGTTAGGCGCCAGCAGGAGTCGGTAAGATGACTCCGGACCAGTACGTCGAAACGATTCTCGCGAAATACGCGGTGCCCCGTGGGCCAACCTCGCCAGCTGAGCGGCTGGGAGCTGCTGTGGCCGGCCCAATCCGCACCTGGGCCGGTCAGCAGCTGAACGCGCTCGAGTACTCCGGCTCATACGCGAAGGAGACCGGCGTTCGCGGGATCTCAGACGTGGACGTGTTCATCTCGCTCAAGTCCGACACACAGGGAACACTAAAGGATCTCTATAACAGCCTCTACGCCCTGGCGCAGGAGCAACGGTGGTCGCCACGAGCGCAAAACGTCTCGGTGGGCGTAACCGTGAACGGAACACGGGGTGATTTGGTCCCGGGCAAGGTCCAGTCTGGCTACCAAAACTACCACAGCCTCTACCTTCGCAAGCGGGATTCCTGGACACAGACCAACGTTTCCCTGCACGTCCAGACCGTACGCGACTCAGGCCGTTTGAAGGAGATCCGAGCTGTCAAGGTTTGGCGCTTTCTGCGCAGCCTCGACTTTCCATCCCTATACTTGGAGCTGTTCACCATCCAGGCGCTCGCGGGCCGTTCTCGAACCGCCCTTGCAGAAAACGTGCTTCACACGCTGCGCACGATCGGCACGTTGCTCACCTCGACCCTGATCGAGGACCCGGCGAACACGAACAACGCCCTCTCGGACGACCTGACGAAGCAGGAGAAGGAGCGGGTCGCCAGCTTGGCTGCGCAGTCGGCACGAGAGCAGTATTGGGAGAAGATCATCTGGTGACGAAACCCATGCCCGACCGGTTGACCGAAATCCTCGACGGACTCCAGGCCCGCCTCGAAGGAGAGCTTCGCGGCAACCGGGCCGCCGTCACGCATCCGGGCGCCCGGGGTGAGGCTTCTGAGGATGACTGGCTGCGCATCCTTAAGGATCACTTGCCGCGGAGGTACCAAGCCGACCGCGCCTTCGTCATCGATGCCAACGGTGCCTGCAGCGAGCAGATTGACATCGTCGTCTACGACCGTCAGTACTCGCCCTTCCTCTACAACCAGGCGAACCAGCGCTACGTCCCGGCCGAGAGCGTGTACGGCGTGCTGGAGGTCAAACAGGACCTGAGCCGTGATCATCTTCTGTATGCTGGGGAGAAGGCCGCATCCGTGCGCCGCCTCCACCGGACTTCCGCTCGGATTCCGCACGCAGGGGGCGCTTACGATCCGCGACCGCTACCGCGCATTGTCGCGGGCCTCGTTACTTATCAAAGCTCCTGGAGCCCGGCTTTCGGAGTGCCGTTCCGAGCTGCCTTGGGCGAGCTCGGCCCCGACGCACAGCTCGACGTCGGGTGCGCTCTCGTGCACGGTGCATTCGAGGCCACCTATCGCACTGGGCACCCCGTTGATGTCACCGTAGCCGAGGGTCCGCGTTCGCTCGTGCAGTTCTTGATGCGCTTGCTGAAGCAGCTCCAGGCCTTGGCCACCGCGCCTGCGATTGACTACCAAGCGTACCTTGCGCGCTTCGAGCGCGCGGGCGGCGAGGAATGAACGAGGATCAACATGAAGGTAAACGGTCGGGAGATGAGTGACCCGGCGCCTAACAACGGCATGCCGCGGACGGCGCTGGGCGCCGCCGCTGATGCCGAGCGTTAGGCCGAGCCAGACTCACATCGGAGAAGCCGCGCTTGCCATAACGCCAGGAAGGGGGACACCCATGAGAGAGACACTCAATCGAATAGCCGAATCCATCGCTCTACTCCAGAAACACCCTGCCTTCCTGGAATGGAGGAAGACGCTGAAGCCCGGCAAGGATGACATCATTCTCATCAACAACTCGTTCGTCTATCGGAACGTCAAGACCACCAAGAGCGACTCCTACCTCGCGTTGCGCTTCAAGGACGACACTCAATTCGAGCGCTACCCTCTCGTCGCTCACGGCCTTGCGATCAACTCCGACTTCAGGCTCATCCCCGCCAAGAGTCGCAACTTCCCAGCCCTCACGCCCTTAGCAGAGGCCGCATCGGCCGAGCTGGCATCTCTTGGCGTCCTAGTGTTCCTCCTCATAGGAACGATCGAGGACACCGTCGTACTTTCTGAGCCCGTCAATCACGCCGCGCTCACTTTGCTGGTCTGGGATCCCACCCTAAGCTCCGACATCGACCTAGCCAACACTATCCTCAGAGTCCGCGACGCATCCGATGAGGATGCGGTTTGGGAGCGCGTACTCGCTCACTTCAAGGCCGCGAAGCAGAAGCCCCCCGATGGAATTCGAGAGGCAATTGCCATCGCAATAGACAAGCTCCAATCGAACGCCGTTGCTCGACTCGTCATGCCGAGCGCCAAAGCGCCATCCCACTCATCCATGACACACCAGGTCGCGGAGGTTCTTCGAAAGCACCGCAGTGCCTACGCCAAGGCGCTCGGGCCATTGTCTCCCCCTTCCACCGCAATAGCAGATCTCAACGAGGTTCTGCGGATCGCGTACAACTTCGCTAGTGACGCCACGACTTTCCTAAGACTTGTAGTGAGCATCTGCGATTTGAAGCCCATTGTCTTATGGGGCACCGTGCACAGGCATCATGCCCTTTCCGAAGCGTTCAGGAACCTACCATGGGAGCGTGCGAGGTTGAAGCCATCGCTTGAGGGGTACGAGTCGATAGTCCGCGATGCGAGGAACGCCGTATTCCACGACTTGTTCCCATTCAGAAAGACGCTTGAGGTCGACCTGCCGCAGAACGCTCTGCAGAATGCCACGATTCGGCTCTTCTCTGAGTACTCTCGTAGGAAAGAAAACCAGCTTACCTTTCGCGACAAGCATGTCCTCGAGGTCCTGTTTGAGTTCACAAGAGCGAGATACCGGCGAGCTCCGTCGAGATTCTGGCAACAGAACTTGGCCGTCATGGACGCCACCATTGAGTTGTTCGAAGAGACTGGTACCCACCTTGCATCGTTGCAGAGGGTATCCTCGATCAAGTGACGCCCAGCCCAGTTCGGAGCCACGCTCGCCCAGCCTGGCTCGGCCTAACAACTCGCTGAAGCTGACCCGGCGGGCTGGGTCTTCGTGGATGCTTGTCTTGCCCGCCAGCCAGGCGTAGAGTCGGGGAGGAGCTGCCCGCGTCCGCCGGGCAGCTTAGCTCGAGGCCGTTCGGGTGCGACGCGAAGTCGCGCAGGTATTTGTTGCAACCGAATATCGGGAGGCAACCCATTGTTCTACCAATGGTATCCTACCCAGACGTGCATCACTGGTAACGGTGGGGTGTGAAGCTCTGGGGACAAGTGTATCCCGCATCCTTCGGGATGGTAACAGAACCGTGAGGGGATGTTACGACTGCTAACACGAAGCGGTTAGGGGCTCGGATAGCGTGGTATGGCCTAACATATGTGAACCGCTGATAAACGTCGTCACCGAGAACAAGTCAAAGGTGCTGATTTGTTCCACAAGGGCAAATAGGCTTGGGCCAAAAGGCAAGGGGTCAGGTATAGGTGCTCCTAACTCACCCGTCGCAGACGGTGTACCCCCGGCGGAGAGGCGGAGCCTAACCCACGCAACGTGGCAAGCCCGCAGGTCTCCCAGTGGATACATCCATTCGGGAAAGCGAGTCTGGACAACATCATCCCACGCCGAAGCGAGCAGACTTCCATCTGGTCGCTCATCACGAGAGAGTTTGGCGAACTGTCAAGGGAGGGAAAGCAAATGACGGCGGGCATAGTCCTGACTGGTGCACCCTTCTGTGCAAGAGCACAAGACGGCTCCAAGCGCGTAGCGTGAAGTTGCAGCAGGTAGTCAAGCCTGTTGCAGCGGGTCCTACCGGGGGGCCTTTCGAGCGGCTCGAGCCGGATTACGCGAAAGTGTCACTCCGGTTCCTAGGGGGTTGGGGGGCATTACTGCCCCCTGGCTACCCGACCGGCAGCCCGATAGAGATGAGGGGAAAAAATGCAAGGGTACATATGTGTCTATCGTCGTTTTTTGCCCAGCAAAGCCGATTGGGACAAAACACGCCAAGCAGCTTTACTTGACCCGACACTCGATAAGTTTCTGGGTGAATATCTACAGAATGACCAATATTATGATTGGGGAGATGACCCATCATTCTTTGCGGCCCGCGAATTTCTGGGTAACGTGCGCCATGCAGGTTGGGGTGTTTGCAGAAGAAATGTTCGACAACATCTTAAGCCAGGCGGCTTGGTAGTTTTCTTTTGTGCCAAACCGCAGATTGGCAATGCCAAAGTGTGGGATTACTATTATATTGGTTTTGGCACGGTGCGTGCTACAATTGATAGATGGCAGCTTTGGCAAGACAATCAGTTCAGTTGCTATCGGAGATTTTACAACGTATTAGCCGAACCCAAGAACAGCAAACTCGTTCAGAAAGAAACCTTTCATCCGTATCACAAGGACTGGCAAAAACGATTGACAGCGCCTTACATCCTGTTTGAACCAAGCGAAGAACTGAGCCATTTCAACCTTGTAAACCCTCTATTGGTTGCATCATACGACGGCAACAAAATACCGGAAGACTGGAGGACTTCAAATCTCGTCTTGCAACTCGAAAACTTGCTGTTTGAAGAAAGACTAATATCACGACGACTGCGAAGTTCCCCGACAGGTTATGGACATTCGCACATCAACCTTACCAATGAGGGAAAGACTACAAGGCCAGGTAGAACGATAGAGCAACTTCGACACGCATTATTGGAATTGTCGGAAACCATCTTCAATACAGGTAATCAAGCCGCCTAGCCCCTCGCTCCAGCCGACGTGCTACGCGCGCGGCTGATCTCGTTTCCGTTGGGCGGCACACAGTATCGGATTCAAATGATGAAAATATGTTACTACTCAGGCAGGCCACGCAATCGGACACGGATCAACACAGATGGTACGGATTGACACGGATATTGCCCGGGAATCCGTGTACATCCGTCGCATCCGTGAGAATCCGTGTCCCAATCAGGGCAGCCTGAGCAGTTACTACGCCTGTAGAATTGTGAAGGTTCGATCGGCTCAGATTCGTCTGGGCCTGTTTAGCACTCTAAAGTCCAGTAGGAAAAGCGAGGCACTATGAATACGAGGCAATGGCTCGCGCTATCCGTCGTCTTGGTCGCTGCACTGGCCTGCAGCCTGGGCACGCCCCAGGCAGGCGAAGGGGAACCGGCGGCGCCCCCGCCCCCGGCCACTGCCGAGATCGCGCCTGCACCTGCTTCGCCGCAGCCCGCCGCCTCTAGCGGACCGCAGCAGGCTCCCGGCGCTCCCCTCTGTCCCGACCCTCAACCGCCCTTTGTCACCGACTTCGAGGTCCGCCAGGCCCCCGACCTGCCGGAACCGCCCGCCCGCCTCCCCTTCCGCGACCCGACCTTCGGCACCTGCATCGTGCGCGTGACCGACCGTACGGCCGACCTCTCCGCCGAGGACACCTCCGCCGGACTCAAGAATGAGTACTCCCGCGTGCAATCCTTCAATGCCGACGGCAGCCGCCTCCTGGTGCGCGGGATCGAGGCTACCTGGTACCTCTACGACGCGGCCACCCTTCGCCCCCTGGGCCAGGTGCCGGTCGAGACTGAGCCGCGCTGGGACGCGGACGATCCCAACCTGCTTTACTACTCCTCCGAGACCCGCCTGATGGCCTACGACGTGGCCACCGGCGAGCAGCGCGTGGTCCACGACTTTGCCGCCGACTTCCCCGGCCAGTCCCTGGCCGCCGTGTGGACCCGCTACGAGGGCAGCCCTTCGCTGGACAGCCGCTTCTGGGGCCTGATGGCCGAGGACCCGGACTGGCTACCGGTCGCCTTCGTGGTGTACGACCGAGAGACCGGCCAGGTGACCATGCGCGACCTGCGTGGCGTGCCGGGCGTGGAGGAGGACGTGGACCACGTGACGATGAGCCCGCTGGGGACCTACTTGCTGGCCTCCTTCGACCACTACTGCGAGCCTGGCCAATTGGGCGACGACGCTCACCCCTGTGGCCTGATGGTCTACGACCGCAGTCTGGCTCACGGCAGGAGCCTGCTGCGCATTATCGGCCATTACGACACGGCCCTGGACGAACAGGGACGCGAGGTGATCGTCTACCAGGACATTGACACCGACACCATCGCGATGCTTGACCTCGGCAGCGGCGAGGTGACCCCACTGTGGCCGATAGACTTTAGCCACACCCCCATAGGCCTGCACTTTTCCGGGTGCGCCTTCCGCCAACCGGGCTGGGCGCTCGTCTCCACTCACGACGGCGACCCGGCCGCCTACACCTGGATGGACGACCAGGTCTTTGCCATCGAGCTCAAGCCCGGCGGGCGCGTGGTCCGGCTGGCCCACACCCACTCCCTGGTGGACGAGGAAATGGAGCACGACTACTGGGCCGAGCCCCAGGCCAGCGCCAACCAGGATTTCACCCGCGTGCTCTTTACCAGCAACTGGGGCCGCTCCGGCACCGGTGAGGTGGAGATGTACATGGTAGTACTGCCCCCAGACTGGGTCGCACGCTTACCCTGAAGGGGCACCAGGGAGACTGTCGAAATGCTCTACTTGATCGGTGGCGCGGCCCGCGCCGGCAAAACGCTGATTGCACAAAGGATGCTCAGGGAGCGGCATATACCCTACTTTTGTGTGGACTATTTCGTCACTGCTCTGGAACGGGGTGCGCCCGAACTCGGCATCGTGGGCGAGTCACCGAACAAGGAGAGAGCACTCAAATTGTGGCCCAGGATCGAACCCATGCTGAGAAACATCGTGGAGGAAGAACCGGCATACGCAGTGGAAGGCGATGCGCTATTGCCCAAGGGAGTAGCTTCCCTGTGCGAAGCCTATGCCGGGCAAGTCCGAGCGTGTTTCACTGGCTATGTGGCCACGACGCCCAAGCGCAAATTGGAGGAGATCCGTAGATTCGGAGGGGGAGTCAACGACTGGATCCAGGACTACCCGGACCAGTACGTCCTTGATCTGTGCGCAGAGATGATCGAGTTCAGCCAGTTCGTACGGGAAGAGTGCAACCTCTACCGGCTACCCTACTTTGACGTGTCGGACGACTTCTTGGACGTTGTGGAGCAGGCTTACGTAATGCTTTGCGGATCGCGAGGAGAGGGCAAATGACGACCAGGCAATTCATCGAGTCCCGTGAGGAAATGGAGCGCATCTTGCAGGAGGAGACGGTAGGCTACCTGGGCCTGTCCCTGGACGGGCAGCCCTACGTCGTGCCGCTGAACTACGGCTACGTCGAGGGCAGGCTCCTGTTTCACTGCGCATTGACCGGCAAGAAACTGGACTACCTGAAGGGAAACCCGCAGGTCTGCTTTGCCGTGGGGCGGCAGTCCGGCCAGGTCCGCCGCCACGCCGAGGGAGACCCCTGCCACGTGGACAACGATAGCGTCATCTGCTATGGCAGGGCCCGCGTCATCGAGGACCTGGCAGAGCGTAAGCGCGCTCTGGACACGTTCAACCGCTGCTTCGATCCTGACGCGGAAGAGATTTCGCTAGACGCCGCGTCCAAGTGCTGTGCTGTGGAGATCCAAATCACCGAAATGACAGGCCGGCAGGAGCGGGAGGGCAAACGTACTTACTGGAGAGCCAATTTCCGTAGTGCCTCACGGGTAGATGTTACCGAAATTGGTGTTCGTTGACTCACGAGAGATGGTTACCACGATAACGTGCACGTTAAGAAATGGTCCTGTGGACCAGGAGGTCTACGGAGCCCACCTGGGGAAGGTTTGCTGGACGAAATCGAGGGTTTACCCCACTCGGAGATCATCTTTCAGCCCTCATGTGGGCGCGCCACTCCACCGGTTGCGTCCTGAAGCGATTTATGACAGGATCCCAGATTCGGACTGTTGACTTCTCTGTAGAGTTGGGCTATACTGGAGCAACATTGCAGCGGAAATCACTTCAGCATGCCGACAGTTGCAGGTCGGCGTGGACCATAGCTAGTGCTTCTGAGGAGGTCAACAGACATGAGCAGAATATCGCCCTTCCCGCCAATTGATCTGAACGAAACACTCCTGATTGCGAGGACTATTTGGGAAAAGAACGCCGGTAGACCAATGAGACGACTTACTATCTTTGACACACTTGGAAGAAGCCCTGAAAGCGGCCCTAGCCGGCAACTCCTGACTGCGTCTTCGGGCTATGGGTTAACTCAAGGAAGTTACCACGCCGAGATGATCAGCTTACAAGAACGCGGCCGAGCTATAGTCGAAGGCAATGAGCCGCAGGCCAGGTTGGATGCAGTTCTTGGAGTTGAGGTCTTCCGGGCATTCTTCGAGAACTACCACAATGCTGCCTTGCCATCTGAAACAGCGGCCATAGATTTCCTTAAGGAGCAAAGAATACCAGAGAAGAGTGCAGCTGTTTGCTTGGAGGTGCTCTTGAAGAATGGAAGGCAAGTTGCACTGATTCAAGAGATCAGTGGTGCAGAGCGAGTGGTCTCACCTGAGCACGCCCTGGACAAGTTATCGAAGGTTTCTAGCATACCGACATTCCCTGGACTTGAAAGAGAGCTAGCACAACCGCCTGCACAGCCTGTGCCCCTCAAGATCTCTGACGAAAAAACCAGACGGCCTCTCTCCCTCAATATTAACATCCAGATACATCTGCCAGCCGATGCCAAACCAGAAATTTATGAGACCATTTTCCAGAACATAAGAAAACACCTTATGGATGAGGGATGAAGCGCGACAACGAGGAAGGACTCCTACGATGGATGGAAAAGGGTCTTGTGCTCTTGAATGCGTCCAAGGATTGGAGGCCAAGCACAGAACCCGCCCTGACATCGACTAGCGCTGCACAGAGAGAATGCCTACTATCCCTGCTGGAAGCATTCAACGATTGCGTAGCTTACTTCCGCGGACGCAGAGTCAAAGCTCCAATCCTAGAAGTCGCATCTGAGGCAGCCGTACAGGATGTGCTGTTCCTCATGCTGAAGCCTGTCTTTCCAGAGCTCACTTTTGAGGATCCTAGTCCAAAGTCAGCAGCGAGTTATGCTATTAAGGATCTCTATTTTCCTTCCATGAAACTTGTCTTGGAAGCAAAGTATGTTGGATCACGCGCTGATGTTAAGGCAATCGAAAAACAGTTAGCCGACGATATATGGAAGTATTCTGCCTATCCTGACTGTGAGTACCTGATCTTCTTCATCTACGATCCTTACCCCCATATCGCTGATCGACGCAATTTCGCTGCCAGGATGTCGCGAAAGCAAGGCGAGTTCTTGAATCTCGGTAGGCAGGTGCAGATAAACACCATAATTAGACCGTAGATTGGATTTGGTAAGTGGGTCTGCTCAAGTCGTTGTGGGCGAGATGTCGAGTGACACCGTCTCACGGTCGTTCATGGGTGATCGAGGAGATTCTGAGTGGCAGTGAGCGCGTCAGGGACCGGTGGACAATGCTGCAGGTGAGCGAGAACCTACGCGGCGGCTTGCCCATTTCTTACGACATCCTCCGCTCTGGAAGCGCAACTTCGCGGCAGATATCTCTTGGAAAAGGTGCCCTGATCTTGTGGGTAGCTATAGGAGATACCTAACTCTGCCTGCTCAACGGCTGGCACGCCGGGCAGACGTAACTGCTGGTGCTGCCGGTCTTGAGCTTGACCACCGCCGTCCCACAGGCCGGGCACGGCTGCCCCTCCCGGTAGCCGGCCAGCAGGAACTGTTCCCCCCACCCTCCCTTCTCGCCGTACAGGTTGAGTTCCCACGCGCTCCCACCGTGATCAATGCTCTCCCGCAACGTCTCCCGCAGCGCCTGCCACAGCGCGGCCACCTCGTCGTCGCTCAACGATGGAATGGGCCGCAGCGGGTGAATGTGCGCCTTGAACAGCGGATCCTGCACGTAGACGTTCCCAATGCCGGCGATCCGGCCCTGATCGAGTAAGAAGGCCTTGATCGTCCCCCGCCGCCCGCGCAACAGCGCCCGGAACTGCTCCAACGTCAGGTCCAGCGCGTTGGGGCCCAGCCGGGCCGTCATCGCGTGTTCCGCCAGGTCGCGCACGTAGTGGGCGTAGCCAAACCACCAGAAATTGACGGCCAGGCAGGCTCCGTCGTGCGGGTTGCCCAGGTCGAAGATCAGGCGACGCTTCTCCGGCAACCGCTCCCGGCTGGTCAACAGGATCTCGCCGCCCATCCCCAGGCTCAGCAACAACCAGCCCTGCGTCGTCTCCACCTGCAGCCACTTGCCCCGCGGGGCCACGCCGCGAATGCCGGCACCCGTCAGCCCGGAGCGAAAATCCTCCACTGGCACGTTCAGGCACTTGGGCTGCAGGACCTCGATACCGCGCAACGTCCTGCCGGTCAACTCCTTCCGCATGTCGCGGGCAAAGATAAAGATCTCGGGCAATTCAGGCACGTATTTCCTCCACGTGCTGGCGCACCAGTTCGATCACCATTGTACCATATTTCGCCAGCCTGTGCGGGCCAATGCCCTTCAACCCGGACAAAGCCTCCAACGTGATAGGCCGCTGCGCGGCGATGGCGCGCAGGTGGCTATCGTGAAAGACGACGTAGGGGGACACTTTTTGTGCACGGGCCTGTTCTAGCCGCCACTGGCGCAAGGCCTGGAACAGCGTCTCGTCCACGTCCGCCTCTCCCGGCTCTGTTGAGGCCGGTCTGCGCGGCGGCGGTGGCGATTCCGCCGGGCCTACCAATTCATCCAACGCGGCCGGGTTCTGCAGCGCCGCCCGGCCTGCGCGCGTCAGGTCGAGCACGACGCCTTGGTCAATGTGCCGGGCCTCCAGGAATCCGCCCTGTTCCAGGCGCGCCAGCAGCCGTTTGACCGCACTCTGCGAGCAGCAGGCCAGCGCCCCAAAGTGTGGGTTGCCGCGCGCACTTTCCTGGAGCGATCGCGTCCCGGGATGCTCGCGGTCGTCGCCGCGCAGGATGCGCACCAGCGTATGCCGTCCCCAACTCCATGGCGCAGCCGCCGTGCAGCGCAGGATGGTCAAGAACTGCTCCCGCTCGTCGAGTGGCGCCATGTCGGGCGGCGTTGGAGTGCCCTGGCAGTTGTCGCAGGCGATGCACCGCTCGATGATGCGCCCCCCCAGGTAGGC
>Ga0307379_10009771_pt1 | contig 12784 bp, 9 predicted proteins | sample UN2MG_FD_202237 | JGI IMG/M metagenome (GOLD analysis project Ga0307379, IMG submission 202237) | Soil microbial communities from Risofladan, Vaasa, Finland - UN-2 | ecosystem: Environmental > Terrestrial > Soil > Coastal area > Acid sulfate soil | place: Finland: Risofladan, Vaasa | collected... | reverse complement strand
CTCTGGAGCTGAAATCCCTAAAATCTTAAAGGTATTAAATAATACTATCCTGGTGCAATCGATTAATATCAAGCGAGCTTTAGTCAATTCTTTGTCATCAGTAATTACCCGGTGTACAGTATAATACCTATGGAACGAAGACGCTAAATCATAAAGATAAGTAGTTAAAAGATGCGGTTTCCAGGTTAAAGCACTCTTTCTAACCACTTCTTTTAAGGAAGATAGTTTTTTAATCAATTCAATCTCTTCCTCTTTATCCAATAAGTGAAGATTAACTTCTTTGTTTGTATTAATTTTTATTCCTTCTTGTTCAGCTTTTTTTATTATACTATATATCCTCGCATAAGCATACTGAATGTAATATACGGGGTTTTCCATAGATTGAGATTTAGCTACATCAAGATCAAATTCGGTATGACTATCATAACTCCTCATCAAAAAGAAGTAACGAGCCACGTCTTTGCCTACTTCTCGTATTAGATCTCTTAGAGTAATGAATTCTCCTCCTCGAGTCGACATGCCTACTTCTTTGCCATCTCTTATTAAAGTAACGAACTGCACAATTAACACATCCAAAAAGTTTTCGGAATAACCCAGGGCTTGTGTCGCTGCTTTCATCCTTTTAATATAACCATGGTGGTCCGCACCCCAAATATCTATTACTTTGTCAAATCCCCGTTGATATTTATTTTGATGATAAACAATATCAGAAGCAAAATAAGTGGGGACATTATTTTCCCGAATTACTACCCTGTCTTTTTCATCACCAAAGACAGTGGACTTTAACCAGAGTGCCCCTTCTTTTTCATAAAGAAAACCTCTCTGCTTAAGTAATTCTATAACTTCTTGAAATTTATTCTGCTCATAAAGTGATTTTTCACTAAACCAAACATCAAATTCTACCCCAAAATCTTTTAAATCTTTTTTAATGCCTGATAAAATCTTTTTTAAAGTAAACCCTTTAAAAAACTCTTGGGTTTCTTTATCATCTCTTCCTTTATACTTATCTTTAAATTTATCTATCGCTTCTTTGGCTATATCAACAATATATTCACCCTTGTAGCCATCAGCGGGAAATTCTTTCTTTTCCCCTAAGAGATTATTGTATCTTACTTGAACTGATTGACCTAATATGTCTATTTGTTTTCCTTGATCATTGATATAATATTCTTTTTCTACCTCGTACCCTGCTGCTTTTAATATACCACTTAAAGCATCTCCTACTGCTGCGCATTTTCCATGGCCCACATGTAGGGGACCGGTAGGATTAACGCTGACAAATTCTACTTGAACCCTCTTCCCCTTACCTAAATTTACTTTACCATAATTCTCTCCCTGTTCTCTAATTTCATCCAGAACCCTATATAACCAATTCTCACTCAACCAAAAATTTATAAAACCTGGTCCGGCAATTTTAGTTTTATCTATAATTGTGCCCTGAATATCTAAATTACTTACAATAAGATTAGCAATATCTAAGGGTTTTGACTTCAATTCTCGGGATAATTGCATAGCGATATTAGTGGATAAGTCTCCATGGGATTTATTTTTAGGGATTAGTAATATTATTTTGGGGATGTCCTTAATCTGAAAATTCTCCTGCCTGATAATTTTTTTTATAGAATCTAATAAAATCTCTTCAATTTGATCGGCTAAATCAATTTTCATTCAAAAATCCTCTAATTAGTTATTTTGGATAAAATAATTATAAGTATGGTACGCCCGAGAAGAGTCGAACTTCCAACCAAGGGCTTAGGAAGCCCCTGCTCTATCCATTGAGCTACGGGCGCATAAGAATCCTATTTCATTCGTGGATCCAAAGCATCGCGCAATCCATCACCCAAAAAATTAAAAGCCATCATGGTGATAGCTAAGGCTAACCCAGGGTATATAGCCAAATGAGGATAAGAACGCATTGCTTGGTACCCCTCTGATATCAACATTCCCCAGCTCGGGGTAGGAGGATTTACTCCTAAACCAATAAAACTCAAAAATGCCTCAAAGGTAATATATCCAGGTATTGCCAGGGTTACTGTTACAATACAGGGACCTAATAAGTTGGGCAATACATGTTTAAATATTATCTGTAAATTACCGTTTCCTGTTGCCCGAGCGGCCTCTACAAATTCCTTTTCCCGTAAGGACAGAGCCATTCCCCGGGCTATTCTAGCCATTCCAAGCCAGGCAGTAACCCCTATACCGATAAAGATAAAAAATAATCCTCCAAAAGCCCTATCAACATCATTAAGATATCCAGCAAAGGTCCCGGGAGTAGCTACGGCAAAAGTAGATTTAAAAAGTACCATCAACAAAATAATTAATAATAAGGTAGGAAAACCGTACATAATATCTACAAAACGCATCATAAGATTATCGATCTTTCCTCCATAATATCCCGAAACAACTCCGTACAACACTCCTATTATAAAGGCAGTAAGAGCTCCAACTATTCCCACACTCAATGATATTCTGGTGCCATAAATAATTCTACTTAAGAGATCCCTGCCCATAAAATCTGCTCCCAGTAAAAATTTAGACCCTGGTTGAGCAAAATTATCTTTTAGGTTGCCTTCGGCATAATGATAAGGGACAATATAAGGGGCAAAAATAGCTAGAATAAGTAAAACAATAATTATTATTCCTCCCAAAACGGCCATTTTATTTTTACACATTCTTCGAAAAGCATCTTTCCAGAGATTTACCTCAGGTCTTTCCGAGATAACTGTTTCATTCTCAAACTTCTCTTTTTCTTTTAATTTTACTTCCAAGATAATCTTCCCTCCTTATTTCCTTATTCTTAAGTATACCTAATCCGAGGATCAATCCAGGAATAGGTTATATCAACAAATAAATTGGCTATAATTATTAAAAATGCATAAAGTAACATAATACCTAAAACCACGGGATAATCTCGATTGGTAATACTGGTAATAAAATATTTTCCACAACCCGGGATAGCAAATATCTGCTCTACAATTAAAGAGCCGGTAACTAAGGCAGCAAACATGGGACCTATTACAGTTACCACCGGAATAAGGGCGTTTTTTAGCGCATGATGGACGGTGACGTTTTTTTCTGAGACTCCCTTTGATCTTGCAGTCCTGATGTAATCTTCTCTAATCACTTGCAACATACTTGCTCTGGTTAATCGAGCTAAAAGAGCAGCACCTCCTATGCCTAATGTAAAGGCAGGCATAATTGCCTGCTGCCAGGTCCCCCATCGGGCTACAGGTAAAATATGCAATTTCAAAGCAAAAAACCAGATTAGTAGGGGCCCTAAAGTCATTGCCGGAACAGAAACCCCCAATAAAGCAAAGAACATACAGAAATAATCTATAAAAGAATTTTGTTTTAGGGCAGAAACCATCCCCAGAGGAATTCCCACCACCATAGCTACAATTAAAGCCAATACCCCCAATTGAGCCGAAACTGGAAAATGTGCGCTTATAATATCATTTACCGTCCTGCTTCGAGAAGAATAAGAAGGGCCAAAATCACCATGAAGGGCATTCCAAAGATAATCAGTGTACTGTTTCCATAAAGGGTCATCTAAACCATAGTAAGCTTCTAAATTGGCGATAATCTCTTTTGGTAATGGCTTTTCTCTATCAAAAGGCCCTCCGGGAATAACATGGCCTAAACCAAAAGTCACTAAAGATATTATCAATAAAACCGGTATAGCCCATAAAACTCTCCTAATAATATAGTTGATCATACTTCTACTCCCTTTATTTTTAATTTTTATTAGTTTCTATTATAACATTAGATAAATAAAAAAACAGTAATTAATCTATTTATAATATTACAAAAATAGTATATCATAAAAAGAAAAAAAAGGGCAAAAAATAGCCATGCGATCCTCTTATTTTTATTTAAGGATGCATGGCTATTTTAAAAACTAAAACAAATCGATGTTTTTAAATTCTTTTATTTCGTAATTTTCCAATCCATGACATGTTGTGTTCCTTCCGTTGGGGCAAAAGTACGTTGCAGATATGGTTTGGTTATCCTTACAAAAGTATAGAAATAGATAGGAGCGATGGCGGCTTCTTCTTCACAGAGAATCTGTTCTGATCTCTTGTAGAGTTCTAACCTCTTCGCGGGGTCAGATTCACGAGCTGCCTCTTCTGTTACTCTATCAAATTCCGTATTATGCCATTTAATATCGTTGGCACTATCGGTAGAGTGGAAAACTTCATAAACCCAGTTATTGGCATCGGGATAATCAGCACACCAACCCAAACGGAAGATCTGGGGAGCGTCCTCAACTAAAGTCTTAAGATATACCTTCCATTCCTGATTAGTTACATTAACTTCTACTCCTAAATTTTCTTTCCACATCTGCTGGATAGCCTGAGCAATCTTTGCATGAGCTTCAGAGGTATTAAACATTAAGGTAACTTCTGGTAATCCTTTGCCTCCGGGATACCCTGCATCAGCTAAATATTTTCTTGCTGCTTCCGGGTCATAACCTATTCCAACTCCTTCTTCGGGAGGTACATGACCAAAAATTCCCGGGCAGGCGAAGGTAGTAGCAGGTATTTGTTCTCCCTTAAGTACATAATCAATTAAAGATTGTCTGTTAATAGCAGCAGAAAAGGCTTTGCGGACCAAAGGATTATCCAATGGTGGTTTGCTATTATTAAATCCATAATAATAGGTACATAATTGAGGGGCAATAGTCAATTCTTTGCTTAATACCGGATCTGTTTTTACCCTGTCAATATCATCTAAGGGAACTGCTACATCATCCAATTTCCCGTCTTCATACATAGCCATAGCAGTAGAAGCTTCTACAATCATCACACAATGAATTTTTTCTATCTGCACCTTATCGGCTTCGGGGTAATCGGGATTCTTTTCCATAATTAGTTCATCTTCATGTGCCCACTTTGTCAAAAGGTAAGAACCATTGGTGACGATATTTTCCGGTTCAGTCCATTTTTCGCCATATTTTTCGATAGTCCATCTGGGAACAGGTCGAGCTACCCACATTCCGGCAATAGCAGGAAAGTAACCGGCAGGATGATTCAAGGCAAATTGAATAGTATAATCATCTATTGCTTTCACTCCTATATGATTCAGGTCAGTTATCTCACCAGTGTTTACTTCTTTCGCCCCTTTAATAATGTAGAGTACATATGCATAATCAGAGGCAGTGGCTGGATCGCAGGTTCTTTTAACTGCATACTCTATATCGTGAGCAGTAACCGGAGTACCATCAGTCCATTTGACATCTTTTCTCATATGAAAAGCCCAAACCAAGCCATCTTCTGATACTTCCCAGGAAGTAGCCAGTTCCGGAATAACTTCCACAGTCTCATCATCAAAATCGGTTAAACCCAAAAATAGCTGTTCTATTACAAATACTGAAGTAGTATCAGTGGCTAAAGAGGGATCCAGGGTAGGGGGTTCGGTGCCTAAATTCCATTGAAGTGTTACTGGTGCTGTGACAGCTACCAAGCTAAATCCCATTATTAGACTTAAAGATAGTATTAATATTAAAATGCTTCTTTTCATTATTAATCATTCTCCTCCTTTAATTTTTAATTAATTATTTAAAATTAACTTTTCAAATCAAAATATTTATATTCTTTTTTGCACCTCCTCTTTAATTTAATTTGCCTTTTCGCTTTTTCCCGTTCTTACCAATCAATCATACAAATTAAAATTATACTTTATTTAAAAGTCCTTTATACTCAAAATATGCTCGAAAAGGCGAATCATCATCCTGTATTTATATATACTATATCTTTGATTAAAAATCCTTCTTTTTCAAAAATATTTTTAATATTTTTTTATCCTCTTCCCCTTACTCCGCCTAAAAATTTATCCTTCTTTAATTTTGGATTAAATCCCTTCTTTTGCATTACCCCTTTAATATAGTCCATATATTCTTTTCTTTGCTCAATCATCTTTTCCTTCTCTCGCTTATGCCATTCTTCCTTTTTCTTCTTCTCTATTTCATGTTTATCTTCTTTCTCTTTTACTTTGTTAACGTCTTCCTCTTTCATTTCATTTCACCTCTCTAATTAGTCGTTAGTGAACAGTAATTCGTATCGCGTATTGCGTTCGGATTTAAAAGACAAAAAGAAAAAACCTAAAATCTTAAATATATAGCTAATTAATTACTACATTTTACCTATCACTATTTCTTTCTGTCTTTTGACTTCTAGATTCTAGATTCTGACTTCTGTTTTCTTAACGCGATACTCGATACGCAATACGATATACGATATACTAACGACTAATTATAATTATTTTAAATGAATAAAAAGTTTGCTTTAAATTTAGTCAGATTAGCTAATTTTATTCCATTTAACAAATCGTCTAAATCTTTCCCCTCTAAAGTTTCTCTTTCCATTAAATTACGGGCAATCTTTTTTAATTTCCTTTTATTTTTAATTAAAATATCTTTAGCTTGAGTATAGGCACTTTCGATAATTTTTTTAACTTCCTTATCTATTTTGTTAGCAATTTCTTCACTATAATCACGTTGTTCGGAAATATCCCTACCTAAAAATATTTGATGTTCTTTTCTGCCTAAGGTAATAGGTCCTATAGTCTCACTCATTCCATATTCAGTTATCATCTGACGGGCAATCTTAGTAGCTCTTTCCAGGTCATTCTGTGCTCCAGTAGTTACATCTTTAAATATTAAATCTTCAGCTACTCTACCCCCCAATAAAACTGCTAATCTATCCATTAACTCTAATTTACTAATTAAATATTTATCCTGGGTAGGGAGCTGTAAAGTATAACCCAAAGCTGCATTCCCTCGGGGGATAATCGAAACCTTATGAACCGGGTCGCAATTAGGTAATAACTTGGCTACTAAAGCATGGCCTGATTCATGATAGGCAATTATCTCTTTTTCTTTCTCACTAATCAGTCTGCTTTTTCTTTCTGGCCCAGCAATAACTCTATCTATAGCAGCTTCTAATTCTTCCATTCCAATATCCTTTTTGTCTTTTCGAGAGGCCAATAAAGCTGCTTCGTTTACCATATTGGCTAAATCAGAACCGACAAATCCAGGAGTCCTTCTGGCTAAAACTTTAATATCCACATCTTTAGCTAAAGGCTTTCCTCTTACATGGACTTTTAAAATGTCTTCCCGGCCCAGTATATCTGGTCTATCTATTACAATACGCCTATCAAATCTTCCCGGTCTTAATAAAGCAGGATCTAAAATATCCGGACGGTTAGTGGCAGCAACCATGATAATTCCTATATTCTGGTCAAAACCATCCATTTCTACCAACAGTTGGTTTAAGGTCTGTTCTCTCTCATCATGCCCTCCTCCTAAACCTGCTCCTCTATGTCTCCCTACCGCATCGATTTCGTCCATAAAAATAATGCAAGGGGCATTAGCCTTTGCTTGTTTAAATAAATCTCTTACTCGGGAAGCACCAACTCCCACAAACATCTCTACAAAATCAGAGCCGCTAATACTAAAGAATGGTACTCCTGCCTCACCAGCAATAGCTCGAGCCAGTAATGTTTTACCTGCACCAGGTGGACCATAAAGCAAAACCCCTCTGGGTATTTTAGCTCCCAATTTCTTAAATTTTGCTGGATTTTTTAAAAATTCTATTATTTCTTCAACTTCCTCTTCTGCTTCATCAATTCCAGCCACATCTTTAAAAGTTACTTTGGGGGTCTCTTTGCCTATAAGCTTGGCTTTGCTCTTGCCAAAGGACATAACCTTATTCCCTCCACCTTGCATCTGTTGTATCATAAATAACCAAATTCCAATGATTAAAAGCATGGGTAATAAAGATGAAAGTAACTGCATCCACCAGGATACTTTTACCGGAGGTTTAGCTTCTATTACTATATTTTTACTTCGAAGGGTGTTTATCATCTCTGGGTCATCAGGTGAATAAGTAGAGAATTCTGTGCCATCCATAAGTATACCAGTAATTGAATTATCAACAATGGTAACTTTAGATACATTATTTATTTCAACTTCTTTTAAAAATTCAGAATAGGTAAGTTCTTGTTGAGTAGCAGATTTGGGCTCAAAAAATGAACTTATAATTGAAACTGTAATAATTAACATCAGTAAATATAGACCGATGTTTCTATAATTTTTATTTCCTTTTAAGTCTTTTTTATCAAAATTAGGTATTTTTGCCAAGAAAAATTTCTCCTTTTTTTAAAAATTTCTTATAACAAGTTTATTTTATACTCTTGTTGCAAAATAATTTTAGCATATTTCCTATATAAAAACAAACATATAAATCGTATCTCGTATCTCGTGAATCGTATCTCGCATTTAGTTAGCTGGTTAAATTAGTCTTAGTGAATAGTGAATATTCACTAAGACTAATACTTACTTTAACTCTCCCTTGTATATTTCGGGGTTAAGGGTAAAAACAAAAGGAACATTTCTAAACTTTCCTGCATAATCCAAACCATAACCAACTACAAATTTATTAGAAATATCGAATCCCAAATAATCAACTCTAACCTTAACTTTCCTTCTGGCACTTTTGTTTAAAAATGTGCAGACTTTTAAGCTGGCAGGTTTACGTGATTTTAATATCCGAAGCAGATAATCCAAAGTTAATCCGGTATCTACTATATCTTCAACTACTAAGACATCTTTACCCACAATAGTTTCATCCAGATCTTTTAAAATCCTTACTACTCCCGAAGACTCTGTGGCTGCTCCGTAACTGGAAATAGCCATAAAATCAAATATCATAGGAATTGAAATTGCTCGAGCTAAATCTGCCATAAATATTACAGCTCCCCTTAATACACCTATAAAAACCAAGTCTTTATCTTGATAGTCCTGGGTTATTTTTTTACCTAGCTCGAAAACTTTTTCTCTAATTTCTTCTTCTGTAATTAAAATTTCATCAATTTCGTTATTTTTTAGCATTTTTTCTCCTTCCTTGTTAAAAATTAAAAATATTCCTGCAAAAAAGTATTCTTTATTTTTGTCTTTACGCGGAGCACTTTTTTAGTATCAGAGTTAATTTTTACCCGATCATCCAGTCTCATTCCCATAACCCATATTATTTGATCTTCACTATCAACCAGGATAGGAATTAAATCTCGATAACCTTTAGGAATTTTATTATCAATAAAAAAATCTTTAATTTTTTTTAAGCCCTCCATCTTTAAGGGATAAAATCTATCTCCGCTCCGTCTATTTCTTAATTTGAGAGGGAGTTTAACTTTATTGTAATCAATAAATTCCAAAAATTTCCCTTTAGATTTTTTTCTAGTAAAATATAAAAAAGATTTTATGTCCGTAGAATCTAATATTTTTATTTCAACCTTTATACCCAAAGATTTAATCTCTGTTTTCCCTGGAATTAATATATTATATTCCCAAGGGGTAGGCATCTCCTCTGTTTGATTTTTAGAAATCCTCTTTTTGTAAAGCATTATTTTGTTATAAATCTTCTTGGCCATTAAATTATCAGGGAGATAAATCTCTTTTTCACCCAGTTGGTATTCAGTAAGTTTTAATATTTCATTACTATGTCTAAAACTTATAGAATAAAGATTTCCCTTTACAACTTCAATAGATTTTCTAATTATCCTCCTCTTTAAAGCCAGGGGGAGAGAGGTAAATTTTTTTAAATCAATAATTACCATCTCGGGACTTTCTCGTCTTACAACTTCTTTAAAAAATAATTCTGTTTCTTGGTTTAGATATGCCGAAACTTCACTGATTATGCTCCTAAGGCGAAGCATAATATCTTTTATATTTTTATTATAACTTTTAGAAAGCAAAGGTAAAAGCTCTAATCTAATTTTATTTCTAAAATATACAACTTCTTTATTGCTCGAATCTACCCTATACTCTATTTTATTTTCTTTACAGTATTCTTCAATCTCTGCTCTGCTGCACTCTATTAAAGGTCTGATTATTTTGCCTCGCACCGGAGGAATTCCCATCAAGCCCTCTAATCCACTACCTCTTAAAAATCTCATCAAAACAGTTTCTACCTGATCATCAGCGTTATGACCCAGAGCAATCTTGTTTGTTTTAAACTTTCTGGCAGTTTCTAAAAAAAATTTATATCTATACTTACGAGCAGCTTCTTCCAGAGTTAAATACTCTTTCCGAGTAATTTTTGTTAAATTACAGCTTTTAATTTCGCAAGGTAAACCTAATTCTTGGGCTAAATTCTTAACAAAATTTACATCTTCATCTGATTCTTTTCCTCTAAGCATATGATCAAGGTGGGCAATAAAAAATGATAGGTTATATCTTTTTTTAAAAGATAATAAAATATTTAGAAGGGTTACCGAGTCAGGACCTCCTGATATCCCAATCAGGATTCTGTCATTGAAAGAGAGCATATCGAACTTCTTTACAGTTTGTAGAACCTTCTCTTCTAACATTTTTTATCCTTTTGTAATAAAGGCCTTTCTATTTAGAAAGGCCGCTAATTTTTTAATAAATATTTTTGGTGGCGGTGCTGAGATTCGAACTCAGGACACTGCGGGTATGAACCGCATGCTCTAGCCATCTGAGCTACACCGCCTAAGATTAATCGTTAATAACTATTCACTATTCACTTTTTTTATTATATTAATAAAAAACCTCTATCATCTTGATTAAGAGGTCTTTGGAAGTTGGTTGCGGGGGGCGGATTCGAACCACCGACCTTCAGGTTATGAGCCTGACGAGCTACCTGACTGCTCCACCCCGCGCCGTATTTTGATATTTGTAAAATAGTTATTTTGTACATACTAAGTTTAGCATTTTTTTCAGATAAAGCCAAATTTACCGAAATCGATCCTGACCTTTATAGGTGCCGGAGGCCGGAATCGAACCGGCACGAACCTTACAGCTCGCAGGATTTTAAGTCCTGTGCGTCTACCTATTCCGCCACTCCGGCAGACTGAAATCCATTATATGATAAATCTTTTAAATCGTCAATAGCATTATGTACAATACTTATAAAATACTAATTTAAAAATAATTGTAACTATTTAAGATAACCGAAAGCTGTATTTATTTCGTTGTTCGTATCTCGTTAGAGAAAAGAGTATAAGATAACTAAATCTTTTTCATTTTTCAATCTCGTTAGTTATTTAATTATTTACTGTATACGATTCACGAGATACTAGATACGAATTTTATTTTTCAATACCTTTAATCAATATTTCATCAGGTTTAGTAAGACCTAATTCCTCTCGGGCAATTTTTTCTACAGATTTATCAGATTTTAATGATTCCACCTCTTCTGATAAATTATTATTTTTCATTTTTAATTCTTCTATCTCTGCTTCAAATCTTTTAATATCTTCTTTTAATTGCAATGTCCGGGCATATTTATCCGAAAATAAAAAAACTATATACAATATTAAAAGTAAAATTAAAACCCAAACTATTTTCGAATGAAATATTGACCTAATTGATATCATTTTATATTAAATACTGCCTTTCCGCGATAAATTGATGACTCTCCTAATTGTTCTTCAATACGCAGTAATTGGTTGTATTTGGCAATTCGGTCCGTTCTGCAAAGAGAACCAGTTTTAATCTGCCCAATATTAGTTGCCACAGCTAAATCAGCAATAGTAGTGTCTTCCGTTTCTCCGGAACGATGAGAAATTACCGCAGTAAAACCCGCCCTCTTTGCTGTTTCAATAGTATCTAAAGTTTCGGTTAAAGTTCCAATCTGGTTTAATTTTATTAAAATTGAGTTAGATGCCTTTAATTCAATCCCTTTGCTAAGTCTCTTCTTATCAGTAACATAAAGGTCGTCTCCTACGATTTGTATTTTATGACCTAATTTTTGAGTTAGTTTTTGCCATCCTTCCCAATCATCTTCTGCAAGACCATCTTCTATGGAAATTATAGGATATTTATCTACTAAGGAAGCATAATAATCTATCATTTCACCGGAAGTTCTAGTTACTCCCTCTCGAGATAATACATATTTTCCATCCTGGTATAATTCTGAAGCAGCAGGGTCTAAGGCTATAAAAATATCCTTACCTGGATTATACCCTGCTTTTTTAATTGCTTCTACTATTAACTGGATTGCCTCTTCACTAGATTTTAAATTAGGAGCAAATCCACCCTCATCTCCCACCGCTACATTGTATCCTTTATCTTTCAATACTTTTTTCAGAGTATGAAAAGTTTCTACTCCCATCCGAAGACTCTCTCTAAAATTAGCTCCACCAGCCGGAACAATCATAAATTCCTGCAAATCCACTCCGCTATCGGCATGTTTGCCTCCATTTAATATGTTCATCATGGGAACAGGAAGTTCTTTGGCATTAATTCCGCCGATATAACAATATAAGGACAATCCAAAAAAATCAGCTGCTGCCTTTGCTGTCGCTAAAGATACTCCCAAAATAGCATTAGCTCCCAAGCGGTTTTTATTGGGAGTCCCATCAAGTTCAATTAACAGTTTATCAATCAATAATTGATCTGTGGCATCATATCCTATAATTTTCGGAGCAATAATCTCATTTACATTCTCAACCGCTTTAAGAACACCTTTACCCAAATATCTCTTTGGGTCACTATCTCTTAACTCAATAGCCTCATGTGCTCCGGTACTGGCTCCTGAAGGAACCTGTGCTATGCCAAAGGCTCCGCTTTCCAGTTCTACTTCCACTTCAACAGTGGGATTTCCTCTGGAATCTAATATCTCTCTCGCATATACATCAAATATTTCACTCATCTATCTTTCTCCCTTTTTCATTTATTTTTTAAAATTCTTTTTTGCTATCTTGGTACACTATTTAAATAATGCTTAACTAAATAATTTTTCTATCCGCTGAACCATTTAAA
>Ga0307379_10009769_pt1 | contig 12786 bp, 3 predicted proteins | sample UN2MG_FD_202237 | JGI IMG/M metagenome (GOLD analysis project Ga0307379, IMG submission 202237) | Soil microbial communities from Risofladan, Vaasa, Finland - UN-2 | ecosystem: Environmental > Terrestrial > Soil > Coastal area > Acid sulfate soil | place: Finland: Risofladan, Vaasa | collected... | reverse complement strand
GGATGAAGTCCCGGCGTTTGGAGCCGTCGAGGTCGAATCGGCTGCCGTGCTTGTAGAAGTCCACCTCGAACTCGCTGAGGAAATCGAAGCTGAAATCGTGGGGCAGTGGGACGCCGACGCCGAGGGCGAAGATGTGGTTGTCGGCGGCGAACTCGGTTCCCTCGGTCTGGACGTTCTCGAAGCGGTAGCTGAGGCTGGTGGTGAGCTGCCGCTCGAACATCTCGAGGAGGTCGAAGTGCTGGACGACGCCGAAGGCGTGGGTGTGTCCGTCGCGGTCCAGGCGCGGGTCGGTTGACTGGTGGTGGTAGTCGCGGACGTCAAACTGATAGAACAGGGTGGTGCCGGTCCAGTCGGCCTCCTGGATGTCGATCTGGGGCGTGAGTCGGTGGCGGGCGAGGAAGCTGTCGTTGCCGACGAAGGAGTAGTCCCAGTCGTAGCGCAGGCTGAGGGTGAGCCAGTCCGCCTGCTTGGGCGAGTAGCCGGCGTAGACGTTGGCCCCGTAGGACTGGACGTCGAACTCGTCGATTTCCGTGTGCCAGGTGTTGAAGGTGGTGCCGCCCACGCCGAGGACGAACTCCTCGGTGTCGACCAGGCGGTAGGTGAAGGCGGAGGCCAGCCCGAAACGCCAGTCGTCCGGCTTCTGGTCGCCCTTGCGGGTAATCACGTCGTGGCCGCGGAGGATGACGTTGGAGTCCCAGTCGAAGCCGAGCTGGATGGCAAGTTCCCAGGGGCGTCGCTCGACGAGCTGGTCCAGCAGCTCCTTGCTCTGCTTGCCGATCTCGGACTCGGGGGCGAGTTCGTAGCCCTCCTCGAGCGCGGTGCGAGCTTCGTCCCAGTTCTCACGCTGCAGGGCGATGAGGGCGCGATAGAACTTGATGGTGGCCTCGACGGAACGGTCGGGCTTTCCGGATCGTTCCAATGCGGCCTCGGCCTGGTCGAGGTTCTCCTCGGCCTGGGGCAGGTTTTCCGGCTGGTCCTTGGCCTGACGGTAGTAGACGACGGCGAGGAAGAGGTAGGGCATGGGATCGTCGGGTCGCTGCTCGATGAACTGCTGGAAGCCGGACTCGGCGTCGCCGAAGCGTCCGAGGATGGTCTGGGCGATGGCGGCGTCGAGGAAGGCCAGGACCATGTCGGGATCTCGGAGGCGGCTCTGATTGAACTCGGCGATGGCCCGTTCGAGCATGGCCCGCTCGGCGGCACTGGTGGGCGCGTCGGAGGCGGCCTGCAAGAGGGTCAGCCCCAGGAAGTAGTGGGCGGCGGCGAAGTCGGGGTCGTAGGCGAGTGCGGCCTCGAACTGTCGTCGGGCGGCGTCGTAGTCTTCGGCCATGAACGAGCTGATGCCGCGGCTGAGGGCGACCTCGGCGCCGGCCGTTTGCTGAGCCCAGGCCCCGTCCGGAGTAAGCACCACCATGGCCAGACCGACGACGAGCAGTCTTGTCGCATAGGCAAGCATGATTCCAACCTTTCGGTCGTGTCGTGAATAGCCCAATTCGCAGGCGACCGCGCCTGTCACCACATGCTGCCGGGCAGCGGTTTGCCGCCGCCGGGCAACGGCCCGCCGCGCCTCGGCGATGCGGCCCATTTTCGGCTAGAGTGCGGGCGCTGGCAAGTGATTCTTGGGATTGCTTGCGGCGGCAGGGGGGGCGATCTAGGATACCGATCGGCCGAGATTTCGAGGTATTTCGACATGTTGCGACTGAGCATTCCCGTGTGTGCGCTGGCGTTGGGGACGTTGGCCCTGGGCATGACGTCCGGTGGCTGCGCCTCGACGGAAGCGACGGACCAGCCGGATCAGACGGACCAGGGCAGCCAGGAGATGATGCTGGCCAGCGGACGGACGCAACTGCGTCTGGCCAAGATCGACCGGCAGCGGCGGGCCGGGCGGTTCGAGGAGGCCCTGGCGGCGTATCGGGAGATGCTGGAGGAGCTGGCCGACGACGCCACCATGCGTGCCCGGGTGTGGCACGAGCTGGGGGTCACGTTCGGTCAGCGGGCGGATCAGGGCGGCGGTGCCGGCCCGGGCGGCGATCGGGCGGAGGCCTTGCGTTGTGCGCAGGAGGCGAGCAGAGCCGTCGAAGGGGCGACGGATACGCCTCCGATCGAGCTGACGGCTGCCATCGGTCTGACGCTGGGTCGCTGTCAGCGCCTGCTCGGCCAGACAGACGAGGCCATCGTCGCGTATGAGAACCTGCTGGGGCGTCTGCCCGACGACCGGGTGGAGCGGGTGCGGGCGTTGCACGAACTGGGTAACGCCTATCTGGAGCGGGCGGGACGTCGGGGCGGTCGCGTGGGTTCCGGGGGCGCTTTTCGTGAGGACCTGGAGGCGGCGCGGACCCGGCAGGGCGAAGCGCTCGGTCTGGCGAAGCGAGTCAGAAAGTGCCCCGAGCACCTGATCGGCTGGATCCACAACTCGCAGGGGCTGATCTGCCGCCAGCAATCGAATCTGGAGGAGGGCGTCGAGCAGTTCAAGCAGGCGGAGCGCGTGTTCAGCAAAGCGGACGACAGCGAACAGCAGATGACCGCCGTGCAGAACCTGATCCAGACGCTGCTGGAAGCCGGTCAGTACAAGGAGGCGGGCAAGCAGTGCAAACAGCTCGACGGGTTGCCCGGAGTCTCCCGCAATCCGCGGGCGCTGATGACGCTGGGTGTCGCAGCGCTATCGCTGGGCGACATGGCCGAGGCCTCGACCCGGTTCGACCTGGCGAGATTCGTGGCCCGCGAGCAGCCGCGTTTCGCCGACGACCCGAACCTGATGGCGGAACTGGCGGCCAACGCCGCGCTGTGCAGTCAACTATCGGGTGATTTCGACACGGCCGAGAACCTGCTGACGGAAGCGCACGAGAGGCTGATGGCCGGCGGGGGCGATCCTCGCACGGCGGCGGTGATCGAGGCGAACCTGGGTCGCATGTTCCTGACGCTGGGGCGGTTGGATCGAGCGGAGAGCCAGCTTCAGGCGGCCCGGGCGCGGCAGAGCGACCTGCTGGGCGAGCAGCATCCGGACACGCTGTTGACGCTGCTGGACCTGGCCGCCCTGGCCCAGGCTCGGGCCCGGTACGGGGAGGCTCAGACGCTGTGCGAGACGGCCCTGAGCGGGCTGGAAGCGGCTCTGGGTTCGGAGCATCCGTCAGTGGCGACGGCGCGGATGGCGCTGGCGGCGGTGCTCAACGACCGCGGACAATGCGCCGAGGCCGGCGAACAGGCAGACCGGGCCATCGCGGTCTTCGACGGCACCCTGGGACGGGACCACAAGCGGGCCATCCAGGCCGTCCTGCAGGCGACGCTGTACGCCATTGCGTGTCAGGACAGCCCTGAGGGGGCGGCCCGGTTCCGCACGCTGCGGGCGGACGCCAATCACCGCTACGAGCAATTGCGGCGGGCGTTGGGCAAGGACCACGTGGACGTTCTGCAAGCGATGGTTCTCTTTGCCGACCTGAACGCCCGCACGCCGGAGGCCCACGCGAAGGCCCTGGAGATCTACGAGGCGGCGGAGTCGGGATTCCTGGAGTCGTTCGGCGAGCAGCACATCTCGCTGGCCGAGATCCGCTACGGTCAGGGCCGGTTGCTGACGGGGATGGGGAAGCTCGATCGAGCCTTCAGCGTCTACACGAACGCTCTGAGCCGCCTGGGCCGCGGCTTCGAGCGTCATCCGATCCGGGCCAAGCTTCTGGAGGGGCTGGGGGACGTTCTGGAGGGCCGGGGTGAAGAGGCTCAGGCGCGGAAGTACTATCAGCAGGCCCATCAAATCCTGACGGCCACGTACGGCTCGGGGCATCCGTTGGTGCAGCAGTTCCAGGCCCGCCACGGCGGGTAAGACGTGGGGGGAGCGGAAGAACTCCGCGCCCGGATTCGGACGTTTGGAATAAATCCTGGCTTGTGGTATAGGGGCTGCTGCGCGGGATTTGGGACACGCTTCACACTGCGGGGGCTGCGGTCGTCGCACCCCATCGCCCACCCTCATTTCCAGGAGGATTGTGATCATGTCGGTACGCGCGAAGACATTTGCGGCAATCGGAACGGGTCTGGCGATTGGTCTGATGATGTCGTGTGCGGGCGGCGTGGGGGGTGGTGGGCCGCTGATCGTGAGCCAGTTCAACATCGCGGGCAAGACGTTCACCCTGAAGCTCACCGGGCTCATTGCTTTCGAGGTCCGGTCCGACGGCGAGCCGGTGCGGCAGGGAGGGCAGTCCACGATCTTCGAGGAAATACCCGTCGATCAGCCGGCGAGCGGGGCGATCACCCTGTCGGCCGGCGAAGTGGGCTTCCGTCCGCTGGACGTGGGCAAGTGGGGAACGGCTGCGCAGGGCGTCGTTGGGACGGCCCGGGTCGAGGTGTATATCGCCAACGCCTCGTCCACGACACCTTGCGATACGGGCACCAACGTCGGCTCGTTCGAACTGGTGTTCGACGGCGCGTCGTTGAACGTGGTGAATCCGTCGCTGGCGCTGCCGGCGTCCGCGCTTGCGGAAGTCATCACCGGTTCGTTCACGATCTGCCTATCGGCGACGGCCGACGTTGATGTCAGCCTGACGATCGACGAGTTCGGCGTGGAGTTCGGTCCGGCCGAGCCCGGCGGTGAGGGCGAAGGCGAGGGTGAAGGGGAAGGTGAGGGCGAGGGTGAAGGCGAAGGTGAAGGTGAGGGAGAGGGCGAAGGCGAAGGTGAGGGTGAGGGAGAAGGTGAAGCGGTCCCGGCCGAGATCGCCCACGTCGAGACCATCACCCGGATCATCGACGATGAGGACTTCGCCGACTGGGACCCGGAAGGCGACGATCTCCACATCGACGTTTTGATATCCGACGTGGACGGTTCGCGGATCGCGTTCATCGAGAGGCCGGGCAACGGCGGGCCGGAGACGCAGAAACTGTACGTCACAAGCGCGGAGGGCGGGGACTGGATCGACCTCACGTCGTCGGTTCACCCGGACGCGGAGAACTGGTGGGGCAACCTGGCCATGACGGACGACGGGTCGCGGCTGTTCCACATGTCGAAAGACGCGACGGTCAGCGGGTCCGGTTATACGATTTTCTACATCGACGTGGAGACGCGCACCAGCGGCGTCGTGGTGCGCGACATCAAGCTGCCTGGGTACAGTAAGTACTTCGTGCCCAATGGCGCGGGGACGCGTGTTTTCTTCCGGTATCACACCGGGGGTTTCGGCGAGGACCCGGCCAACGTGGGCATCTTCTACGCCGACATCGGCGGCGAGCCGACCAAGTTGATCGGGCTGGACGAGGTTTCGGAGTACAGCGACGTTCTGCTGCTGGATCTGATTGATGTTTCGGCCGACGGCGGGACGGTGCTGTTCGTCTACGGCGGCTGGGGGCAGGGTGGAGCCGGGACGACGCTGCCGGAGCAGCTCTGGGTCGGCGGGCCGGGGATAGCCCCCAGGCAATTGTTCGGCGAAGAGCACGACTACGTCTTCGACGTGCAGGACCTGCCTTATAGCGTCTTGGATGCCGACGGCAGTCATGCCATCTGGTTCCGCAAGAACTCCGGGGAGAGCGAGCAGCACTACTGGGTGGACATGGCCACCGAGACACAGACCTTGTTTGCCGAGGGCGATTCCGGGTACACGTCGATTTCTCCGGACGGCGACTACGCCCTGATCGACGCCGGCGACCACAACATGACGCTGGTGAACCGTACCACGGGTGAGCAACGGGACACTTACGGTCACCATGACTTCGACCTGCCCTGGTGGTTCAGCCACGTCACCGACCTGACCAGCGGCGGGCGTCGCTATTTCACGGCCGGGCGCAAGACGAGCGCGTCGCAGGCCAGGTATGCCGAGGTGCACCGTGTCGACCTGGTCGATCCCGACTACAGCCAGGCTCCGCAAGTTACCGGCATCGAGTTCAGCGCCGCTTCGCTGGTCGTGGAAGATGATCCGGAGGAGGATTTCGTGGTCCGCGCGACGGTCACGGATGCCCAGGGGCTGGCCACCATCGACTGGGTGGAGCTGGACCTGTTGATGGACGGGCTGGCCGATCCGGGCTGGCTGGGAAGCAATCCGGTCACGGGCGACGGGACCCTGTACGACGACGGGGAGAACGGCGGCGACGAGACGGCCGGCGACGGCGTCTACACGAACAACAGGCTGGAAGCGGTACCGGACAGCGACTTCTTTGAACGATATCCCCTGCCGGCCGAGGTCGAGGTGCGGGTGATGGTGAAGGACGCCAACGGCAACTTCACGTTCGCCGACGCGGTGCTGCCGCTGGTCGCGGAGTAGTTGGAGAAAAAACCGCCCAGGGGAGCAGGGGCGCTCGGACGGGGGCGCCGGCGGCGGTTGAGCCCGCCAGCAGCGGTTAAGTTGGCCCAGGACGCCGGGTTATGGGACTTTTCCCCGACCGGACGGTCGGCAACGTCCATCCATCTGCTATACTATTCTAGTGACATAGTGGCATGCGTCTGGCGTGCGAGGCCACGAGGGTCGGATTCCATGGGGGTGGGGTCGGCTTTCGAGGGGAAAGAGGACCGCACGCCGCATACCCACACGACGGAATGACGGCTGAGACCCGCAAGGGCGGGGGTGGACGCTCTATCCCTGCACCGGCGCGTCGGGTTCACAGGGGCCTGTGGAGAACGGCGCCGAACGCCTTGGAGAATCGAAGGATGAATGCAGCGACGCGAACCTCGCTCGGACTGGCTCTTGTGTGGGGACTGATGGTCCCGATCAGCGTCGCCGAGGCCCAGGACGGGCGCGGCGACCCGGTGAATGTCGGACGCCCGGCGGCCCTGGAGGTGCAGGTCGAAGGCGACGAGTTCCTGTTGCGCCTCGAGGACGGGGTGCCGTTCCACCGGTCGATCCATCCCATCCGTAACGAGCGTGTGGTGCCCGCGCCCGGGACGACGCTGACGCTGGCCCTGTGGGACGAGGAGGTGAACGGCCAAAGCCAAGCGCATTACGCCATCAGCCGCGACGGGCTGACCTTCTCGCGTGCGCGGGCGACGTCGTATGAACTGCGGCTGCGCGACGGTCGCTTCGACCCGTTGGCTGCGGTGGCCTCGGTTCCGCCGCTGCTGGAGAGTCCATTGGACAGCGAACTGCACCTGGTTCAGTTCGTGGTGCAGCCGATGCCGGAGTTCGTGGCCGAAATCACGCGCCTGGGCGGGACGGTGCGGAAGTACGTGCCCCACCATGCCTACGTCGTGTCGATGAGCCCGCAGGTCGGTGATGCCGTCGAAGCTCTGCCGTACGTGCGGTGGGTGGGGCCGTGCCACCCGGCGTACCGGCTGGAACGATCCCTGGTGGCCGGACTGTCGGGCACCGGCGCGGACCTGCCGACGCAGCGCTACGTCATCCAGGTTTTTGAGAAGGATTCCGAGCAGAAGAGCGTCGTAGCCGACGCCATCGGCGAGATGGGCGGCATGGTTCACGATTTCACGCCGGGCGGGCTGATTCTGGAGGCGACACTGACGCCGCAACAGCTACTGGGCGTGGCGGGCATGGACGAGGTGTCGTTCATCGAGCTGTGGGGGCCGGCGGTTCCCGCGATGAACAACGTACGCGTGATCGGCGGGGCGAACTACCTCGAATCGGTCGGGGGATACACCGGGGCCGGCGTCCGCGGGGAAGTGATGGACAACGGCTGCCTGACCACGCACCAGGACTTTTCCGGTCGGATCAGCATCCGGCGGGGCCCGGTGGTGGTGGAATCCCATGGGACGGCGACGTTCGGGATCGTGTTCGGCAGCGGTGCGGGCAGCTCGACGGCCCGCGGGATGATGCCGACGGCGCAGGGCATCTTCTCGATGTGGAGCCCACCCAACAGCTACACGGACATGGGCGTACTGGTGGGGTCGCCGTGGTACTGCGTGTTCCAATCGAACAGTTGGGGCAGCGGTCCGTTTACGCGGGAGTACTCGTCGTTATCCGTGGAGCTGGACGAGGCGGTGTTCGACTTCGACATCGTCGTTCTGCAGGCACAGGGCAACTACGACAACCAGGACTCGCTGCAACAGTCGTGGGGCAAGAACATCGTCTGCGTCGGCGGGGTTTACCACTACGACGACCAGAACCTGGGCAACGATCAATGGGACGGTCCGGGGTCGAATGCCAGCATCGGTCCTGCTTCGGACGGTCGCGTGAAACCCGACCTGTGCTATTACTACGACGCGATCCGGACGACGACGAGCAGCGGCGGCTACACGAACAGCATGGGCGGCACGAGCGCGGCCACACCGGAGACGGCCGGTCACTTCGGGTTGTTCTTCCAGATGTGGGCGGACGGGGCCTTCCGGAACAGGGTTTCCGGCGGCACGGTCTTCGAGGAGCGGCCTCACGCCGCAACGGCCAAGGCGGTCATGATCAACACGGCCAACGAGTACAGCTTCAGCGGCACGAGCCACGATCTGACGCGGGTCCATCAGGGCTGGGGGCGGTCCAACGTGCAGAACCTGTACGACAACCGCAACAGCATCCTGATCGTGGACGAGACGGACGTCATCGAGGAGTTCGGCTCGACGCAGTACCATCGGCCGTGTGCCGGGGGCGACGGGCCGCTGCGGGTGACGCTGGTCTACACCGATCCGGCCGGCGTGGCGTGGTCCGCGATTCACCGGGTGAACGACCTGACGCTGAAGGTGACGTCGCCGTCATCGACGGTGTATTACGGGAACAACGGGCTGCTGGAGGGGAACTGGTCGACGTCCGGGGGGTCGCCGAACACGATCGACACGGTGGAGAACGTGTTCATCGAGAACCCGGAAGCGGGCGAGTGGACGGTCGAGGTGCTGGCCGACGAGATCAACGAGGACGGGCACCCCGAGACGCCGGAGATGGACGCGGACTACGCCCTGGTCGTGACGGGCGGCTTCTTCGACTGCAATCTCAACGACGTGTCGGACCAGGACGACATCGACCAGGGCACCAGCCCGGACTGCAATACGAACCGCATCCCGGACGAGTGCGAGATCGAGGTTGGCACGCCTGGGGGCAGCTACTACTGCACCGGGGAGTGCGACCCGGACTGCAACACCAACGGCATCCCCGACGTGTGCGAGGCCGACTGCAACGTCAACGATATCCCCGACCAGTGCGACATTACGGTGGGGACCAGCACGGACTGCGATGTCGACGGCGTCCCGGACGAGTGCGAGCCGGACTGCAACGCCAACGAAGTCGCGGATGACTGCGACATCACCGCCGGGACCAGCCCGGACGGCAACGGCAATGACGTGCCCGACGAGTGTGAGGCCCTGACCCTCTACGTCCACGAGACGGCCGTGGGCGGCGACAACGGCACGAACTGGACCGACGCCTACCACGACCTGTACAAGGCCATGGCCGTGGCGGCCACGCCGGGCAACGCCGTGACCGAGATCTGGGTGGCGGCCGGCACGTATTATCCCGACGCGGGCACGGGCGAGCGCGACCGCTCCTTCGTACTGAAGAACGGGCTGGCGCTCTACGGCGGGTTCGCCGGCGGGGAGTCCAGCATCAGTGAGCGCGACCCGGCGGCCAACCCCGCCGTGCTCAACGGCGACCTGGCCGGCGACGACACCCGGGCCCTGCCCACCAACGAGGAGAACAGCTACCACGTGGTGGTCAGCAGCGGGACCGACGCCTCGGCGATCCTGGACGGCTTCGTCATCACCGGGGGCAACGCCGACTCCGCCGCTTTCCCCCACTTCAACGGCGGCGGCATCCTCAACGACACCGGCAGCCCCACCATCAACGACTGCGCCATCGTGGCCAACACGGCCATCAGCGGTGGCGGGATGCACAACGACGACGGCGCTCCGGCGGTGACCAACTGCCTGTTCGGCGGCAACAGGTCCACCGGCAACGGCGGCGGGTTCTACAACACCGGCGGCAGCGCCGACCCGCTCCTGGAGCAGTGCTCCTTCACCGCCAACAGCGCCGCCACCGACGGCGGCGGGGTGTACAACATCGGTAGCGGGGCCGACCTGGCCCTGATTAACTGCGCCCTGGTCCGCAACGCGGCCGGGGCCCACGGCGGCGGGGTGCGTTCCTTCTACGCCGGGGTGACCACGCTGACCAACGGCATCCTGTGGGCCAACGACGACGGCGGTCCGTCCGACCAGTCGGCCCAGATCAAGGCGGACGGCACCGCGGCCGCGGTGAACTACACCTGCGTCCAGTACCTCAGCGGGCTGGGCGGCGCGGGCAACATCGGCGGTGCTCCGGCCTTCATCGACGTGAACGGTTCGGACAATCAAATCGGCACGGCGGACGACGATCTGCGTCGGGGGGCGGGCTCGGCCTGCACCGACGCCGGGGACAACGGGGCCGCGGGCCAGGCGGTCGACGCGGCCGGGAACCCCCGCTTCGCCGAGGACCCCATCGCGCCGAACACGGGGTCCGGCACGCCGCCGCTGGTGGACATGGGTCCGTATGAATACCAGGACGACTGCAACACCAACGGGGTGATCGACAGCGTGGACCTGGACGTCGGCACCAGCGCCGACTGCAACGACAACGGCGTTCCGGACGAGTGCGAGCCGCCGTCGGACTGCAACACCAACGCGGTGCAGGACATCTGCGACATCGCCCTGGGCACCAGCGGGGACTGTGACACCAACGGCGTTCCGGACGAGTGCGAGCCGGGCTGCAACGACAACGGTGTGCCCGACGCCTGCGACATCGCCGTGGGCACCAGCATGGACTGCAACACCAACGCGATCCCCGACGAGTGCGACATCGCCGAGGGCACCAGTCTAGACTGCACCGGCAACGGGGTGCCCGACGAGTGCGAGCCGGACTGCAACACCAACGGGGTGGCCGACAGTTGCGACATCCTGGCCAGCACCTCGACCGACGGGGACGTCGACGGCGTGCCCGACGAGTGCCAGGGCGTGGCCGAGGTGCACAGCGTGCACGAGCACGGGGCGGCCGGTGAGTTCGCCCTGCTGCTCTACGACGCCGACGGGTCGGCGGTGAACATCGAGCCCCGGCTGAGCGGGGGCGGCCGGCTGGAGGTGACCTTCGAGATCGAGATGGACCCGGTGACGGCCACCGACCCGGACCATGTTTCGATCGTGGGCGTCAACTCGGGCCCCTACGCCGGCTCGGTGAATGTATCGCTGGACGGCACCGGTACGGTGGTGATCATCGAGCCGCTGGGGTCGCTACCGGAGGCCGACTGCTACACGGTGGACCTGACGGGCATGACGTCGCTGTGGGGCGCCAGCCCGATCAACCGGGCCTTCACGTTTACGGCCCTGACCGGCGATACCGACTTGAGCGAGACGGTGAACACGGCCGACATGTCGTCGATCAAGCAACGTCTGGGCCTGACCACGACGGCAGCGCTAGCGCCGTACGACGTGAACCACGACGGGGTGATCTCGACGGCGGACATCTCGTCGGCCAAGGCACGGATCGGCACGGTTTCGCCGGATTGCCCGTAACGACGCTGAAGAAGGCGAAAGCACTGAACACGGCGGGCGGCGCGGACTGATAGCGTTTACAGTTTGTTCATGCCGATTGGGTGCCCCGCGAGTCAGCGTGACGGGGGAGGCACAGTCCGCGCGAGCTGAAGCTCGCGGCTCGGGAAACGGCAGAGTCATCCTGGAACTGGTATCAGACCGAGGTATCCGACCCGGGATCACTCCTGCGGATTCATCACGCGGCCGACGAAGAGGATGCTGTCGGTCGGCTTGTGGCGGATGACCAAGACGAAGGGGTGGTCGGCGCGGAAGGTCGGCGGCAGTGACGTGCGCTTCATGAGCACGCCGGTGGCCGCGGCGGCTTCGGTGCCCTGCTCGTCCACCCCCACGTATGCCTTGTGGATCACGGCCGAGATGAAGAGGCTCTTGTCGCCGGTCATGCCCGAGAAGTCGGCCTGGCGGCGGAAGGCCTCGATCATGCCCATGGATTGAAGCGTTCGAGCCAGGTCGAACTCGCTGGTCATCTTGAAGCGCGGGATGTAGACGGCGACCTCCCCTTCGTGGAGCGTGCCGAACCAGCGCGCCAGGTTGTCGGCGGTCAGTGACTGTTCGAGCTGAGGCAGGCCGTCGGGGTCGGCCGGCAGCAGGACGACCATGGAAAGATCGCCGCCGGCGTAGGGCATCTCGAGCAGTCGAACGCCGTCGCCGCCGCCGATGGCGAATTCGCCCTTCTGGTGCATCATGGGGACCTGGATCTGGCGGTCGGGGGCGATGTTGAAGGGGGCGTCGGTCGTGCTCTTCTGGTCGAACTGTAGCTGCCAGGTGCCTTTGAAGTAGATCGCGTTGGTCAGGACCAGGGCGGTGGCGGGATCAACGACGCCGGGCTTAAGGAGGTCCTTGATCTTGCCCTGGGTCTGTTGCTCGACCCAGGTGTTGATGGTCTGGCGGGCCTGCTCGGTGGCGTTAACGAAGTCCACCTGGCGCAGGCCGGCGCCGTAGTGGGTTTTGGTCAGCTCGATGAAGGTGTCCAGGAGGGTTAGGCCCTGCTGGAGCCAGAGTGCGTTGGCGACGTCGAGCTGATAGGGGCGGTCGTCGCCGGCGGCGCTCCAGAGTCGGGCGAGGTTCGCGAAGGCCGGGTGGAGGCGGTCTTGCGGGAGGTCGAAGTGCAGGACCTCAGCCATCTGGGCCTCGGTCTGGCCGCGGGCGCCGCCGTAGGTCATGGCCAGTGCGGTGGAGATGCTGAAGGGTGAGAAGAAGAGGTTGCCGTCGGCGCTCTTGAGTTGGGCGTACAGGTCGCAGGCGAAGGCGTTGTTGCCTCGGACCATGACCTGGACATCGTCGCCGGGAGGATTGGCTTGTGCGCCTGGCTGGGCCGCCAACAACACGGCCGGTGCGAACAACGACATTCCGAGCGTTATCAGGTTCGACATGGC
>Ga0307379_10009767_pt1 | contig 12787 bp, 25 predicted proteins | sample UN2MG_FD_202237 | JGI IMG/M metagenome (GOLD analysis project Ga0307379, IMG submission 202237) | Soil microbial communities from Risofladan, Vaasa, Finland - UN-2 | ecosystem: Environmental > Terrestrial > Soil > Coastal area > Acid sulfate soil | place: Finland: Risofladan, Vaasa | collected... | reverse complement strand
AGTGCGACAGGATCGACAAACAGGCGGCGATGGCGATTGCCTTGGCCGGTGAAGCACTGGCACTTAGTGCGAAGGTGCTGGATGAAAATGACGCCATGCGTGCGGCGCTGGAGGCGGCACCAGGACACGATGAAATATGGCCTGGGATTACAGGAGCCGAACACTTCATAGAGCTTGCACTAGAGTGGCACGACGGAGAGCGCGCAACGGCGCTCGGGCTGGCAACTGATGACTAGCAGGATCACCCTTGTCTTCCCTGCCGACGCCCGCATAGCCGTGGTGCAGCGGCGGGGCGTGCTGGACGACGATGGCAACGCAGCGTGGGTGACAGGGCCCCAGTGGCAGAGGGAGCCCGACACGAACGAGATAATCGCCACGTTCAACAGGGGGTTGGTTGACGAACTCGAGATGTGCATGGCGGCGTGCCGCAGAAAGGGTGAGGAGAAATGACCCGCAAGACACGTGTAGGACTGCTGGGGACACTGCTGGCAGCGGCAGTGATAGCATACAGCGCAGTCATCGGCACAGAGAACGCCCCGGTGCTCGCGATTCTGATATGCTTGGTGTCATGCGTGCTGTATATGTTTGATGACTGAAACGATCCGGTGGATAGTCTACGAGGGCGCGGGGGTGAACATGGTGCCGCTGAATGACGGTGGCGTACTGCGCGTGTTCACGTCCTACAAGGCTGCTGCTTACGACAGGCCGATGTTAGGCGTGGTGGCGGCGGTCGAGCTGGTCCGCTTGGACGTCGTGTGCAAGCGGTACAATCTTACCATGCAGAAAGGCAGGGCATTGAGATGAACAAGGAGAGTGTGTGATGCTTATCGTATCAAGACGCAAGAGAACGTGGCACATGCGGATAGAGGGCAGCAACCCACTGCCTGCCCCCCAACTATTCATTGCCCATGCCGCCCCTGATGCTGGCCAGGAGTTCGAGCTCTGCTATCCATTCGTGTCCACAGAGGCCGTCACCTGCGAGGGCTTCGTGCGGATGACAACGGCGGTGCTGTATGACTGGCGCATGGAGACCAAGTACAAGCTGGTCCCCGACAAGCCAGGGCCCACGCCGCAGACACCAGACGGTGGGGGGAAGAAGTTGTGGGTCAGGGCGGGCGAGCCAGTGCGGTATGTGGGTGTAGCATGAACCGCGTGCAGAACCACCTAGCCTACGCGCAGTATCTGGAACAGGACGCAACACAGAACCTGCCAGCCGAGCCGTCCTTCGGGTACGCGGTCAAACTTCTGTACGCCCTACTGCACGCGACACTGGTGGTGGCGGAGCAGTTGGACATGTTCTCACAACTGGTGGGCTGGGAGGGGGAAGATGAACAGACGTGAGTTCGTAAGCCTTGCCGCCAGGTTCATGGCCATCTCCCCATTCCTACGCTTCCTGCCTGGTGCGAGAGAGGAACACCTACCGGCAGAGAAGGGCTACCTGACGGGCTACTCGGCGAAGATCTATGTGGACGGGCGGCGTATTGACGGGGGTATCGGGTCTATGACAATGGAGGTGCCAGCAATCTCCACCGATCTCCTGAAGGACGCCATGGCGTTCGGTACATTTGGCAACCTCACAATCGTGTGGGAAGAAATCAAGTACTGGTCGGTTGAGGAGGACAAGACATGAGTGAACAGAAACTTTGCCCGCTGACCTACCCAAGCGGGACACGGACTTGCATGGAAGACCGATGTGCATGGGGGCGTGACGGCCGGTGTGCCATCATACTCATCAGTGAAGGCCTCTATAGGTGGGCGGACGAGACAGTGCAGAGCTGCCCAGAGCCATGGGCGGGCAGGGTGGAGGACAGAGATGGAAGATAAGTACAGGGTGTGCAAGGTATGCACGCCCCACCACATCGAGAACTGCGGGACGTGCTTTGGGTGGGGGGTCAGGAAGGATTGCTATGATGGAACGAGGCTTATGCCGGTGACGGCCGGTGAGGCCATGCGTGGCGTGCATTACATTTTCCGCACGAGACCATGCCCGGAGTGTGGGTCTACAATCAAGGGGGTGCCGAACGATGTTTCTAACAATCAACTATGACGGCAAGCAGAACCCGGGGCTGGATGAACAATTGGAAGCAGCGATGGGTGCTATAGGGTTCGATAGGATGTGCCTTCTGGAATATGACGACCCCGATTACGTCTATGCTGAGTTCAGTGACCGCATAGATGCACCGTGGAAGTTGGAAGCACGTCAAGTGAGAAAGGAAGGCTAAAATGACCACGGTTATCGGGCCGCACATTATTGGGCCTCTATCGCACATGTTAGACACACTTCAACAGTGGCAGCCGAAGGTGGTGCTGGTCATGGACCCGACGAAAGACGGCATCCGTGACCTGCGAGGGCGGCTGCCTAACGCGACCATCATCGGGCGCATCTACATCCCCGATGCGAAGTTGGAGGCTCTCATTCGGGATGAGGGCTGGAGGGCGGCAGGTTCAGTTGCAGATGACCTTGCCCTCTCATTCAAAATGAATGAAATGCCAGAGATAAACTACTGGCAAATCAATAATGAGATTTTGCAGGAGTCTCCTGAAGACTTGTGGGAGTTGCAAGAGTTCTCTTTAGAGCTTATGGCTATTGTTCACAGGAACGCTGATGATATAGGGAGCAAGGCGCGCGCGGCTATCGGCTGCTTTGGAGTAGGGCAGCCGCACCTACCGACAGATGACCGCATGTCATACTGGCGTATATTCCAGCGGTCGTTGGAAGTAGCTGCCGAACATGGTCACCTGTTGCTCATCCATGCCTACGGCGCACCCACTATGGATCAACCAGATCCTAGATGGTATCTCCACAGGTTTGAGCGTCAGGTATGGCCCAACCTGCCTAGCAGGATCACGGATTCCTTGCGCTACGTCTACGGGGAATATGGGATAGATGGTGGTGTGTTGGGTTCATCAACTGCGAAGCAGGGGTGGCGGCTGTTCACGAACACCGAGGGCTATGTGTCACAGATTGTCCAGGCAGAATACAGGCTGCGGGAGTATCCATCGTGCCTGGGTGCCTGCCTGTTCACCTGTGGGCAGTTTGGCGACGACTGGCAGTCATTCGACATCTGGCCCGAGGTGGCGAAAGAGTTAGCCAAGTGGAGCCAGAACAATCCCTACGAAGAACCGGAGCCCGTAGAACCAGAACCTGTAGAACCTGAACCTGTAGAACCTGAACCGCCCGTAGAACTCAGCCTTGTGGAATTGGCCGAGGCTTGCCGGTGGTACAGTGAGGAGGTCACGCGGATGGTCCAATCTGGCAATACCAAGAGAGCCGAGAGCCTTCTTGTAGGGGTGTTGACACCAAGACTGTACGAGTTGGAGAACAGGCTGCTGGAGGTAGAGAAACCGACCATCGTGGACGTTGTGGACGACCTGCTCAAGCACGAGACCATGAAGTACGACACACGCCCGCTGTCGCGCATCACTCACATCGCCGTCCACCACAGCGCGGCGGGTGGTATGTTGACGCCTGAGGCGGTGGCGAGATACCATGTGAACAGCAATGGCTGGCCCGGGATTGGCTATCACTACTACATCATGGGTGACGGAACGATCTACCAGACCAACCGCCTGGAAACGTGGTCGTACCATGTGGGTAGCGCCAATCAGCACACGGTCGGTATCTGCTTGGCGGGCAACTTCATGGAGACTTGGCCCTATCTGGCCCAAGTCAGGTCTGCCAAATCGCTGATTGCCGACCTGCAGTTTGCGCTAGACATACCATGGAGCAACGTCATGGGGCACAAGGACTTCTATGGCGCTACGGCCTGCCCTGGGGCGACGTGGGAAGAGTGGAAGGGCGCACTACACGGAGAAAGCTAAGAAGCAACAACTGCCTGGAAAGGAGTGGCGGCCATGAGAGATTTCTATACGCGGAGGGGTAACTGGTTGTGGGAGGAGAGATACCCGCGCTGGCGCTGTCCAGACTGTAATGGCGTGAACCGTTACTTGGACACCTTCTTTGAGACATGTCGGCGGTGCAACGCGGATCACACGCTGGATTGGGACGAATACAAGATGGATTGGGACGCAGCAAACGAGAAGGAGGACGAGCCATGAGGATACAAAGATATGAGTTAGAGATTGCACGGGAGATGAACCGCAACCTTGCCGAAGCATTCAAGGATTTCACTCGATGGTTCACGACGTTCATTGAGTACGTGGATCGGAGGACCGTTTGTTGTCCCATCGAGCCGGACACCAGCGAACCCGACGACTGGCGAGCAGCGGTTGAAGAAGGCATAGCGGACATGAAACGGTGGCACAATACAACAGAGGCATGCGCTGTCCTCCGCATCCTAGCCGACCGCATCGAGCTGCTGGAGCAGCAGTCATGAAGCCATTCTTGGCACAGAAAGCAATCAGGCGGCGCAGGGCACGCAGGGAGGCATGGCTGCAGGCCGAGTTACGGAGGCGGGCAGCGGCCCAGCCCGAGCCTAGCGTGTTCTGGCAAGCGTTCCGTGAGGAATGGTGTCGCTATACAGACGAACAGATCATGGGAGATAATCATGGAAGATAGCGTAACGTACACCATTCCACAGATGATTGGTAGAGTAGAGACAGGCCTCGGGAAGCTAGAGGGCATGGAGCGGCGCATCGCCCTGCTGGAAAGACAGATGGCGCGCCTGGGGATCCCCATGTATCTCGGTCGCCCACTCTATGAGGTCTTGACTGAGATCGAGATGCGGTTGTCAGAACTGGAGGGGGCCAGACCAGCAACCAAGGGCAGCAGGGGCAAACGTGGGTACTGGTGCAGGGAATGCGGACTGCACTTTATAGACCGCGAGGTCCGCTGTATTCATTGCGGATCTGGCAACACGAGCTCTCATGTTGGCTTGCCATGAATGGCCAGGGGTGGTATAATCGCACAGCGATAGGAGGATGACATGAGCAGAGGAAGAGACTACAGGGAGTTCTTGGGCGCACGCCGGGACCCCATCGACACGAGGGACTACGTTTTCAGGGGGGCGCCAGCCGCTGCGCTTGTGAAGCGCGGGGTGATTGCCATGCCCCTATTCGTAGATAGGCGGGATGAGTGTGGCCCCATCTATGACCAGGGGCAGGAACCATCGTGTGTGGGCATGGCCATCGCCGGCGCAGCCAGCCGCCACTACAAGGCCAAGGGTCTAGTGGCAAGTGGGCGCTGGTCCTACCACTTTGCCCAGCAGAACGACAGGTTCCCCGACGCGGAGGGCGGGTCTTCAGTCATGGCTGGGCTCATAGGATGGGACAAGGAAGGGGCAGCTCCTGAAGAACTGTGCCCATACGTGGCCAACGCACCGAACTATGCCGTGTTCCTCAACACGCTTGTACACAGGGTAGCCGACAGCTACCCCTTGCAACGCTACGAGCGCTTGCGTGGTTGGACAGAGACGTGCCTGGCCATCAAAACCCATGGCATCGTGGTCATTACGTGGAACATCGGCGAAGCCTGGGACAACCCAGGACCCAACACAATCATCGAGATGAAACCCGGTGACCAGTACTGGGGATGGCATGCCATGGATGGTGTGGGCTATTACAACGGGGACAGCCCGTACATCATCATGCGCAACTCGTGGGGCGATTGGGCACAGAAGGGGTACTGCCCCGTGAGTCGTCTTGAGTTCGAGAGAAACGCGAAGGATGTATGGTTGCCCATCGCCGGGCCGAAACGCAAGCGGCTAGGGTTGTACCATAGAGTGTTGCAAGCTTTCCGCGCTGCGGCCCGCAGTTGGGGCAACGGCGTGGACTGGGACATGTGAAGTCGACTTCACTCGCACATACCGAGGAGGATGGATGTCATTTCAGAAAGTAACGGGGAGAGAATTGCGTGAGTTCGCGGCGATGGACATGACTGCCGCCCAGGCGGCGCGCGCCATCGGCGTGAGCAGGGCCGCCATCTCCTACCACGTCCGCAAGGCAGAGGCGCTTGGCGCTCCGCTGCGGTTCGCTGATGGGAACACGCGCATGAAGGGACGGGAGATCAGGGTGACCCTACCAGACGCCCTGTTGGAACGGTTGGACAAGTACACCATCAATAGCGTAGCGCGCGTGCGCAGTGTCATAGTGGCCCAGGCCGTCGAAGAGTTCCTGAGAGAGAGGGGCGTGTAGGGTGTGGCGGATCGAGTGCGCAGATGTGATGGACTGGTGCGCCGAATACTCGGGCGAGCCATTCCACAGCATCTTGTGTGATCCGCCCTACAATCTCGACACCATCACCAAGCGGTTCGGTAAGCCTGGCAGCGCCCCCGCCAAGCACGGCACAGACGGGGCGTTTACCAGGGCGTCTACTGGATTCATGGGGGCCCGCTGGGATGACGACGTGGCCTTCCGCCCCGAGACGTGGGTGGCGCTGGCCAAGCACCTGCACCCAGGGGGGTTCGGTCTAGTTTTCGGTAGCCCGAGGACTTGGCACCGCCTAGCGACAGCGATAGAAGATGCCGGCATGGTTCTGCACCCAACGATTTTTTGCTGGGCGAACTCACAGTCTATGCCGAAAGCGAGTCGCATAGACGTCCCGCTGGACAAAGGGGCGGGGGCGGAGCAAGAGTTTATCCCCGACCCTCAGTGGGCTGGTCAGACTGTAGCCATCGGTGGTCGTGGTATCTACCATGGTGTGGCAGAGAACAAGCGCGGGCAGATCGTGATGTCTACCCCACTCGCTGCCATGTGGGAAGGACATCGGTATGGGAGACAGGCGATTAAGGGGGCAGTCGAGCCCATCCTGTGTTTTCAGAAGCCCTACGAGTTCGTCTGGTCCGATGACTGGCACACGTTCAGCGGCTGGAGTTGGTGGCACTACCCGAAGGACATCAAGAACACACCGGCAGAACGGTTGAAGATACTCAAGAAGTATGGCGTCCGCATCCCCGCCGCCCACGTCGAGTACAAGCCCCAGATCGTGCGGCGCAGGGCTTTGCACAAAGGGGCAGACAGCGACGTGTTGCTGGTGCGGCATGACGTCCGCCAAGATCGCAAGCGCCCCGTGGAACCCAAGCTCATAGGGCGGGCAGATGCGAAGCGCTACCGCCGCTGGAAGATCACCCACAGCGCTGCCTGCATAGCCATGACTGGGGCTGGTGCGTTCAACATAGATGCGGGCAGGCTAGAGACCACCGACTCCTACAACATCAACCGTTGGGACGATGGGGCCAAGCCGTTCGGTGGCGGTGCGGGTCACCCCTACACCAGCACACGCGTGGATCCCACCAGGGATGGGGAGGCGTCTGGTGAGAGACGTTACGACGACAGGGGCAGCACGAACTTTGCTGCCACACCAGGGCCTAGGGGCGGGTCGCCGGATGGAAGATGGCCGCCAAACTTAATTCTCACTCATTCCCCGGCGTGTCACCTAGAAGACATATATGCTGGGCCCGATGGGCCTGAAACCATGGAAGACTGGATCTGCGCAGATGGGTGTGCCGTTGCCGCCCTGAACGCGCAGGCAGGCCCCCGCAAGTCGGGCTACATGAAGCCCGGGCAGCAGCGGCAGGCGTCGCTAGGCAAGGGGGGATACCACGACGGCATGCCCGACGAGGCCACAGCCAGTGGGACATATGGGGACAAGGGGCCTACAAGCCGCTACTTCTTCAACGCCGACTGGCACCATGAGGTAGCGGAGCAGATAGCGGGGGCCAACCCTGTATTCTACCAGGCGAAGGCGGGAACTCGAGAGAAGGAGGCTGGGCTTGGTGGTGACACAGATGGTGGGCCGAAACAGGAGGCGGCCAATAGGGTGCGACGACGCAACTCGCACCCTACTTGACCGTGAAGCCCATCGAACTTTGTCGCTGGCTTGCCAGCATCCTTTCCCCGCCGCCCGAGTACGCCCCGCGGCGGCTCTTAATCCCTTTTTCTGGTAGCGGGAGCGAAATGATAGGTGCCATTTTGTCGGGCGGCTTTGAAGAGATAGTGGGTATCGAACTGGAAGCCAAGCACTGTGCGATAGCCCGGCCCAGGCTCGAATGGTGGGCAGAGAGAGCAGAGAGCGGGGCAAGCGCCAGCGAGATACTCAAGAAGAAAGAACCACCACCACCAGAGAACGGGCAGATGTCCATCTTCGACGATTTGCCAGAAAACAAGAACGATGGTACACTAGACGACTAGGGCAACTAAGGGGGGAGTATGGAGGCAAGCGACATGGAAGCAAGCGGCACACACAGTCTGGTGAGGCACAGCCTGGGGCTACAGCGCCCCATGAGTAGCATAGGCAATGCCATCGCTGACTTCACCACGCAAGAACTCAACGCGCTCATAGGAGAGGCGGCCAAGTCCAGGAACCTGGATGACTTGGCCGCCCTTGTTTACCACCGCCTGCAACGCAGGGGGGCAGCCCACAGCGCCTCCCTCATCCTCATGGCCGAGGACCTGTACCTGCTCAACAAGCATGGGTTATGGCGGGTCTCTGGCTATCCCACGTGGGCAGAGTGGGTAGAGACCGAGTTCAGTAGTCAGCCCTATGGGAAGGACTACAGCACGGTGATGGCTATGATCAACGTGTGGCGGTTCTACGCTGTACAGTGCGGGTGGCAGGTGGAAGACCTCATCATCGCTGGCAAGGCCAAACTGGAACGCGCTCTGGCTCTGGCCAGGGCGACCGCTGAGGAAATCAAGCCAGAGAGGCCGTTGCAGATTGTCCGCCTTGATACTACAGCGCCCGTGTACATCGTTGACGAAGTGTTGCGCAGAACACTGCTGGACACAGATGTCAGCCATGCCAACGTCATTGTGGAATACGAGTCGCGTGTGGCCACGCGAGAGGCGATAGAGAGGGTGTCTCGCGGCGAGGACGACGACGGCGGCACGGCGACCAAGGTCCAGCCGCAGCGCACAGCCCCCATGTTCCAGGCCAACTCTGCTACAGGCAAGCTCGTGGTGTGGCTGCCCATGAACGCGGGCCGTCAGGACGTGGCCATCGAGTTGGGGACGCTGAACTTCACGTCTGAGAAGGCGCAACCATGGCTGTCGATTCTATTGAACAAAGCGCAGGTCAAGGTCAAATGACCTAGGGGAAAATCTATGAATGACCAAGGGACGAACGGCTGGACGGACTTGTGGTGGCAAACCATTCTCGAGCGGATGGAAGCGGGAAGGTCGACCAGAAACGACACCGACGCGGTGCGCGGGCTACTGGACGAAAAGGCGCTGTGGGTCCAACACCGCGGGGTGGTAGACTCCTTTGTGTCTTCATGGCAATCAGCGGAAGCGCTCGTGTTGGCGGTGACAGCAGTGATCGAACGGTGCGAGCAGGAAGGCGCATCGTCTATCGTGCCGCAATCTCTGATGGATGACCTGGAAGAGTGTCTTGAGGACATGTCGGAGGATGGCGGCTGGAACGCGTTGTACAACTGAAAGGAGATGGACGCGATGAAGAAGTGGTATCAAACGATGTCTGGCGTGCTGGGTTTTATGGGGTGGGCATCGCTGCTTGGAGTGGTGATCCTCACACAGGGCGCGGTGGTTGCCATAGTGGTCGCCGCTGTGTATGGCCTGATGGGCACCGCCCTCATGATCATCAACACGCAAGTGGCAAAGGCGCAGCAGGTAGATGGAGGGACGTCCCCAAAAGGACCTAGGCCGGGTAAGGGGCCCGGCCCAAAGAGGGGCGCGAAACGACAGGACGTGCTGATCCCCACCGGGGTCCGCCATCAGAAGCATCTGTTCTAACAAGAAAGGAAAGCGCGATGATTGTAGCATTCGACATAGAGACTGCGGCCACGTGGAATGAGGGCGATGACAGCCTTGACCCCAAGAAGGGGCTGGGCATCACCTGCATAGGCTATGCCTCCCCGAGCGACGGTGAAGGGCCGCCACGGACTTGGGCTTTTCACTCTGCCATAGACATCGGCGAGAAGCGCATGAATCGCTCCCGCGCTTGGGGGACGCTTGAGAGCTTGATAGCGATGCAGATGGCAGGCGCCACCATCGTGACCTGGAACGGCCTGTTCGACTGGCATGTCTTGGGCGTCGAGGCCGGAGACCTGGAGACGGCAGCGAGGGGCTGCCTGAACCACGTGGATCTCATGCTGGCCTTCCATGCCGTCCAGGGCTACCCACTGGGCCTCAAGGCGGCCGCGGCGGCTGTAGGCAGCCACAAGGGCACCGACGATGTAGGGAGTGGCGCCATGGCCCCCGATCTATGGGCCGTAGGTGAGTACGAGAAGGTCTTAGAGTACGTCAAGCAGGACGCCGTCGCCACGCTGGATGTGGCCTTGCACTTGGCCGAACTCGGGCGATTCACCTGGCAGACACGTAGAGGTGGTTACCGAAGGTTCATCTTGCCAAGGAACGTGGACGGACTCAAGGACATGCAGGTCAAGGATGTCATCAAGTGGCCAGAGCCTGACCAGTCGTGGCAAAGCACGCCCTTGCGGCGCAAGGATATGATCGCCTGGATGGATCTATAGTTACAGGAGCGTGGTATGAATAAGAATGAGTTCGTTAGGTATGAACACCACGATTTTGATGTGTGGGTGAGGGAAGATCTGAAGGGGCGGCACTCGGAACACTGCCTGTGTTATTCATGCTTGCGGTTCTGTCCAGACGACAGGGCGCAGAACTGCCGACGGGCCAACCTGGTCTATGCTGTCTGCGTTATGCTGGATATGGTGCTGCCAGTGTGGGAATGCCCTGAGTTCAAGTACTGGGAACGGGTACAGTCAGGGCAGTGAGCCGCTGCGCCCCACTGTGGCGGGCGATCATCGTCGCCATAATCATCACGGCGTTACCGTCGCCGGCTAGCGCCTACCGCATTGACTGGCCAGGACCGCTGAGGCGCTGTCGATTCCTGGGTGACATGAAGGTCGCCGTGTACTACGCCGTGCCGGAACAGACAGACGGCAATCCCTTCGTCACCGCCGACGGCACGGATGTCCGCACCCTGTCCGACACCACCTGTGCCGTCAGCCAGGAACAGTTCGTCTGGAACGGGGGCACTGTGAGGTTCGGTGACACACTGAGGGTGTACCATGGCAGTGCCATAGTGCCTCGGTCGTGCACGGTGCGAGACGCTATGGCCGCCAAGGTGTGGAAGCGTGGCCTTGGGAAAAGGGTGCCCCTGACGGGCTATGTAGACATCATGACGCCCGTCGGGGTGATGGGGTTCTGGCGAGATGTGCCTGTCTATGTATGTTCCTAGGTTGCTACCAGCGATAGTCAGGCATGTCCGCCCTTAGGTCTTCTAGCCGATCTCTGTGCGCAAAGAGATGGCTGTCCCAGATGGCACGTCCGTCTTTTATCTCGATGTCGTAGAGGGAGAACGCCTCGCCGTCTGGCGCGTAGTCCACAATTGCGCACCCCTGCTGCCACTGCTGCCTATTAGACACTCCTGGTACAGGCCCGTCTATGCGGCAGAGGCATCCTGGGCAGTAGGCCCGTATCGTTTCAATGCCCGTACTCAGGAAGCGTGTCCGAGAGGCCATCTCCCTGCGGTGGATGTGTCCTACAATGTGCGATGTGTCTGATCCATTCACGATAGCCTGGACGGTGGCAAATGGCTTCTGGGCTTTGTTGCCATGGGACAACCGCAGCTTGGTTCCCAACCACTGCTCGTCGTTCGGGTAGCCGCCGACCCACTCAATCCCCAGATTGTGCAGGGCAAGCAGCCTCTCTGGGCTAAGGGACGCAGGCAGGTCTAGTTCGTCGGCGGGGCGCAACCCATATGCCGCACGCAGGTGGGTGATGACGCTGTTCCTCATACGCACGTCATGGTTGCCCTCGTGGATGGCTATGCGGGTGTTCGGGCAGGCCTCTCTCAACTGCCGCAACCACCAGTGCGCCTCGTTGATGGCGGGCTGCGTGCAGTACTCGAACTTCGGGCTGCGCAGGAACTTATCGGATAGCATCACGAAGTCCAGGATGTCGCCCAAAATGTCTATCCTGTCCGGTTGCAGGGAGGAAGCGAGTTGCAAGGCAACGTCCAGCGCGGGGCGTGAGTGGAATGGGACCAACTGCATGCTCGGCATGTCGCGAGAGAAGCCCCAGTGCGGGTCTGCCAAGATCAACGACCTTAGGGTTGTGCCGCCCGTTGGCTTGGGCGGGGCCCTGAAGGTCGCTTCGCATGTCACTGGCCTAATTGTGGGGAAGATGGCGATGGGGTTGATGCGTATCAGGTCGGCCCACACGCTCCACAGTGGCTCTACTGCTATGCCATCGCTCTTAGTCCACCCGTCTATCTTGCCGTCTGTCCACTCTAGGTCCTTCCACTCTGCCTTCGCACCGACTTCCCACTTCTTGACACCCCACTTGAGGATTTGCCAGACATCCAAGTCTATCTTGCAGACGGCGATAAGGTCATCGAGGCTCTTGATGCGCTCTGTCTTGCCGGTCGCCCTGGCGTAGTTGCCATTCTCTCTGAACTCGGTGCCTGTTTCTCGTTCCAGCGATGGTTCGCCATTGCGTACATGCCCGAACAGTTCGGGGTGCTTCTTTCTGTACCGCCGTGCAGCGCCACGGGCTGCCGAGTAGCTGACGCCGAGCTTGATGGCGACTTTGTCGAAGGTCGTGCCCTGCCCGCTCTGTGGCCAATGTAGTTCGGCCGCCTGCTTCCCGAGTCCGCCTGGTTTTGCATCGCACTTCATAAGTAAAGCCCCCTTGTATTCGTGCTGCTTAGTATGTAAAGACCCAGCTAGAATGTGTATGGTGCGACTATACCACAGCGTCACCGCCTTGTCAAACTGAACATATGGAGTTAGCTTCGCTTATTCTCGAAGGGGTTGCCAATGCGAGCAGGCCTTCGCTGCGGCACGGCGGGCGTGGTAGCGGTAGTCGTGCGGGTCGGGTGTGTCAGGTCGTGCGCCGAGGGGGT
>Ga0307379_10009766_pt1 | contig 12787 bp, 13 predicted proteins | sample UN2MG_FD_202237 | JGI IMG/M metagenome (GOLD analysis project Ga0307379, IMG submission 202237) | Soil microbial communities from Risofladan, Vaasa, Finland - UN-2 | ecosystem: Environmental > Terrestrial > Soil > Coastal area > Acid sulfate soil | place: Finland: Risofladan, Vaasa | collected... | reverse complement strand
TAAGTAGCTCTAGTTCGAGTTCTAGTTCGTCATCCAGTTCAAGTTCTTCCTCTAGAAGCTCTAGTTCTAGTTCGTCATCTAGTTCCAGTTCTAGTTCCAGAAGCTCTAGTTCCAGTAGTTCAAGTAGTTCAAGTAGATCGTATGTTATGAAATTTGAGGACACAGGGGAAGTTGTATGGACGGATACTGATAGTACACTTTGGGAAGATCAATAATAAAATAAGATATTAGTATTTAGGAGTAGATGATGGTGGTTAATGAGAAGTATAACAATGAACTGGGGGTAGGGTAAGTGGCAACTACCACTGTTGAAGATATTAGGTTAAAATCCTCTAGTTCTTCATGTTCTAGTAGTTTTAGCTCTAGTTCTAGAAGCTCTAGTTCTAGCTACTCAAGTAGTTCTAGTTTTAGTTCTAGTAGTTCTTCTAGTTCAAGCAACTCAAGTTCTTCTAGTTCTAATAGCTCTAGCTCGCATTCGTCTAGTTCTTCTAGCTCCTCTAGTTCTAAATCTTCTAGTTCTAGTAGTTTTTCTAGTTCTTCATACAGTTTTAGTAGTTCTAGTAGTAACGCCTGTGGTTCTAGTAGTAGTTCTAGTAAGTCTAGTTCAAGCAAATCAAGTTCTTCTTCTAGTAGTTTTAGTTCTTCTAGTTCCTCAAGCTCTTTAAGTACAAGTTCCAGAAGCTCTAGTTCAAGTAGTTCTAGTTCGTTATCTAGTTCTAGTTCTAGTTCTAGTAATTCTAGTTTAAGTAGCAGTCAAAGTAGCAGTTCTAATTCAAGTAGTTCTACCTCGTCATCTAGTTTAAGTTCTAGTAGTAGTTCTAATTCGTCATCTAGTTTAAGTTCTAGTAGTAGTTCTAATTCGTCATCTAGTTTAAGTTCTAGTAGTAGTTCTAATTCGTCATCTAGTTTAAGTTCTAGCAGCAGTTCTCGAAGTTCATCAAGTAGTAAATCTTTCTCTTCAACCGCCTCATTTGGTTTTACATCATATGAGATATATGAAAGATCAACAGCTATGGTAAGAATAGAGTTTATAAGTGAAGAAGGTGTGGTATTTAAACCCACTTCAGCAACGTATGTTGTGTATGACAAATTTACAGGTCAGACAAGGGGTACTGGGATAATTCCTTGGCTCCATACGGCAGTATATTTAGAGTTGACTCCTGGTATCAATATCATGTATAATAGTATGAATGAATATGAATATGCCGTAGTTCAGGTTACCTTTGCTTACGGCAGTGGTAAAATAGGCATTTCAACTACAGAATATAAAATTATTAACCTATTTTACTCATATGCATCTAGTTCTAATTCTAGTAGCTCAAGATCGAGTTCTAGTAGCTCTAGTAGCTCAAGTAAGTCAAGTTCTAGTAGTTCTAGTAGTTCAAAAGCATTTATTTAAATTTTTCATCTTCAAGTTAATAGGAATTATAAAATGGCACTAAATACTATAGTAGCAGGACCACGCTCTGACTCATATGTTTCATTAGTGGAAGCGAATGAGTATATAGCTAATCGACCTGATGCCACTAACTGGAATAATAGTGACTACAAGGAACGAGAAAGACTACTACAACAAGCAACCATTGATATTGACATATTGAGGTTTAAGGGGTATAGAATGTTTGATGGTGGGACTGGACATGCTTCTGCCATAGGGCCGTTTCCTGTTCAAACATCCTCTATTTATGACCTGTTTAGTGACGGAATTCAGCGACTACAATTCCCACGTGACTGGCATGAATACTATACTGGATATCCTGATAGTGGTTCTACTACTACATTGGTAGATTCTAATTTTGCACTACTACCACGAGAGGATGATTATTTTAAATATGGCGCTATTTTTGTGGTAGATGGAACAAACGAAGGAGAATTTAGAGCTATATCAGCCTATTCAAAATCGACAGGAGCGTTTACTCTATCAACAGCGTTTACTTCTGCTATAGATACTACAAGTTCTTATTTAATACTATCCCCAATTGATCGCTATGTAAAATACGCAGTAATTGAACAAGGAGTGTATTTATCAAATAGTGTTGAAATGAAAACCTATTTACAAATGAGAGATGCCGGTATAGAATCTAGATCAATTGGTGATGTATCTATTAAGTTTTCAGGTGGTGTTAAAAGTAGTATAGATAGGGTAGGTGGGTTTTTAAGTTCAGAAGCATTTAGATACATACGAAAATATGTAGATAAAAACGCTATGACAGGAAGGGCATAATGATTGCAAAAACAAAACTAGGATTTTATGTTTATACTTCTCCTACTAGAACTGGTAGGAGAAAACGTTTAGGTGGCCCTTTTCCAACCTATGCTCAAGCACAGCGAGTAAATTCTGGAACGAAAAAGAGGAAGAGTAAAGTCAACCGTAAACGATAGACTAGGTAGATTTTTGGAACTTGAAACTTTAGTACAAACCAGTAGAAATAGGAGAGATCTTATGAATCCAGATGTAAGAAAAAATAAGCCAGTAAAAACAGCGGCGTTTTTCCCTTCGGATAAAAGTTTGTCCCTCTAGGTAGTAATATCTAGAGCAAACCCCGTTAACTGTCTGGGAACCCCTAACGTAAAGTCGAGGGCAATCAGCAGCCAAGTCCTAGAAATAGGAAAGGTCCAGAGACTATCGTGCGAGCGAGTAGGACTCAAGTGAGTTCGAAAAGCGGGGCATCCTACATAAGAGGATGATGATATAGTCCGAACTTATAGGAAACTATAAGAGTCTAGAGAGCGGTTAATACCAACGGCTAGACGTAACACATTGAAATGGGGATGTGGGTTTTACAGATGTATGTTACCTAGTATTTCGTTATGTAGAATGGGTATTCCAGCCCATATTATGACGATTGATAGAATTAATTTGTACTCTATTGCGGATTCACTCATCCTACAGCGACCAGCCGAATCCAGTATGTTAAATTTGGTTGAGGAAGCAAAAGCTAGTGGTGTAAAAACTATTTTTGAAATTGATGATAATGTTTGGAGGGTGCCATCTTGGAATGCATCTTATCCATTTTGGACTCTGATACGACAGGAGTATTGTGACTCAGTATTGAGAGCATCTGATTTAGTAGTAACGTCCACGGAATATCTAGCTGACTTCTTGAGACAAAAAACTACTAATGAAGTAATGGTAGTACCAAATGCGGTATTTGAAACGGACAGTTTGAATCTTCCAATAAGTACTAATACAGATCATATTGTGATAGGGTGGATAGGGTCATCATTTCATTCAGCAGATACGGCTATTTTTAATTCACTAATTCCAGCTATATTGGATAAGTATCCTGAAGTACGATTCTTAATGATGGGAGAGCGTCCAACGAGAGAATTATCAGGGTATTTACATAAAATTGTCACTCTTCCATTTGTAGAGCCTATTTACTACCATCAAATTCTAAATAGTCATACGATTGATATTGGGTTAGCACCCTTAGTAGATTGTGAGTTCAATAAAAGTAAAAGCGCTATTAAAATGGTAGAGTATTTGTATACAAAGACATTCCCAATTTGTTCTGATATTGAACCATACAGTAGAATGAATGTGGAATGTAATAACGAATTTGATTTAATACCAACAGGTACGGAGTCTCCTGGTACTGTTGATGATTGGATGGACGCAATTGATTATAGAATAAAAAACATTGTAGAAACTAGGGAGAAGGCACTGGTAGGCAGAGAATTTATTATGGAAAACTATAATATTGAATCTGATAGAATGAGAACACTCTATAAGAAAGCATATTTCTAGAAGGAGCAGTTATGGAACAGGAGAAAAATATAGTAACATGCCTTATGAAAGATGACATTTCAAATTTTCTTCTTGCGTACCGAAAACTTGTAAATTTGGATTACGATATTATAGGAATTCAAACTGCTTATGATCGCCGCAATCAGCAGTTTGTAGTTACACAGGATCTTACAAAGCATTTTGACAAATTAGCTTGTATAGGGCCGGTACCTATATATGAAGAGTATGTCACAATGGCAAATTTTCCAATCGATTCAGATTTAAATATATATACAGATAATGTAATTCATATAGATATAATGGAACATTTAAAGACAAACCATTTAGATGATATATACCCAAAACATCCAACTGTTTATCACCCTAAATTACAGGTAAATAAAATTGAATTTGATACAGTGGCTAGAACTATATCTTCTGATACATTGAATCTTGTTATTAATATTTTTGACCCGCAGTATGATAAAGATTTTAATTTTATCTTTGATGTTATTTTTTATATTAACGCACTACAAAAAGAGTTTGATATGCCAGTAACGGTATATAATGCTGGATTGATTCATCCTCATTTTGTAGATCGTTTATATAGGGCAGTAGAAGCGGAGTTAGAGTTTTTAAATAATGTAACTTTAGTAAATATAAGTAGAAAAACATTATCTGAACACATTTCTTATATGTTACATAGTGATTTAGTACTTTCGGGCTCATATGGGTTAGGGTTTTTAGCATATATGATTCGTGCTGCATCGTGTATTATATTTCCTTATAACATGATACAATATATAGGAAAAACCATAGATCCGACTAGGAATACAGAAAGTTGGTATTTAGAAACTACTGATGAGGATTTAATTTCTAATTTAGATAATATTAAGAATATTACTAGGAGAACATATGATAGGAATCGGAATAGTAACATATAATGACTTAATTCAACGTAGTCAAGACGGTTCTCCTGATATTTTTGAGGTTACATGTGATTTAATCGAAACAATAAGTATGTTTACAGAAGATGAGTTTGTTATTATAATACGGGATAATGACTCAATCGATTATAGGTATAAAAATTTTCATGTTACCTTAAATAATGCTAGATTTAAAAATATAAATACAGTATTTATTTCATCTATGGTAAATGAATTAACAGATGCTTGGAATGAGATTTTGACAACGGGATTTGATCACTATAATTGTGAAGCAATGGTACTTTTAAATAATGATGTAATTGTAACTAAGTACTGGCAAAATTATATAAATGCAATTAAAATACAGAGTAGAGATTTATTAGGGCCACTAACAGACTCCGCTCCGTATCAGCCGCTTCAAAATTTAGTTGAAGAGGCTTTTATAGAAGAGCACTCTTTACTATCAGTACCAGTAATACAAGGTTTTTGTATAGGAGGATCTAGACGAGCATTTAAAGAAAATATGTACGATGAAATACACTATTTCGACCCAGAGATTGAATGGGCTTTTAATGAAGAAGAATGGTTGGGAAGAAATACGGCTTCTGGTGGTAGGAGTTTATTAGTTATGAATAGTTATGTCATACATATGAATGCAGCCACATGGTTACAGCGTACTTTATTGAGTACAAAAACTCCTGAGTATATTATTAAAAATCAGGATAAGTTAGTAATATCAGATATTTTAAGTTATAATGACTACATAGAAGGTAAGTGTAGTGTATAGGAGCCTATAATGAATATTGTAGCTGGACTTCTTAATCAAACAATTACTACTATATCATCAACAACTATAGATGGTTACGGCGCAAAAACATTAACTTCTGTATATTCCGATATAAATTGTCGATGGCAAGAGAAGTTTCAGAGTGTGTTAGATAATAAAGGACAAGAAGTTTTAGCTAAAATTGAAGTGTGGTTACCAAATATGTTTAATAATTCTGTAGTTTCTATTGATATAGATTATATTTTCTTGTATAATAGTATTACATATGAGGTGATAGCATTTACTAATCATGTTAATATGTTAGGGGAGAGAGAATATATAAAAGTATTCTTAAAATAATATGGTTGCTGATTATGCAAGTGCTATGCAAAAAATAAATGATATGCTTAAAGTAGAAACCCGTTCTGAGGCATATGAGGTGCAAACTGGTAGATCTGGGGCTGGTGTTAAGGGAATGGCGGGAATACGAAGACGAATAAATAAACTTCCTGTGTGGATGTCTAAAGCGGCTAAAGCGGCGGCATTAGAAGTGGGATTGGAGGGCTTCAGGGCAGCAATGCTGCGTGTCCCTGTTGCTACAGGTAAGATGGCTAGGAGCGGTAAATTATGGTTAAATAATAAAGTTATGGCTCGTGGGTTTTACTCTCATGGTAACACTACTGGAGTAAACGCAAATCCAGGGTTGTATGATAATGATCCTTTTTTAGTTAATGAAGAGGATATGGTCAACGCATTAAAAGGAACTATAAATGTTTATATTGAATTTAATAGGTTAGATGAAAAAGGGCAAAATTTAGCGTACTGGTTACATGAAAATTTGAATGAGTATGGTAGTGGTGTGAGTCCACAGGCTTCAAAGTCAGGGAGAGGGCCAAAATTCGTTGAAGGACCAATGAATACAATTATAATTCCTAAACTTTATGATCGAGTATTCAAAAATATTAATTTCTTAGTAAAAAATATACAAGTTAGTAAGTAGAGGTTAGTTATGAATGTAAGACAAAAAAGTTTAATGTTGACAATTAATATATATTTATATACAATAGAGGTATAAGCTATGGCATTACTTGATGAAGTTGTAGCTTACTTGGCGAATGAGAACGTGGGCACGTTCGGAACAGATATTTTTATTGGGCAGGAACCCGATGCCCCTGCAAATGTAGTGACATTGTATCCAACAGGTGGAAGGCCACCGAGTTCAGACAGAGATAAAGAATATCCTTCTGTACAAGTGCGAGTAAGAAATACTGGCTATGTAGCTGGTTATACGAAAGCAAATTCAATTTATAGCCTTCTACACACGAATACAGATAATTTAGCTACTATTAGGGGCCGTTGCATAGCAACACAGAGTTCTCCATCTATGATCGGGCGAGGGGAAAATGGAGAGTTTATTTTTGTACAAAACTACTACTGGTTAGTTTCAAATTCTTCTGTGTAAGGAGGAAATAGTATGGCTCGTGTAAATGTAAATAACTACTCGCTTGGTATGGCGCAATTAACTTTCTATGAAGATACCTCAACTTTAACTGACGGGTCTGAGCAGGTTGCTTGGACTGTTGGTAATGTTGTTAATGCTTCCATTGCACCTGAGGTGACTTATCTTGACCATTATTATGTAACTAATGGATCTCGTAAGAAAGACCGTTCGCTTATTACCAACCGTGCTCTTGCGATTAATTTTACATTTGATGAAATTACAGCAGGATCTATGAAAGAATGGCTCCTTGCAAGCGCACAAGGAACTATTACTGATACTGCGTATGAAATTTATCCTATGGCTAAAGGTGAAATTAAAGGTTGTGCTGTTCTTACGTTTGCATCTGAATTCGGACGTAATTATGCGTGGGCTATTCCTTGTGCATCTATGAAGCCTGATGGAACATGGGATTACAATGCTGAAGACTGGATGAATGCAAAAGGTATTCTTGAGTGTCTTGTGGATGCTACAACTACTGAAACTGAAACCTATAAGCCTTTCGGTACGATTACATTTAGTGAAGCCGAAGTTGCTACTGGCGCTGAGAACCTTCTAGGGGTTTAGTTACACTACTTACTAATCTTGTATATGGGGGTGTTTATCACCCCCATATACAAGATTTTTGTTTAAAGATGAGGTATTTATTATGAGTGACCAAGAAAATGTAGGTATTGGGGTAATTGAAGAAGCACCTAAAGAACAATCTAAAGTTGCTCCAAAAGAGCAATCTAAAGAGGTAAATGAGACTGCTTCTGTCAAAAAGGGTGCTCCAGAAAAAGAAACAGAAAAAGAAACAGAAACTAAAACAGAAGACTATATTTTATTTCCAGATTTAGATGTTGATGGTTTTACAATTAGGCCGTGGACACTAGGTAAACTTCGAAAGATTAATCCACATCTAGAAGCTATATTCAAAAATTTGGATGATAAAAATATTCAACTTACGCTAGATAATTTTGGAGAACACTTAAAAGATGTATATTTTGCTGCGGTGCCAGAGATTATATCAATTTTAGGTATTTCTTTAGATAAAAGTGAGGATGATTTAGAAGATGTTACAATTCCTCAAGCTATTAAGTTAATTTATGCAGTCTTTAAACAAAATGAGGACTCAATAAAAAACGTGTCAAGCCTCCTTCAGTTAGCAAACGTGGAGTAGCCTCTATAGAGGATGAGGATGTTATTACGTTGGGGGAGGTTATACAACAGTTAGTGGAATCCGGTCATATTTATGACGATATAATAAATAAATATACTTTAGATCAATTATGGCTTTTTTTTGAGAAGTCTGTTATAATAAAAAGAAAAACAGAGTATGAATTAGGTATGATTTTTGCAAATTGTATGTCTTTACCTTTAGGAGGTAAAGAAGCGGTCCAAGGATTTGAAAAGTTTATTTCAACATTTTTACCTGACAGTTATAAGAAACTTCAAGATCGTGTACGGTCAGGCAAATCTCCTACACAAGGAGATATAAAACAAAAAGTTATGTCTAAGCCTTCTGTGGATGTGGAAAAATCATTTAGTCAGGCATTTTCCTTAATGGAGCTTCCAAACCCACCCATCCCCAAATAGACCCCGCAGAATCAGTTAATACTAAATATACGTGTGAGGGATAATATGCCTAGTGCTGGTAGTGTATTTATAAGTTTGGGTCTTGACCTAAGAAATCTTGTTTCTGGTGCTCAAAAAGCTACACAAGCTTTAAAAAGTATCGAAGACTTTAGTAATAAACTGAGTCTGAAAGGTCCAGATGCAAAAAGACTACTAGCAGTAAAAGATACACTTGATGAAACAACTGCTTTATATAAAGACTTTGCTCAAGTTGTCCAATCCGCTACTACTGGCTTGTCTAATTCGTTTTCCTCAATAAAAACCAAAATTCAAGGCACCTCTGCGATACTAACTACGAGTTTTGCTAATATTAATAATATAATAACTAAAGAAGTAGCAAGCACCGCAGCTTTAAATTCGGTTTATGCTGAGTTAGGTACTGCGATGGTTGAAATGACTAGAACAGGAAAACTGTCTGCCGAAACCTACGCTAAAATAGGAAGTAGTTTAGATACACTCACTCCAAAACTACGAGCACAAGTGGTAAGTTTTGGAGAGATAGGTAAAACAACAAAACTTTATAATGTTTTTGATAAAATGAGAACTGGGGCGCAGAAACTTATTGCTGAAGGACTGAATCCTATTACTGTTGAATTATTAAAAATGCAAACCCAACTCGCAAAAGAGTTTAGAATTGTTACTGCAATGGATAAAGCTACAATTTCTGCTGCACAACTAAGACAGAAAATAGAAACATTAACTGAAGCCCACTCCAGAGGGATTGTTTCCATAGATTCCCTATCAGAAAAGTATAAAGCTTACCAGCAACTCCAAAAAATCGGTGAGTCGTTAAGTACAAAACAAGTTGTTGATATGAATCGGACTGGTGCTGCTATCAAAGTAATGTCACAAAATGCAGAATTAGCGAGTGAAGTACAAAAAAGACTTATAGCGGATAGAAGTGGGATTGCTAGTCTTGGTACTGGATATGAGGCTGCTGGTACTAAACTACAAGTAATGAAACAAACAGTAGACACGTTACTTACTTCCTTTCACTCATTAAATTCTTTTACACAAAAAGAACTTGCGGATATAAAAAGGAAAGCCGGTGCGTACCAACAACAAACTCAAGTATTAAAGAATTTGGAAGTTAGTCTTAAAAGAGTATCAGAGCTAGAACAAACGTTATCAAAAACTACTACCACGGGCACAACGATAGACGCACCAGAATTAGGAGAGGCTCTCCAAGAATTTGAAGCTTTAAAACCTGTTATTGAACAGCATGCGGGGGCTTTAGGTGCTTCGGCAATTGAATCAAGGAGATTAGATGAAATAACAGGTGCTCTACTTGCAACTGAGAATAGATTAGGTATAGCTAGACAAGCACAAATAGTAAAAATACGGGATCTGAAAGCTGAAACAGCGGCAATGGGGAGTGAGGAAAGGCGTATAGTAGCACAGCTAACCATAGAACAGAATGCTATAAACAAATTACAAACGTCATATACAAGCATTACAGCTACATTATCTCAACTTAGGACTGCCAAAGCTCAAGGTTTACAATTAGATGCAACAGAACTATCGGAAACTAACACACAGATTGAAACTTTAAAACAAACAATTTTGGAATTAACTGGGCTTTCTATCGGGGACGTTAAAAATTATGGTTTAGACGAATTAATTGCAATATTCGAAAAAGCAGATGTGAAGGTGAGAAAGAGTGTTAATGAGTTAACTGCAAGTGTTAGAAAACTACGTTCGGAAGGTGCAATTAAACTAGCTGCAAGTAATGAACTACTTAAGTCCTCCGAAGAAGTTACAAAACTTAAGGACCGTTTACGAGTATTAAATGAGACTCAAAGGCAGGGCGGTGCCTCCTTAGTAATTCTTACTGAAAAGCTTCAAACTTATCAAGCTATGCAAACTAGAGGTCTAAATTTAACTGAGAAAGAAACCGCAGATCTTATCAAAACAGCAAGTGCTGTAGAATTTCTATCGGTACAGTTTGCGACATTAGCAGACTTACGAAAGAAATTACAAGCTACTGTAGGTACGGAGTTAATGGGCAAGGAGTTTGATGCTGCTACAGCCAGGATGAAAATTTATGAAAACGAAACTAAAGTTCTTATGGAAACATTAGCTAAATTAGGAGGTATAACCACTGCACAAGTTGCTGCTGAAAGCCACCTTCGGAAAGCTTTCGATTATACTGCTATCGCAGGTAAAAACTTAAAGAAAACTATAGCTGATATAGATAAAGCTAGAAAGCTGTTACAAAACCAAAAGAAACTTGAGATTATAAAACCTTCTGAGGCTAGGAAAGCAGAAAATACTATTAACAAACTTAATATGAGTTTAAAAAAGGTAGGATTGGAAAAAATTACACTGGGTAATATGTCCAATCTAAATAGTATTCTTGTGCAACTAGATAAAATTAAAGTACAAGCTAAGGGAAAAGCAAAAGAACTGGTTACAGGTATGCAGAAAGAAATGGAGCAGTTTACAGTAGATTTTAGAATACAAGGTTTAGAAAAAGAACAGTCACAGAACCTTCAAAAAGTCACGCAAGACTTGAAAGTTTTAGGAGAACAAGAAAAACTAAATATAAATACTAAAAAAGCGCATACTGAACGCATTCAGGCTATGCAAAAAGCTTTACAGACAACTAGTATTCCTACAAAGCAAGCCACACAGTTTATGAAAGATGAAATGGCTATTAGATCACAGAATGTTCAAGCACTTGAGAAACAAATGAGTAAAAAACCATTTGATACAAATTTAACTATTCAAAGAAACATAGCTCAAAATAAGTTAAATACTGCTACTAAATTACATACGCAATTGACAGGTAAAGCAATGCAGTCTGAAGAAGGGCGTGAGAAAGTTATGCAACAAGTTAATACGTATACCTCGCAACTATCTGAGGCGGTTGGTAAGTCTACTGGACGTTATCAAGGATTGAGTCAGGCTGTTGGTGGTTTAGTTAGTGACATGAAGAATTTGGTTAGGGTACAGATTAGATGGTATGCTACTCAGGCATTAATTTTTGGTGTTGTGCAGCAAGTAAAAGAGACTATTGGTTTTTATATTAATTTAGAGACACAAGTTGCACGTGTTACCTCTGTACTATCGCAAGAATATGATCTTATTGGCAATACTGCGAAAGTTATGGGGGTGTTGCGGAAAGAGATGGTACGTACAGGGGAGTCAGCGGATAATTTAGCTACTACTCTTTGGGAGTTGGTGTCTGCTGGTCTGGCACATAATGAAGCTATGGCAGGACTTCAGCACGTTACTAATTTGTCTATAGCTGCTGAGTTGGAGTTATCTGAAACAACACGTATTACTGCGGGTTTATATAGAGTTTTTGGTGATGAAATTACACAAGCTACAGATGCGTCAAGTAAGTTCCAAATTATTACGGATAGTTTAGCTGCCACACTGAATCAATCTCAGGTTGATATGGATGGTTTAGTTGCTGGTTTAGGTTACCTTATCAATGAGGGTGATGCGGCTGGTTTAAGTATGAACCAAGTTTTAGGTGTATTATCAGTGCTAAATAATAGATTATTACTTGGATCTAAAGCTGGTAGGGCTGCTTCTCGTGTACTAACACAATTGACATCTAATGCTGACAAACTTGCTGATGCGTTTAATTTAAGAATTGATTTCACTAAACCACTAGATTTAATAGATATTTTAGAACAGTTAAATGTAAAAATAAATGAATCTAAAGTGGCTGGACAGATTACGGTTGAGACGTTTGCTAAGTTACAAGATGTATTTGGACAGATAGGTAAAAGAGCGGCTATTGGTCTTATTGAGAATATTGATGAACTTAAAAAGAGTATTGGTGAGTTAGAGACTGATAAGTTTAAAAATTTAACAGAGCAGATGGCAAAGGTTAAATTGGGGACATTTGAGCGTGAACTTAAGAGAATGTCTAATTCTCTTAATATATTCTTTTCAGATATATTAGAACCAATGGTTGGAGTGTTACAAAATATAGTTCAGGTAGGATTAATGGGAGTGGAGGCGCTAACAGACGGATTTGAAGGGTTAAAAGAATCAGCGTGGTATGCACGAGCACAATTAGTAGCTGTATATGGTATATTACATCTTATAGCTATGGCGTTTGCTGCTAAAGGATGGATAACTATTCCTTTTGCAATGGAGGCATTAGGATTTGCTGCTATGTTTGCAGCAAAAGGACTTGCAAATTTACTTTGGCGTGGTACGATACTTGGTCCAGTAATTGTAAAATTGGTTCAAGGGTTTAGAACTATGACTTGGACTGTGCTTGGATTACA
>Ga0307379_10009765_pt1 | contig 12787 bp, 9 predicted proteins | sample UN2MG_FD_202237 | JGI IMG/M metagenome (GOLD analysis project Ga0307379, IMG submission 202237) | Soil microbial communities from Risofladan, Vaasa, Finland - UN-2 | ecosystem: Environmental > Terrestrial > Soil > Coastal area > Acid sulfate soil | place: Finland: Risofladan, Vaasa | collected... | reverse complement strand
AATATTTCTATATAGTTTTCGAATATTTTTGAACGTTTTCAAACGTTTTCGAACGTTTCTTACAGAAACTTGCGCATTTGATGCGAAAATCTGCACTTTTGATTGAGATTCTTACGCTTTTGCGAACAAACTTGCGCCTATGATTGATTTTTTCACTTCCCGAAACTGCCCATCTTGCCCATTTTTAACAACCTGGGCAACCTGCGCAGCTTAGGCCCCCAAAATCCCCCAAAGAAAAACCCAAAAAAACCTATTTTCCCCAAATTAAGTATTCCTATTTTCGCCCGTATATCCCGGCACGAGCTCCTTGATTTTCTTAACTATTTCGCTATGGTTTTGTGTTTTGCTGGCATTTACCAGCTCCTTTATGCCGGCATGAAGTTTATCGCGGTCCTTCAGAATATTCTTCCATATAGCGATTTTGGGGTGCCTTGTGAGCTGCATATCTTCGCCTTTTATTGAAAGTTCCTCAAAGAGCTTTTCGCCGGGCCTGGGGCTGGTGAACTCTATTTTGATGTCTTCTCCGAAACCGCTGAGTGTAATAAGTTCTCTGGCCAGGTCCACAATTTTTACCGGCTCGCCCATATCAAGCACAAAGATTTCTCCGCCTTTTCCCATTGTTGCCGCTTGCAGGACGAGCTGACTTGCTTCCGGTATGGTCATAAAATACCGCTTCATCTCAGGATGCGTAACAGTTATGGGGCCACCCTCGGCTATCTGTTTCTTGAAGATAGGTATGACCGAGCCGGTAGAGCCAAGCACATTGCCGAACCGCACGGTGACAAAATGCGTTTTGCTGGTTCTGCTTAAATCCTGAATATGCATTTCAGCGATTCGCTTAGATGAGCCCATTATGCTGGTAGGGTTAACAGCCTTGTCGGTGCTAATCATTACAAAATTAGTACTGCCGTAGCGGTCTGCGGCGTCAGCAACAGTCTGTGTACCTAAAACATTGTTTTTGATAGCTTCTCCGGGGTTTAGCTCCATCAAAGGCACGTGTTTATGAGCGGCAGCGTGAATAACAACCTGCGGTTTATATCTTTCAAAAATTTCATCAATGCGTATTTTGTCGGTGATGTTGCCGATAATCGCCTTTATAGCAACTTGGGGAAAGAACTTATGCAATTCCCGCTCTATATCAAACAGCGGATTTTCAGCCTGCTCGATGAGCAAAAGTAACTTTGGGTTAAAATTGCATACCTGTCTGCACATTTCTGAACCGATGGAGCCACCGGCACCGGTAACAAGAATTATTTTATCTTTCACAAAAGCTTCTATCAGGTCGAGGTCAAGCTCAACAACTTCTCTGCGGAGCAAATCATTAATATCGACGTCTCGGACCTGAGAAACATCAGTAATTGATGGCACGGTCCGGAACCGAATTTTAATGCCTGCGCATACCTGAATAACACGTCTTAGCTCTTTAGGGTCGGCAGAAGGCATTGCGATGGCAACTTCTTCGATGTTGCGGTCCTTGCAGATTTTGGGCAGTTGCTCAACAGTGCCGAGTACCGGTATTCCGTGGATATTAGTGCCTTGTTTGTGGGGGTGATCATCGATAAACCCGATTGCCTCGTGTTCTGCTACGGGCTTACGGTGGATTTCTCGCAGGAATGCTTCTCCGGCATCGCCTGCTCCGACTATAAGAAGTCGTTTCAGCCGGCCTCTTTCGACGGTGCGAAACTCCTCATGGTATAGTCTTATTAGCATTCGCAGCCCAGCCAGCAGCAAAAACGTGGTAAATAGGTCAGCCATAAATACACTTTGCCCGACGAGAGTCACATTCTGCAGTTTTTGGCGGACTGGAGTTGGGGCAAAAATCAATGCGGCCCAGAGCGACACGATTATCAAAGTGCTTACCAGCGAGGCTCGCAGAATCCCAATAAGGTCTGATATGCCGACGTATCGCCACCAGCCACGATATTGCTTGAAAAGTCCAAATACCACCAATTTGATGATGATAAAGAAAAATAGCAAAAGAGGATATTGGTCTATAAGCCAGCTGCGTCTGAACTGCATATTGTTTGCCACCAAAAAGGAAAGCATCAAAGAGGCAGCGAAAGCAACTATATGAGCAAATATAATCAGGAATTTGCGATGGCGCAGCAACGCTGGGGGCGTTGATAGTTCTGATGGGTTTTGATTCTTATTTTTTAGCTGTGTATTTGCGTTTGAGTCAGGCATATTTTACCAGCACTATAGTTTCTCCCTCTGATTTCTCACAACCTTAAATTTAACAACAACTTAAGCGCATGTCAAGAAATTATCGCTACACAGCTGGAGGTCTAAGAAACATCGTATGGCCTTTTGTTTTACTACTGGTCCGAGGCTGATGGCTCAGGCTGCGTTTCTGACTCGGGCTGCGCCTGTGATTTTTCAGGCTCGAATTTGGTAGCGAACGACTCCGTTTTGACCTCGGCGGCAGGGGTGTAAATGTCCTCCAGGGCGGTATTGTCAACTCTGTTGCGCATAAGTGCGTAGATTATGGTATTGGCGGAGAAATAAAAGCTTATTACAAAAGAAACTAATAAGCCAACAACAACCAACAGGACTAAATAAACCAGAAAGGCGGCCAATGATTCCGACCAGTTAGCTGTTGCCCAGCTTGGTGAGCCGCGCAAACCCATAAAGCTTGGCTCCGGCCAGATTGCTGTAAGCTTATTGACCTCTTTGCTGTTATTGTTGACCCAGACGCCAAGCTGCAAAAACCAGCGAGTAACCCAGAGCAGCAAAAAGGTAAAAAACCGAACGAATGTGTAGCAAATTGCACCATAAACCACAGCTATCGCGGTATAAAAGCCCATCCGCCACGGCTTTGAATATACATAACTAAAGGAGCGGCTTATCGCATCAAAGCAGTCTGAGCCGTCATAGGCAACAGCAGGGAACATCAGGTTAAATCCGGCAACCGTTCCTATCGAAACGATTGCTGTCAACGCCCCTGCAATCAAAGCCAGCAGCATAAAGATACCCATTATTAACTCACCGGCTCTTGGGATGTTGCCTATCAGTCCCAAAAGAAAAACGAAGAGGCCTATAAAAATAATTATGCCGACCGGTGCCAAAGGTACGGTGAAGAAGCTCAGGAATCTTTTTGCGCTGAAGCGCAGCGCCTCGGTTATGCCGGGTTTTTCATTCCGGGCAAATTGGAGGGCTGCGATTCGACATAAACCACCGCCCGCAATGGAAATCACAGCAAGTGTTATTGCAAAAAATATGATGCTATAAAGGTAATGGTACCTGAGCACCCACCTTAGTGCTTTGAAACCCTCTGCGATGTTTTTTGCCACGCCGGGGAGGTCGAATGCGAATAGCGACTTTAGTGCGCCGTGAAATTTTTCAGAGCCGAAGCACCAAAGTGTGGAAAATACGCCTCTATGCTCGCCACTTTCCCTGTAACCTTCAAGGTGCGATTTTAATTTGTCGGGGTTGGTCACATAAATTTGTAGCTCTGTAGTTTCACCTTGTGTCTTTGGTACGGCAATAACTGTTCTGCTAAAGTCCATAATCCAACCGCTCAGGCATATAATGGCCAGTGCCACAAAAGCAATTATCAGTTTGCTTGGCTGAATAGCCATACGGAAAGTTTGGAATATTTTTGGAAATAAAAAGTTGTCAAAAACTTTGGAGGATTCTTTTCCGTTGCCCATTTTGTGTCCTTTCGAAAAGATTACTATTGTTCACGGTTGTGCGAAAGAATTATAATTTATTATCGGTTGGTTTCAACAAATTTTATAATATTTTGTTTTTGAATATTGTTATTTACCGCTCATCAGCGGAGGTATCTGGGGGAGTATCGGAGGGTTTTGAAACTATCTTGTATTTGTCATCCAGCCAGGCCCCCAGATCTATTAACTTACACCTCTGTGAGCAAAAAGGGAAGAATCTTGCTTCTCCGGATTGTTTTTTAGGTGGTAATTTGACTATTTTTTTGCAGATTGGACATCTGTGTTTCATACTAAGATATCGATCTGGCGTTTGTTATTCCGGCTCTGTTGCAAGACCCTGTTCCAGCATTCGGGCATATTCAACACAGTATCGGGCCCAAGGCTGGGCTTCGAGCCGAGCTTTTGGTATTTGCTTGCCTGTACCTTCGCAGATGCCGTAAGTGCTCTGCTCGATGCGTTGCAGCGCATCGTCGATTTCTTTCAGCAGTTTTCTTTCGCTATCCATCAATCCCAAGGTGAATTCCTGATCGTAGTTATCAGTGCCGATATCGGCCATGTGGATTGGCATACTTGATAAATCTCCAGCTGCATCAAGCCGGGATTTCTTGAGGGCTTCATCTTCCATTTCGTTTACGTTTGTTAGAATTTCCCTGCGCTTTTCCAGCAGCATTTGTTTGAAATGCTCAATATCAGCGGTAGCCAAATGGCCTTCCTTTGTCCGAGGTGGGCTTATTTTTTTTCTAAATGTCTTTTTGCGTTTCTGCGCCACTCGTTTTCATACCTTTCTTACTGCTAACCTTTTCTTTGTGTATCTACGAAAAGTGTTATTATAACATATTAAAGAAAGTATGTTATATATGATATTTCTTTTGTCTTATTCAGAATCACGGTGCCAAACTTCGAAAGTATAGTCAGCACAATCAAATTATTCAAGTTAGTTTGCTTCAGTAGCTGTAACTTCATAAAAAGCAAGTGGTTACAGCAACAAGCTCCTGCGAATGTTTCTATTGGCTGATAGGTGGTTTGCGGGTGATTATTTGATTGTCTTTTGCAAATTTGCCTAAAGGAAGGAAAAAGTTTTCCTGCCCGACCTTACCCGTAAATGTCCTGACCCCAAAGACTTTTTCAATTTGCTGCTGGGAAAAAACATCATTAGTTTTGCCGATATGATAGTTGCTATCGGCTCCAAGAAGCAGAGCTTCGTCTGCATACTGGATTGTAAGGTTAATGTCATGTGTCACGGCTACGATTGTTTTGCCATATTCTTGTTGCATTCTTTTGAGCAAATCATATATGCCAACCTGATGTTTCAAATCGAGGAAGCTGGTGGGTTCGTCCAAAAGCAAAATAGGGGTATTTTGTGCAAGTGCCCTTGCAATGAAAACCCGCTGCCGCTCGCCTCCGCTTAATTGTGCGAGCGGCCGTGAGGCAAACTGGGCCGTATCAGTCATCTCAAGTGCCTCAGCTACAAATTTCTTATCGGCTTTACTTTCAAATCCGAATGTGCCCAGATAAGGTGTTCTTGCCATCGACACCATCTCCGCGACCGTAAAATCAAATACCGGCACGAATTCCTGGCGAACGACGGCAACTTTTTGTGCAAGTTTTTTGACTGAATACGATTCTATACGTGCTGAGTCGATTTTTATAGACCCGGCTTTAGGTCTGAGCAGTCCGCAAAGCAGGTTTAGTAATGTTGTTTTGCCTGCTCCGTTAGGCCCTGCTATGCCGACGAACTTTCCCGGCATTACTTCAAAGTTAAGGTCTTTCAGAATCTCCCCGGCGCGGTAGCCAAAGCTTAAATTTTCAACCTCTATGATACCATTCATTTTAGCCAACTAATTTTTCTATTGTATCTTGCCAATAAAACCAAGAAAAACGGGCCGCCGGCAATAGCTGTAATCACCCCTACCGGCAATTGAGCGGGGGCGACAATTATCCGGGCAATTGTATCGGCAACAACCAAGAATGCACTTCCGATTATTGCGCTGACAGGCAGCAATTGACGATGGTCGGGTCCGAATACCAAACGGACACCGTGAGGGATGATAAGACCAACAAATCCAATAAGACCGCTTAAGCTAACCGCTATAGCGGTTATAAAGGCTGCAAAGCCGAAAGCAACTACTCTGGTTTTTTCAGTGTCAACGCCGAGTCCTTTTGCCTCCTCTTCCCCAAAGGTTAGAATGTTTAGTCTGTGGCAGATGCTGAATAAGCCGAATATCCCTGTCAGGATACAGCCTGCGCTGACCCACAATACCGGCAAATCTTTTTCTGTTATGTTTCCCATCAGCCAGAATACTGTCCAACTTATCTGTTCGCTTTTTGCTATCGATATCAAAAACATAATCACCGCTGAAAAGAATGCGTTTACAACGACGCCGGCCAGCAGCAAGGTTGTAACCTGTGATTTTCCTGTTAAACGTCCGATGCACCAGACCAGCCACACGGTCGTAAGCGCTCCTGCAAATGCGAAAAGAGCTATTGGTGAGCCGCCCCAAAAACTCCAGGTTACCCCAGAGAGAACGGCAATAGTTGCTCCAAGTCCTGCACCGCTGGATATTCCGAGGATGTATGGGTCAGCGAGCGGGTTTCGCAGAATCGCCTGCAACACAACGCCTGAACAGGCTAAGGCCGCTCCCACCAGTGCGGCTAAAATCACTCTCGGCAATCTAACGCCGACGAAGATTTCATAATCGGTGTTTTGGCCTGGTACCTCACCTGGGCCGGCGAAAACTTTTGCCAAAGAGACCTTTTGTGTTCCTACCATAGCGCATAAGCACATTATCACCGCCAGCACTGCTAAGCAGATAACGACTTTGATAGCCAGTTCTTTTGCTGTTAAAAATTCAGCCATTAGCCAACCTGCGCTGTTAGGTAAGTATGGGGAGCAGTTCTGCTGTTGGCAAGGGGGAGCAAATCGCAATAGTAAAAACGGTTTTCTCTCAAAACTACTTTCCCTGTTGTGTGTAGTATTCTCTGTCGAAATATCGGCCCATCGTAGACAAATGAATGGAATTCCCCGTTTTCGCCACAAGGGTCAACGGTAGAAGGAAGTTTGGATAAAAACTGTTCATCAAAGGTCCTTCCAATAAGTATTTTATCAAGAAAATTTAAGTCAATGCAGGTGATAACCGCCTTGAAGCCCGACTCTATGAACTCGTGAGCGAGTACGGCAGGATTTATTTTCCATATAGGGAATATTGCTTTCATTCCTATCTTCGATAGATTGCTTTCCCGACATTTTCTTAGGTCCTCGAGAAAGATGTCTCCAAAAACTACGGAGGATACGCCGGCGGCCAGATATTTTGTCAGGACCTGCCGCATTTTGCGCTCGTATTGTTCATCGGTGGTGTCCTTTGTAATGAGCACTTTCTCAAGAGGTAACCCCAGAGATTCTGCCTGTATTTCGAGCAGAATTGTCCTTACGCCATGCATACTGATTCTGTCATAGTCCTGGCTTATTGTTGTCAGCAGGGCAGCTATTTGACAATTTTTGGTTTTCTGAAGTTTGTAAAGGGCTAATGCGCTGTCTTTACCGCCGCTCCATGAAAATATCACTTTTTCCTTCATATAATCTACCTGATTCGTTGTGTGGTTTCGTTGCTTATTATAGACGTATCGGGGTGTAAGCAGCGGCCGACTATTTCTACGCCCTGTGGCAATCTTGGTCCCAATCTTAACACAATGTCTGAATTAACAACGTAAATTTTATTGTTTTTCACGGCTGGTAAACTTGCCCGTTTGCTCCAAAAAACTTCTGCCTGCTGTTGTTGCCGGCCAATATCGGTTTTTCCCATCGCAGATTGGATTATTACTTCAACATTGCAAGCGAGAAGTTCTTCAGTGCCTATTTGTGGATAATGCTGGATAGTAGGGCCGATGGCGTTTTCTCCGCCGACCAGTTCAACAAATTCGTTTATGAAGGTGTTTCTCCCGGCTACACGTAAAGGCTCTGTCTGTACTACCCACAATACCTTCGGCTTGTTAGTTGAGCTATATTTTGATTTCAAATAACTCAGCTGACCGTTAATGTTTTCGACGAGTTCGTCAGCGCGCTGTTTGCAGCCTGTGGCGGTGCCGATTTTTTGGATTGCTGCTGAAAGCTCTTCGATTTTCTCCATCTTTAAAGTCAAAACCCGGTAGCCCAGCCGTTTTAAGCTCTCTGCAGCTGGCTTTTGCGGCGCAGCGCTTAAGTTTATAATCACCAAATCCGGCTTAGATGCAATGATGGCTTCAGTATCGGGCAGCCAGAATGTCCCTACCTTCTTTTTGGTAGCTGCTTCAGGGGGGTAGTCACTGTCACTGGAAACCGCAATGATTTTTTCGTCGAGCCCCAGTGCAAAAAGAATTTCAGTAAGGTTAGGGGCAAGTGAGACAATTCTTTCCGGCTTGTTTGAAGGGTCTGCCGAATTCGATTCGTGAACTTTATCTTGATTATGATTATAGCGGACGATTGTAAACGTCGCCAAACAGGCAAAAGCGATTATCGATAACAACCACAGTTTTCGCATAATTATGTTCGCTTAAATTGCTTTTCTAACTCGGTTATCGAGAATTTTATTGTGGTTGGCCTGCCGTGGGGACAGCGACTTGCTCTTTCGGTTCTTTCTCTATCTGCAAGCAGTTGTTCTATTTCGTTGTCAGTGAGCTTTTGGCCTGCCTTGATTGCCGCCTTACACGCAGCCATGTTCAAAACCTCATCAAGTAATTCTTCTGCATCGAGGCCCAGACCTTTATCAGTAAGTAAATCGATTAAGTCCTGAACAAAATCGAGCGGTGCTACTTTTGCCAGCAGGGAGGGAAATGCCTGTATAGCGTAGGTCTTGGGGCCAAACGGCGCCAGCTCGATTCCTAACTTTTCGAGCAGTTCGGCATTGGCTTTAAGCGCATCAGCCTGGGTGTCGGTTAACTGGAAACTTTCAGGTATCAGCAGTTTCTGTGATTCGAGCCTGCTTTCTTGTATTCGCCTGCACAAATCCTCATATATTATGCGTTCATGAAGTGCGTGCTGGTCAATGATGATAAATCCATCATCAGCCTCTGCGACTATGAAGCTGTCGTGTATTTGTAAGAATTCTTTTGTTCCGCCATGCTGGGACGGCACAGTTTGGCTTTTGGTTATTTGCCCGGCGTTAGGATGGAGTGGAACGAAGCGTTTTTTTAATGCTGGGCCAAGCTGCTGCTGCGTTTGAACAGGTCTGTGCTTTTTGAAGAACTCGGCCATTGCATCGGCAATTTCCCGGCTTCTATGATGTGTTGCAGATGAGTTTTCTTCCCTTGCCTTCGCAGGAGCTGTTGTTACCGGCAGTTTTGCCTGCGTCTGGAGATTTGTCCCTAAAAGTTTTTCCCGCAGAGCCCCAAGGACCTGTGAGTGAATCAAATTGGCATTATAAAAACGCACCTCAATCTTCGTGGGATGAACGTTGACATCGTAGTTTTCATAGGGCATCTGAATAAACAAAAAGACGACAGGGAATCTGTTTGGCTCAATACAGCCGCGGTATGCCTCTTTGATTGCGTGTGAGATAAATTTGTCACGGATGAATCGGCCGTTTAGAAATACATATTGAAATTTGTTGTTCGTCCTTGAAATGCCAGGCTTACCCAGCAAAGCAGAAAGACGCAGTTCTTTTTCGCTGCTTTCGGTTTCAATTAAATTTTCACCAAATTCAGAAGAGAACAGTTCAGCTATGCGCCGGCGAATGTCTTGTTTGCCCGACAGCCGATAAAGCTCTCTGCCGTTATGGTGCAGAACCATATCCAAATTGCCATTTGCCAATGCGATGCGCGTGAAATGCTCGGTAATGTGCCCCATCTCTGTGTTGGCGGTTTTGAGGAATTTACGTCTGGCTGGTAGTTTATAGAAGAGGTCTCTGACCTGGATTGTTGTGCCGTAATCTCCACTGCACGGGCTGACGCTGCCTTTATTACCACAATCAATCTCAATGCAGTTGGCGCCGGGCGAATTTTTCGTTCTGCTCACAGCTCTGATTTGTGCTACTGAGGCAATGCTTGCTAAGGCTTCGCCCCTGAAGCCGAGCGTCGATATACCCTGCAGGTCTTTGCTGGTTTTGATTTTGCTGGTGGTATGCGAGTCAAATGTGAGGGCCAGGTCTTCGCCGTCCATTCCGCAGCCGTTGTCGGCTACTGATATTAATTTGCGACCTCCGTCTTCGATTGAAATGATAATTTTTGTTGCTCCGGCATCGATACTGTTTTCCATCAGTTCCTTGACCACGCTGGCAGGGCGTTCAATTACCTCGCCGGCTGCAATCATATTAACCATATTTTGGTCAAGGATGATGATTCGGCTCATTGTTTCTGATGCTCCTCCAAAGAGCAACTGGATATCAAACGCGGTTCGATACTTATTATTCTATCAGGCTCTGGCCGGTCATTTCTTCGGGCTGCGGCAATTCCATCATTTCTAATAGTGTCGGCCCGACGTCGGCCAACCTACCACCCTCTCGCAATTTTCTCCCTTTATATCGCTGGTCGAATACAATCAACGGCACATCGCCGGTGGTGTGGCTGGTGAAAGGCTGATTAGTTTCAAAATCCCACATTTTTTCGAAGTTGCCGTGGTCGGCTGTAATTATTGCCGCACCACCCATACTCTTGACTTTATCCAGGATTTTGCCGACGCATTGGTCCACCGCCTCAGCAGCTTTGATTGCTGCTTCCAATACGCCGGTATGGCCGACCATATCCGGATTGGCAAAATTTACCACCATTACATCATATTTATTTGAATCCAGTCTTTTTAGTATAATATCGGTGACCTCGAAAGCCGACATCTCAGGCTTTAAGTCATAAGTTCGGACTCGCGGTGAAGGCACAATTTGCCTGTCTTCACCCTTAAAAGGCTTTTCGGTATAATCATTGAAAAAGAAGGTAACGTGGGCATATTTTTCTGTTTCGGCACAGCGAAACTGCTTCAGACCCAGAGAGCTCCAGTATGCCCCTAAGATATTTTTCATTTTTGGCGGTTTTGGGAACGCCACCGGTGCGAGTATTGTTACGTCGTATTCGGTCATACATACGAAATATATATTGGGTTTAGTGGTTCTCGGAAACTCTTTGAAGTCCGGCTCAACAAATGCCCGCGAAATTTCACGAGGTCTGTCTCCGCGGAAATTAAAGAATACTACGCCGTCCCCATCCTTGATAGTTGCTATTGGCTCGTTGTCTTCGTTGACGATGCAGGTCGGCTCAATAAATTCATCCGTTACATTTTTTTCATAGCTTTTGGCGATTGCCTCTGCTGCACTGGTGGCTTTAAGGCCTTTACCTATCCTTATACAATCGTAGGCCTTTTGTATGCGCTCCCATCGGCTGTCACGGTCCATCGCATAGAATCTGCCCATAACGGTCGCAATTCTGCCTACACCTATTTTTTGGGCTTGTTTTTCAATATCAGCTATATATCCTGCTCCGCTATCCGGCGGTGAATCCCGCCCATCGGTAAATGCGTGGATAAAAACATCTTTTATGTTATTTCTTTTTGCCAATTCGAGCAGGCCGTATAGGTGGTCCAATAGCGAGTGCACGCCGATGTTGCTGCACAGGCCCATAACGTGCATCTTGCTGTTATTATCTTTTATAAACTTGATTAGATTCTGAAACTCTTTATTTTCAAAGAATGACCCATCGCGAATGGCTCTGCTTATTCTTACAGATTCTTGCGGGGCGATTCTTCCGGCCCCGAGATTTTGATGTCCTACCTCGCTATTGCCCATGGTGCCGTCGGGCAGACCTACGTCAACACCTGCGGTATGAACAAGGCAGTTGGGGAATTCGGCCATTAACATATCGTCAACAGGGGTGCTGGCGCGCTTAATGGCGTTATATTCATCTTCAGCACTGTTTGGGTTGTAACCCCAGCCGTCGCGGATAATCAGCATGAATGGTTTGTTTTTCAAAATTGCTTTTGCCATAAACAGCAACCTTTCAAATAAAGCAACGCAGACGAGGTATTACCTCGTTTGTGTCTTAGAGCCGAACCAGCTTTACATTTTGCGATTTGTCGCAAAACGGGGTCCCGTTGAATTAAACAAATATGATATAACGCTGCGTTAAATATGTCAAACATTTAGCAAAAACGCTCAAAAACAAAGGGTCTTTGTGCCGATAAAAGTTTTAGATAGCAGTGGTTACTATGGTAAATTTCGGTCGCCAATCCTTCGACTCCGCTCAGGATGGTGAGCAAAGTCGAACCATTAGAGATTATTTATAGATGTTTGGAGATGACAACTATTGTATTATCCGATGCCGGAAAGGAAAATGTACATGTCCAATAGCACGGATGCCCGCCTTATAATCAGGTCCTATCTTGCGACTATAGGGGCCCTCTGTGTATGTATAGTGGGTCTATTGGTTTCTGGCGGTTGTGGGCAAGAACAACGGTCGGTTGATTTATATGTCGACGCTGTAGTACTTAATGAACTTAACGAGAATGAAATGGCCATCCAGAAGCTCGACTCGGCTGTAAAACTAAACAAACGTTTTTCGCTGGCTTATTCCCTGCTTGGCGAGATTTACCAGGAGATGGAGGATTATGAAAAAAGCGCCGCCTCTTACGAAAAAGCAACGGAGTTAAACCCCTGGTCCTTCAAGGACTATTTCAATCTTGGGCGGGTTTACCAGATAATGAAAAAATTTGCACAAGCGGTCAAAGCCTACGTTAAAGCCTGTGAGCTAAAACCCGACCATCTGGAGGCGCATATCAATGCTGCCAAATCCTACTATGAAATCAAAGACTATAACAGCGCTTTGATTTATGGTGAACGCGTCGAACAAATTGACCCTAATGTAAGCGAAATCCAAAAGATGCTTGGTGATATTTACGAATCGCGAAAAGATTATGACCAGGCCATTGCATTCTATAAGCGCGCGCTGGAAATAGATAGTAACAACCCCCAGATTAGGACTTCGTTGGCGGTTGCATACCTGAAAACCGAGCGTACCAGCATCGCAAAAGAGTTGTTAACATCGGTGATACAAATCCAGCCTGATAACAACACCGCCTATAAACATCTTGGATTCTGTTTCTTGCAACTTAAAGATGTGGACAAATCAATAGAAAGCTACAGCAGAGCGATTGAGATAGATGATAA
>Ga0307379_10009764_pt1 | contig 12787 bp, 11 predicted proteins | sample UN2MG_FD_202237 | JGI IMG/M metagenome (GOLD analysis project Ga0307379, IMG submission 202237) | Soil microbial communities from Risofladan, Vaasa, Finland - UN-2 | ecosystem: Environmental > Terrestrial > Soil > Coastal area > Acid sulfate soil | place: Finland: Risofladan, Vaasa | collected... | reverse complement strand
TCTTTATTATGGTAATAATGGATGATGATACCAATCCAGTAGTGTCCCCGTTCTCGGGGACGAGTACTGATGCTGCCCCGCCGCCAGCAGCGCCGCCTGTCGCCCCGGTCGTTCCTCCAGAACCGGTAGCTAGTCAACCTGCTGCTAACCAGCCGTCTTGGCACGCTCCTGATTTACCTGCAGAGCCGTTGCCAATAGTGCCTTTACCAGAAACACCAGAAGCACCTCCTGTGCCGCCAGTTCCTCCTTCTGAGCCAGCAGCCCCATTGCCGCCGGAAGGACCAAGCTTTCCGCCGCCCCCGCCAGTGGCTGAGCCGGAAACTGTTGTAGCACCACCAAAGAAAAAATCTTCAGCCGGCAAAGCGGTTGTTTTGGCTTTGCTTTTCTTTATCCTGGCTGTAGGGGGAGTTTTAGGTTACTTGACAGTCCAAAAAGGGGGAATGGGATTACAAAAAAAGGCGGAATCAGTCTGCAATTATACGGATAATCCCAATCACCCTTGTAACGGACATGCTCCTGGTTGGAGTACTTGCGACAGTGATGGCCGTTGGGGGTGTGACCAGGCATGTAACTATGTTGATCTTCAAGATGGTTGGTGTGAAGGGACCACTTGTAAAGCATGTACCTTTGGCACAGTTAAGTCATGCGAGGAGGCAGGTCTAAACAATCCTTGTGGAGGGGGCTCGGATAATGGGGATTGTAATTTTTATAATATTAGTTATTCGGGGGCAGTTTCTTCTGGGTCTGATTGTCGAGAGGGAGGAAGTGCGGCAGTAACTATCCATGCTTGTTTGCCGTCAAGTTGTGATGGGGCGAGAACTTACAATTATGAGAAAGCTGTAGGCAGTTGCTCGGGTTCTCCTGGTTGTGGGACTTGTGGAGGGAGTTGGTCGGGAGCGAGCTTTACCGTAAATCCTGGTGAATGTAAAGATGAAACCGTTAGCTGTAGCCCGCCTGGTGGTTGTGGCCGGTGTCAGGTGGATCTCAGAGACCAAGTTGGAGGAGGACATTATTATCCCAATGGTTATGGCGTTCTCCGCTGGCAAAATTCTGGTTGCACCACGCCCACTCCAACCCCAACCACAAAGACCACGCCCACTCCAACCCCAACCACAGGGGTAGAGCCTTGCTGCACCAATTTGACCTTGGTCAAGGTCTTGCCTGATGGAACAACAGGCGGATTAACTGACCTTAAAGTGGGGGATAGTATTAGGGCAACAATTACCTTTTCGGGGACGGTGGAAAATGTGGCCGTGAGAATTAAAAAGGGTGGGGTAAAAATGAGTGATAAACTGGCGGGCGGGTCAAAAACTAACACTTGGTCCTCTGAATTTACTATTCCCGCGACCGGTGAATACGAAATTTTAGGCTTTGTTAAAGTTGGGGGTGTTTGGAAGTAAAATGAAAAAAAGTTTAACCATTGTCGGGATTATTCTTCTCACCGTTATTTTGGCAGCGCTTTCGGTATTGACTGCCTTAAGGCTGAAAGAAATGGGGACCCGGCCGGTAGCGCCCTCTGTGCCGGAATCAAAGCCTGAAGCGGTGGATGTTGGCCCCCCCGAGGGCTTAACCCCGGCCACTATTTGCCAAAAGAGTTTGTCCGTGGGAGAAACGGCGCCCGGGGTTTACTGCGCCGACAAAATCGCTTATCGAGACGACAGTCGCAATACTGCCGGAGAATACTACTTGGAGGATAGAATTGAAGAGGGAGAGACAGTTAGCAAAGGAGAAAAAGTAGTCTTTAATATAAAAAGCCTGCCTTTGGGAACAGCTAAAGAAACGGTTATTGCTGATGTTTTATCTGATTCATTGGATTTCGTTGATGCTGGCGTTGGTTGTGTTTATGCCTCAGCGACAAGGACAGTTACTTGCACTCTGGCTTCTGTAGCAGATATAGCGATAAGGGTAGCAGTGAGAAACGATGCCGATGAATCAATTACCAACACAGCCAAAGTTCAGGCTGAGGGTGATCCAGAATCAACTTGCTCGGTTACTCTTACGGTAGCTACCGTGACTACGGGAACGCCAACGCCAACTGCAACTCCAACTGGTGCGCCTGGTTCAATGTGTGAATACCTTCATGCGGACAAAACGAGTGGTCAGCCCACCCTAACCGTGGGATTTGAAGGCAAGGGTTTTGATCCGGTGCGGGTTAAGGGTTTCCGCTTTACCTTTGGTGACGGGGAGAAGAAGGAAGTCTTTGGCTCCTTTACCAGCGACCACACTGAAAGCATCAGCCATTCTTATAGTAAAGTGGGAACTTACAAGGCCGTACTGGAGATTCTTGATGATGGTGACCACTGGAAGACCCGGCCGGAGTGCGAGGTAACTATTAAAGTAACCGGTGAAGGAGCGACAACGACACCGACTGAATTGGCGGAAGCGACGCCAACCGAAACGACTTTGCCGGTCGCCGGTTTGAAAATCCCCACCTTGGCTGGCATCTTGGCCGGCTTCTTACTTATATCCCTTGGGGCGGCATTGGTCTTCTAAAGAGATTGACAAAGAAGTTAAATAAATTTACCATCGGCAGATGAAGGCGAAAAACCAAAACAGGCCAAAAATAACAAAAGAGTTAATAGATTTTTTTGAAAACATCATTGTTCCTCATATGGACAAAAGATTTGATGGGGTAGAGAGCCGATTGGGTAAAGTGGAGAATCATCTTGAGAAATTAGCGACGGAAATGACATATGTTAAAAATGATATCCGTGATTTGAAAGCTGATATGCCGACCAAGAAAGAATTTGCTGTTGTCAAAAAACTTGAAAAAATTCATCAAACCGAGCTGGCCGCCTTAGCCTAATTTAAGCTTCTTTAGAGATAAATAGCCTTCATTTTGGTATAATTCATTTGGGACTAAGTATTAAGGGGGCCGTTAGCACAGTTGGTAATGCGCCGCATTCGCATTGCGGAGACCGCCGGTTCGAATCCGGCACGGTCCACTAAAACTAAAATAAGTAGGGTTTGAAATCTCCTCATAATAGCCGTAAAAAGTGCTTCTTGGATAAATTATTTATCCTAAAGCTCCTCTCCCCAAGCCAGCCGAAGAAACCCCGAAGGTTTTAAAGAAAAACCGTTTTTATTGTTAAAAAGTTTTCGAACATGATGGTCTTTGGGGGAATACCTTCCTTTTGCTTGGCAGAAGAGAAAATATTACTACAAGTCCTTGGGAGAAATCTCTATCGAGCCACAAACTGTATTTGTAAGATATGCTATAATAATGGAAATTTTCTATAAACATAGAGAGTTAATGGAGAAGCTAAATAAAAGCACAAGTAACGCTATAGCGGTCGACTTTGATGGTGTAATTCACAAGTACAGCCAAGGATGGAAAGATGGCTCAATTTACGATCCCCCTGTCGAAGGCGCAAAAGAGTGTCTTTCCTTGTTGGTTAAAAAAGGTTTTACGGTAGTAATTTTTACGACACGACTAAACCCCGAACTAAATGACGATGTTAACCTCGAAGTCAATAAGGTAACCAGGTGGCTTAGCTCTTTTGGCTTTAGAAAGGGTGTCCACTATCATGAAATTACTGCTATTAAGCCTAGAGCTGTCGTCTATATTGATGACCGCGCGATGAGGTTCATAAATTGGCAGGATGCAATGAAGAGGTTATTATGACCGTTGAATCGCAGGATGTAATTCATTCCGCTTCGCCTGTTATTAAAGTCGATTTAATCCATTTATTTGAATCTGAAGCTGAATTTAATTTAATTCATGCTGTTAGGAGAACGAGAACGCTAGAGGGAGGTTTTCTTCCGTATGAACATGCAGATATAAGTATTGAGATTTTTTTATATCGGTTGTGCGGCCAAAAAACGACACCCTCTTGTTGCGGAAGAATTTAAAGATTATTCCAAATTTCATTTAACTTTAGTTTTGCTTCCTCATCCGAGATCGCCCACAAGTAAAGCGCTGACAAGAATGTTTTTGTCCTTTTTGTCTTAAGAAGGTAGGTCGGTTTTAATTTGTGCTTACAGATTTTGTAAAAGAATATAGTAATCAGAATAATCGGAATCTATGCCAAAAGACAAAACGCAAATCTATTGACTTATAGTAATTCTTACAGTAAAATGCAATTGTTTGCTACCAGATATGCTTGCTAATCTCAAGTAAAAATGAGAGACAATGAGAGAAATTCGGGCTTTTCGCCTGTAACTTTTATTTTGCTTCGTTCGCTTTCTTCGTCAGGCATTCAATCTAAAGTTGATTTGGGCGAGCATCAGGGGAAACTAGCTATAAGAAAAAGATGTGGCTTTGGTTTATCTTTGGATGAACTTCAGACTTTACTCGATGCCCAATTAGTTTATAGGCAAGGATTATCTAAGGCTGGCTTAATAATTCCTGAAAACTTATCCTCACGCGTTACTGGAGGCGAACCTTATTTTCTAGAAAACATCGATTGTTGGATTGAGGGTGATAATCTAGATGAAATAATTAAATCTCCCACAAGTTCTCCTGAGAAAAGAGCTTGGGCTTGGAATACAATTATTGAAACTATCATTGATATTCAGGACTATGCCGGCAGCCCTTGTTCAAGAGTGTTAATAGACGCGAAGCCTGCAAATTTTATTTTTTCAGTTAAAGATAATCAAGCGTATTACGTGGACTTTTTTCCTCCTTTGCTTAGGGGCGAAGATGGTTTAGTTTCTCCGTATTTTGAGGTAGTATTTAAGAGGAGTAGAGAGTTGATGACCTTCAACTATGGTGACACAAGGGGACAAATTACTAAATTGTTGGCCTTAGCTAAGCTGGAGTATTCTGATTATTACAATTATCTTTTGGGGTTAACAATGGAGGGAATAAAAGGAAGAATTCCTTCCACCTTGGAGAATTACATTATCAGCCAAGCGAGAGAAAGTTTTCCTCACATGTCTTTATTTTATAGTCAACCTCCAGAATTTACCCTAACAGTTATTAGGGCATTAGCTACTACTTGATAATGAAACTTTATCTTATCAGGCACGGCGAATCTCAAGATGCCAAGAACGGCATAACGCAAAGGACAGATAGTCCCCTGAGTGAAGTGGCTATTGACCAGCTTAAGATAGTCAAGGAGAACTTGAAGGGGATTAGCTTTGACCGTGTTTTTTCCTCGCCTTTCCCCAGAGCTTTACAAACAGCAAAAGAATTATTTCCTGGACAGGATATTCGGGTTTTGGACTACCTTCACGAATACATTCGTCCAGAATGCTTGAACGGCGTGGAAAAGGAAATTGGAAAACACTTTTGGGAGGTTGAGCATAAAGAGGATAAGTATTTTCCAGATTGGAAATACGATGGTTGCGAGTCTTTCAATGGAATCGTCTCTCGAGTGAAAAAATTGACTGCTTTCCTTTCGACTCTTAAAGACAAGCAAACAATTGCTATTGTTGGTCATGGTGTTTTCTTTCGCCACTTAATTGGATATCTGTTGATGAGTGATAATTATAAACCAGAAATATTTTTTGATTTACTTTTGAAAATAGAGATTGCTAACGGAGGGGGAGCAGTCCTTGATTTGAACTTAGAGAGCAATTCTGCCACAATCAAGTCAATTAACAATTTTGTCTAAGAATATGACTGTACTGAGAAAACCTTTAAGACTGTTAACGCGAGAAGAATATGAGGAGTGGCTTAAGGAAATGGCTCCGGATTATTGTGCCTTCTGTGACTGGAGAGAAAACCAAATTGTGCTAAAAGAGGGCAGAGGTTGGCTTTGGATAGCAAATTGTGCTCCTTATTGGAGATATCACACAATGTTTATAACCAAAAGACATGTTAAGGAACTAAGTGAACTTTCGATAACGGAGATGGGAGAGTTAATAGAGTTTTATGCGTACGCCATCGAAAGATTTAGAAAAGCAAAGCTTAGCCGGCCGGATGGCACGGAAATAAAAAAGTACGTCTTTTTTTGGCGGTTGCGAGACGATCTTTTTGACCCAATTTCGGGGAATAAAAGGCCGGACCATTTCCATATCCACTTAGCACCGGATAAAGATCACTTATGGGATCCGGTGATTGATAAGGACGCTTCAAAGGTTGATATTGTTAGGTTATTGGGTGAGAAGAAATAGTTAAAAAAAAGAAAAGGATTGATCTTATTCTTCTCGGTTGGCTTTGATAATCCTTTCCTTGAGTTCTTGAGGAGATATTTTGATAATTTGTAATCCAGAAAGAAGGTTAATGACACCACCGTTTTTTACCTCGGCCATTCGAGGGATTATCTGCCAATGAAGGTGTTTTACCGTCGCCCCAGAATAAGGTCCAATGTTAATTCCTATATTAAATGATTCAGTTTTGAAAATTTTTGTGAGAAGTTTTTTGAGTCTGTTTAATCATATTTTGTAATGATCCCCATTCTTCGGCCGTCAAAGAAGAAATGTTTAACAAATGCCTTTTACTGACAATCATTATATTGCCGTCCAGATAGGGATAATAATTGACTAGAATATGCCAATGGTTGTTTTCCAAATCGGGAATAGCTTGCCGTTTGAGGATTTTTTCATTACAGAATGGGCAATCTTTGTTTTTGTAAGAATGGTTGTATCCGTTTCTGTAGGGATTAATAATTTTTTGCTTCATTTTGTTTAAAAAAGATGATACATAATATACCACAATTTTCCACGGACTATTTCTCAAGTTTTTTGAGTAAGCCTGAACATTTGATTCACGAGGTTATTGCTTGACAGGAGAGAAAATATTATGATACGCTTTTTTTAGCTTTGGTTGAGACAATCAAAAAGGGGTAAGGGGTTCTCCCAATTTGACATACCCCATAGCGAATGTTAAAATGTTTGACATAATGAGCAACTTGAAGCTAACTTGCCTTTTAAAGGAAGTTGAGAGCTTGGAGATAGTGGTCGTGAGAGCGACTCAATAATTTGCCCCGCCCTTGGCGGGGTTTTTTGTTTATAACTAATGAACGCCGAAAGAAACATCGAAGAGTTTAAGCCTCCAAGAGAACTGCGAGAGGCCCGGACGACTAGAACTGCTCACGAAGTTTTAGGAGGGGCGACGGTCGGAGTCTTAGGACAAATTGCGAGCGATCCGGGGAGTGAGAGAGCCCAAGTTTTTATTGACCGCGAAGGTGGGGGGAGCCCGGTAGTGGTTGAAGCTCGTTGGGAGGGTGACAGGCTAGACCGGGGAAGACAGGAAAGGGCAACCAGGCTGTTGCCTCAGTTTGAGGCGGCATGGAACAATAATTGGCAGTTTTTTCTGACCCAGAGTGAGAAAAGACGCTTGCAGGCTGAAAAAAATAATCAGGGCGTGGCTGCCTCTTTAAAGGGAAATGGGCTGGTGAGAGCAAGAAAAGCTATGGAAGATACGGAGAGACTGATGGGGGAGATAGACTTGCGTTCGAGACTGCCTAATCTTGAGGTTCCCAGAGCCCCTTCTCGGGGCTCTGACATTCCTCCTGTGGACGAGAGGAAAAATGGGGCTGCCTTAAATATGGCTTTGGGGGCCGGTCTTTTAAGTGCTTCTGGCGCCAAAAAAGAGCTAAAAGGGTTGAGGGGGGTTCTGGCAGTAGTCACGGTGGCGGCTTCCTTAGCCGGCTGTAGGCCGACGCCTACTCCCCGTCCAGAGCCAGGGCCAACTTCAGAGATTCAGCCGATTGTTTATGAACCACCAGCGACCCGGGAAGCGCCGCGAGTAGAAAGGGTTACACTCCAAAATCAAAGCACTGTTACGATAATCAACGCCGATATTATAGAAGGTCTGAGTATTGGAGGCGAAAAATTGCCCACTTTAACCCCTGAGGGGGGGGGAGAGGGAGCTGCTCTACCAAGACCTTTGGAGGAGCTGGTGCGTCTGAATTGGGGAGAAGATTTTATAGGAAAAGGAGAAACCTTAACTTTAGTGCAAGCGCTTGAGGCATATGTTAGTGCTGTTGGATCAGCAGGAGTAGAGAAAGCTGAAGCTACAACTATTGATCTTGCCAGAAGTTATCCTGGACTTAGGGGGCCGGAGGGAGATAGGCACTTGCGTTTTTTTCGCGGCCAAATAGTAAAAGACAGGGGTTGGGAAGAAGTTCTCACTGAAGTTGTCCCTCGGCAGGCAACCTTAAAAAATGGAGTGGGAATTATTGTCACTGGCCGTTATCACCAAGGACTTGGAGAGGGTGAAATAATTATTGGCTTTAATGACTGGGTTTATCTTGATGAAAGCGGCCAGTTGGTCTCCCGGGACGTGCCGCGGATTTCTTTTGCCGTTATTAAAGAAAAAGACCTTCCTCGTCTCTTACAGATGATTAATCCGGCGATTACCTATCAAGACGGTATGATTGCTTTTCCTGGCACTACTGAAGATGGGCAGAAGGTAATATACGAATGGTTTATTAATACTTACAGCCAGGAGGCATATCTGGAGGTGGTAAAAAAAGCTGGTTTGGAATACATTAGCACGGCAGAAGTTCCAGTCGTGCCTCATCCGTCGGAAGAGCAAATGAAGCTTTTACCAGAAGGTTCACAGTATTCTCATGACAAAGGCATTAGAGGTTATTTCGCACCCGGACCCGACGGAGTTTTGGGAGAAAAGGCAATTTTAACGGTGGAATATGACAGTGAGACGAAACAGTGGGTTTGGGAGAGGGTTGGGGGCGTGAGCAAAAACCAGGAGAGAGAAGGTAAGCTGGCCACCGGCCAGGAATATATCTTGGTGACAAGAGAAGAAGGCATTGAATTACTAGAAAAGCCTGAAAACAAGGGGAAAATTATCCTTTTTGGAGGACCAAGTGAGAAGGCGAGGATAATCTATTATAAATCTTCCGACAAAAGGTTTCTCGTCATGACCGTTATTGGCCTCTCTACCTCAAATATTTATGTTCCAACCAATGGCGAATTCTCCGTGGGGGAAGCAGTCGGTTATCCAATTGGGATTATGGTGTCTAACAATATCACAGTTTATTTCGGTTTGAGTGATGAAGAAAAGCTTAACTTAGACGTAGGAGGAAAATCAGGTTCCTTGGGAAAGTATGTTTATGGTCATGCCACTAAACTGGATTTATTTAAAGACCATCGGGAGCTCGGAAATATTGATATAGAGGCTATTGTTAATGATGGGGAAGAGAGAACGGTCGAAGAAGTAGAACGATACTTCAACGAAAAACTGGTGCTGAAGAAAGGCAATAAGCTAGTTTTTCTGGAAACATCACCAAAATGAGTTTTGGCTGAACTTCTTTTGTCCAGATACCTCTTGTTTTTCTTTCGGTATTTGTCTAAACTTTTATTAGTTTATGCTTAACATACTGCCCAGAATCCTCCTTTTGTTAATAATAATAGTCATTGTTGCAGAGGCCCTCTATCTTTTTCTGCCTTCCGGTAATATTGGTTTTTTAAAAGAGGCTTTTAGAAAGGAAACCAAAGTGCTAGTGGGAAAGGATTTTATCGGTATTTCAAGAGAGAAGGCGATTGAGCTATTGAACCAACCCGAGAACAAAGGCAAAATGATTTTTTGTTTTACACCGAACAAGAATACCAAGATAGTCTTTTATCCATCTTCCGACAAGAGATTTCTTGGAATGACCCTTATTGGCCTTCCAACCTCAAATATTTATGTTCCCACTGATGGCGAATTCTCTGTAGGGGAGACGGTTGACTATCCAATTGGGATTATTGCATTTAACAATATCAAAGTTTATTTCGGTTTGAGTGATGAAGAAAAGCTTAACTTAGACGTAGGAGGAAAATCAGGTTCCTTGGGAAAGTATGTTTATGGTCATGCCACTAAACTGGATTTATTTAAAGACCATCGGGAATTGGGGTCGATTTACATCGAAGCGGTAATCCGGGAAGAAGGAAAACAAGTCATTGAGGAGGTTGAACAATATTTTAAAAAAACATTTTTAATGCTTGGTAATCGATATGTGTTTTTGAAATAGATTCTAATAAATGAGAAATAAGCAATACTTAATAATTGTTTTTTGCCTTTTCACTTTTTTATTTCTTTCCTCTAAATCGAAGGCATTTGCAGTACCTTGTGACGATAGCATATGTAAGGAGGATCCGAATTATCTTGACTCGTACTGTGAAAGCGCTTCTTCTGTTTGTCCAGAGACTGGGGAAGATGCCTGGATATTTAAAATAACCTATACCTGTAAAGGAAAGCAAATTACATGTAATCCCGATCATGAAGTTTGTTATTATGTTCGTTTCTACACTTATTATCGAGTACTCACTGAATGCGGTGCAGGCGATCGGTGTCCGCCCTGCGCAGGCAGTGGTGGAACGGAGGCAGTTTGTGCCGGAATTTGTAACGATGGTACAGGGGTCTGCGAAACCGGCGGGTGGTATAAAACCTGTTGCCAGGTTTCGGGAGCGATTATTGGCGGAGGTAGATTAACCGGGGTAAAGGGGACTTGTACCGGAGATGGGGGGTGTTCGGGGACTAATGTAACTACTGTCCGCTGGGAAGGTTTTGGCTCTCCTGGGCCGGCTTGCAGCAATACTTTATGTTTGCGACCGGGGTCTTGGGATGGTTATTCTTGGATAGTTGACGCTTGTGGCTCAACTCCGGCAGCAACTCTTCCTCCGGGGGTGACACCCACGGTAGAGCCGACACTGGTACCGCCACAAACTTTCTGCGGCGGTTGTAATAGTTCCTGGGTGTGTGATTGGCCAGGGACAGACCAACGAGACTGTTCAGCTGGTCCCTGCGAGAGGCTTTATAGTGGATATGGACCTGACCCTTGTCCGGTTAGTGGGGCGCACCCTGGGCAAGGCAGTTGCTGCACCTGGTGTTTTTCAAAAGGTTGGGGTGATGATTGCGGTTCGGCCAGTCCGGCTGTCCCCAGTCTTTCTTCGCCTGCCCCCGAAGCTTCTGTTAACGTGGCTAACGCCGAGTTTAAGTGGTACAAATACCAGACAGGGGAGTTGGGTAAGTGCGGGGGCTGCTCGGCTTCCTACGATCAAAGCTTCTGCTGGGGATTTAGGTGCGCCGCCGGGGGTTATGGTATACCTATAAGCCAAAGAAAATTCGAGCTTTTTGTGAGTCGCCGACCCTTAAACCTAGGTCAGGCCCAAGGTAAAAACCCCAGTGATTGGTTGGGGCCGCGGGTGACCGTTGACGCCATTACTATTCCCAATAACCCTGAATTAAGAGTTAAAGGAGAGGGTGGCTACGTTGCCCCAGATTTGATTAGCCGAACCATAAATTTAGAGGTGACCGAGCCAGGAACTTATTGGTGGTTTGTCCGCGCAAAGAATCCAGACGGGACCAAAGACAGTGTCTTGCGCTCATTCAATTATTGCGCCGCTGTTCCTCCCGGGGCAGCCACCTGCACTTCTCCCAACAATGAATCAATTAATGATACGTCGACGGCTTTGGTCTGGAATGCTCCTGGCAGCTGGGGGAACGGTTGTCCGACCACCAAGAGCTACCAAGTTTTATTAAACGAACATTTTCCGCCGACCTCTTTGGCTTGCAGCTCAAGTACCCCGGCTAACAACCCGGCCACTACCTGCAACTATTCTGGCTTGGACTACGGCAAACTTTATTATTGGCGGGTTAAAACAATTAACAATCCCAGTAACCCCAGTGGCTTTAGCTATTCTAATACTTGCTATTTTATGGTCAGAGAGCCCGGTCCTTGGTGGCAGACCACTGACGGTGATGTTCACGCCCAGGGGACCATTGCTTCCCTGATTCCGGCTTGTGCCACGACTGCCAAATATCTTTCCCTCAACGGCGTTGGCGACAGCCCGGGGGTAGTTACTTGGGGTGGGGGAAAGGCTCCTACTCTGGAAAAGGGGGCAATTTCGACTACTAAATGGCAAGCTAATGATTTAAACCGCCGGCCCCAAGTTGGCTTTGATTATTTGGCTAATCGCTTGAACTTGGACAAAACCCAAGAATTTAGCGGCACGACTTTGCCGGCAAGTGATGGCATTTATTATACCAAAAGAAGTTCTTTTGACCTGCAGGGTGGAGAGGTCGGCACTAATAAAATCATCATTTTTGCCGAGGGAGATGTAAGAATAACGGGGATAACTATGACTGTTGATAAAGATAAAGGCGGGTTTTTTGCCTTAATTGCCAAAGGAAGAATCACTTTTGATGGGGCAGTGACCCAAGCCGAAGGCTTTTACTTAGCCGATGGGGTGATTGATACGAGCCTTGCCAAATCTGCCTTTAAGGGCTCTGGCAGCTTTGTGGCTTGGGGTGGCTTTGTCTTTCAGCGGGACTTAAGCAACGGCACCACCGGCGGTTGTACGCCCTCCGAGACTTTCTTTAGCCGGCCTGACCTTTATATTAACGCTCCCAAGGAGTTCCTCATTACCCCCTCGTTCTTCCAGGAGTTGGCGCCTTAATTTTAAAAGTATCAAAAGTATCACTAGTACCAAATGTATCAAAGGGAGGTAAAAACCAAAGGATACCATAGCTTACTAGTTTGGCAAAGGATGAAAGAACTTCTAATTCTGGTTTACGAATTGACCAAGAAACTTCCTAAAACAGAGGACTTTGGTTTAAGGTCCCAAATACAAAGAGCTATTGTTTCTGTGATTTCAAACTTTGTTGAGGGTTATCTTAAGAGCAGTAAAAAAGAAAAGCTTCACTTTTTAGAGATAGCAGAAACATCTCTTATGGAAGTTGAAGCGCAGGGTGAAATTTGTTTCATCCTTAAATACTGGAGCAGTGAAGACTATCAGAGATTTGAGGGGAAAAGAGGAGAGGTAGGATATCTTCTTCTAATGCTTTTGTGAAGCGGTGGACCCAACCGGACTCGAACCGGTGACCTCATGCATGCCATGCAAGCGCTCTACCAACTAAGCTATGGGCCCGTCTTGAAGCTAGTTTACCAAAAAG
>Ga0307379_10009763_pt1 | contig 12789 bp, 10 predicted proteins | sample UN2MG_FD_202237 | JGI IMG/M metagenome (GOLD analysis project Ga0307379, IMG submission 202237) | Soil microbial communities from Risofladan, Vaasa, Finland - UN-2 | ecosystem: Environmental > Terrestrial > Soil > Coastal area > Acid sulfate soil | place: Finland: Risofladan, Vaasa | collected... | reverse complement strand
TAGCGGTCGGGTCATCGAGAATTTCCTCGGTGTCCGGATTAAAGCGTATTTTTCGCCCCAGCAGCATCGCAATCTGGCCGAGGTGGCCCGGCGTTGCCGAACGGTGCGCAACCTCGCACGGTGTGATCGTCGTCTTTCGGCTTTTTACGCAGTTTAGAAAATCCCGATGATGACCCGGCGAGTCGTATAAGTGTATCTCGTTGGGCCCGATTTTTTCATCGAGGATTTTCTTCGGCTCGGCCTCCAGACTGTTGCTTCGATTGACCCAGACCCAGCCGTCCGTGCCAATCCACTTTGTGCCGCCCCGAATGTCGCCGTGCCCGCCGGCGATAATCATCGTAATATCGTTGGGATATTTCGCTGTCAGGCGATACTTCGTTGGGCTGTTCCATAAGCCGTCCCCGGGGTATTCGCCGGTCCCTTCGATCTCATGCGGGCCTGTATAATCGACACCCAGGCCCCAGTGCGCAATGTCCACATGGTGGCCCACCCAGTCCATCAACTGGCCGCCGCCGTGATCGAGAACCCACCGCCAGTTCTTGTGTACTCGCGCCGGGCAATAAGGCCCATACAGGGCCGGCCCGATCCAGAAATCATAGTCGAGTTCCGCCGGCGGAGGACTAATTCCCTCCTGACCTTTGGTATTACCGAAATCGCTGTGCCCCGAAGGAAGGCCGACCTCGACTCTGGTAACTTTTCCGATGCGGCCGTTTATGACCAGTTCGCACGCGCGGCGGAAATGCGCCTGCGAACGCTGCCAACTGCCCGTCTGCCAGATCCGGCCGTAACGCTTTACCGCGTCGCACATCGCCCGGCCCTGCCTCAAGTCGTGTGACAGGGGCTTTTCTCCGAATATATCTTTGCCGGATTTTGCCGCCTCGATGGCCGGGATAGCGTGCCAGTGGTCGGGCAGGCCGAGCGAGACGGTATCGATGTCGTCCCGCGCCAGCAGCTCGCGAAAGTCGGCGTAAGTCGCACAGTCCTTGTTCTTATACCGGCCGTTCACACTATTGGCCGCATCCTGCAGATGGTTCTTGTCGATGTCACAAACGGCAATAACCTGACAGTCTCTCTCTCGCAGAAAGGACCCGAGATTGCTGCCCCCCTGCCAGCCGACGCCGATGCAGCCCATAGTGATTCGATTGCTCGGCGCAACGCCGCCGGATTGTCCCAAGACCGATGACGGAACGATGTACGGGAAACTTACTGCCCCCAAAGCCGTGCCGGCTGTCCTTGTGATAAACTGCCGCCGGCTGATACAATTCCCATTGGTCATGATCAACTCTCTCCGAATTTAAAAGGCTCCCAAACTCATGATTATGGGCTTGGGAGCCTTAAAAAGTTTTATCTGGACTCTTTATCAAATGCCGCGTCGAAGGCAACCTGAGACGGCTTGAAGTCGGCTTTCTTGATGAATTCGCAGGCTTCCGCTGCACCGTGCTCACGGTCCATTCGGCTGTCTTCCCACTCAATGGAAAGCGGGCCTTGGTAACCAACGTCGTTAAGCGCTACGATGATTTCCTCGAAATTGATGTCACCGTGTCCGATCGAGCGGAAGTCCCAATAGCGGCGGGGATCGCCGAACTCGGTATGGCCGCCGAAGACACCAACAGTGCCGTCTCCGTGACCCCACCACACATCCTTCATATGGGTATGGAAGATACGATCACCAAAAGTGCGAATGAACTTCACATAGTCCACATGTTGATAACCGAGATGACTCGGATCGTAGTTGAAGCCGAAGCACTCGTGACCTTTGACAGCATCGAGCGCGCGCTGAGCTGTCACAATATCAAAGGCTATCTCCGTCGGATGCACTTCAAGACCGAACTTAATGCCCAGCTTCTTGAATTCATCAAGGATGGGTATGAAGCGCTTGGCGAAGTCATCGTAGCCTTCTTGGATCATCTCAGACGGTACCGGTGGGAACGAGTAAAGCAAGTGCCATATTGAACTGCCTGTAAAGCCGTTGACAACCTTTACACCGAGCTTCTTGGCGGCCTTGGCAGCTTTAATAGCCTTCTCGGCTGCACGTCTGCGGACATCTTCGGGTTTGCCTTCGCCCCAGACATCCGGCGGTAAAATTGCCTCATGGCGTTTGTCTATGTTGTCACAAACACACTGCCCCACAAGATGCGTCGATATCGCAAATACCTCAAGGCCATGCTTTTTCAGCATGTCTCGCTTGGCCTTGCAGTAGCCGTCATCCTCCAAGGCCTTGTCCACCTCGAAGTGGTCACCCCAGCAGGCCAATTCCAGACCGTCATAACCCCAAGATGCTGCTTTTTTAGCTATTTCTGCCAGTGGTAAATCCGCCCATTGGCCGGTAAATAATGTAACAGATCTAGACATAATTTTCTCCTTCGCTTAACAAGTTTTTATCTTTTTATTTGATATTCCTACAACTCTCTTTTTTCTGTCTTTTATTCATCCCGTACTTTAGGCAAGACATATTGATGGCCAAAACCAATTCATGTGCTCATTCCGCGAAATGGTATATCTCCACCACTCATGAGAAAGTCTACCCTTTCTATTGCCTTCGCAAATTGCCTCTGTGCCTCCGGATAACCGCCATCCTCTTTGAGACGTTCGCGAACCTCTTCCGTCACGTACTCAACAAATCCTTCCGGTAAGGATTTAACCTTGGCCGGCTTGCCTTCTTTGATCTCTATGTTTCCTGGCTCCAAAAAGCAGCTTAGACCATCCACCACACCTTCAAAAAACGGGTCTAAGAACTTGTAGTAAGAACTGAGAACCTCTCCGTAGACAGCCGTGGTCAGTTCTCCCTTCGATGCTTCTCTCCCGTGTTCGTGACAACGCGCCAAATAGTATAGCATTAGCAGGCATATCAACGAACAATCTGATGTATTCATTTTAAAAGTGTGACCCGGCAACGCGGGTCTCTGAGTAGTATGCTGGGGAGGTGCTTGGAGCATCTTAATTATTAGTAGAGACTTTTGATCCATTGAGTTGGCCTTTTCTGTCAACACCCCTGCCTTCTCTGTCATAATACGGGAGGCCTCCCAGATAAGACGCCTCATCTCTCCCGTATTCTGCTGTGAATTGATGCTACAAACGAAAGTGTAGATTATAGCAACGACGGCGAGGACAATCGAGGCTACGGTACCTGCAAAGCTGATGTAACTTACTACTTCATTACCTTTTCCACCAAGCCAAAAGGTGACGATTGTCAACAGTATGACACCCCCCAAAGCCATAGCCCAATAAAAATGCAATTTCCAGTTCGTGGACGAATTAAACATGATGAATCAAACTAAGTTCCTTTGACAGTTATTTCTTACTGTTGCCCGCCTTGAAATAAAACTTAAAACAAACGTTTCTTGCAATTCCTCCAGCTATATTGCGAACCAATATAACCGTTTTTATTAAAACAACTTACGCCAAAAACGCGTCTGCCCCTGCCGACAAACTAAAATCGTTGTTCCATTATAACCTTCAGAAGTTAAGAAGCAATTCAAATTTTCTTCTGCTGTTTACACCTAAACATGGATACTAGGATTAAAACGGCAATCGTTACTTTTCACACTACAACAATGGAGCTATCCAGATATTGCGGAACCAGCCTTCATTACCATGCTCCTGCAGCAGTATCGGTCCCGGCTCGGGTCCTTCCGGCCGGCCGGCTCCGGTTTTGTTCTCCAGCTCGACGTCATTGTGAATCAAAACACCATTTTGCCATACAGTAATGCGAGCATTTTTGACCTTCTTCTTGCCGACAAACTTCGCAGCGTGGAAGATAATATCGTAGCTCTGCCACCGGCCCGGCATGCTGCAGACGTTTTTATCCGGGGCTCTAAATTTGTAGAGCGATCCGCACTCGTTGTTCTTTGGCGCGAGGCCATAAGAGTCAAGAATTTGAAGCTCATACCGGCGCTGAATATATATCCCGCTATTGCCTCGACCCTGCCCTTTGACATCCGGCGGTAGCTGCGGCGTTTTGAACTCGGCGTGCATCTTAAAATCAGCAAAATCCTGCTTTGTCATTATGCTGCCGCTACCCGGCACAACCTTCATGGCGTCACCGACGCGTTCCCATCCTACCTTCTTATCGCTTCCTGTCGTCCAATGCGAAAAGTCCGCACCGCCAAACAGCATAATTGCATCACCGGACTCGGCCGTCTCAATCTCAACCTTCGGCGGGTGAGCATAATCGCTCCAGAGTTGCTCGGTTTTCTCGATGTCAACCTTGCCCTCATGCACAAACATGCGATACCGGAACTGATGGTCCCGGCCGGGTTTCATCTCGAAGTCGCCTGTTTGCACGGGCGCCCAGTTGAAGAACACCTCCTGCTCGAACTCCGGCCAAATTCGCATCGCCTCGGGATGGCGGAAATTCTGCGGATTGCTGAAGAACGTAACGCCTTTCCATTTGCCGTCGGAGACTCCTGCCGTATCGCACCATCGCGCCCGCGTGGCGTGGCCGTCCTTACGGGTCTTTCCCTCGCTGGTCAGGTATGCCGCCGTTTCGCCCTTCCAGTCGGCGGTAGCGCGGAAGCCAAAACCGCCGTAGCGATATTCCTCCAGCAGCAGCGGACTTTCCGCTACGCACCGCTGGGAAGAGACGAAATCCCAAATCCAGTAGCCCTTCTCAGGCCCGCCGACATTATAAACACGCACATCCCATACTTCCTTGAGCACTATTTTCTCACCCGAAGAGGTTTTGAGAGCGACATGGTCCTGTTCCGCCTTAAAGCCGCCATAAACCGGTCCGCTTGTTGTCGAAAGAAACCGGTTGAAACGAACCGTTCCCTGGCCTTCCTTAAGATTCCAGAAGTCCACCGGCTTGCCCTCGAACATGGTTTTGGTCCAGGGCATCCAGATACCTAAGTGATGATAATGGTCTTTTGGATGGATATTCGTCAGTATCGAACCGGACGGCGACCATAAAGGATGGATAAACCCGCCGCGATCATACAATTTGCTCTGCCCTTCCGGTGCCGGTACAATCGCATGATTATATTGCAATATCTGCTGTTTGCCTTTTCGTAAGACGAGTACCGAGTCATCCTTTGTCACCTGTACGCCGGGCTCTTGGCTTACACTTGCGGAACTTCGACTCAGCTCATAAATCCGCTTACCGCCGGCCGGCGTCTCGCCCGAGAGAATCCACCACAGACGCGGTGGACTGCCCGGTTCGAGCTGGGCCTGCACCGGGACACGCTTATCGCCCTTGATTTCAACCAAAATCGGTCTTTCATTCGGAAAGCCAAACGACACACCGCTCAAATCGAGCGACACCGGAGTATCGAGGCGAGCGTAATCGCCCGCATCGACTGTGATTCTCGCCAGAGGTTCGCCCCAGGTCACTTGGTTCGGTAATAACAGGCAAGAAGATAAAATAAAGACAGGAAACAAGCGTAATAATGTTGATATGGGCTTTTGCATCGTTCTGCTCCTTTCAATTTTAGCCTTTTGTTCACCAGGTAGTATGAAGCAAAAGGGTAGATTTTAATACTGATAGCTCCGTTAATCAAGCCTTATCTCAGAAATTTCCCATAGCCGGGAAGTTAATATTTGGCTTTTGTTTGCTATGTTTCAGCTTTCCTGTTATTTTGCCCTAAATAGCCTTTTGTATCTGAGCAACATCATTTATAAGGAACCGATTATGACTCTTGGAAGCTGCTTTATCATTCTCTTATCCGTTATTAATGCCGGCCTTGGGGCAAATGCCTCTGCAAACCCTTATGCCCAATGGGAGAATGGGCCACCGCACGGCACCGATTTTTTCCCAATAGCCATCTGGCTGCAAAACCCGGCCAACGCCAACAGATACAGGCAGGCCGGGATTAACACCTACATTGGTCTCTGGAGGGGGCCGACGGAAGAGCAGCTCTCAGAGCTGAAAAAGGCCGGCATGAAAGTCATTTGCCATCAAAACAAAACGGCTCTAAAGCATATAGATGACCCGACGATTATTGGCTGGATGCACGGCGATGAGCCGGACAACGCCCAATCATTAGGTCAAGGCAAAGGCTATGGTCCGCCGATTTTACCGGAAAAGATAACCGACGACTATTATAAAATTCGACAGGCCGATCCCACCCGGCCGGTCATTCTGAACCTCGGCCAGGGCGTCGCCTGGGACGGCTATTACGGGCGGGGCGTTCGGACAAACCACCCGGAGGATTACCCCGAATACATCAAGGGCTGCGATATTGCCTCGTTCGATATCTATCCTGCCGTTCACGATAAACCCGAAATTGCCGGGAATCTCTGGTTCGTCGCAAACGGCGTCGAGCGCCTGATAAAATGGGCCGAGGGCAAAAAAGTGGTCTGGAACTGCATCGAATGCACCCGAATCAGCAATCCCGAGAAAAAAGCCACGCCGCAACAGGTCAAATGCGAAGTGTGGATGTCCATCATTCACGGCTCGATGGGGCTCATCTACTTCGTACACGAATGGGAGCCGAGGTTCAATGAATCGGCGCTTCTGAGCGATGCCGAGATGCTTTCGGCGGTAACCGCGATAAACCGGCAGATTACCGAGCTTGCACCCGTGCTGAACAGCCCGACGATTGAGGCGACCGCGAGCGTCTCATCGAGCAACGAAGCCGTGTCTGTCGATATGATAGTCAAAAAGCACGATGGCGCGACGTATCTTTTTGCCGCCGGAATGCGAGACGACAAAACAACGGCAACATTCACCCTGCGGCACGCTGAGGGCGTGAAAAACGTGGAAGTAATTGGCGAGAACCGGACAATTACTGTAAACGACGGCGTCTTCAAGGACGATTTCGAAGCATGGGATGTGCATCTTTATAAAACTAAATAGCGAGGAATTAGCAACTATTATTCTAACTGGGTCAGGAATTCTTTCAACTCATCCAAGGCGGGGGATTCAAAATCCCAGTATTTCTTTTGTGCACCTAATCCGACTGAGTCAACAATTTCTGGTTGCGCAGCAAGAAAAACCTGTGCTTTGAAAACTTGCACTTTTGCTTTTGGTATGTTTTTAGGGATGGGCTCTAAGGCGGATATGCAGGAGGCATATTTATTTACACAGGTCATCGCTTTGTGGTTTTCAACAGTTTTCAAACATAAATCCTCGAGCATAGTACCGTCAATTGTTTCACCCGGCATTATGAAAATACCTACTTTAGGGGAACCATTCGAAAATTCTGAGTGTTTGGTAGGTGGCTTGAGCCCTGCATTCGTAACTATAGTCGCAATGCTCTTAAATGCTTCGTCTTCGTCTTTATCCCGAATAATTGCCAGATGTGTAACGGATGAAGACCCATCTGCAAGATAAAAACCCGTCGCTTTGAGTAAGGCCGGCAATTTGTTAGGAAACTGGACTTTGCCACCAACATCTCGGATATCGAAATCTGTGATATCCATATGTCGTAATAGAGCATTAAAGAAATTTATTTCGTCCTTGCCCTCGACAGCAATAACCTTTTTCGAATTTATGGGGGAGGGAGCTTCGTTGGGAGAAGGCATTACCTGACCTCCCATTTGCTTTCAAGGGATTCACTGAGTAGTTCCCGGGTATATTCGACCGCTCTAAATTTTTCGTCTTTTCTCTCAATTCGGAAAAGTTTTGCTTCGGAACCGAATAAACTCATATCGACAGAATTGGAAAAGGCTCCGATGCATTCGTTAGAATGCGTTGTGGCAAAAACTTGGACATTAAGGTCTTGTGCCCACTTAAAGACAGCTTTCCAGATTTTTTTCTGTATCGAATGGTGAAGACCATCCTCAATCTCATCTATAAGAACAATTCCATCTTGCGAATCCAGCATAGCAAGGATGATTGATAGTGAATTTGCAATTCCCCCACCCATTAGATTGACAGGTATGAGTTTACGTAGACCAATGTCAGCTTCTAAAACTCCAATTTCATTAATTCTAATATCTGATATATTTGGTTCTATTTCCTTGAGAGAAGAAATCAATTCACCAATACGTTTTTTACGCTGGATTGAGGCCAATCTGGCTTTCCAATCAAACCTTGTTGCCGGACACACAAAAACACCACGAACAGAGCTTTCCTTAGTACCTTCAGTTATTAGTTCGTTTCCTTTGAGAAAAATCCTTGATATTGATTTGGCAGTGGGATCTTGCGAGCTGGTATATATCAGTTCAAGACCATTCGGAGTAAAAGCTGGTTTTGCATCACCGTTTTGTATTCCAATAGAAACAATATCTGATGAAACCGGTTTGGCTGTCGTCTGTTTTTGTATTACTGGATGTATGACTAATTTTTGTTCTTCCTCCGTCTCACGTAGGATAACTGAGATTTCAATATTTGAGTCAGTTTCCATGTTGTTAAAAAAGGTGTCCCAGTATTCATTGCTCAAAAACTGTAGACCCCGGAAAGCATTTGCGTTAATTGGTAGCTGAGAGTTAGTTCTGCCGATGATAAAAAAAAGAGCTTCGAGCAGTGTAGTTTTGCCACAATTATTCTGGCCTACAATAAGATTCACTTGACCAAGATTTTCGATCTCAAGCTCAGTTATAGCCCTGAGATTTATAATTTGTATACTTTTAAACATTTTTTCACCTTTGTACCATCGAGAGAATAAGGTTTTGCCTGTCTCAAGAAACCTTATGTAACAGCACTTAGGATAATATTGAAGTAAGGTAATGTCAATGTGTTAAAAAGCTTAATTTTAATAATCGTACACCAAATGATTATATCTCTTCTTTTTATTTCCCCACTACGGCGATTATTGACTGCGCCTAACAATGATTATTCAGTTTTATACGCCTTTTACCCGCCGGAGTTTACTCGCCGTAGGCGAGGCGGGCTGGCGTACTGTATAAAACGGGAAAGCTTGTCCCCGCATGCCTCTGGCGGGGAACAGACTGTTTCTGCCAGTATAACAAGCTCCCGCCGCTTGGCCATATTTTATTTCCCACCCAATTTTTTACCGGATTTCGGCGGCAAATAATTTTCCCCGGAAATAACTCGTTTGCCTGTTTTTTCTTCCAGTTCCAGCCTGGCTTTTTTGGCAATACCTCCGCCTTTTTTGCCGGCAACTTCGTTTTCCGGCAATCCTGTAGCTTCGGTGCTTTCGGCAATCTGACGGGTTGAAAGTTCCGCAAGAGCGGTAAAAATCAGCTCCGCCTCACTCATGTGGTCTCTCAAATTCTGGGATTTTAAGCCCTTGATGCCCTTATGTTCTTTTACGGAAACATCGGCCCACTCCTGATGAATGATATTGGTGAGAATGGCAAACTCTTCGTCTTTTGTGATTTCGTGGTCTTTCCAGTAGTCGGTGAGCTTATTGCGGGTTTCCTGCCCCATCATTCTCTGCTGTATCCATTTTTGGCTGCGTCCGCGCTTTTGCCAGTTTTCCCGCGCTCTATCGAGCGATCTTGCCGGGTCGGCCATTTCCTGCATTCGCTCGTAACCGACTTTTGCAAGCCATAGTTTTATCGGTTCGGCCTTAGGGCTTGGAACGGATTGAATCAGCCGCAACAGTGTTTCGGGATTGGCAGCATCAGTAAGCCGCATTTTCCCGTCTTCAGCAACCATTTTCAACTGGTGACAATTTGTCACCGTTTCACTGCCCTCTTTTTTCAGCCGTTCTTTCAGCTTATTCCAATACTTTCTGGCTGTTTGATAGTCGGGCTGCTGTATCAGAACCTGTATAATATCCACCACCGAAAAAAACCAGGTTTCGGTTTCTTCATCGTACAGACGACGGATTTTGTAATCTTCAAAAATGGCTAAATTGCTCTTCATAACAACTCCCTAATTGTATTAGGTTTTCTGCACCCAACAATGATCATATCCGCCCGAGGCCTACATAAAACGCCAAATCTTGTCCTCGCATGTCTCCGGCGGGGAACAGACTGTTTCTGCCATTATAAGAAGTTCCCATTGCTTCTTCAATACTCGTCCAATCTCTTGCTTTTCAACGAGTTACGTTCTTTCGTCCCTTCCGGCCACACCGCCCATCTCCAGCGATGGATTAGTTGATTTCCTCACCTACGTATCGAGAAAGTCCCATTCGTCGCCCATTACCCACCTGAGCGCAGACAGCTTTCCATTAATCATTCCCCAGTCAAAATTGGAGTGGGGGCCCAATTCTGATTTCGGATACTTTGCCTCTATCTTTTTTGCTGCTTCTCTCGCTTTTTTCCAAATTTCTTTATCAACTTTATCCTTTCCTTCCATAATTTTATCTTTTGATAGTTGATGTCTGTCATACCAAATCTTGTCGAAATATTCTTGTTCTGCAGAAAAAATCTCTTCGATTTTTCTTATTGACAACTCAGTAAGTAAATCATGTTTTCTTAATAATGCTCTTTTATTACGGCAAAGCTTTTCAATAGATGGTTTTTCCCATAATTTAATATTGAAAGGTGGCTTTCTATTTCTTTTATATTTCTCTAAATATTCTTTTGCAGGATTGGACAAATAACCTGAAATTATAAAAAGCGCTGTGTATGGTTTTTCGGCTTCAGCCCAACTTAACAGATTTTGCAATTGTGTGGGAGGAACGGACTTTTTATGGTGCTTGCACTCTACAAACCATGTTTCTATCGATTTGGAACCATCGATATCTGTCTTGATAATTTGCCCTACAATATCCCTACCTTGATCCGCGGGACTTGCTAAAAGATTCGAACCTTTTCTCCAATCAAGATTAACGAACCCCATCGAATCTAATAATTCATAACAAAAATTTTCAAATTCGGTTGGTTTCAATTTCTCTAGAGGTAGCTTCACCATTTAGTTTTCCCCTTGTTTTCATCGGTATAACAATGCTTATACAGTCTGTATAAAACGGGAAAGCTTGTCCACGCATGCCTCTGGCGGGGGAACAGACTGTTTCTGACAGTATAAGAAGTTCCCGTTGCTTTTTCATATTTTATTTCCCACCCAATTCTTTACCATCTTCTGCAACCATTTTCAACTGGTTACATTTCGTAACCGTTTCACTTCCTTCAATTTCTACCCGTCATCAGCAACCATTTTCAACTGGTGACAATTTGTCACCGTTTCACTGCCCTCTTTTTTCAGCCGTTCTTTCAGCTTATTCCAATACTTTCTGGCTGTTTGATAGTCGGGCTGCTGTATCAGAACCTGTATAATATCCACCACCGAAAAAAACCAGGTTTCGGTTTCTTCATCGTACAGACGACGGATTTTGTAATCTTCAAAAATGGCTAAATTGCTCTTCATAACAACTCCCTAATTGTATTAGGTTTTCTGCACCCAACAATGATCATATCCGCCCGAGGCCTACATAAAACGCCAAATCTTGTCCTCGCATGTCTCCGGCGGGGAACAGACTGTTTCAGCTTAGGTAATCGCGGTTGATACGCCAGCCTACGTAAACTCCAACAATGCTGCCGATGCTGCTGACTACAAAGCCGGTCATGAATCCGAATCTGGCTCCTATCCACCATCCAATCCAACCAAAGACTATCATGCCAACGAAGATACAGAGCCTGTTCATATCTTATCCATCCGACTCGAATTATGGCCAACGATAATTATACAGTCTGTATTAAACACAAAACCCCATCTTTCTACAACCATTTTCCTAATCTCGGCAAAATGGTCAGTTGGCTCATAACCGGCTTTATGACAGGAAGTTATGGCTTTGTCGATAACCCTGGAGAAATTCTCCCATTTAGCGTAGCCCAGGAGTTTCTGTAGATCGCGCGCGCACCAAAACTCCGTATCCGTCTCTGAGAATCGAACCAATCCGTGCAAATAAAGGCTTGCAATCGCTGTCGTTTGGGGCTATGTTTGTACTTCTTGTTCATCTTTGAAAGGATCGATAAATGAAATACGACGTAGCTGATTTGTCATTGGCGGCGGGCGGCAAAAAACGGATTCTCTGGGCGGATAACGATATGCCGGCATTGGCGGCAATCCGAAAAAGGCTTGCAAAAGCCAGGCCCTTAAAGGGCATAAACGTTTCAGCTTGTCTGCACGTAACGGCCGAGACGGCTAATTTAGTCCGAACACTCAAGGCGGGCGGGGCAAACGTTGTTCTCTGCGCATCTAACCCGCTGAGCACCCAGGACGACGTGGCTGCTTCTCTTGTGAAGGATTTCAAGATAGCGGTTTTTGCCATTTGCAGGGAGAATCGCAGCACGTATTACAAACACATCAATGCGGCTATTGACCATAAGCCGGTTATTACGCTCGATGACGGCGCAGATCTCGTGAACGAACTTCACATGCGCAGAAAGAAAGATGCCGGCCGGATTATTGCGAGTATGGAAGAGACAACCACCGGGGTCATTCGCCTGCGGGCAATGGCGAACGAGGGTAAGTTGAAATTTCCCGCCATTGCAGTAAACGACGCAGCGACCAAGCATCTGTTCGACAATCGCTACGGCACCGGTCAATCCACGGTAGACGGCATCATTCGCGCGACCGATTTTCTCCTGGCCGGCAAGAAGGTCGTCGTGGCGGGCTACGGCTGGTGCGGCCGGGGCTTCGCAATGCGGGCAAGAGGAATGGGCGCAATCGTCACCATCACGGAAATCGACGCCGTCAAGGCGCTCGAGGCGGCCATGGACGGCTTCGACGTTATGCCGATGGCAAAGGCGGCAAAAGTCGGTGAGCTGTTCGTGACACTTACGGGCAACAAGCACGTCCTGCGGGCAGAGCACTTCCGTGCGATGAAAGACAGGGCGACAGTCGCAAACAGCGGGCATTTCGATGTCGAAATAGACATACCGGCCCTGAAAGAACTGAGCAAAAAGGTGACCCTCAATGTGCGAAACCACGTTGACGAATACACCCTCAAGAATAACAAGCGAATTTACCTTCTCGGCGAAGGGCGGCTGATTAAC
>Ga0307379_10009762_pt1 | contig 12789 bp, 15 predicted proteins | sample UN2MG_FD_202237 | JGI IMG/M metagenome (GOLD analysis project Ga0307379, IMG submission 202237) | Soil microbial communities from Risofladan, Vaasa, Finland - UN-2 | ecosystem: Environmental > Terrestrial > Soil > Coastal area > Acid sulfate soil | place: Finland: Risofladan, Vaasa | collected... | reverse complement strand
AACAGCCGCTCCGGTGCCGCCTGCGTCCCCATCATCCATCCGCCCTCCTGCAAATCACAAGGAGAACGGAATCACGCCACCACGCCCCGATCAAGCCCCGACTAAATCAACAAAATCTGCCAGAAGCAGAAATCTGCGGTGGCCGAAGTAGCCTTTGACCACGTGCCCCGCCGCCCACTGGGGAGGGCCGCGCGCTCAACCGCCGCGTCGAATGGTGCGCACCGACCGGTAGGCAGTCAGTAGCCGTTCTCGGGCGGATAGTCGCCGTAATCGCCATTTGCGGGCTGACCGTTACCGTATTCACCGTCCTCAGCTGGATAGGCGCCTTCCACGGGTGGAGGCGCATCATAGCTATAAGCGGGAGGGTAGACGTACGCGGGTGGAGGCGCATAGTAACCATACGCGGGAGGGTAGTAGGCGTAAGGCACGGCATAGCCGTAGCGCCGGTACTGGCGACGCCAATAGCCGACTTCTTCGACCTGCGTTGCCTCGAAGTTTGGGCTGTCAAGTCCGGGAATGACTACCGGCGCTGCTGTGGCCGAAAACGAGCCACCACACACCATACTAACAATGACGGAGGCGCTGAACAGCGATCGACCCATTACGGCACCCAACATGAAACGCGCTCCATTAACAGTAGTAAACACCCACTGCACAGCGCCGTACGGTCCTCCGCGCGACGCCCGCGACGCTTACGGGCGTCAGGGGGCGGCCAACTCTGGCCTCGGCACTAGAGACGAACCCATACACGCCGGGAATCGAGAATTGCTCGCCGAGCTCAAGGCAGAAAACGCCAATGATGGCGACCAGTAAGAGAACTCCGATGCGCTTGAACATGGTCACTGTGCTCCTTTGATCGCGAAAATGGCGGGTAACTCATCAAAGTCGGGAACGTCGCCTGGCTTGAGTTCCTTTGCACCCTGCGGAATCGCCAAGCTGAAACTGTCGGACGCAACTTCATCGCCCGTTTTCCAGTCCCTGACGTCGACGGTGTATTGCGGTGACCCCTTAATCTTGGTGCTGGTGATCACATAGCGGCAGGGATAAGGGCGATCTCCCTGGGCGATCCAGATCTGCCAATCCACTTCGTCCGTCCTAAAAGCAAGGTGGTCGCACTCGACGCCGCGGATCACGCCGCTTCCAAGGTCCTTCGCATCCACGACCAAGGGCATCAGCTCCTTATAGGGATCCGCCATCAGCAAATCCGCGGCCGGCACGGGCCTTTTGTACTTGTCCCGCAATACGTCGACCAGTTGATCGATGGTGCCGGGCTCTTCGGCTTTGGCGAACATGTTGCCGTTCTTGCCGAGCACCGTCAGCGTCTTCCCGTCAAAGACCATCTCGACATCGGCAAATCCACCGGTGCGCGTTGCATGCAGCTTGTCAGGCCGTTTGAGGGTCAATGTGCCTGAACTTGCCAACCCCAACTTCTGGTCCTGGTCGGTGACCACCTCAAGAGTCGAGTCAATAGCAAACGATATTGCCTGCTGCGCTGCGAGGTAATCCGACATGGCCTTGAACAAGGCCTTGGCCTGCGCGTCATCGGCACGGGCAGCCGACATGCTCACCGCGCTTGCCATCACCGCCACAGCAAGAATGAATCCCCACGTCTTTGCGCTACTCGTGAATGCCGAAACTGCGCGTCGCATGGTGTCCTCCGCTGTTGCCTGATTGTCTAGTACTCTAAGTCTGGAACGTCGCCGTTGATCTGGGTCAAGTGACGTGACGGAGGGATTGAAAAGGTCCGCATTGCGACATTCCGCCCTCTCGGACCACATACTGCGCTCGGGTAAAATCGGGGCTCGACGTTAAAACTCGTCGAGGCGCTCTAGGTTGGCAGCCATGCAATCTCTGGCAGTATGCGCGTAATGGAAGGCGGCTTGTGGGCAGCGGCTAAAATTTGACGGTCATGGCGAATGTCGTGACGTTCCCTTCGAATCGATTCTCTGCCTCGAACTCTTGATAGTTACGAAGATTGAAAATCACCGGTCGGTTCATCAACACCGTGTTGTAAACGAGATGGGGACCTACGCCGAAAACGCGGCCCTTGAATGGACCAAGCCTGGCACCTGAACCTGAGTCGCCTGTCAGCTGTTGATAGGCATAGCCGGCAACGCCGATCTGAAGTCCATTGGCAACCTTCTTGCCGACGGCCCACTCCCAAATAAAGGCATCGCCATTCTTGTAATCCGTCGCGGGATTGGGAGAGCTAAAGGTCACGCCGATCGCAGAATCGAACTCAAGCTGAGTGTTGGGCTCGGTGTAGGTGACTCCCCAACCGAGATTCACGCCGTAGCGGTTCTTGCCCGTGTTGGGCTCAAACCCGCGCTGGTAGCGTCCGGTTGGAAGCCAACCCGTAAGGTAAAACGTGTTCGACCAAGCCCCAGATGTCCAGCCAATCTGCGCGCGCGGTATAGTGTCGCCCAATCCCCATCCTTCCACTGTTTTTTCAGCGTCGATTAGCCCCGTGACCACGCCATGGGCCCATGCGTGACTGTAGGAGGAGCCGAGCGATAATCCGATCCGGCCACCCAAGATCTTTGTCTCAGGAACCCATAGGGCTGCGAAGGCCGCGGAGAACGGTCGCTTATCGACATCAATCAGAATTTTTCCGCCCTCGATGTAAACCTTGATAGCGCCGTCGTAGTAGCCAATTCCTGAGCTGAGATACAGGCCGGGGTCAGGCGTGACGCCAGCGCCAAAGCCGAAGTTGCCTGGAACATAGAGACCCGAAGCCCCTTCGTCCGCGAGCGCTGGGGATACATTCATGATCAAAAGGAGAGGGGTCGCAACCTTCGCAAAACGCGCCATATTCCTTTTCCTTGGCCGCATAGCAGCAAACGGAAATTCGGTCTCGTCCTCGTTGGAAAATTTGGCTATAAGCCGCTCTTTCCTTGTTTGGGCTCGACGGCGCTGGGCGTCAACAAGGCCGGGCGTCATTGCCTCATCTTGGGAGGCGACCGACTAATGATGACGAACGAGAAACCGAAACGCAACTTGACGTGCAACTTCCAAGTCCTTCTCCATCACGGATGATACTTTTATCGCGTGCGCTGGATCTCGATAACGCGGCCCATAGCCCTCAACTCATCTACGGTCTTACCGTAGCAATCGAAGTTGGCTGGGCGATCTCGGGGCGCCTCTACGATGCGCTTGGTATTCAACGTCGCTGAAAGCCGTCCGCCTGGCGGCATGTAAGTTGCGGTGCCATCCTTCTCGGCCCCGGCGAGATAGGCAATTCTCGACGACCATTCAACGATGCCCCATTTATGTCAATCGGCGTTGGATTGGGACCCCTTATCGGCATCCAATCGGGACCCCTTTGAGCGGCGAGTTCGGCCGGTAGCGCTCGCACCGTCGGAGCTGGCCGGGGTTGCGGAGACGGTGCGAGCGCGGGTTGTTTGATCATCATCGCGGCTTTTGAAGCGCCAGGAGTCGTTGCCGGTCTCGACGATGTCGCAGTGATGTGTGAGGCGGTCGAGTAAGGCTGTCGTCATTTTGGCATCGCCGAACACGCTGGGCCATTCACCGAAGGCGAGGTTCGTGGTGACGACGATGGAGGTGCGCTCGTATAACCGGCTGACGAGGTGGAACAGGAGCTGTCCGCCGGCTTGGGCGAAGGGCAGATAGCCAAGTTCATCGAGGACGATGAAGTCCATGCGGGTCAGATGCTCAGCTATCCGGCCCTGCCGCCCATTGCGGGTCTCGGTCTCGAGCCGGTTGACGAGGTCGACCACGTTGTAGAACCGGCCCCGTGCGCCCGATCGGATACAGCTTCTGGCAATGGCGATGGCGAGGTGGCTCTTGCCGGTGCCGGTCCCACCAACCAACACGACATTGCGCTGCTGGGCGATAAACCCGCCGCCGGCCAGGTCATTGACCAGCGTCTGGTTGATCGGCGTGCCCTCGAAGTGGAAGTCATTGAGGTCCTTGGCGAGCGGCAGCTTGGCGATGGTGAGCTGGTATTTGATCGAGCGGGCCTGCTTCTCGTTGATCTCGGCGCTGAGCAGATCGCCGACAATGCGCTGCGGTTCATGCTGGCGCTTGACGGCGGTGGCCATGATCTCGTCGTAAGCCGCCTTCATGCCGTAGAGCTTGAGTTCGCCCATGAGGTCGAAGAGTTGAGTGCGTTCCATCAGATGGTTCTCCGGAGGTTGTCGTAACGGGCACAATCGGCAATCGGCGCGTGTCGCAGCGTCAGGGCGGCTGGGGTGAGGATCGCGGCCGGTGGGCCGGGATCACGCTGGCGGGCCAGAATGTTGAGGACGACGTCGGCAGAGTGAACGCTGTGGGCGATCGCCTCGGCGCAGGCAGCCTCGACGGCGGGCAAGCCGTCGGTCAGCACCGCGTTGAGGATATCGACCATCTGCCGGTTGCCGTCGGCGACGCCCGCGAGCTTGCGCCGCACGCGTTCCATCGCAGCCGGCAGCACCCAATCCTTGAAGGGAGCACCGTTGCGCAAGGCGCCGGGCTTGCGGGCCAGGACAGGCACGTAATGCCAGGGATCGTAGGTCGTCTCACCGCGGCTGAATGAACGAGGATGCTCGGCAACGATGCGCCCGTCCTGGCGGATTACAATGCGGTCGGCATAGGCATGCACCTCGACCGGACGCCCTACCGCGCTCGCAGCCACCGAGTATTTGTTGTTGTCGAAGCGCACCAGGCAGGTCTTCGAGACCGATGCCGGCACTGCGTGGAATCCATCGAACCGGCCGGCATAGGGAACGAGCTTCGGCCGTTCCGCCTCGAACACCTCCCAGACTGTCTGCTCGGTCAGTTCTGGATGGCGATGCGCCTTGGCGTAGGCGATGCATTTATCGAGTAGCCAGGCGTTCAACTCATCATAGTTTTTGAACCGCAATCGCGGCGTGAAGAAGCGCTCACGGACCAGCCCGACCTGGTTCTCGACTTGGCCCTTCTCCCAGCCCGAAGCCGGGGTGCAAGCAACCGGATCGACGAGGTAATGGCTGCACATCTGCAGAAACCGTCGATTGTAGAGACGCTCCTTGCCAACGAGGATGGTCGTCACCGCCGTCTTCATGTTGTCGTAGATGCCGCGCTGGCAGGTGCCCTTGAACAGAGCAAATGCCCGGTCGTGGGCGTCGAACACCATCTCCTGCGTCTCGCGCGGATAAGCTCGCACGAACAGCATGCGGCTATGGCAGAGCCGGACGTGCGCTACCTTCACGGTCACCGTCGCGCCGTTCAGCAGGACGACCTCGTGGCTCCAGTCGAACTGGTAGGCTTCACCTGGCGCGAAGCTCAGCGGCACATAGGCCGCAGCCGTCGTGGCGCCGCGCTCCTTGCTCCACCGTCTGGCGTAGCGCCGCACGGCGTCGTAGCCGCCGGCATAACCGCAGCCACGCAGTTCCTCGAACAGGCGGATCAGCGTCAGGCGCTCCCGCGACGCCTTACCTTCATTCGCCGACAGCAGTTGATCGAGCTTCTCGCTCCAGGGTCCGATCCTCGGAAGCGGCTGCGCTTCCCGCTCATAACGGAACTCAGTCGCCTCCGATCGGATGACCTTCCGCACGACCTTCCGGGAAACACCGAGGTCACGGCAGATCGCCTTGATCGGCTGACCGTGAACGAAATACGCGCGACGGATCTTCGCAATCGTCTCCACGACTAGCATTCCAATCTCGGCTCCCATGAAAATGGAAGCCAGTGTGGACCCTCAGTGCCGGGGTCCCGATTGGATGCCGATCACCCCGAAAACGGGGTCCTTATTCCATGCCGAAACACAATCGGCAACTCACCGGTGATGAAATTCGCACGCCCGGCGGTGCAACTGGCCTCGGCATAGTAGTCGGTGAACCTGGTACCTTCTGCCGCAAGCCGGTCGAGGTTAGGTGTCCGACCGGACATGATCCCCTGATTGTAGGCCCCGATATTGCTCCAGCCGACGTCGTCTCCCATGATGAAAATAATGTTGGGCTTTTGATCCTGAGCAAGTGCGGAGGAGGCGGCGGTAGCGATGGCAGCGACCAGCACAAGCGCCCTGAGTAGCAAACTGAGATGATTTTTCATCGGAATGATCCCTGATAGTTCCTGACAAATTCGCGATAGCCGCACTCTTGGACTCGGCTGAAAGACTAGCGTCCTGCCTTATGGCCATTCGGTGTTGATCAGGCGAAGTGAGCAGCGACAAATTGGCCTGCGCTCGGAACCACCGCCAAGTAGAGCCAGAATTACCAGCGGAAGCTCAGGCCGACGACAGGTCCATGCAGGACCAGGTCGAGGTTGTTCTTGTTTGGGCCGTCTTGCGTGTAGTCGACAGCCAACACGCGATAGCCGACGAGGCCGTGAAGGTTCGACCCCAAAAAGTCGAATGCATAACCGCCGAAGAGCTGCCAAGTGAAATCGCTGCCGACGCCAAAACCGCCAACATCGCCGAGGAATTGAAGCTCGCTTCCCGGTGCCAACTGGTGTCGCACACGCAGTCCGACAAAAGGATCGACCCATTCGAGCGCGCCCGATCTCGCAACGGCGCGCGAACCTGACCTCTTGAGACCAAGGTTGCCAAGGTCGACCGAAGCATCGACCGCTAGAGAGAGATCGAGTTCCTGATTCCAATAGCGAGCGCCGCCAAGCACATCAAAGGCCGTCGATGATCCTGGGCGACCCCATCTTGCAACTTCGTAAGTGAGGCCGCTCTCGGCCATCGTCGTTTCGTAGTCCAATCCCGCATCGGCGCGGGCTTTTACCTTTAGCTTGGCGATTCGATTACGCTGGGTGACTGCGTCGCCCGAAAAATCGAATTTGCCCCAAACGACATCGCCGTAAATGCCCCATGCGCCCTTGCGGGCCTCGACGTAGCCCATCAAAGCGGCAAGCGACTCTAGTTCCGCGCCGGAACTGCCGGAGTCAAAGATATCCCAAAAGGAAAAATCGATGTCGGCGGTGTGACCGCGCACCGAAACATCGCCGTTGACGCTCGGCGCCCACGCATAAGGCGTGACGCGGAATTGCCAGCCAGAAGGGGCTATCGCCACCGGCGCGACATACGCGTAGTCACCGCTCGGAAGATCCGCTGCTTGGGAATAAGTGGAATTGCAGCCAATCGCGAGCACGATAGCTAGTGCGACGCTGTACTGCGCAGACTTCGCCAAATCGGCGTTGATGAAAACCAACGATGAACCCCCGTACCCCTAGGAAGTCTGTCCCCGGACTTCCACCATTCGGACAAACGGCCAATGTCTTCAAGCACGGATCGTTCCCCGAATTAAGGCAGTCCAGTCGACCAGGGGGCGACAGTTCGATTATTTTCGCAATTTGCAGGTCCGGGAGGCGGCAACACGCCTGTCCGTGTTTTACGCTCCGGCCAATGAGAGCTTGTGCCCGAGACCGATTTTTTGGAGGGTTTGTCGTCCGCGTGATAGTCAAGTTTGGCGTACTTTCTCTATTGGTGAAACACACAAAATGTTCGATTTTATTCCTGACGCGCCAACCGTTCAAATTTACCCCTCGATATATTGAACAAAGTACGTGGCTGCGCGACAATCTTTATTGGAAAAAGGGCGGGTGCGGAGGGCAGAATTGTCGACGACATCCAAGAACATGGTTGACTTGCCTGAGGAGCAGGAACTGTTCCTCCCCGGTTTCAAAGGGCCATCGCCAGCCGACCAATGGGATCGAAACTCAGCCCGCCGCGCACTTGACGACCTCTTCAACAACGCACGGCAGTACAAGTCGAGCGGCGAGTTTCGGGCGCTGATCGATTTCATTGCCCGTTTCCGTTTCTACTCACCTTTCAATGCGATGCTGATACACACGCAGATGACCGGAGCGCATTACGTTGCACCAGCCTATCGGTGGAAGCGTGACTATAAACGCCGGGTTAAGGTGGGCGCGAGGCCAATTGCGATACTGCAACCGAAGGGTCCGATAATGTTCGTGTTTGATGTTGCCGACACAGAGCCACTCCCAAATGCTCCACCGCTCCCGCCCGAAATTGAGTGCCCATTTGAAGTGCATCATGGCAGAGTTGGAAGTGAACTCGTGCACACGAATGAAAACGCCAAGAGGGATGGTGTTAACGTCATCGAGACCAAAGAAGGAGCACAAAGTGCAGGTTCAATCCGGAGTGCAGACCCCGGAAGTTACTTGGAAGCGCTCATAAGGTTGAAGCCTGAGCCGAAATACGCACAGGTGCCGCGAAGGTACGACCTTATCATCAATTCAAGCCTCTCGCCCGAGGCGCGGTATGCGACACTCGTACATGAGCTCGCGCACCTTTATTGCGGTCATCTTGGCTCACCATTCCCTGGATGGTGGCCAGACCGACGGGGCCTAGAGCTGTCAGTCCGTGAGTTTGAAGCTGAGTCAGTTTGTTACCTCGTGTGCAGCCGCCTCGGCATAAGCACGCCATCGGATCAATACCTAGCCACCTACTTGGAGAACAACGCGCAGATCCCAGCCATTAGCTTTGATCGAGTGATGAAATCGGCCGGCCTTATCGAAGACATGGCCGAGCAACGGTTACCTTTGAGAAGGGACTCAAAAAAGGCTCCCCTGTTTCCAACAGCCCAGTCATTGGCCGACGCAGAGGACAAGGTCATGGCAAAGGGGGGATGGGGACCGAAGGACCACCAGAAACAGCCAGCACCCCAGAAGCCGAGCGAGTAGCCACCCCGCCGAGAACGACCTCGACACACCTCCTGGACAGGAAGGAATTGCTCTGGGAGCGCGGCGCACCTAACCGCCTCAGTGCCTTTGGCACCCCCATTCAGCGCGAGGGCCAGAGCGAAAGGAGTTTAGGATCGTTCCCGTTGCTGGGTTATATTTAGAATTTCATTATCCACGACGATCCCTACCTCAGCCGAGTGAGATGCGCCGGTGCACCTCTCTCAGTGGCGCGGCCCCGCCCATGTAGGGGAAGTTCTGCATGATCGTGTCTCCGACCTCATCCAGCGTTACATCGGGGATCGTCAGCCGGACCAGCTTGAAAATCGCAGGAACGTTGATGGCGAGCATCTGTAGTGCGGCCTTGGTGGCGGATAGAGCTCGAAGGTCCAGCCGTCGGGAACCTCCGGCGAAACCTCTACCGAAGCCGATGTCCTACCACCCGGCCAATGGCTATAAGCCCAAGCGCAGGCCTTGGCTTCACCCGGTGTGCGGCCAGCCGAGGCCCCAATGCCTTGTGCCATCGGGGCCAATGGCCGCCGCGGACCACAATTCATCCGTATTGGTGTTAGCAGTGACCGGCTCTCTCGTCGCCAGCGCGCTGATCTCGTCCCGGGTTGGCCTCGGGGCCAGCTCTGGCAGAGAGTAACGTGCGGCCTCGGCGCCTTTGGCGAGCTGGAGCGCCGCGGCGTGAACTGCGTCGGTGAGTAGCCGCTGCCTTGATTGCTGTGTCATTCTATTTTCTGCTTTTGCACGGCCCGCCCGCGCGGTCGATCTCCATCCAAGGACAGCACTAACCGGCCTTATTAACGACAGCGCAGTCCACATTCACCTGGCTGGCTTGTGCGACGGTCACAGACGTTGTCGGAGCCTTGCCACGACGCCCCTCCAGATACGCGAAGCTCTTCGCCATCATCCGATGGCTGCGCTCTAAGAGCGGCATCATCACCTCTTCGAGGCGGCGGATCTCCTCGGTTAGCTTCTTGCCAACCGTGTGACCGTGATATTGATTGAGCGGTTCCTGGCCAAAGAGCTCCCGCTCGACCACAAGGCAGAGATTGTCGATCCAGCCCTGCACACGGAGCATGTTGCGGTAAGCGATTACGGCGCTGTCGGCCATCATGGTGTCCGCCGCCGTGGGGTTCTGGATGCCGGTGAGCAGATTCAGACGCAATTGCGCAAGCGTGGCCATAAGCTCGGGCTCGAGGTAGCGTTCCGCGCCTAGTTTCTCGATGAAAAATCGGCCGCTTTCATAGTTGATCCTGGCCTGGCTACAAATCCTCTGCCAATCCTGCTCGCTCTGGACACGACCGTGGCCCTTGACGGCAGCTAGGGTTGCTCGCGCTTGATCGCGAAGCTCCTGGTGCTGAGCGTTTAGCTCTGCATCTCTTTTGATCAGATAAGCCTCGGTCTCAGGGTCAGGGTCCTTTTGACGCTGAGGGGCGGTAAGCTCAGCCATGGTGAGGCTCCTTGAGAGCCCGACGGACCTCGCCAGGTCTTGCCGCGCCTGCCCGTTGGCGCTCGATCTCGAGCAGGACTTCGCTTAATCGCTTCATCGGAACATAGGCCTTCCTCTGGCGACCGCGCTCGCGCCAATGGCGGAAGAGGTAAGGTCCGTGCAACAATCCGCGGCGACAGCAGCAATTTGGCCGGCCACATGTTTTGAACTCAAGGTGCAGAGATCCGACCACCATCTTGGGTAACAATTCGGCTCTTTTCGTCATGATTCAGAACAATATCCACGCTCTAAGCTCTCTTGAATTTCAGGTTCCTCAAAACCGCATGCTCCGCGCGACGTATCGGATCGTATCGCCCCACGTATCGGTTACGTTACGGGTACCAGCCCTGTAGCGGCGTATCGTTACGTTACGGGGACCCTATAAAGGGTCCCGTACCGCTACGCCCGACGGGTGACATGCCAACGGTCCAAGTAACAATGCACCATCCGCTTGTCCTTTAGGGCCTTGCGAAGGTCCATAAGTGTTGCGCGGCGCTTTACTCCAATGCCTTCCTCGCGCGCTGTCTTGTTCCACTCATCCGTCAGCAGACCAGTAGGCTCGGCGTCATCGAGGATACTCAACATTGAGCGTTGGTTTGGCGTGAGCCTTGGGCCGCTGGCACTCGCAGCCGGCACCTCCCCGGGAACTACTACGCACGAGGTAATGGTCTCCCCATCCTCGTCGAGTCCGAGATCCACTTGCTCAAGACGGCTGGCAATCGTCTCTCCATCCTCGCCATCCTTCATAAACTCTACCGTGGCGATGATTGTACCCGACTTGTCCCGCTTGACGGCGATCTGCGTGTCGACGGCGCCGGTGAGCGACGTATGTCCGCGTGGTCTGGTTCCGTCGATCCCGCAGTGATGAACCACAATGATGGCACAATCGAAAGCCTCCCGAACGGTGTCGCAGGCGTGGACATAGCTGCCCATATCCTGATCACTCGACTCCGATCCATGGAGTGAGCGATTGAGAGTATCGAACACTACGCAAACAGGCATGGCATCATCGAGCCGCTGACGTATGGCGGTAATGAGCGCAGCGTGGTGCCGAATGAGATCCAGGGTGACAGGCACGACGTAGAAGGGGATGGCCTCTGCCTGCTCGGCAAGGAACTTTTGCCGGAACGCCTCGCAGCGGTTCCGAACGCCTGCTTGACCCTCGAAAGCGCAATAGACGATAGGACCATGATGTATGCGCCGACCGCGATACTCCCAATCGAGCGCGACGTGCATAACCAAGTCGAAGGTCCAGAAGCTCTTACCAGATTTTGGTGGCCCCCAAATCACGGTAAGTCCTGCACGAGGGATAAGGTGTTTGACGAGATAGCAACGATCGTTGGGGAGAGTAATTTCGTCGAAGGCCACGATTTTGATCTGCGGGTTGCGCACGCAGTCCTGCAACTGGGCGACGTCGGCCTTCATGTGAGAACCCACGCGGTATCGGCGACGATGATTTCAACGTTAGGTCTTGGCGGTTGAACCCAGTGCCTCACCTTGGCCGCGAACTGAACATCAGAGACCAAAAGGCGACGGCAGCGGGCGAGATAAATGTATGAGAGCTCCGGCCTGATGATGACAATGCCGTCGCGGCCAGCCCTAAGCCACTCCAAAGGTGAGGCATGTACAGTGAGCGCGCCGCCGGCGAAGTAAGTAGCGGGGTTAAACACATCGTCGAGATCGCCGAGGCAGAACGCTGCATCACGCCACGAAGCAATGCCCCTACTTGGCGCTCGCCATGCAATCAGGTCGATAGCTTTCCCGAGGTCATGAGCAAGCAAGATGATTGCCTGATGTCCCTCGCGATCGAAGTCGAAGGTCCCGTTTTTAAAGAAGCGGACCTTGGCTGACTTGATCGGCCAGGGTTCGGCCATCGCGTTGACAGGAACGCCGGTCGCGAACAGCCATTCAAGCTCTGCCGACGTTGGATGCGGCAAGAGCGAATAGGTCGTATCCATTCATGCGCCCTCCTCTTCGCCTAGGAGACGCGCACGAATCTTCGACCGGCGACCGAGCCACATGGCGCCGATCTTCTGTGCCGGTAGCTGCTTGGTGGTTAGAAGGTGGACCGTCTGGCGGTAGCTCTTGCCGATGTAGTCGGCAATCGCCTGCGCACCCCATAAGAGGTCCGCGAAATCATCATTGGGCATAGCTATTTTATGGCCTTTCTGAAGGGTTCCTGGCATCACGCTGGCTTGGAAAGAAGACCGCCCAGGCGGTCACGCTCTGAATTGAGCGCACCTACCCCACAGAAACTCCGAAGGCCGCGCGTTCGGATTCGCGGGAGTTTGTTCCGTCCGCCACGGAATCAAACTCAATCGGATGAAGTCATCTGAGACTGATTTGCGGTGGCGTGTCAAACGTTGCAGAAGCTATCCACAACAGGCCGAATCATGTCGCGTTCATGTTACATGGAGAATTCTTCAACCCTTGGAAACCCTTGGAAATGCTTGGGAGCATGTCGCATGTACGCGACATGAAGAGGCCCCTCCAGATTTCGCTGGAGGGGCATTAAATCCTTTTAATACCTAGAAAAATGTTGGAGCGGGTGAAGGGAATCGGACCCTCGACACGTAGCTTGGGAAGCTACTGCTCTACCACTGAGCTACACCCGCGTTGCCAAGCCATAGCATGGCGCGAAGCGGGTCTGGAACGCAAGGTCGACC